>Ga0316190_10000134_pt1 | contig 45714 bp, 41 predicted proteins | sample Eddworburrow2_MG_FD_204929 | JGI IMG/M metagenome (GOLD analysis project Ga0316190, IMG submission 204929) | Coastal sediment microbial communities from Maine, United States - Eddy worm burrow 2 | ecosystem: Environmental > Aquatic > Marine > Coastal > Sediment | place: USA: Maine | collected...
AAACCCATCGGATGCTTGCCTTCTGTCTGATCTGGATAGCCATTCCCCTGTTGACCGTGCTCTACATTCCGGCCCTGGGAGAAAATACCTTTGCCGAGCGATACCTTTACCTGCCATCGGTGGGGTTCGTGCTGATTGTATCAGCGATAGGTCCAGGCCTTATTGACAGGTTTCGAGAATCATCAGTAGCAAAGCCCTTAGCGCTCTTTTCACTGCTTATGCTTGTGTGTTTTTACACATTCGGGATAGTAAGCAGAACCCCCACATGGGAAAACAACCTCTCTTTATGGTCAGACGTGGTAAGCAAGTCCCCTAATGCATCCACACCTCACAATAATCTCGCATCCGCCCTGTTTCACGAAAAACAGTTTAAAGCTGCTATAGAAGAGTTGAAAATTGCTATCCGGTTAAACCCCGCGAATGCTGACGCTCATGACGGTTTAGGCGCCGCCTACTTTAATCTGGGCCGGATTCGTGAATCGATTAATGAACACGAAGCAGCTTTGAAACTCAACCCCGAGAACGCAAGAACCCATTTTCATCTCGGCCTGGCCTATAAAGAGAGCGGGGCATTAAACCTGGCCATAAGCAAATTCCAGGAATCGATCCAGCTTAATTCGCAAAATGCCGCTGCTCACTACGCCCTTGGCATAACCTATTCACTCAAGCAATTGTATGAAGAGGCCGTGGCAGAGTTTAAAGTCGCCATAAGATTGCAAGCAGATCACTCTGATGCATACGTTGGGCTTGGCAGCACGCTCGGGAAGATGGGGAAACTCCAGTTAGCAATCCAGGCATTGAAGTCGGCGCTGACGATAGACCCGTCTTCCGCCGATGCACATTACAACCTCGGAATTGCCTACAAGAAGACGGGCCAGTCAAAACTGGCGATGAGTGAGTTCAAAAGGCTTCTTGAACTGAGGCCGGATCACGCCAGCGCACGACAGTTATTGCAATCCCTGCAAAGCAATGTCGATGCCCGATCCGAAAGCCTGAGATAAACAAGATCAGCCTGGCCTTCTCCCGCTGAGACCCTTTAGCTTTTCAGCAACCGATAAGAGATCGACCCAGCTTCGCCGTTTCTGGCCGGGCGAGCGCAGTAAATAGGCTGGGTGGTATGTCACGCGCACGGGCACGCCCCGGTTTTCATGCCAGCGGCCCCGCAATGATGCCAGGGAAGCGTCGGTTTCCAGCACCTCATGCGCCGCCACCCGGCCAAGCAGAACGACGACTTTCGGATCAATGGCGCGCCATTGCGGATCGAACCAGCGTGAACAGGCGGCCACCTCCTCCGGCTTGGGATCGCGGTTGCCGGGCGGGCGACATTTCACCACGTTCATAATGTAGACGCTTGAGCGGTCCAGGCCCAGGGCGGCGAGCATCTTGTCCAGCAGCTTGCCGGCCCTGCCGACGAACGGTTCGCCCTGAATGTCCTCGTCCCGGCCTGGCGCTTCGCCAATGAACACGATATCCGCGGCGGGATTGCCGACGCCGAAGACAATCTGGCTGCGCCCTTCCGATAAGGCGCAGGCGGCACAATTCGATGCCTCACTCGCCAGCTCATCCAGGCCGGGCAAGCTCTCAAGCTCGTTTGCAGCCGACGTTGCCGGATCAACAGTCGGCTCTCCCGCGGATGGCAATGGCGTCACCACGCCGATCTGGCGCAGGTAATAGTGGATGAATCCCGCCGATTCCGTCATCCGGCTATGGGAGATATCAGGCGGTCAGGCCTTCCACCGCGGCGTTTGATCCAAGGTAGACGGGCACGCGCTGATGCAATGCCTCCGGCTCGACGTCAAGCACGGGCGTCTCCCCCGTATGCGCCGCACCCCCGGCCTGCTCCATCAGATAGCCCATGGGTATCGCCTCATACAACAACCTTAATTTTCCGGTCGTGTTCTTGGCATCTGCCGGGTATAGAAAGACGCCGCCCTTGAGCAGTGTGCGGTGAATGTCCGCCACCATGGAGCCGACATAGCGCATACCGAGCTTCTGCGTGTGGCGCACGGTCACCAGCTTGTCGGCCATGCCATGCAGCCACTGCGAGGCGTTGGCCTCATTCACCGAATAATAACCACCGGCATCAGGGATGCGGATATCCGGATGGCTGAGCTCAAAGCGGGCCGTGTTTGGGTTATAGGTATAGCCGTTCACGCCCTGACCCACCGAGCACACCAGCATCAGCGATGGTCCATACAGCACGTAACCCGCAGCTACCACGTCGCGCCCAGACTGCAAGGTATCCGACTCGACGGGGCGCTCGCTGTTGGCAGTTTTGCGTTTGACGATGGAAAAAATGGTCCCTACCGGACCGTCGATATCGAGGTTGGAGGATCCGTCCAGCGGATCAACCAGCACCAGCCAGTCGGAATTGGCATATTCATCAATAACCAGCAGCTCTTCCTGCTCCTCGGAGCCCACGGCGCATACATGGCCTGTCGAACGCATTTCTTCGAGAAAGATGTCGTCGGACATAACATCAAGCTTCTGTTGCTGCTCGCCCTGCACGTTTTCGCTGCCGGCAACGCCCAGCGCCCCGCGAAAAACCGCCCCGCGCAACAGATAGGCAATCTCAATAGCGGCCCTGCCCACGCCCTGGATGATGGGCATCATGGCCGGCCCGTTTGGCCCCTCACTGGTGATTCTGTTCAAGTTTTGCATGATTTTCCGCCTCCTCCTCTAATCTGTTTCTCTGGCCAAACAGGCTAGCAGCGTTGGCCCACATAAACAAAAAGGGAACTGCGAACAGTTCCCTTTTTGATATTTGCCTCGTGAAAAATGGATATGGCGGAGCGGACGGGACTTGAACCCGCGACCTCCGGCGTGACAGGCCGGCATTCTAACCAACTGAACTACCGCTCCATATGGTGGGCGAAACAGGGATCGAACCTGTGACCTACGGCGTGTAAAGCCGTTGCTCTCCCAGCTGAGCTATTCGCCCCTGGATTGGACGGCCTGGCCCACCCAACAATACGATATGTTGCGTCTTACTTAACGGCGTCCTTCAGACCCTTGCCCGCTTTGAACTTGGGTGACTTTGAGGGACCTACATTGATGGTCTCGCCCGTACGGGGGTTACGTGCCGTTCTTGCGGCACGCTGGGCAACTGAAAAGGTGCCGAAGCCCACCAGACTCACGCTATCGCCGCCCTTGAGTGCGCCGGCAATACCGTTAATCACTGCTTCCACCGCATCAGCGGCTGAAGCCTTCGTCAAACTGGCACTATCGGCCACATGGTTAATCAAATCTGCTTTATTCAATTCGTCCTCCACTCTAGTGAGAAAATGTACGCCAACTATAAGGGTGACACCCCACATCCTGTCAACCGATATTTCACGATTATTTAATGATGCCCAGAAATATCCGGAAAACCGAATAAGGCACGGATGCACTTATTCAGAGCATCCGTGCAGCCAATGGACGAGCCGCCAAAATCAGGCATCTAAACGATTGATTTTGTAAGCAAAGGTAAAATCGCGTTTTCGCCTTTTGTCCTGCATAAGGGCAGGGATGCTCTTATTATAGCCTCCCCATAACTACTCAGTGCGCGCGCGGCGCATCTTCGTCGTTACGGATGCCTGCAACCATTTGTGGAATAAAGTCCGCCGCTCCACGCATGCTCTCAGGCATATGAGAAAACGCGTGTTTGAGCACATCGTCCATATGCGCAACCGTATGAATTTCCAGATATTCCAGAACTTCCTTGGGCACATCGTCGCGCAAATCCTTTTCGTTTTCCTCAGGGATAAGCACGTGCTTCAGGCCACCACGCTGGGCCGCCAGCAGCTTTTCCTTCAGCCCGCCAATCGGCAAAGCTTTGCCGCGCAGGGTGATCTCGCCGGTCATACACACGTCCTTACGAATCGGGATGCCGGTCAAGGCCGAGACGATCGAGGTCGCCATCGCCAGGCCCGCCGACGGCCCATCCTTGGGGATGGCCCCTTCGGGCACGTGCACATGAATATCGACTTTTTGGTGGAAATCGGGCTTCAGCCCAAGCAGGTCGGAGCGGGAACGCACGTAGGTAAAGGCGGCCTGCACCGATTCCTGCATGACTTCGCCCACCTGGCCGGTCACCGTCAACTTACCCTTGCCAGGGATCAACGCGGTTTCGATTTGCAACAACTCTCCGCCAACCTCGGTCCATGCAAGCCCGGTCACCACACCGATCTGATCCTCTTTTTCACCGATGCCGAAACGATAGCGGCGCACGCCCAGATAGCCCTCGAGTTCGTCAACGCTGATGCCCACCACCTTGGCCTTGTCGCCTGATTGCACGATATCCTTAGCCGCTTTACGGCACAGCTTGGCCAATTCCCGATCAAGATTACGCACCCCGGCCTCGCGCGAGTAGTGACGGATGATGTCGCGCAGGGCTTCCTCATCGAGCATCAGCTGTTCCGGTTTGAGCCCATGACTCTTGAGGTTCTTGGGCAATAAATAGCGCTGGGCGATCACCACCTTTTCTTCCTCGGTATAGCCCGGCAACCGGATCACTTCCATGCGATCCAGGAGCGCTGATGGAATATGCAGGCTGTTGGCCGTGGTAATAAACATCACCTCCGACAAATCATAGTCTACCTCCAGATAATGGTCGTTGAAGGCGTGATTCTGCTCGGGGTCGAGCACCTCAAGCAAGGCCGAAGAAGGATCGCCCCGGAAGTCCGCACCTAGCTTGTCGATCTCGTCGAGCAAGATCAGCGGATTCCTGGTGCCGGCCTTTTTCATGCTCAGAATGATTTTGCCCGGCATGGAACCGATATAGGTGCGGCGATGGCCGCGTATTTCCGCCTCATCGCGCACGCCGCCGAGGCTCATGCGTACGTATTTACGTTTGGTAGCCCTGGCGATGGACTGCGCCAACGACGTCTTGCCAACGCCCGGCGGGCCCACGAAACACAGAATCGGCCCTTTCATCTTGCGCACGAGCTGCATCACAGCCAAGTGCTCAACGATCCGCTCCTTCACCTTGCCCAGCCCGTAATGATCGGCCTCAAGCACCTCTTCGGCCGCCGTCAGATCGCGTCGAATACGGCTGCGGCTTTTCCACGGCAGCGCCAGCAGCACATCAAGATAATTCCGCACCACCGTTGCTTCGGCGCTCATCGGTGCCATCATTTTCAGTTTCTTGAATTCCGCCTTGGCCTTGGACTGCACCTCGGCCGGCATGCCGGACTTCTCGATCTTTTCCTGCACCTCATCCAAATCACCCTGGCCCTCTTCGTCGCCTAACTCCTTCTGAATGGCTTTCATCTGCTCGGTGAGATAATACTCGCGCTGGCTCTTCTCCATCTGGCCTTTCACACGACTGCGAATGCGTTTTTGCACTTGCAGGATTTCAATCTCATTTTCGATGTAGGCATACAGCGTTTCCAGCCGAGTCACGGCGCCCGGCGTTTCCAGCAGACTCTGTTTGTCCTTAAGTTCGAGTTCCAGGTGCGTGGCGATGGTGTCGGCCAGCTTGCTCACGTCATCAATGGCCGACAGTGAGGTCATCACCTCGGACGGAATCTTCGGCTCCAGCTTCACATAATGCTCAAAGCGCTGCACCACGCCCTTGCTCACGGCCTCGATTTCACGCTCATCGCCCTCAACGTCGTGCAAGGCGACACACGTTGCCGACAGGCTTTTCTCGCCCACATGCATTTCAGCTACGGCCATTCTGACGCCGCCCTCAACCAGCACCTTGATGGTGCCGTCCGGCAACTTCAGCATCTGAAGCACGCTGCCGAGGGTGCCCACCTGGTAAAGATCATCCTCGCCAGGGTCATCCACCGTCGGATCTTTCTGGGCCAGCAGAAGAATCTGCTTGCCGTCGGCAATCACATCCTCAAGCGCATGAATGGATTTCTCGCGCCCGACGAACAGCGGCACGATCATGTGCGGAAACACCACGATGTCGCGCAATGGCAACACCGGCAGCATCATTTCGCCAATCGCTTCACCAGATGGATTTTCCGGCATGGCTTCGGACATACTGTTCCCCATTACGATCCCGCCTCGGCAACCGAATCTTCACTGGCGAAAACCATCATCGGTTTGGCTTCGCCGCTCACCGCTTCGGCGTTGACAACAACCCTCTCCAGGTCGGTCACCGACGGCACGTCGTACATCACATCCAGCATCACCGACTCCATGATGGCGCGCAGACCGCGAGCGCCGGTTTTTCGTTGCAGGGCCTTGTCAACAATGGCGTCCAGAGAATCATCGGAAAACTGCAACTCCACGCCTTCATACTTGAGTAGCGCCTGATACTGTTTAACCAAGGCGTTCTTGGGCTCGGTAAGGATGCGCAGCAAGGCGTCGCGGCTGAGCTGCTCGAGCGTGGCCACCACCGGCAGCCTTCCGACCAACTCGGGAATCAGGCCGTACTGGATCAAATCCTGCGGCTCCACCAGGCGCAGGGTCTCGCCGATATCGACATCGGCCTCGGCCTGCACCTTGGCGCCAAAACCAATGCTGCGATCCTTGCCGCGCGCTTCGATGATCTTTTCCAGACCGCCAAAAGCGCCGCCGAGGACAAACAGGATACTGGTGGTATCGACTTGCAGAAACTCCTGCTGCGGATGCTTGCGGCCGCCCTGTGGCGGCACCGAGGCGACCGTGCCCTCAATCAACTTCAGCAGCGCCTGCTGCACGCCCTCGCCCGAAACGTCGCGCGTAATCGACGGCGAATCGGATTTGCGCGACAGCTTGTCCACCTCGTCGATATAGACGATGCCGCGCTGCGCCTTTTCGACGTCATAATCGGCCGCCTGCAACAGCTTGAGGATAATATTCTCTACATCCTCACCGACGTAGCCCGCCTCGGTCAGCGTGGTGGCGTCGGCCATGGTGAACGGCACGTCGAACACGCGCGCAAGGGTTTGCGCCAGCAGCGTCTTGCCGCAACCGGTGGGGCCAAGCAGCAGGATATTGCTCTTGGCGATCTCCACCTCGGCGTTCTTATTGTGTTCGATGCGCTTGTAATGGTTGTACACCGCCACCGACAGCACCCGCTTGGGGTGATCCTGGCCGATCACGTAATCATTCAGAAAAGCATGGATATCCTGAGGCCGGGGAATGCCGCTGTCCTGCCCCTCGGCCTGCTGGCCGGAGAGCTCCTCCTGGATAATCTCATTGCACAGTTCGATACATTCATCGCAGATAAAGACCGTGGGGCCGGCGATGAGCTTTTTAACGTCATACTGGGATTTGCCGCAGAAAGAGCAGTAAAGCGTGCTCTCGCCACCCTTATCCTTACTGGCCATGCTCACTCACCTCCTGCGTCCGCGTCCGTTGATTCAAACATATTCTCCGGCCGTTTGGTCAGAACCTTGTCGATCAAACCGTATTCCCTTGCCTCTTCTCCGGTCAAGAAGAAATCCCTTTCCACGTCATCACTGATCTTCTCGACACTTTGGCCCGTATGCTCGGCCAGCATGGCGTTCATGCGCTCCTTGAGCTTGATGATTTCACGCGCATGGATTTCGATATCCGTTGCCTGGCCCTGGAAACCGCCTAGAGGCTGGTGAATCATGACGCGTGAATTAGGTAGGGAGTATCGCTTGCCCGCGGCCCCTGCGGCCAACAGATGCGCCCCCATCGAGGCTGCCTGGCCCAAACACAGGGTGGCCACGTCGCAGCGCACGTATTGCATGGTGTCGTAAATCGCTAGGCCAGACGTCACGATGCCACCAGGACTATTGATATACATATAGATATCCTTGTCCGGTGCTTCGGATTCGAGAAACAGTAACTGGGCGATGACGGTATTGGCCACGGCGTCATCAATCGGGCCCACCAGAAAAACGATGCGCTCCTTGAGCAGGCGCGAATAGATATCGTAGGAACGTTCGCCGCGCGATGTACGCTCAACAACAATCGGTACCAGATTCATGCCGCCTCCCGTTCCGCAGCCGCCACCAGCTGTCCGCCCTCTTCCCTGGCCTGCTGCGCGGCACGCCAGGCGCTCAGGCTCAATGAACTCTGCTTGGTCTTGGCCTGCCGTAAGATATATGCCACACATTGCGATTGCATGATGTCGTCGCGCAAACCGTCCATCTGATCCTCCTGCTGGTGAAACCAGCGTATAAACGCATCCCGCTCCTGCGCGGGATAGCGCTCCGCCATGCCGGCCACGCGCTCCATCACCTCATCCTCGCTCACCTTCATATCTTCAGCCTGACGAATCGCCTGAAGCAGAATGGTCAGGCGCAGTTCGTGCTCGCTACGATCGCGAGCCTGCGCCTTGAATGCCTCGTCGCTCATCATCTCTGGCGTCAACTGTGCACCCTGAGATTTCAACTGCTCGGCCAGGCGCTGGACATTTTTCTGGATGGCATCATCCACAAGCGCCTGCGGCAGGGTGATGTCATGCGCCGCGAGTAGGGCGTTATAAGCGGCCTCTCGATTCATGGCGCGGCCGGCATGGTCCGCCTCGGTGGACAGACGTTTGCTCACATCGCTCTTTAGCGCATCAACATCATCAAAACCAATGAATCCGGCTAGTTCCTCCAGGCTGGTGGCTTTTTTGGCCTGTGAGACGGTGCGCACCAGCACCTCGAAGCGCGCCTGCATGCCAGCTAGCGCTTCATGGTTGTAGTCATCGGGGAATTTGGCGTTGACCGTCCGCTGCTCGCCCGCCTTGGCACCAGTCAGACCTTCCTCAAAACCGGGTATGAAACGGCCCTCGCCCAACACCAGCCGTATATTCTCGCCTCGCCCGCCTTCAAACGGTTCATCGCTGATAAAGCCGGTGAAATCGATGTGTAAAGCATCTCCCTCCAGGGCTCCGTAATCGACCTTCTCTTCATAGGATATCTGCTCGGCCAAGAGACGATCCAGCGCCTCTTCAACATCCGCATCGTCCACGTCCACCTTCTGTTCATCCACCTTCAGGCGGGACAGGTCGGCCAATTCGACGCTCGGCCAGGTCACGACCTTCATGGTGAAATTCAGGCCCGCCGACTCCTGAACCGGAGTGAGTTCGATCTGCGGCTGGATGGCTGGCGTCAGGCCGCTGGACTCAAGCGCCTCGACATAGTGATCGCGAACCAGCTGATCGATGGCGTCCTGGCGCGCCTGGCCGCCAAACTTTTGCTTGATGACATCCGCTGGCGCCTTGCCAGGCCTGAAGCCCTGTAACTTCACCTGGTTGCCCAGTTTCTTGAGCTGGCCGGCATAGACTTTCTTATACTCCGCTTCGGGAACACTGACATGCACGGCATGTTCATTTGCGCCTAGCGCCTTCACTTCAATCTGAATCGACAATCCTTTTCCTCCTGCATGCCCAGCTCGGGCATGGGTTAAAATATCCGGCAATTACACCATTGCCCGCCACCCCATGGGTGTGAGCAAGATTACCGCCGCAATTGGTGCGAGAGGGGGGAGTCGAACCCCCACACCACAGGGGTACAGGAACCTAAATCCTGCGCGTCTACCAGTTCCGCCACCCTCGCGCGTGCTTGAATGGTAATGGCCAGTTGAAACACTGTCACTAAACTGAATTAATCGGCTGGTCAGCTGCGGGTGATGCAATCCTGATGCGTGCTGCCTTCGAGCATCATGTAAAAAGCTATAGCAAGAAAAACCGACCCCGACATCACCCAGACCGAGACTGCTGCTACAACAATGGCGATGATCCTGAGAACGCTATCCTCTGTTTCACGCTTCAAAAATGTGAAAAACAGGCCGGCCAGAGGCACGAAAATCAGCGCCACGGCGGCCAGCTCCAGCTTGAGCCCAAGCTCATAAACCCCCAGCGCGGTAAACACGCCACTAAACCCCAACTTAACAAGAAACTTCCAATCAAGCTTGAGCGATCCCGGAGCAGGCTTATCAACAGGGTCCATGAATCACCATCATCCCAAAACTGTTCGAGATCGACAAGCTTAAGCTTCGATTAAGAAATCCTATCTACTTTGTATCGCGCCCGGCTGTGGAAAAGTACTCCCCCTCACTCCTGCTATACTTTCGTTGCACTCCCTCCGCAGCCGGGCAATGTTTATGAAGTAGGAAATGACACAGAAGTCTTGCAAACGGAGGTACGGATGAGAGCTCTGATTAGTGTTTTTGCAGCGTTCTTTTTCATATATCTCGGCGCATTTTCCTATATGTCTTTCATGGGAACGCCCAATCATGAGTCGTATTTCAATTTTGCCCTGGAGGCATTTAATGAGGGTAAATTTAGCAAGGCCAAGGGTGTGATCGAACCCATTGCCAAGAAAGGTGACGCCAGAGCCCAACACTTGATGGGGCATATTTATGAGTTCAACGCCAACCCCAATGATGACCACTTAGCTGATGAATGGTTCAAAATGGCTGAGCTGCAAGGCTTCTTCAATAATCAACTCGATCATAATGACAGCTCCTTTGCCACGCAGAAATACTTCAAGGTAGGCCTGGGCGCCTATAATGAGGGCAAGTTCGACAAAGCGATGGAAGCCCTTTTCCCCCTGGCTAAGGACGGGAACCCCGAAGCCCAACACTTACTTGGTCATATTTACGCTTTCAATGATGATAAAAGTGATGATACCGAAGCTGCTAAATGGTTTCGCCGGGCTCAAGAACTAGGGTTTTCAAACGAAAAGCTGGCGCACAATGAGGAATTCGGCAAAACGGCGAACTAGGATAGTAAATCACCTATGAATGCCGCTAAGAGTGCTCTGAAACACTCAGGGCACCCTTAGCGATATAGACGCTCCCTGAAAAATTCTGCAAGCTAACCGAACACTCAGGGCCATATTGGAGGCAGCGTGTTCCCGACATTGTTCGGCGTCAACTTCAATCAGTACGACAAAAAGCAGCACTTCGTCGTGATGTTCGCCGCGGGACTCATCGGCATGCCGCTGTTCGGCTGGTACATGCTGTTGCTCGGTCAGCTGCCTATCCTTGCCAAGGAAACCTACGATCATATCGTCAAACATGATCCATGGAGCGAAAACAGGGATGACATCATTGCCGGCGAGCTGGGCCTCGTGCCCGCCATGCTGCTGGCGTGGCCCTTCACCTGAGCGCCATGGATTCACAAGCGGAAAGAGCGGCGACTTCGCTTGATTTCGACTACGAGGTGATCCGCCGCCCCCGGCGCAAAACCGCATGCATCAGGGTGCGCGACCATACCGTCGCCGTCATCGTGCCAGGCAAGCTGCCGGAGAAGCAAATCGAGCAGATAGTGCTGAGCAAGAGGCACTGGATTGTAAACAAGCTCAGGCAGCAGCGCGAACTTCAGGCCCGTCATCAACCAAGGCAATACATCAACGGCGAAGACTTTGCCTTCCTTGGCTGTAACTACCGTTTACACGTTGTGCCTGGCAAGCGTAAAACGGCATGTCTGAGTCGCGGCCGCATGAGCGTTCACATCCCGACAGGGCTGGATCCGGCAAAGAGAGAGCAGCACATCATCAGCCAACTCTCGGCCTGGTATCAGCAACGCGCCCTTGATCATCTACAACAAAAATCAGCCCGATACGCCGTCCACCTGGGGGTCGCACCCAGCCATGTTGGCATCAAGTCCTACAGGCGACGCTGGGGAAGCTGCCATATCGACGGCAGGGTCTATTTCAACTGGCGCATCATCATGGCACCGCATTTCGTGGTGGATTACGTTGTGCTGCACGAACTTTGCCATCTCGTGCAGCACAATCACTCGCCCGCCTACTGGAATCTGGTGGCATCCATCATGTCCGATTACCGCGAGGCGAAAGTCTGGCTGAAACTCAATGGCCCGGCCCTGGATATCTGATGGCCTTATTCTGGGCGCCTCATTTTCCCCCATGGAGCTCCAGTATGGGCCTGTTCGAATTCGTCACGGCTGATTTGTCCATCGCCGTCTTTATCCAAGTCGTCGAATGAGTGACGCATTCCATGGTCGCTCTTATCCAGCGCACCATCGCCATTTCGATCCATTTTCTCAAAGCGCTTCTTGGCATGGCTGATGAATTCTTCCTGGGTGATTTTCCCATCATCATTCTGATCCGCGTACTTAAGCATTTTACCTTGATCATATGCTGAAGGCTTGTGAGATCGGCATTCATCATCAGCAACTACTGAGCCAACGCCCAATGCTACGAATGCCAATGTTCCGACAATAGTCTTAGCAAGCATGTTCATACCTTCCTCCTTGAGTCTTGATTACGCAATAGCACAGGAAGAAGTAGAAGCTGTTTTCGCGATCTTCCTTGCGAATGGGCCAGATATCTTCCGATGCAGCCACAATATGATAACTATAGATAACAAAAAGCACCCACGTCTCCTTAAGCGCTTTATACATGGTTGGAAGTGAGGGGCTTGAACCTTCGACCCGATGATTAACTGCTAGTGGTATTGATGTGTAACAGGCGCTGTCCCCGAATAGAGGGCAGCGCCTGTTACATTCACTTAACCCTTGAAGGCAACCCTTTCACGGCGACCCGGACGGGAAGAACGGCGACGATTTCCGCCCCCACCATTTCCCTTGCCCTGCTGAACACGCCCCTGCCCTGAACGTCGCGGCGAATGGCCCTGCCCACCACGCCTGTTCTGCTGCACACGGCCTGGCTGTTTAAGCGGCTCGACATGGACCGAGATATCCGCATCGAAACCGGGGATATCCACTTGCGGAACCTGTTTACCGATTAGTTTCTCGATACCACGAAGCAATTTCACCTCTTCATTGCATACCAGAGACATCGCCTCACCCTTGTGGCCAGCACGACCGGTACGGCCAATACGGTGCACATAATCCTCGGGAACATTAGGTAGCTCGTAGTTCACCACATGCGGAAGTTGATCGATATCAAGCCCACGGGCAGCAATATCGGTGGCCACCAGCACATGGATCGAACCGTTCTTGAATCCTTTCAGCGCATTGGTACGCGCTGTCTGGCTCTTGTTGCCATGAATGGCTACCGCCTCAATACCATCGCTACCGAGCTGCGTGGTGAGGCGATTGGCGCCATGTTTGGTACGGGTAAAGACAAGCACCTGCTGCCAATCTCCTGAACGGATCAAATGGGATAGCATTTCGCGCTTATGAGCCTTGCCCACAGGGTGAACCACCTGAGTCACCTGATGCGGAGTTTCATTGCGTGAAACCTCAATCAGTTTAGGCGCTCTCAAAATGCCGGAAGCGAGTTTTTTAATCTCGTCTGGGAAAGTGGCCGAGAAGAGAAGATTCTGGCGCTGCCGTGGTAACAGCGCGATTACCTTACGGATGTCATGAATGAATCCCATATCGAGCATGCGATCGGCTTCATCCAGCACCAGCATTTCGATTCTGGAGAGGTCACACTTTTTCTGGTTCACCAGATCAAGCAGTCGACCCGGTGTCGCCACCAGAATGTCGACGCCGCGTTTCAGCTTTTCAATCTGCGGCTGAATACCGACACCGCCGAATACCACAGTGGAACGAAGTGAAAGGTATTTGCCATAGGTAACGATGCTTTCGTTGACCTGGGCGGCAAGCTCACGTGTTGGCGTCAGCACCAGTACGCGAATATGGCGACGTTCTTTCCTATTGCTGCTCGCTTCACCACGCTCTGCGTGCTCTTGATACAGAAGGTCAAGCATTGGCAGCGTAAAACCTGCTGTCTTACCGGTGCCCGTCTGGGCTCCGGCCATAATGTCGTGACCCTCAAGGATCACAGGGATTGCCTGCGCCTGAACTGGCGTAGGAGTATTGTAGCCCTGATCAGAGACCGCACGAAGGATCTCTGGCGAAAGGCCAAGTTTATCAAATGTCATATGTTATTAGTTTCCAACTCGATGCCTGCCGAAGTTCATCCGGACGGTCTAGGCACAGTTATATTAGATTAGAAGATGCCGCGAATTAATATCGAATCATACGGCCATCATTCGCAGCAAAGACCGAAGCTACTGCGAGAACTGGCGCGCAAGGTACGTTAAATGGAAGAAATAGCAAGCAGGCTGCATGTTGGCCACCGATGCCCGGCCGACTGCCACTACAGGCTACGCTAAACCGTATCACGACATAAATCAGTCAGGGTTTCCCCCAACGCTATCGCTCGTAGCGAAGAACCTGCCCCCGAAACGGCTGCGCCAAATAGTCCGCATTTGCAGGTTTACTCTGGCTATGTAAGTAACCCAGACTCACCATTTTCTTACTGAAGCGCGCATGCTGGCCGCGTCCCGGATCAACAATGATCGCTTCGCAATGCGGCCTGGCATGCCGATTGATAAAGCTGGCCAATAATTCAACATGCTCAATCTCATACAAAAGGTCGCTACCCACGATGAGATCAAATTCACCCAGAGCATCGTCCCCATCGCCCCATCCCGTGCGCACGAATGGTATTTCTTTACCCTTGTTGAGCTTGACGTTTTCCCGAAGGAAGTGTTCCGATTCAGGGTGATAATCCGTGGCGGTGATATCGGCCAGGCGGTGATTCAGAATCAGGCTCGTCAAGCCTATGCCGCAGCCGACTTCCAATATCCGCTTCCCGGCGATTTCAAAATCAAACATGTGATGAGCGAGAATCTCACTCGAAGCCCAGATGACTCCGAATAAAGGCCAAGTGGCTGAAGATATTCCTAATTTTTCAGCGACACCATCAACATCGGTATATTGCTGCTTGTCCCGTAAAGTCCGTACATGAATATCCACGCCACAGAACTCAATGGTTTGATAACGAATGCGCAACGAAGACATAAAACCCCTATCGAGTCGATTATACGCAGGATGCTTACCTCAATCTGATTCGCTACGCAGAACAGTCACTGTACATACGTTTGCATGGCGCGACCATCGAATCATCCATACTCGTATTCTGGAGAGGGCCAAAGTCATCCTTGATGAACACGCTTTTTCCATGAAAACCAAATAGACAAGAGAACTCCAGACACGGTAAGCAGGCCAACCACGATCAGCGTTATTGTGATGACCCGAAATGGAGCAAGGTTCTGTGCGCGGGAAAGACCGAGAGCATTATCCAGCTTGTCGCATGCATCGAGTATTTTGTTGAATTCAGCATCAAACTCAGTATCAAGCTCCCGATCGAGGATGCTGGCTATTGCGCCCCTTTCTGAGTGTTTTTCCCGCTGATTAGCAATGGAACGAAATGATTCAAGATAGTTCTTCAAGTTGTTGACAATTCCAGGCATGCGCTCAAAACCCACGCCGCTTTGCAGATGAAGCCTCTGAAGTAATTCGACCTGACTGTCGACTTTGTCCATGGATTTCCAGAACGAATCAAACGTGGCGTGCTCGTGCCCATGGATGGTTTCTTCAAACCAGAGATGCGAAATTGCTACATCATTCTTGATATCAGCCACTGTTTTAAAGGCGGTAGCGTAATCATTTATAACGCCATCTCTGGAATACATGGTGTAGATATTGCCGAGCACAAAAACAGCTAACACACCAGTAATCACATAAAGATAAACTTTCATGTTATCCGAGAGCAGCTATGACATCCTGGTAGATGACAGCTTGCTCAACCTTCTTTCTGATAAGCGAGCGATGATAGTTTGAAATTATCAGGCTGGCACCGCACTTTGGGCAGCCGATGCTACAGCCTTCCCCCAGCCTGCGGATGGGCAGCTTGAACCGATGATTACATCGAGGGCATCCCAGAGGGTAGCGGACGCCATCCAAAGCGGGGAGGTTCGTATCTTTTTCTTCGTTTTTGAGAAAGCCCGGATATTCTTTCTTAATGCATTCAGGGCAAATACCATGGCTGAACTCTGCCTCTGAATGATCATGAATATACATCTCCACCTGATGCCAATAACCTTCATCGTCTCTTACTTGTTTACATGTCCCGCAAATTGGGATTATTCCCCTCAGTTGCTTAATTTCAGATAATGCCTTTTGAAGATCTTTGTTGCGCTGTAATAGCGCATTGTTTGCATTTCTGGCCTCTTTCCACCGCTTTACCGAAAATAATGCCAATGCAAACAACATGAACATCGATACTGTAATAACTTCATCGAGTTCCCAGTTCTCATGTTGTCGCGTGAACTTTACAACTTCTTCCAAAAGATCGTTTTTTAGTGCGAAAATATATACTGCTACGGCAAACGTAAGAGTAATGAGCAGCTCTATTAAGGGCTGATTTATTGTCTTGTTCTCGGGAACCGTATTTTGCTCTGTATTCACTGCTCTACATTCTCCATGCCAACCAACATATTAAATGTACGCACATACTTGATTGCACGTATGCGCTTGTGCCGCGCGTTACTTTTCATTATCGCATGAACCTAAATAGCCTTTAGAACAGCTATAAAAACACAGGTTGCCGTGCCTTCGATACAATAAGCAGAATATAATTTTGCAGGTTCGGGTTCTGTATGCCATATCCAACACTCTATCTGTTCATTTTAGATAAAGTGTTGCGTCCACCACCTGAGACCACTGTCGTAAGCAGTCATCCATTATTGGTTGGCGGCCGTCTTAAACTGAGGTTAATAGACACAGACACATAAATCAGTTCGTATGAAACTCGCCCTGAAAGCAACTAAATGGCAACTACAATAAATAAAAAAGCACCTACGTTTCCGTAAGTGCTTATTTAATATGGTGGGCCGTGAAGGGCTCGAACCTTCGACCCGCTGATTAAGAGTCAGCTGCTCTACCAACTGAGCTAACGGCCCCACTACTACGATAAGCTATCCAATCCACATTCGGCAATGCAACTGGGGTGGACGAGGGGACTCGAACCCCCAACCACCGGCACCACAAGCCGGGGCTCTACCATTGAGCTACGTCCACCATAGCCGCATTCCCTGTCGCCAGAAACGCAAACTGGCGCGCCTGGCAGGGCTTGAACCTGCAACCTACGGCTTAGAAGGCCGTTGCTCTATCCAGTTGAGCTACAGGCGCTCACCCAGGCGTGACAACCAGCTTTGTGGAGAAAATGGTCGGGGCGAGAGGATTCGAACCTCCGACCCTCTGCTCCCAAAGCAGATGCGCTACCAGGCTGCGCTACGCCCCGCATCTTCACCTCACCGGTTGCCGCCAGAAGGCCGCGCAAATTACGGCGCATTACCCCTTTCGTCAATAGCATTTGCCGCGATAGGCTTGCATCTCAAAGATTGCGACCCCATGCTAAGCTTAGCCATCCTGGCAGACTGCGAGGATCAGGGCGGGGACCAGGAGAAAAACATGCATGCAACCACCATCTGCTGCGCCCGGCGCGGCAGTGAAGTAGCCATCGCCGGCGACGGCCAGGTCACGCTCGGCGAAACGGTCATCAAGCACGGCGCACGCAAGGTACGCACACTGCGCGATGGCAGGATGCTGGCCGGATTCGCCGGCTCCACCGCCGATGCGATGAACCTGTTCGAGCGCTTCGAGGCCAAGCTCGATGAACACGGCGGCAGCCTGACGCGTGCGGCCGTGGCGTTGGCCAAGGACTGGCGCACCGACCGCTACCTGCGCAAACTGGAAGCCATGATGATTGTGGCGGATAACGAGCGCACACTGCTCATTTCCGGCAACGGCGACGTGCTCGAGCCTGACGAGGGCGTGGCGGCCATCGGCTCCGGCGGCGCTTATGCCCGCTCTGCCGCCGAGGCCTTGATCAAGCATAGCACGCTGTCGGCCAGGGATATCGTGGTCGAGGCCATGCGCATCGCCGCCAGCGTCTGCGTCTACACCAACGACAGGATCAACGTCGAAAGCATCGAAGGAGAGCCACAATCGTGAGCCAGACCATGACACCGAGAGAGATTGTCTCCGAACTGGATCGCCACATCATCGGCCAGGATGATGCCAAGCGCGCCGTCGCCATTGCGCTAAGAAACCGCTGGCGGCGGCAGCAGGTGGACTCGCCCATGCGCGAGGAAATCACGCCCAAGAATATTCTCATGATCGGCCCGACGGGCGTGGGCAAGACCGAAATCGCCCGCCGCCTGGCCAGGCTTGCTAGAGCGCCATTCGCCAAGGTGGAGGCCACCAAATACACCGAGGTGGGCTATGTCGGTCGTGACGTTGAGAGTATTGTGCGCGACCTGCTGGACAGCGCCCTGAAGATCGTCAAGGAAGAACATCTGGCGCTGGTGCAGCCGCGCGCCGAGGAGGCCGCTGAGGAGCACCTGCTCGATATCCTGATTCCGCATCCGGTCAAGCCATCGGGACCGGTGTCCACCGACCAGAAACACTCGCATCGCGACTCGCGCGAAAAAATGCGCCATAAGCTGCGTCTGGGAGAACTCGAAGGCCGCCAGGTGGAAATCGAGGTGTCGGCGGCCCAGCAATCACCGATGATGCAGGTGTTTTCCAATCAGGGAAACGAGGAAATCGATCTCAACATCAAGGATATGCTGGGCAACCTCATGTCTGGCCAGCGCAAACCCAAGCGCATGAGCGTGAAGGATGCCTTCGAGGTGCTCAAGCGTCAGGAGGCAGACCGCCTGCTTGATATGGACCGCATCAAGGAAGAGGCCATTTCCCGCACGGAGAATGATGGCATCGTGTTTCTCGACGAAATGGACAAGATCACCCACCGCTCGGGGCGCGACGGCGACGTCTCGCGTGAGGGTGTGCAGCGCGACCTGCTGCCGCTGGTGGAAGGCACGACTGTGAACACCCGCCATGGCTCGGTGAAAAGCGATCACATCCTGTTTATCGCCTCCGGCGCCTTCCATCTGGCCAGGCCGTCCGACCTGATTCCGGAACTGCAGGGGCGCTTTCCCATCCGTGTCACGCTGAACGCGCTGACCGAGGCGGACTTCCGCAGCATTCTGGTCGATCCGGAATCCGCCCTCACTCAGCAATATGCGGCGCTCCTGCTGACCGAAAAGGTCAGGCTGGATTTCAGCGAGGAAGGCATCGCCGAAATCGCCAAGATCGCTGTTCAGGTCAACGAAAACATGGAAAACATCGGCGCCCGCCGCCTGCACACGTTGCTCGAACGTATCCTGGAGGACATCAGCTTTGATGCCGGGGAACGAACGGGCAGGAAGGTTAAAATCGATGCCGCCTTCGTGCAGGAAAGGCTGAAAGACATCAGCGGCGATGAAGACCTGTCGCGCTATATTCTTTAGCGACTTATTCAGCCCTTCGTTAGAAAGGCCCTGAACAAGTCAGGACAAGCCTGGCCATGCCCGCCAGGTTTACGGGCTAAAGCAGATCGCTAGGCCTTGCTGATCATGCCGGCGCCAACGGTGTTGTTGGTGAAGGCGTCGATGATGATGAAGCTGCCCGTGGCGGGGTTGTCTTCAAAGGCGTCCACCACCAGCGGCGCTTGCAGCTTGAAGGCCACCCGCCCGATGTCGTTCATGGCCAATTCACCGGCCTGATCATCGTGCACCAGGCTATTGATGTCGGTGCGGTAACGAATTTCAGACACAATCGCCTTGACCATATTGGTGGTCTGCTTGATAACGTATTTCTTGCGCGGGGTGAGCGGCTCCTCGCCCATCCAGCATACGATCGCCTCAAAGGCCTTTTCCACCCTGGGCAGAGCGCTCGCATGCACGAACATATCGCCGCGCGTCACATCAATCTCGTCAGCAAGGGTCAGGGTCACGCTCTGCGGCGCGAAAGCCTCGTCGAGATTGCCGTCAAAGGTCGCGATTTCCTTGACCTTCGATTTCAGGCCGGAGGGCAGCACGGTGATCTCATCACCCGCCTTTACAGTGCCGGAGCTGACGCGTCCCATGAAGCCGCGAAAGTCGTGCCACTGTTCAGTCTGCGGCCGGCTGACGTATTGCACCGGAAAACGCAAAGGCAGATCATCAATGCGGCCGCTTACCTCCAGGCCCTCAAACACCTCCAGCACCGTGCCGCCGTCGTACCACGGCATGTTGGTGCCACGCTCCACCACGTTGTCGCCCTTGAGGGCGGACACGGGGATGCAGATCAGATCGTGCACGCCATGCTTCTCGCAATAGCCGGCGAACTCGTCGCGAATGCGACGGTAGATGTCCTCGGCATAGTCCACCAGGTCCATCTTGTTAACGCAGACAATCAAATGCGGGGTTCCCAACAGGCTGACGATATGCGTGTGCCGCCGCGATTGCGGCAGCATGCCCTTGCGCGCGTCCACCAGGATGATGGCCGCGCTGGCCGTGGATGCGCCGGTGACCATATTGCGCGTGTACTGCTCATGGCCCGGACAGTCGGCCATGATGAACTTGCGCTTGGGGGTGGAGAAATAGCGGTAGGCGACGTCAATAGTGATGCCCTGCTCACGCTCAGCGGCCAGGCCATCGGTCAGCATCGCCAAGTCTAGCTCCTCATCCGTCACCTGAATGTCAATGATGCCCCTGGTGGGGCCTTTACGCACGGCCGCTAACTGATCCTCGAAAGCGCCCTTGGTATCGAACAGCAATCGGCCGATCAATGTGGACTTGCCATCATCGACGCTGCCGACCGTCACCAGCCGGAGCAGCTCGATTTCCTTGCCAGAAGAATCATTCAATTCCGTCATCACACACCTTCGTCAAGATTAACCACGGAGACAGGGAGCGCGGAGAAAGAAAAGACAGCAAGTTCTCCGTGTCTCTGTGGTGATTTATTCTAGAAATAGCCCTCTTTCTTCTTGTCTTCCATGGTGTTGGCACCATGGTCGATGATGCGCGTTTCACGCTCGCTACGCTTCGCCGCCGCGGCTTCGACGATGATCTCCTCGATGGTGCCAGCGCTGGATCGCACCGCTCCGGTACATGGCACGCAACCGAGCGTGCGGAACCGGCTCATGATCATCTTCGGCTCTTCGCCCTCGTGCAGGTGCTTGACGTCTTCCACCGGGATCAACAGCTCGCCGCGCTCCACCATTAGGCGCTCCTTTGCGTAATACAGGGGCACGATGGGGATGTCCTCCTCGGCGATATACGACCACACATCCATTTCCGTCCAGTTGGACAGCGGAAATACGCGCACCGATTCGCCTTCATGGATACGGGCGTTATAGACATCCCACAATTCCGGGCGCTGATTCTTGGGATCCCACTGGCCGAACTCATCACGCACGGAAAAGACCCGCTCCTTGGCGCGCGAACGCTCCTCATCCCGGCGGGCGCCGCCAAAGGCCGCGTCATAACCGCCCTCTTCCAGAGCCTCCAGCAAGGCATGCGTCTTCAACGCCCCGCAGCAACGTGCCACGCCAAACTGCTTCGGGTTCATGCTCTGCTCGATGGCCGACTCATTGCGGTGCACGATCAGGTCGGCGCCGATTTCCTTGGTGTAGGCATCGCGAAACTCATACATTTCGCGGAACTTGTATCCGGTATCGATGTGCAACAGCGAAAACGGCAGCGGCCCAGGATAAAAGGCCTTGCGCGCCAGATGCAGCATCACGCTGGAATCCTTGCCGACGGAATAGAGCATTACCGGGTTGCGGAATTCCGCCACCACTTCGCGCATGATGTGAATCGATTCGCTTTCCAGCGCCTGTAGCTGACTGAGCTTATGCCCGCTCATCCTGTCCTCCGCTTTTTGCATGACTTAGATCCCGCCGCCCTGCTCATTGGCTTCCTCTTTACCGGCCCGAATGGGATTCATGTGCAACCCGCATTCGGAGGCCGTTTCAATTTCCCACCACCAGCGGCCTGCCCTGACATCCTCGCCGACGGCGATGGCCCGCGTGCATGGCTCGCAACCGATGGACACGAAATGTTCATCGTGCAGGCGATTATAGGGCACGTCGAATGCGCGTATATAGTCCCACACCTGCTGCCAACTCCACTCGTGCAGAGGGTTGTACTTTTTCAGGCCAAACACACGGTCATCCTCGACCGCCTGTATATCGGCGCGCTCCTTCGACTGCGAACGCAAGCGGCCGGTGATCCATGCTTCATTGCCGGCAAGCGCCCGGCGCAGGGGCTGCACCTTTCTGATCTCACAGCACTGCTGACGCAAGGCTACGCTGTCATAGAAGAGATTCAGCCCGTGATCGCCGACCATCTCCTCCACCTCGTGGGCGTCGGGAAGCACCACCCCCAGATGAAGACCATAATGCGCGCGCACCTTGTCCATCAGATCATAGGTGCTCTGTGGCAAACGGCCGGTGTCGAGGGTCAAAATGCGGATACCGGGCGCGTGGCTGGCAATCATATCGATCAGCACCACGCCCTCCGCGCCCAGACTGCATGGGTAGACCAGCTTGTCGCCATACCGAGCTCTTGCCTGCTCCAGCAGATCAATAGCGTGCATCACGTGCTCGGCATGGGCGCATCGTTCTCTGGCGCTCACTGCTGCCTCCCATCAGCCTTCATGTTGTCAATCACTGCCACCGCCATCATGGGTGCAGCTCCAATCCCGGCCGGATAAGCGGCCAGATGACCGACGCGGTAAAGACCAGTAGCGCCCAGGCGGACACGGACATCAACACGCCCCGGCGCACCATGAGTCCAAGGCGCACGTAATTCGTTGAATAGATCATGGCATTGGCCGGCGTGCCCATGGGCAACATGAAGGCAAAACCCGCCACAATGGCCACCGCCAGGGTAACGAACAGCGCATCCATGCCGGCTTCTATCCCCAAAGGAATCGCAATGGGCAACAAAATGGCCACGGCCGCCGCATTGCTTACCGCTTCGGTCAACAGCAAACTCGCGCCGGCAAGCAGAATAAGCAAGACAAAGGGTGACAGGCCGTCCAGCAGCAGAAATTCAGCCAGCCACGCCGCCGCCCCGGTATCTGACAGCGCCTTGCCCACGGCAATAGCGCCGCCATACATCAGCACGACGCCCCAGTTGACGTATTCCTCTACATCGCGCCAGTTCACCAGGCGCAGGGCAAACATCAGCACCACGCTCATCAGGGCAATGCTGGCCAGTCCCAGGCTATGGCCGAGAAACACCCAGCTAGCGACGGCCGCAATCATGACCATGGCCATGATACGGCCCTTGACGCTGAGCGCGCCCTGTTCCAGGCGCGCCACCTGCAAGCGCTCGCGAACACGACTGATATCGATATCGACCCTCGGTAAAAAAACCAGCAGCACGGCCACGGCTACGAGCAACAACATCAGCACCATAGGCATAGCCGCTACGCTCCAGTCGACGAAGCTTAGCTCGCGGCCGGTGATTTCCTTCAGAATACCCATGGCCAGCGGTCCGCGCGCACCGCCAAGCAGGGTGGCCACGCCGCCGATGACGCAGCCCCAGGCCATGGCCAGAAATAGGGCTGCGGCATAAGGATGGCCGCGCTGCAAGCCAAGGCTGCGCACGATTTCAAGCACGATGGGCAAAAACATCGCCGCCACCGCATGTTCCGGCATCCAGAAGGCCATGAACGCCGGCAGCAGAAGCACCGCCAGGATCAGGCGCTTGGGTCCAAGGCCGACGCGTTCGAGAAAGACCAGCGCCATATGCTCGGAGAGCTTTGTTTTCATGACACCAGCGGCGAGAATAAATGCGCCGAGGATGAAAAACACCGCCGGGCTGCCAAACAGGCGATATGCTTCGGTGGCCGGCAACACGCCCAACAGCGGCAGCAATGCCAGGCCAAGCAAAGAGGTTACGGCGAGCGGCAGCAGCTGCGTCACCCACAACACCAGGCACAGGCCAAACACGCCCAGCGCCCGCCAGCCCTCCACCGACAGCCCTTCGGCGGGCTGCTGTTGCATGGTCTGATAAGCGATCCAGACAACGAGAAACATTCCGACATAGGGAGTCACTCGCTGCACCATCAACACATAAATGGGGCGTCGATCAATGCTGACCGGCATCAGCGCCTTCCTCCCAGTTCCTGCTCATCCGAGCGCACGCGCAGATGCCGGCGCAAGCCGTCGAGCCAGCCGCCCACCCTGCGACCCACGGGCGAGGTAATCCATTGTTGCAGCCGGTCACTCAGGGCCACGTCGCCGCCGACGAGGATGCGGCTTTCCATGGGCGTGAGCACACGGCCCATATCGCGCAGCCGGTGCGTCGGGATGCTGGCTTCATTCAGCAGGTCATAAAGCGCCAGGAACATCGCCTCCATCTCGTCGATATCGGGAATTTTCCGCCCGCCCAGTGGCGTGCCGGGAAGCGGGCGGAACGGCACCAGCAGCGGCACCACGCCTCTGGCTACCAGCTCCTTCATGCCTTCCAGGGTGGCCTCCAACGGTTCCAGCCCCGGAATCATATTGCTCACCACCGCGCCCCAGCGGAACGATTGCTGGGCGCGCTCCAGCGCAGCCCAGATGGCCCGCTGCCCGCCATTCGCCTGTTTGCCTGGGCAGATGCTGGCGAAGGCCTGCTCATCAAACAGCTCCAGATTGCAAACGAAGATGTCGAGGCCCGCTGCATACAGCTCATCGATCACCGCTACATCTTCTGGGGCCACCGTTTCCAGTGCGATCTGGCGATGGCCCAGATGCCGGCGCAACAGCTCGATGACCGGGATCAGGCGCTTCAGACCCGCGTCGCCGCCAGGAGAGAAACCGTTATAGAGATAAACGGTGTCCACCTGGCGTTCGGCCAGGGCCGCATGCACGACCTCGACCAGCTCCAGGGGATCGCGCAAGGGGGGATGCTCCTCATTGAGCAAGGAATCGTACTGGCAATACTGACAGGCCTGATCCTTGCCGGCGAAGAAACCGCATCCCATGGCCGGATGCAGAAACAACAGGCGATCGTGCAGGGCGGAAAACGTGCCCATGCGTGCGCCTGAGCGCGTGGTTTGGCTGTAGTAGGAAGGCACCGGAATCAGATGTACAGCCAGGCGCTCGCCGTTGCACCTTAACTCCGCGGAAGCACCATCCCCGCCGGCGTCCACATCCGCATCCATATGCAGGCTGATGGGGCTGGAATCGGTATACGGCTGGCCGACGGGCACGGTGGCGAACTGCCCGCTAGGTAGGCGCATATCGACTACGGTTTCCACCGCATTGGTTTGCGAAATCCAGTGCGAGGCGCGCGGCAAGCCCTCGGGCAAAGCCACGCCCATGCCGACCAGGGCCAGCTTGGCTCTGCCAGGGTTGGAAAGGATGTCAGGCATGCATTGGGAAGGCGCCTAAGCCGCCTTCTCCACCACGATTTTCCACTGGCTGTCGGAGATAGGATTCTGTTCCAGCACCTTCTGACCCTGCTCTTCCAGCGACCTCGGCACATTGGCAATGGGTTCACCATCATCGAGGATCACGGCCAGCCGGCCGCCAGCCGGCATGGATTCCAGCTTGAGCTTGGTCTTGACGAAATTCATCGGGCAGGCGACGCCGGTGAGATCCAGCTCGGCCACGCCCGCTTCGGCCTGTTCGGCCACGGGGATTTGTGGTGCTGACGCTGATTCATCAGCCGGCACCTGCGCGAAACGCTCCGCCGCATGTTTCAGCCAGGCGGAATGCGCCTGCTTCAGACCGGTAACGCCAGGCGCGGGATCGGCCAGGTCGATGCCCATCAGCGCCTGTTGCACGGCGTTCAGACCGTCGCGCACGGACGCATCGTTCTGCGCCTTGGCGGCCAGCAGACCGAATACCTGACCATCCTCCTCAGGCGCTTCGCCATGCGGCACCAGATACGCGCGCGCGGTGGAAATAGCGGAGCGCTTAAGGCTGGCCGCCGCCTCGGGCCAGAACATGGCATCGGCATGAGCACGGGCCAGCATTAGCTCGTATTCGGCCTCGCTCAGCAGGGCATCGGTCATGGACAGCACCGCACCGGCGCACTCGCCTTTCTTGTTGCCCTTGGTGGAGAAAGCCTCGTTTTCGCTCCAATCGTACATCAGGCCCTCGACCTCGCCCTCGCTGGCCTTGAACTGTTCGAGAATGGCATTGATCGCGTCCTTGCCGATACGCGCCGCCCAGTCATGCACGGACTCGCCAGAGACGCGCTGCGCCCTGTATGCATTCAGAATGGCAATGCCGGCCTCCGGCGCCTTCTTGGCTGGCACCGGGTTAGTGGCAAAGGCAAAGTGCGCTCCACCTCGTCCCGAGCCGCCGACATGCAACTGGTAATGCGGCACGGCACGGCCCTCGATCTTCTTGGCGAGCCCATGAAAACCGAGGTCCGCTATATGGTGTTGGGCGCAGGAATGCTGGCAACCGGAAGCCTTGACCCGCAGGCCGGAGAGCTCCGGATCCAAACGGATTTCCGCCATTAACGGCTGCAAGGCCTCGGCCAGCCCACGCGATGATGTAATGCCCAGCCGACAGGTTTCCGTGCCCGGACAGGCCACGATATCAGCAATGGCCCGGGCATGCTGGGTCTGAATGCCGTCCGCATGCAGCACATCCAGCACCGCTCCCACTTTGCCCTCTGGTACGCCGGTGATGACCATGCCCTGCTCTGGCGTCACCCGCAGGTCTTCCGTGCCGGCGGCGCGGGCCGCCTGACTGGCGGCGCGACATTGAGCCGGCGTTAAATCCCCACGGAACACATTGAGCAGGATCGCTTTTTTGCCGTCATGCTGACCAACCACGGGATCGCCCTGGAAGGGGAAGCCGCCCGATGGCTGACGCCAGCCGGCCTCGTCATAGGCCCGGTCCGACGTGTGCACCTTGTCGATGGCGGCACGCTGCTTCTGGTATTCCTCGCGGAACCCATCTTCGCCCAGTTGCAGCATGACATATTTCATACGCGCCCGCGCCCGGCGCTTGCGATCGGAATACTTGAAATGCATGCGCATCAAGGCCTCGCCGACCACGAGCAATTCGCTCTCGTCGATGAACTCCTCCAGCAACATGGCCGACACCGGTTGGGTGGAAAGTCCGCCCGCCGCCCATACCTGGAAGCCGCGTTTGCCGTCTTTTTCGCTAGCGATGAAGCCGATGTCGTGCATGCCGGAGAGGCCACAATCCGTTGCGCATCCCGAAAAGGTCACCTTGAACTTGCGCGGAAACTGCTGCGCCAGGGGATGGCGCAGGAAATGCTCAGCAAAGCGCTGGGCGTGGATGGACACGTCCGCGTGCTCCGACGGACAAACGCCAGCGAGGAAACAGGCCGAAACATTACGCACGGTATTGCCGCAGGCCTCGCGCGTGGTCATACCCACGGCATGCATGCGGCGCAGAAACGCCGGCGTGTCCGCAAGTGCGACGAAATGCGACTGGATATCCTGCCGCGTGGTGATATGGGCGAATTTAGGCATACCCTGCTGGCCGCCATAATCTTCAACGCAATCGGCGATCACATCCAGCTGCGCCGGCGTTAAACGGCCGCCAGGTAATTTGACGCGGATCATCTGCACGCCGTCCTGGCGCTGGCCATAAATGCCCATTTGCAGCCGGAAAGGCGTAAAGGCCTCCTCGGACATGCGGCCATCGCCAAAGGCCGCCAGGCCCGCCTCATATTCGTTCAGGTCATCTTCGTCCGTAAAGTTCAAGGGCTCAACAGCACTCATGATATTTCCTCTCTATCCCTGCGCGGCCAGACGCACTTCGCATGTTTCGTCATAGCTCACCAAATCGGTGATCGTCGCGTGCTCACCGCACAGCGCACATTGCGGATCCTTGCGTAATTTCAGCTTGCGCCATTCCATGCGCATCGCATCAAATGTCATCAGCCGGCCCGACAGCGACTCGCCAATGCCTAGCAATTCCTTGATCGCTTCCACCGCCTGGATGGTGCCCACGGCTCCGGCCAGCGCACCCAGGATGCCCGCCTCGGAGCAACTCGGCACCAGGCCCGCCGGCGGCGGCTCGGGATACAGACAGCGGTAGCATGGCCCCTGTTTGTCGGCATGCGGCTTGAACGTCGCCACCTGCCCCTCGAAGCGAAACATCGCACCGGATACCAGCGGCTTTTGTTCCAGGAAGCAGGCGTCGTTCACCAGAAAACGGGTGGGGAAATTATCGCAGCCATCGATTACCAGATCGTATTCGCGGATAATGTCGCGCAGGTTGTCTTCATCGACGCGGTGGTTATAGGTAATCACCTTCACATCGGGATTCAGCGCCTGGATGGTTTCGCGCGCGCTTTCCACCTTGGGCATGCCGACGCGGTCCTGGTTGTGAATGATCTGGCGTTGCAAGTTGGACAAATCGACGACGTCGGCGTCGGCGATGCCAATCGTACCCACGCCCGCCGCCGCCAGATAATAGGCCACGGGACTTCCCAGGCCGCCGGCGCCAATCATGAACACCTTGGAATCCAAAAGCTTCGCCTGCCCTTCACCGCCCACCTCGGGCAGGATGATGTGGCGCGAATAGCGCTCGATCTGTTCTTCCGTAAAATCAATCACTTATATCTCCATATTTACCGTGGAGACACAGAGAAAAACACTAATCAATCCTCCGTGCCTCTCCGTCTCTGTGGTTAAACTTCAATGCCCTTGAACAGGTCCGTCGTCATGTAACGCTCGGCCATGGATGGGATGATGGTGACAATGCGCTTGCCAGCGAATTCAGGCTTGGCGGCCACGCGCAAGGCGGCGGTAACGGCAGCGCCCGATGAAATACCGCCAGGAATCCCCTCCTCCACGGCAAGCTGGCGCGCGGTACGCATGGCATCCTCATTGCTCACCGATTCAGTGCCATCGACGATATCGACATTGAGGTTGCTGGGAATAAAGCCAGCGCCAATGCCCTGGATTTTGTGCGGCCCCGGAGCTCCGCCGGAAATAACCGGCGAGTCGGCCGGTTCCACGGCGATGGCCTTGAAGTTGGCGTTACGGCTCTTGATCACCTCGGCCACGCCGGTGATCGTACCGCCGGTGCCAACGCCGGCGATAATGGCATCCACATCGCCCTCGGTGGCCGACCAAATTTCCTCGGCCGTGGTCCGGCGATGCACCTCGGGGTTGGCAGGATTCTCGAACTGCTGAGGCATAAAGGCATTATCGGTTTTAGCCACAATTTCGCTGGCCTTCTCAATCGCGCCCTTCATGCCCTTTTCAGCAGGCGTGAGTTGCAGTTCAGCACCCAGCAATTTAAACAATTTGCGCCGTTCCAGACTCATGGATTCCGGCATCGTCAGAATACAGCGGTAACCCTTGGCGGCAGCGACGAAGGCCAGGGCAATGCCAGTGTTGCCGGATGTCGGCTCAACAATTGCCCCGCCCTCTTTCAACTTGCCGTCGCGCTCGGCGGCCTCGATCATAGCCTTGCCAATGCGGTCCTTCACCGATGACAGCGGATTGAAGAACTCCAGCTTGAGCAGCACCTCCGCGCCCAGCCCCTCACCCATGCGCTGCAGTCGCACCAGAGGCGTATTGCCCACCATACTTACCAAGTTGTCATGAATCATATTACACTCCATTTAGTGTTAAAAATTAATTTAACAGTTTACATCTGTATTTAAAAACCCGCAAGCGTGGGATATTCAGCCTTCGATGACACTCTGCTCGATAGGCTCGACATGCACGCCCCGCTCTTCAAGCCAGCGCACCGAAGCCTCAACCACCTCTTGATCACCCTCAATCTCAAGGCCCACCAGCCCCATATCCTCCTTGACCTCGGCTGTACGGATATTAGTTATCACATCAAACTCGTGCCCCAGCTTCCAGATAATAGGCTCGCGTACGATGTCAGCGGAGAAGGTTAAATACACGCGCAGTTTCAATCTCTGCCTCCGGCGATGGCCGGCACGATGGAAACCTGATCACCGTCTTTCAGGGCCGTGTTGCGGCCATCGAGAAAGCGGACATCCTCATCGTTGACGTAAATATTGACGAAACGGCGGATTTCACCGGCTTCGTCGCAAAGACGCTCACGCATGCCGGGATGCGCCGCCTCCAGCGCGTCAACCATGGCGCCGACATTGGCGGCATCGACAGATGCCTCATCAGCGCCATCCGTCAGTTTGCGCAATGGCGTAGGAATGCGAACAGTAATACCCATGATATATCTCCTTTTGGTTTGCTAAGGATGCTCTGAAAAAGTCAGAGCATCCGCGCGGGCCACGGATGGCCTGCCAAAATCAAACGGCGCAAGCCATTGATTTTGTATGAAAAGGAAAAATCGCACTTTTCCCTTTGCGTGCTGAAAAAAATACAAGGATGTAGTTTTTCATATATCCCATCATCAGTTAGGCTGCCAGTTTGACCTTGTCAGACTCCGCCAATGTATCGAACTCGCCCAACGACGGGCCGATGATGCGCGGCGCGTTGATTTTGCCCTGCACGGCTTCCTGTGTTTTCAGGCCATTGCCGGTGATGCACACGACGATGGACTCGTCCCTGGGTATGCGGCCATCGTCGATCAATTTCTTGGCGCAACCCAGGGTGACACCGCCGGCGGTCTCGGTAAAAATACCTTCCGTCTCGGCCAGCAGCTTGATAGCGGCGACGATCTCGTCATCGGACACATCCTCGGACCAGCCACCTGTCTCGCGGATGACGCGGTTAGCGTAATAGCCATCCGCTGGATTGCCGATTGCCAGGGATTTGGCGATGGTATCCGGGCGCACCGGATGGATAAGATCGGTGCCTTGTTTGACTGAAGCACTGATCGGCGAGCAGCCGGTGGCCTGAGCACCATAAACGCTGGTGCCGGTGTCCTCCACCAAGCCAAGCTTGGCAAATTCCTTGATGGACTTGTCGATCTTGGTACACAGCGAGCCGGAGGCCATGGGGACCACTACATGCTTAGGGGTGCGCCAACCCAGCTGCTCCATGATCTCAAAACCGTAGGACTTCGATCCCTCGGCATAGAATGGGCGTACGTTCACATTGACGAAAGCCCAGTTATATTTTCCTGCCACTTCCGAGCACAGGCGGTTCACATCATCATAGGTGCCCTTGATGCCGACAATGCGGGTGCCATAGACGCCAGCGCCAATAATCTTTCCCTGTTCAAGGTCGTGCGGGATAAACACGTAGGAGCTAAGCCCGGCCGCCGCCGCATTGGCGGCCACCGAGCCTGCCAGATTGCCAGTGGAAGCGCAGGCCACGGTGGTATAACCGAACTCCACTGCCTTGGACAGCGCTACGGATACCACACGGTCCTTGAACGACAGCGTTGGGTAACACACCGAATCATTTTTGATATAGAGCTCGGATACGCCTAATGCCCTTTCCAGGTTGGGCGCCCGCACCAGCGGTGTGAAGCCCACTTGGCGGCCCACCGTGGGCTCACCGGAAAGTGGCAAAAATTCCTTGTAACGCCACATGGTGTGTGGCCTGGATTCGATCAGTTCACGGCTGATTTTCCCTTGCAGCTTGTCGTAGTCATAGGCGACTTCGAGCGGCCCGAAACAGAACTCGCATACATGCACGGGGGCGATATCGTATTCCGAACCGCATTCCCGGCATTTCAGGCTGCGCACAATATTTTCCGCCATCACTTCACTCCTGCTTGCATCCGGACAAAAAATAAACCCCCATCTGCTATGAAGACGGGGGCTGAAAACGGGCGATCGGCGAGTGACCGTACTCGATTCAACCCGCCTCCATCTTCCCCACAAGGGTAGGAGTTGGCACCAGACGCCGGGATATCCCAACCGGTTGCCGCAGTTTCACAGGGCCCAGACCCTCCACTGCTCTTGATAAAGCCGGATCAATATGTGGCCGCGATTTATACCCGCAGGCTCCGCCAAGTGCAAGCAATCATTGCCTTGTCTGATCTAGGGCTTTTACCCTCATTGCTGCATTACGTTGCAGTAATTATGTCCGCGTCGTCAGGTTCCGCACAGGCATGAGCGGGCGTTAGTCTGCCGTTAGCAGGGGATAGACAAAGCGCTGACCTTGATGCTTTATCCCGACAGTCGCCATGGCGACTGTTTCCCGACCATAGCGCCGGTTGACGGCGGCCACCGTACGCAGCAACTCGCCTTGGCGGGCATCGGCCCGCATCACGCCGAACAAGTCCATCGTGGCATCCTCTTCCCTGCTGATCCGGCCAGCCACCACGCCGCAAGCGCGATAAACACACCCTGGGTCGTACAGGGCCTCCAGGGCGCTGAGCACCGCACAACTCAGGCGGAAATAATTGTTGCTGGCGCAATCCAGGTGCATGTCCATGCTCACCGCCTCAAAGGACTTACGGCGCAAAAAAACCCTGATTTTCTGTGTCAGTAGCCGCTTGGCCACAAGCTCGCTGGCCAGCCGCATGGTGTGCCGCGTCAGGTGCATAGCAATGACGCGTCTATCATCCGTCACCTGGCCTAATGACGCCGTGCGCGCCGCGCTCTTGGGCATCCGCACGCCTAACTCGAGCGGCATGACGGATTCCCCGTTCAGTTCACGCCATAGTTTCACCCCGCCCTTGCCGAGCAGGTGTTGCACCAATTTCCTCCGCGTATGGGCAAAATCCAGCGCCGAAGCAATGCCAAACTTATTCAACAGGGCCTCACGGTTGCCGCCAATGCCCGGAATGGCGCTCAACTCAAAACAAGCCAGGAATGCTTCGATACACCGGCCGGACACCACCGTACTGCCATCCGGCTTGTCGTGCTCGGAAGCCATTTTGGCAAGCGTACGGGTCACCGACACGCCGACGGAAACGCTTACGCCAAGCTCGCGGCGCACACTCTCACGCATATGATCAGCAATCGCACCAAAGCCCTTGCGCCATAACGCCCTGAGACCATCCATTCCGAGAAAACCCTCATCAATCGAGTAGGCCTCCACCTCCGGACTGTAGCGCCTGAGAATGGCGAACAACGCGCCCGATACCTGGCCGTAGTAAAGGAAATCAGCCGACAGGTAAACGGCATCGGGGAACAGATTTTTCGCCTCTCACACCGGCATGCCCGTCCTGATTCCACGCGCCTTGGCATCATAGGTTTTGGCCACCACGCAGGCATCCTGGCTGGACAAAACGCACACCGGTCTACCCTGCAACTCGGGCCTCCGGGCCAACTCACAGGCAGCGAAGAAACAATCGGCATCAACATGGGCAAACGCCCTGGGCCAGTTATGGATGATCACCTCTTCAATACTTGCGGAACTGGCCGACCACCACGCCAAATATCTGCAACTCACCCTCAGAGCGGATGAGCGCATAGTGTGGATTGGCAGGCCGCAGACAGTACCCCTGTTGGTCCCGTTCCAGATATTTAACCGTGTATTCACCATCGACCATGGCCACGACGATGCTGCCCGGCTGTGGTTGCGGATTGCGCTCCACAATCACGATATCGCCAGCATGAATGCCCGCGCCAATCATTGAATCGCCCTTGATTTCCACCAGCACAGTCTGCGAAGGATGTTCCACCAGATAATCGTCGATGCTGATGACGCCACCGAGCGATTCCGTGGCTGGGCTGGGAAAACCGGCCGGCGCATACTCCACCAGGAAACGGGCAAAAAACTTAGCTGTAGGCGCCAATCTTCCCGCCACTGGCATATTCAAATATCCACGCTCTCTCAGCCGGGTTACCAGCTTGGCTACGCCGCCCTTGGAGCGGATGCCCAGCAAATCGCCCATGCCCGCATAGGAAGGCAACACCGCATGACGGGCGTAATAATCCCGCAGACGTTCTAAATGTACGGCATCTCTGTTTTTACCCATGCCCGCATGTTAGTGAACGATCGTTCACCTGCATAGACATCTGGCGCGCTTTCTTAAATCCAGGACACGCTATTCTAACCGCCAGACTGTCAGATTTTTTTACACCTTCTATTTTTCCTCTATTGTCGTTATAACTAACTGATAATTAACATGATATATAAAGAATACGAGGAACATATCGTAATTTTTATCACGTTTCTGGATGAAAAAAGTGTCAGGTTTTTTTACACATCAACTGATCCTCACCTATAGAAACTATCCTTATAATATCATAACTTATTGAAACAATAGACATTAACCCCTGATGGCATGTTGCTTGCTTTTATTAAAGTAAATTCATTTAAGGGAATAGAAATACACTTCCCAGGAAGGGGTGAAGGATGAAACGGATAAATGATTTTAAGGCATTCCTGACCAAATATCCTGATATGGTGCCGGAACTAGCCGCCGAATACGGAGACATGGATGCCCTGATTATTGAAGCGCATCAGGAGCTTTCGTCTGATGATCACGACATACAAAGCTATGTCGACGCCTTAACCAACGGCACGCGCCACTAGCAAAGTATCGCTCCCAACATTTAGACAGCGCATTCACTTGACTACCGAAGGCGCCCGACTCACATGATGGGATCAAGTTATTGCAAATAACGACGCTAAGTCACAATGCAGCATGTCAGGTCAGGCCCACTCACGCTTCAGATGTCTTGCCTAACTCAGACTCTCACTTCTTGCAAACAACACAGCCACCAGCCATAGGAAACAACATATGAGGGCCTGTCAACATTCATGTTGATTGGTGCCGGGAGCGGGAGTCGAACCCGCACAGAGGTTGCCCTCCGAGGGATTTTAAGTCCCTTGCGTCTACCAGTTTCGCCATCCCGGCAAAGAGATGAACCTCACGGAAATCATGCCATATTCAGCAACGCTGGGAAAACAGCAGAGTGGCAAAAAAGTAGCTGGAGGAGGGGCGGCTTGCGATTTGGGCTCCTAAGTTACAGGGTTCAAAAGGAATGCGTTAGCAAAGGTTGCGGATGTGCCCCCAATTATGCCCCCAAATTAATTTGTAGCCCCGAAAGTGGGGCATTATTATTGGCTCAATCAAAGTCCCATGGCATTCCGACAATATACACCCGGTTTCAATCGAAAGTTCCTCCTGCTCGAAGTCTGCCTTCGGCAAAACCGGACTCTCGAAGCCAATAATATTGAGCACTAATTGGAAGCTAAACGGCTGAAGGTAGTCCATAAGGCACTAATATATCCAACAGTGTGTGCGTTAATGGGCGAACGCGGCCTGAAACAACATCAAAGCCACAATCAGGCAATTTCTTCCCATTCATTTGATAGGAAATTTCTTTTTCACACCATTCTCTTAATTCTTGGTCCCCACTGCGTGACATTGACAAAAGTCGAGACAATGAAACTTGCTCACTGAATGATGCATCATTTATTAATCGAGCAAAAAGACGAGCATAAAGCTCTTCATCTTGTGAAAGTTTTTGTGTAATTACCTCTGCACAAACAGAATGAAATTCCCAAATGCCTCCATTAGCTCGATTTGAAAAAGATAAAATAAGGCGCTCAAAAGCATCTGAATCATCACGAAGACCAACAACATAAAATGCTACTGGCCATGTGATGCGACTGCTCTTCTTGCTCTTGAATGCATCATAGATTGCATCCAACACTTTACTTTCAGGCCATCCCAAACTAAGGGCAATGGCAGCGCCAGAGTTGTTCTGACTGTGTGCAATATGCTCTAACATTTCTTTGAGATTATTTTCAGAACTAAACTGTTCCCCAAGGATAGTTCCAGCAGTAATTTGCGTGGCCACTTCATCGTATGCGGAATAAGGTGATACAGAATCAAACACTCGCTTACAACATTCCAGCAACAATGAACCGGCTCGATCCAACCTTGCAAGTGCCCGTAAACTACCAGCTCCGAGTTTAGATTCAGGATGCCGACAATAATCAAGAAAGGCTTCTTGCAAAAACGGTAACGAACTCCTCACATACGTAGAGAGAGCATTCCAGCAATAATTTTGATTGCCACTACGTACACCATTCAACCGATCAAATATCGAATCACCCAACACCTTATATATTTCCTCCCAGTGCAAAGTGATACATTCTAATAAAATATCATTCTGGTTTCTTGATGCATCAACAGCAGATACAGTTAAGGGCCTATCATCATCGTATGCTTCTTTTAATTCTTGGAATGATTCTATGCGCCCCAAGCTGATCAACCCAGCTAACGCCGACTGCCGTAAAGAGTCATGAATTGGCCCCACACTTCTCAACTCTTCAGTCAAAAGAGCCACAGCACTTTCAATGTCTTTTCCGCGTCGATCAAAGGTTTCATAGTAAGCAATTTCAGTAGACGTGCGAACTTCTGCATTTTCCTCACTTCCATAGCTGGATAGAACCTGATCCAGATCAGTTACTTCATCACACCGCCTCTTTGCATGGCTAACAATCACTTGCCGTAGAGCAGATGGTAGCGGTGTCGCCCGCTTGAGGATTAGAGCTCGCATTTCTGAGTCATCTTGATATGCATAAGCCATTTCAGGAAGCGGAGCATCGAGGTCTGCCAGAAGGCTTTTTGCAAAATTTTGAATTCGATCTTCGATACCAAAATATCTTATTATCGTACCTGTTGGACTTAAAATTGAGGAATCCCCTTCTAAATAAGGCAATATCACATCCATGGCTTCGTGATCTGTATGGGTTACCCCTAATTTGACAAAACCTTGCACAAGAAAGTCTGGTCGAGAAAATTTCTCTGACCTGCCAATATTCAACAGCTTACATCGGCACTCTTTTTTGTTCCTGATAATTTCCGGCAAATATGGTGCAATATATTGAGCCTGTTCAGATTCAACATTTGCGAGAGCGGTTAGCGCTTTCGCCACCTGCTTATCTTGCATTCCCCATATCTCTAAAAGAACAGAAACCGGCCAGGAGATCATGTCCCCTGCATCTTTCAAACTACTGAGTAAATATTGTTTGGCTGTATCGGAACCGCTCACAAGTGCGGCGCTCGCAACAACATGCTGCTGGTATTTTTCATCCATATTCTTTTCGATCCATGCATCAAAAGCAGGGCCAACAATGGGGTGCCTGAAAAATGATGCCTTTAACTCATCCCAAGGTTCATGAAAACCGAATAATGAATGTTCATTATCACTCAGCAGCTCACATAATTGATCTACGACACAATTATTATCCGCGTAACCTAATAGAAGAACCCTTTGGGCAATCTCATCGCTAATACCATCCCAACTCATATTTTTTTCTCGCCATGCAGGCAAACATTTCTCTAATACCAGATCACTACTCGGCCACCCATCGAGAAGGGCATCTGCCAAATCACTTCTAATCCAATACGGTGCATTGCTCCTATTGGAAAGCCAAAGCAGTGCTTCAAGATCTTGTTCAGTGTGTCTTCCTTGCTGAATGGATCCATATATTCCAGCAAACAGTAGCTCTTTATTTTTGGACAAACGGGCAGCATCAATAATGGCCGTCAAACCATCAATGTCAGACCAGCCAATGATTAGTGATTCAAGAATTGTGGCGGCAATCTCTGGCTCTATTGGGGTGCACACGACATGAAGTAAACGATTTCCAATTTCCAAGTCGCCCGCATATACCTTAGCCAAGGTTCGCGCAGCAGCTCTTCGGCTTTTAAACTCTGGGTCGAACAAGCCCTTCCATAGCGTCTCAGCTAATGCCCTCTCTCTTGGCCAGTGCTCCAAAACATTAAACAGCGTCCCAAGATCCCATCTGGACTGACTTTGCGGACACCATTGAAAAAGGTGTTGAGATAGCTCCCCGTTTAAGGCTCCATTCGAAAAACCTTCTAATGCAATGCGAAGTAATGCCTTTCGCTCAGGCATCCATGAGCCAGTTTCAATTACTTCAAAAATGCTAGAGGCTATGCACTTCGCAGTTCGTGGAGAGCAATTACTTTCTCCAAAAGCAGCTTCTGCCAATAGAAGGCGACGAACCACCTCACCAGAGCCGCTAACCTGTGCATTTTCAATTTCCGTGATCAACTGATCCACATCAGATGAGCGCGTTAACTGTCGGAATAGACCAAGAATAACATTCCGCCATCGTGGATCAGAACAATTACTAGCAATAAACTCTTGCTGGGCAGACATAGTTTGCCCAGCAATATAAGTAGCAGTTAGATGCTCCTCAAACACCGCATGGATAAAACCAACTTCCTGCGGAGCCTTTTCTATCAAAATACCACTTGTCTCAGCATTGACCGCTAGTAGTTCGCTAGCCCCTAAATGAGCCTTATCAGAAGGCAGTCCGACCTCATCTTCATCTCGAAGAAACTCAACAATGATTCGCTTAGCATCCTTAACTGGAAAACCACTATCAGCTCCTTGGAATCGAATCTCATAAGCCAATCGAGCAAGAGCGCGCTGGCGGGTTTCAGGGGCGTCCAGAATGTGGAATCTAGACGTTCCATCAGCCGCAGCACTTGAACGCTCTTGCGGATGCGTCTCAAGAAGTAATTTGGTCAATTCTCCATATGCCTGAAATCTATTGCGAGGGAGATTAACCTGCCGAAGACGAAGTGAGATAAGGCCAGTTAAAAGAAGAGGCGTTCCAGCCAATTCATGAAGTTGTCCTCCATCACGCAGGTCTTTAAAAAAGTTTTCAACTTGCCAGCAGATAAATTGATTGTGCGTTGTTTGGTTGCCAGGCTGAGAAGCTGATTTAGTCGCGGAAGGGATGGCACCAAACCAAATAGTCGCAAGTTCCTTCTGCTGATTCTCTGTTAATGGTGCCAAACTTGCAGTGTGCCAATGCCCACCTAATCCACCTAACTTAGCCACTCCGAGTGGGCGCCCACATAAAACTGCGGGAATGCTTTGCGTCCTTACCACAGTCTCAATCTGGGCTAATACTGAATGCGCAGCAGTTTCATTTGCCCACTCATCTAATCCATCAACTAACAATAACAAGCGCTTATCTTTCAATGCCTTGCATACTAGCTCTAACACCTCAGTGGACATGGAAAACTGCCGAAGCCATGTACTTAGCATGTCTTCGATTGGAACACCGTTTGCTTGAGAAGCAACCATTTGAGTCCATCGTGCAAAGGGAATTAGAATTGGAATATGTTGGCCCCAAGTCTGGGCTAACTTTGGAAACACTGATTGCCCAGAAAGTAAATCCAGCGTCATACAGCGAAGGAGAGTACTCTTACCTGAACCAGCATCCCCCAACACGGCAACTTGTGTCCTTTCAGCTATCCAGTCACCCATCGGGCGCCGAAAATATTGCTCGGTAGTAACTTCAATACGTCCATTCCCTTCGTCTCGCCCGCCTGGGTATTTATGTTCACCAGCTTCATTGGGCTCAGGCTTTTTCGGTTCAGGTTGGCTTGAGAAATCCACTCTTGAAGTGGCCTCCCGAATCATCACATCGGGAACGATAAATCTATCAAGCAATGATGGAGGTGATGGAATATCAATTGACTGATTCGTAGAACCGATTAAACCACGGTCTACCGTTTGGAAGTATTCATTGTAGAAATTGAATAATTCATAACGAAGGCGGGATATATCTACGCCATCGAGGTGGTGCCCCGATTTAGACAGCATATTAACTGTGCTACCGCCACAAAATACTTTCAGCCATACGCGACCGAAAAAATCATCTACCAGATCAGGATGAGCTTTTAGCTTCTCCGATAACCTTTCAACACCATCTACATGAAAAATAATCCCTTCTTTCTTGAGTCGTTTCGCTTGTGTTTCTACGGCATTTTGAATGGCTGTATCATCAAGAGAAGCTGTGACACACAGAAATAACGAGGCTGTTCGATCTTTCCAATCTCCAGCCAAGAAAATGTCTACAGCATCTTTGATTTTGGCTGCATCGAATTTCTTGTACCGTTTGCATTGCCAAGTTTCATATTTACCACAAGTTAGGCGAACAAAGATATCAATGCCGCCTTGTGCCTGGCCCTGGCGCCCATACCGTTGCCAATATTCTGCTCTGGTGTTTTTTCCAGCCATTCGAAAACATAGCCGCTCGAAATCTTCCCAACTTAGCTTATGAAAAGGCAGTTCTTGGTAGCGTGTTTCAACTGGAGGATCAATTTTATCCAAACCATCTGCTGGCCTGAAAACGTGCTGAGGCTTAATTTCATTTTTAAGCGACTCTTGCAACTCACCCATTGGTACTACCCTTATTTCTCCATCTGATTGACAAAGCTGAGGCAGCATCTTAAATCACACCTCATCAGCTCACATTAATCCGATCAATAGGGGATGCAAATACGTAGTTATACGTATACGGTCAAATGTAAGGGGCAAACTGAGAGCCCACTTTGGAAATCAGATTTGGTTAATCACTCAAGCGCCAGCGCCAGAAGCTTCCGTGCCTTATGATTGGATCGCGCAATGCTCCATTGGTAGGTATCACCTCAATGCCGTTTTTATTCAACTGATCCAGAACAGCGGCCCTTGCCTTTTCGGCCACGCCATGTTCATCCAACCGAAGGGAAAACCTATTGAGCGTACTGGCATCCGGCAGATGGTCAAAGACATCGAAGCCACAAAACAGTATGAAATCCAGTCGAACACGCAATGCAAGGGCCAGCTTGCCATACGATAGCCTGAACCACTCACCCAGCAACAACGCCCGGAACATAGCCACCTGATTGTACGGCTCCCGGCCGCCTTGCCGCTCTCGTGCCCGCTTCAACTCACTCTCAAGCACACGAGCCACCGGTTCCCAATCGACAGCATTGGCGATCCTTATCAAGTGGCAATCGCCCAGCCGCTTCAATGCGATTGATTGAAACAGGTGCATAACTCCCCCTTTTGCCATACTGAACTGAACTGCATTGCAATTTTGTTCAGTTCAGTATGTTTCATGACAACTGCCTAGCGCTGTTTCGCGATCGTTTCGACCCGTACATGGATATACCCAGAAGGACCCGTGCCAAAAGGACAGGATGGCACGCCACGGGCAATGCAACTTTTGGGCATCATCATTACGACCATAACGAAAACGGGGCACCAATCCTCACAGCGATGCACAACAGGGCTTTTCCATCCGTCCACCTCATGACAATCGGCGCGCAAATATATGCTGCCGCCCCCACCAATAAACGCGTGATTTTTACCGGCTCCCTGTTTTTCTACTGGGGTACACTGGGACAAGTGGGGCACGGCAACTGAACAATTTGGAATCGTTGAGCTTTTTCCGGCCGACATCGCGCCCCAAAACTGGGGCACGGCTGGGGCACACTGGGGCACGGTTTTCCCATGACAGCCCATCACGATCTAAACCCATCTACCTGATCTAGCTCTTGCTCGCCCTGTGCATCATCAATGACATCAAATATCGATGGCAAAATATGATACACGCGGACACGCCCAAAGCCGGGCAGTTTAGTTTTGGTATCAAGACGGCCTACTTCACTCTTGGCCATATTCTTTTCGATCAGAAGGCGGGCGACCGCCCTATAGTCAAAACCGCTGCATACCTCACGCCGGAATACCTCAGGCAGGATAAGAAACTCATCATTCAGTCCGTTTTCATCGCTCCGGCGAAAACCGGCCCGGTTCAGTACGCGGGGAGCATGATTGTCATCGGAAATGGAGCGGCCCCAATCCGTAAATCGCCCCTCTCCATGCCGTTCAATAAACTCCCGCACCTGTGCAACCATGGCTTGCTCTTCCTGATTCCCTTCGCCTCCGCGCGCATCCATCCAGGCATGAAAGCAGACAGTTGCCGCCTTCCATGCTTCTCCCTCTGGCCAGCCGGTCAGGCCCATCTTGCTCGCTATTTCCCCGGCTGCCCCCACCATCGCAAACCGCGCCGCCACGCGCCGGGCCTGCCCGCTGGCCCGATCCGTTAAACTATCCCGCTCAAATGTCTTGACCCGCGTTGCCATGAAATCGGCAATCTCTTCCTGACGGGCTACTACTCTCTCAAGATAGGCTGGCCATGCCGTTCCGTAATACGTCCGGGCAGCATGGCCGATGCCCTTGGCAAAATCGCTGCCGTTGGCCTTACCATGGATATTCTCAAAGATGCCAAGCTCTTTCCCAGCATCGGATGGAATCTCCGCTAGGCGCAATTCCTGCCCGGCCCTCGGGCTTTTACCTACCTCCCCCATATGCTGGGCAAGTCCGATCTCTCCCGCTGACAAAAACAACACCCGCCAATGCGCTCGCTCTCTGGAGCCTCCGAATCGCTGGGCACGGGCCTTGCCGCTGCCGTTGGCCAGCATATAGGCAACCTCTCCGGCTACCCTTGCCTCAATCTGGGCCAGCTCATCCAGCAACATGGGAGCGTCACAGTGTTGCATGGCCAAACCTTCAAGGCCGTTGTCCGTTGCCCGCCATCGCTGCATGAAGTCATGCCCGCCGCATACGCTAGCTGCCACCCTCAAGGCCGTCGTCTTTCCATCGCTGGAATTGCTACGAAAGTGAAAACCTCCACTCTCTGCCCCTGCCAGGTGAATCAATGGGGCGGCGAAGGCCACGGATACAGCAAACAGCAAGCGTGAGTTACCCAGGCACAAGGCCGCCACGCTACCCCGCCATTCCTCAAGCGTGCCGCGCTCGGCATAGGTTGAAGGATTGGGCGAATCGCTCTCAAAAATCCACTCTTCGGTATTGTCACCAAAGGCCCGCTCCGGCATCACATATACATCACCATGCCAGCCAGTGCGGCGGGTAATCCGGGCTCGCTTATCCGCCGGACGGGTTTGTAGATATTCAATCAAAAGAGGGCGCGCCCTGTGCGCAATCGTCAGGCCATGATCCAGCAGGATGGCAGCCACTTCCAGCCCATCCCCCTTGAACAGCTCCATTGGGATGATTGGCCGATGTGAATTCCCGTCCGGATCATTAAACGCCACCAGCAGCCCCCAGGCCCTGTTTTCAGGGTTGCGCACCTTGGCAAGCACTTCCAGCCTGTCACAAACCCAGCGGGGCGGCATCGGCTGCCCATCCCGCACATCAACCAGAAACACGCCCGCATCATCCACCATGAAGTGACGTGCAATGGGATCGCCCGCAACCGGAGTTGATTTCCCGGCCTCCCTCTTAGCAGAGGCGAACAGATCGCCGCCTCTCAGCAGTAATTCCAAGTGCCCGGCAGTCCATCTCCGCCCCAACAAATCCGCCGCATCATCACTTTGCCCAAGCGGCGGACCATCAATCAGCTTTGGAGTGTCGGCTTCCATCTTTGCCCGTTTGGCAAATGCTGAAAGATTGAAGCCGCGCACCCGTGCCGCTCCCGCTTTTTTGAGCAGGTTGGCAAGAGTTCGCATGGCCTTCCGGCCCGGTTCATCCGCATCCGGCCAAAGCCAAACCTCTCGCCCAACCAAGGGGCTCCAATCGAATTTGGCCACGGCATTGGTGCCACCCGCCCAAGTCACAATCACGCACTCAGGCAACAGCACGGCAGCAGCATCGGCAGCCTTTTCTCCCTCCACGATACACACGGGGGCATCAGGCCTCCGGGCAAGCTCCGGCTGTCCGTAAATGGGGCGCGGGGTAGCCGGGGCCTTCCACTTCCAGTCCATGCGGCCGGACTTTTCCCGCCATAAAGTCAGCGGAGCAAACTGCTTGCGCTCGCCCTCCCGCCTTGGCTCATACCTGTCATGATAAAAGCACGGCACACCATCAGCCGCCCGGTATGCCCAGCGTTTGGACGGCTTGCCATGCTTAGGATGGGCTGCATGCGGCGGCGGCGCATCTTTGGGCATCGGCATGATGCACGCCAGACCATCGGCAGGTTGCGCCGGTCTTCTGGAGGAAGGCGGGGCAGCGTCATCCGGCCGCATGCCAAGCCGCTCCCCCAACTCTTTTGCCGCCTCGCCCTGTTTCATATCCCAGATATAGGCCGCCAGGCTTACTAGATCGCCACCCTTATCGCCGGTCGCGCCGTCCATCCACATCCCGGAATCACGATTGATTGAAAATGAACCTGGCCGATGATCACTCCGCTTCGGATTCAAAGGCAGGTATTCTCGCCCTTGATTCTTTCCACCTGAAAGCCCCAGCCAACCCATGCAAGAATCGAAGCTGGCCAAGGCAGCGGACGCCACCTGCTTGATATACGAATCAAGCATGCGTGGTGGCTTGGTCTATTTCTTTTAGGGCATTGATAAATTGATGGCGAACATCAGAAGAAATCGCCACCTCATTTTCATATTCCCACCTTCCATCGTCACAAGACTTTTCATCACAGCACTTTTTGATTGAAAGCTCCAAATACAATTCATTAATGGTTCTTTGACCATATCCAGCCCTAATGGCCAATCTCTTTTGCCCCCGACTGTCAGAGAAGCAAAGCTCTGCGAACACATGAGAGATCCGGTATTTCCCTTCAAAAGAGGATGATGTTTGTACTGCTTGTGTGGCGGCGATTAAGTCCGGCAAAATTTCGACTGGAAACTCGATTTTCTTTTCGTGCACCCACTTGCCGTACTGGTTACAGGAATCGCGCCCACAGGTTTCTTTGCAAAAGAGCGAAAGCACTATGCACTTTGCACCTTGCTGCCCATTTACCATGTGAACTTCGGCCTTTTTCGGATTGCCAAATTTGGTGAATAATAGCTCTGCAATCACTCCCGCTGTTGGCTTGTTTTCATCAACAGGTAGATGATCCATTATGCACCAGCCACATCAGCGGCACGGGGAAGGCTGGCTAGATATTCATCAACTTCATGGGCATACCAGCCGGTTGAGTTCTCCCCCAGCTTCACGCGCTTCGGGAAGCGTCCTTCGGCCTCTAACCTGTATAGTGATGTCTTGCTGTAACCAGTGCGGGCGCATACTTCAGATACACGCAAGATTCTTAATTCATCTCTTTTATCCATCGTTCATTCTCCGTTTTGCTTGCTGGAGCGGCATGAGAACGCCTGCGGCCCCGCAACGCGGAGGGTTATTGAGGCTTAATAAGATGTCATAGGCAAACGAGCGGAATCGTGTTTTGCTCTATGTGATTTAACTGAACAACTTTCAATTACACTATTAAAGGAGATGTCTCCAATCTTGCTCTTGAAGCGACTTCTTATGCTCGGCAATCACTCTTCTTGCATCGTTATATATGCTATGCCTGCCAATTGTTTCACCAGCTTCTTGCAACACGATTTCAGCAAAATCTATGAACTTGCCTTGTGGGCAGAGCTCAGAAGTTTCCCCGTTAAATGCATCATCCCAATAAACTGATGGAAGATATCTAAACGCACTTTCGTAACTACTTACAAGATCGGAAACTAATTCACGCCGAAAGAATGCTGGTGTTATTCGTGGCTCTTTGGCTATTTCTTCAATAGTTGCAATGGCCCTGTCGGCATTTTTCAATTCATGATATAAAATATGATCCAATGCATTGCGAGTGTTAGCAATTCTTACCACTACTGCCTCATCGTTATCTACAGAGTCAAGAAAGTCACACCCAAAAAACATATGATCTTGGTATTCTGACTCTTTGCTAATCCACTCTTTTAAACCGTTTGCATGTTTCTTGAATGACTTTAGTCGACGGACATGCTCGCTTGGCTTTTCATGGTACATAGAATGGTAAGACTTTGATTGATCAAATTGGATAATCGCCTGGCTAATCCTCCAAGCTAAATCATCAAAAACATCTTCATGAAGGTTGTTGAATAGCTTTCTCAATTTTGTTCTGCACTCATCAGACAGGGTGTAGTCATAATATCTCATATTTACCTCAAACACCTCTGCACCTTGAAAAAGGCGAGGCGGAAGGGGGTGCATCCCTTGTCGACAGGGTAGCTACTCCCTGCCTATCCGCCCGGCCAACTGCTACGGTATGCGCCTATTCATTCGCTTCAATATAAATGTGATCGCTCCGCTTGCGGCGCGCCTCTTGCCCTATCCGCTCGGCATCTGCTTCGGACAGTCCCGGTATGTCATTCGCTACCCTGAGACAAATTTCATGCAGTAAATCGCCCCGGACGGGGAGCATCCTTACGTTGTACGGATTGCAGTCCAATTCAGCACTCCATTTCAATTGAAAATAGTGGGATATTGCAACTCAAACCAGCACCTTATTGCAATTCAGGTGATCGAATGACCGCTTACGACCCAAACCGGACATTCATCTCACATTAGCTTGAGAAGGGCGCTAATTCGCTCCCCTATTTATCGTGGCAGGTAAGGCAAAGGTCGCTGTCCGAGTTCGAAATCCGCAGGAAGCTATTAGTGAACTGAACACCCGTCCTTGATAATCCGGGCACGCTCCACGAACCCGACCATGGGCTGGAGCCATCAACGGGCACTCCGTGTGGATCGTGGCAAGATGCACATTCAACCTCAAAACCCTGGCCTGAATCATACAGGCGGATTTCATTCGTATTCAGGTGATTGTTAATATTAGTGCTCGGTGCTCCTGAACCGCCCACCGCGTCCTCAAAATACTTGATCCGGCCATCCGCCGTAGTATCGGCC
>Ga0316190_10000138_pt1 | contig 45292 bp, 45 predicted proteins | sample Eddworburrow2_MG_FD_204929 | JGI IMG/M metagenome (GOLD analysis project Ga0316190, IMG submission 204929) | Coastal sediment microbial communities from Maine, United States - Eddy worm burrow 2 | ecosystem: Environmental > Aquatic > Marine > Coastal > Sediment | place: USA: Maine | collected...
CGGTGCCTGGGGCGCGGCCTCAACCCTCTACACTGATAGTAGCGATTTCCAGCAGGACGCGGTGGTAGCTAGCGCCGGCGGGGAATACGCTATCATCTGGATGGACGACGGATTCAGTACCGACGTGCTGCGTGCGCAGGTACGTAGCGCCGGCAACTGGTCGTCGACGGTGCTGCTTGATTCGGGGATATCTCTCTTCTCACAAACACTACTGAGCGACGGCAGCAGCTATGCTGCGCTGTACCGTGACGGTTCGAATGTAACCGCGCGGGTGTTCGCAGGCACCAGCTGGAGTGGCGCCACCAACCTCGGTTTCGGCAGTATCCTGGCTGCCACCGACGGTAGCGAATATCGCATACTCTATGGCAATACCCAGCTAGACGAGCGCGTTTACAGTAGCGGTGTCTGGAGCGATGCCATCGATTCAAACCTGCACGCGCGGGCGCTCGGCAGCGATGGTGCCGGCTACGTGTTGCTGGGCGAGGTGATCAACGGTAACGACCGGACCCTGTACGCCGCGTCGCGCAGCGCCTCTGGTTGGAGCGAAAGTGTTCCGATAGTGACTATTACTGATGCCTTGTTCGGCACTGTCGCGATCGACGGCGACGCGGGGATCTACCTGCCGCTGTGGGCACAGCCGGCCAATACCGAGGCTATTGCGCAACGTCTGTGGTTGTTGCCAGACAACTAGATGAATGAGGATGAGAGTACTGCGATATAAGGACACCCATCATTTGTGGATGTTATTACGACGAATATTTCAAGCAATGCTATAGACATCAGTGGCAAACAAAACCTTGTCAGTGGAACCTGTCCAGCAGGTCAGTCAATACAGCGGTGGGATTTAATTATGAAATTATCATATCCAGCCCACTTTAAAAACTAATTATCCTTGCGGTGGTTAGCAGGATCATCACTGGTACGGAGCTGTTGAATATAATACACCTTGGCGTTTTTCGGTCTCTTACTGGATTATAGGTTCAGTATTACTTGTGTATTCGTTGCTTTATGTATATTGGAAAAATGTAGATGATATCGTGGGAAAGGCTGCCTTGTGGTTCTTTTTTTCAGTGCAGTAATTTTCCAAGCCGGATTTATAATGTTTGAATGGGTATATAGCCATGTTTTGAAGAATATTTTGTTCTTTGGCGGTGTGTCTCAGTCAATTTCAGAAAAGTTATATTCTGCACCGGCCTATCATCTTCCAGGTAACTTGTTCTTCGAGTTCACTGGGCTATTGCAGCTTGTTGGCTTTATAGCAGCTTGGTTTGCATACCGTGTTTTCAAGGATCAGTTGCACCCGCCCTGCATAACCGGTGCTTAAGGGGCAAGACACGAAGTCTACTTCTGGCCGAGGCTAATGGAATGGTCGCCTCTTCTGGTCAGTGGTAGTTCGCATTTCCACTTTGGCACTTAGATGCCGTTTTAGGAAGGGGCGACCATTCCATTAGCCTCGGCCGAATCCCGCAGCTAGGCCAATAAATACCAGCTTCCGCTACCTAGCTGCTGTACAAGTATTTCATACGATCGGCCCATAATGGCCAAAAGGAGACGTCGTTAAATATTTATCTTTGTGTCTGACTGTAACACTCTGCCAGTTGTGCAAATTCTTCCAGTGATAGTGTTTCGGCGCGACGGCCGGGGTCGATGCCCAGTGCTTCAATCGTTGTGCTGTCGAGTATTTCCTTCAGATTATTTCGCAGGGTTTTTCTGCGCATGGCGAAGGCCTGTTTTACCAGGAGCGAAAAATTCTGGTAATTGCTCACCGTGACGGGTGGCTGTGGCCAGGGTATGAGTCTGACAATGGCTGAATCTACCCTGGGTACTGGCGTGAAGGAGCCGGGCTTAACGGTAAACAGATAATCTACCTGGCAGTGATATTGCACCATGATGCTGAGGCGACCATAGTCTTTGTTGTCGGGTTTTGCGGCCAGCCGTTCGACAACTTCTTTTTGTAACATGAAGTGCATGTCCTGGATTAACGAGCTGAACGTGAGCAGATGAAAGATCAATGGTGTGGAGATATTGTAGGGCAGGTTGCCGACGATACGTATTTTGTGCGCATCACTTGTCAGTTGAGTGAAATCAAATTTTAATGCATCACTATTATGTATGGTCAACTCACCGGCACCCTGACAATGAGCCTGAAGTAGTGGTGGCAGGTCACGGTCCAGTTCAATGACATCAATATGACCGCAGGCCTCGAGCAGGGGTCGGGTTAATGCCCCCTTGCCGGGACCGATTTCTACGAGCCGATCATCAGGGCCGGGATGTATGGCAGAGACGATGCGCTGAATGACATGATTGTCGTGCAGAAAATTCTGGCCGAAGCGTTTGCGCGCCTTATGTTCTGCCATGATCAGTGTCCCCGGCGTTGGTTGCCGATCATTTCAATGGCTGTTTGTATGGCGGTATGCAGGCTGCTGGCATCGGCCTGACCGCTACCCGCGAGGTCAATAGCCGTACCATGGTCAACCGAGGTGCGGATGAAGGGCAGTCCCAGCGTGATGTTCACGGCGTTACCAAAACCTTTGTATTTCAGTACGGGCAGCCCCTGGTCATGGTACATGGCGATTACGGCGTCGGCATTATCGAGATATTTGGGAATAAAAATGGTATCGGCGGGTAATGGTCCCAGTAATTGCATGTCTTCACGGCGCAGCCGTTCGAGCACCGGCACAATGACCTGCTCATCTTCATGCCCCAGATGCCCGCCTTCACCGGCATGGGGGTTCAGGCCGCAGACCAGTAGTCGCGGTTGGTCAATGGCAAAGCTGTGGCGCAGTTCACCATGGACAATACGTAATACTCGTTCAACGGCGGTTGGTGTCACCGCATTACAGACCCGACTTAGTGGCAGGTGGGTAGTGACGAGGGCGACACGCAATCCCTGGGTGGCCAGCATCATGACGACCTGATCGGTGCTCGTGAGCTGTTGCAAAAATTCGGTATGGCCGGTGAACTCAATGCCGGCATCATTAATGATGCCCTTGTGTACTGGAGCCGTAACCATGGCATCGAATAAACCGTCGTGACAGCCCTGGGCCGCAACACGTAATGTTTCGAGGACATAGGAGGCGTTTTCCGGGTCAGGCTGGCCGCAATGAACCTCGCGATTGCAGCTGACAGGCATCACGGTCAGTTCTCCAGCAGTATTTGTTTGTCGCTGGGGGAGGGACTGGTCAGCGGTGAAGGTTTTGATGCGTAATGGCAGGCCAAGTAGTGCCGCCCTTTGTTCCAGCATGGCCGGGTCGGCCAGGACGATCAGCTCAGCCGGATGTTGATGCTGGGCCAGCTGGATACACAGGTCGGGGCCGATTCCGGCCGGTTCTCCGGCCGTAATGGCTATACGAAAGGTCTGGGAGGGCGTCATTTATCGTCCGCTGCGGGTGATGACTCGGTGCTGACGCGTATGGCGGCCAGTCGATGTTGCCCGGGTTGTTGCTGGCTGAAATCGGCCGGCAGCTCGGCATCGGTTAATATTGCCTCTGTCAGAATGGCGCCCTGCAGACGCGCCTGGCCAAGATTGGCCCCGGTCAGGTCGGCATTGCTCAGATCGGCATTACGCAGATCGGCCTGATCCAGGCGTGCCAGGCGCAGGTCGGCGGCACGCAGGTTGGCATGCCTGAGACTGGCATTGCGCAGGTCATATTGCACCATATTGGCCTCATCGAGTTCGCAGCTATCAAGGTCGGCATTGCTGAGCGTGGGGCTCTCCACGCTCAGCAATACGGTGAAGCCTTTTTTGTCAAATATCTGAATCATATTGATTATTTCGCCTAAACCTGAATATGCAGGCCTTCAATTCCACATTTTTTGCCGGCCAGGCGGCAGGCCGCTGTCAGGGCCTCATTCAGCGGCAGTTTTTTGCAACAGGCATCAATGATGGCGGCATTAAAGGTATCTCCAGCCGCCAGTGTATCGATAAGCTGCGGTGGCGGGAAGGCCGGACTGAAACTCACGGATGTATTCTGATGGTTGCTACTTTTTTCCAGGGCATAGGCCCCATCACTGCCCCAGGCGCAGACCAGATCGGCTTGCGGAGACAGATTCTCCATGGCCTGGAGGAATTTGGCGCCATCTTTGTAACCACAACTTTGGGCATAGGCACGCGAATACAGCAGCAGGTCGGCCAGTGTAAACAGGCGGTCTATGCCTGGCCGCGATTTTTCGATTTCTATGGAAATGGGCAATTGCGGCTGTTGCTTACGGGCCAGTTGTGCCATGCGGGCTGTTGCCAGACAGTGGCGGCCTTCAAAATGGAGCCAGTCATAGCCTGACAGCTCGATCTTTTTGAATTGATCAAGACTGTATTCTGGCAGATCCCGATAATGGACGATGGTGCGGGATCCATTGCGGCGGTTTGTCGTGATATAGGAGGTTGGTGTCTTGCCACCGCTGATGCGATAACTATTTGCAGTGTCTACGTCATAGCGCTGTAACTCAGCGCAGATGAAGTCACCATCGCTGTCATCACTAAGGACGCCGGCCCAGCTGCATTGATGGCCGAGCTGTGACAGGATAACCGCACTGTTGGCAGCATTGCCACCGCGGCGGATGTCCTGGCTGATGGCGCGTATCTCATCGTCTTCCTGCGGGTATACATCGACGCTGTTAATGATATCGAGGGCAGCAATACCGATGGTGAGAATATGGGCCATGTCTATTAATCTGTCGGGTTAAACTGCCACAACTTATTAAAGCGATTGCAGCGAAACATTAGGGATGAAGCCATTGCTGAACGCTGGCGGCGCTCCTTATTAAGTGTTGCTCCTGGATTTCAGGATCGACAAAGGCATCAGGTTGATATTCAGAAAATCCAGGAACAGCCAGGCCGGCACCAGGTATAACAGGGGCTCCAGGCTGTCTGTGAAGTAGGCTGTGAAGCCAAACCAGGCCAGGACCCAGAAATACAGGGCATAAGCGAGGCCCATGATGATGGGCTGACCACATAAACGGGCCTTGCATTCGCTGCAATAGATGATGCGCCAGATCCCCGCCAGATATTTTTGTCGGGTAGTGATAGTGGCCTGGCCGCATTGCGGACAATTAAATTTTTTTTTCATCAGCTGAGTATTGGTCCGGCCTGTGAAATCAATTAGCGGCTTATTTGCCAGTTGTTAGCACGGGATTCTAGCATAGCGGCCTTTATTTGATACATGCAGAAAACGATAAACTCTGTAAATTGTTGTGGTGCCATGAATGAAAGTGCTTGTTATACTCATGGCCAGTATTATTTACGGACAGTTGCGATGAGTCTTCGTTTTAGAAAAATGCATGGTCTGGGCAATGATTTTGTTGTCATTGACGCGGTTAATCAGACGGTCAACCTGAGTGATGATCAGGTAAGGGCCATTGCTGACCGGCATTTTGGTGTTGGTTGTGATCAGTTATTGCTGGTAGAGGAGGCCCAATCCGAGCCAGCCGATTTTCGTTACCGTATTTTTAATGCCGATGGTAGTGAGGCGGGTCAATGTGGTAACGGCGCACGCTGTTTTGCCCGCTTTGTTCGTGACCATGGTTTGTGTGACAAGGATAATATTACGGTGGAAACTGCGGCTGGTTTGATGCAATTGCAGCTCGACGAAGGTGGGCTCGTGACAGTAGATATGGGCATGCCACGTTTTCAGGCGCCGGAAATCCCTTTCGATGCCGATGGACTTAAGCCGTCCCGATGCGGAGGATATACCTTAGAGATTGCTGGTGCGGAATACGAGATGGGTGTGTTATCAATGGGTAATCCACACGCGGTATTGGTGGTTGAGGATGTGATGACGGCCCCGGTGGCCATGCTGGGACCTGAAATAGAGCGACACCCGCGTTTCCCTGAGCGTGTTAATGCCGGTTTTATGGAGATTGTTGATCGTAGCCGGATTCGCCTGCGTGTTTATGAGCGTGGAGCGGGAGAAACGCTGGCCTGTGGCAGTGGCGCCTGTGCCGCTGCCGTTATCGGACAACAACAGGGATTGCTTGAGCAGCGGGTACTGGTAGAATTACCCGGTGGAAATCTTTTTATCCAGTGGGCGGGGGCGAATCATCCGGTGATGATGACGGGTCCGGCGGTTAATGTCTTTGAGGGGGAAATCGATTTATGAGCACCAACCAGGGAGATATCGCCATTACCGAGATACTGGATGAAGCAACAGTAGCGCAGTATTTACGCGAACATCCGGATTTTTTTGCGCAACATGGTGCATTACTGGCCGAGTTACGTTTGCCGCATCAAAGTGGTAGTGCGATCTCACTGGTCGAACGGCAGATAGCCGTGTTACGGGAACAAAATCAGCGTTATCAGCATCAATTACAGGAACTGATTCACATCGCTCGTGATAATGACCGCCTCAATGAGCATTTGCAGTCGCTAACACTGCGTTTCATGGAGAATGAGGATATTAATGAGGTGCTGGTATTGTTAAATCTGGCCTTGTGTAATGACTTCTCGGCCGATGCCGTGACATTGTTTTTGATGATGGACGAAGACCAGTTGCCATTACAGCGTGAAGGTATGGAGCCGTTGGAGCTGATTTGTCTGGGTCGAGGCGCCGATATCAGTGGTTTTGAGCAGATCCTTACGGGCGGTGAACCCTGTTGCGGGCACTTTGATGATGATCAGCGTGATGCCCTGTTTGGCGCCAATGCCAATATCGTGGCTTCGGCCGTGTTGTTGCCGTTATACAGCAGTCAGGCTACCGGCCAAAAACCATTGGGTTTGCTGGCCATTGGCAGTCAACAGCAGGATCGTTATCATGCCGAGATGGGTACGGTGTTTCTGAAATATCTGGCTGAAATATTAAGCCGGCGTTTATGGCCATACGTCCAGGTTTGATGTGTTATCGTGCTGGATCGACAGCCTATAGATGGATTTCTCGATAGCCTGGTTCAGCGGCGTTACTCGCCATTAACCATAAAGAATTACCGCCGGGATCTGGCCATTTTTTTTGGCCAGTGCCAGACGCTGGCGCTGGATCACTGGCGTCAGTTTGATGAACATCATGTGCGTGCCTTTATAGCCCAGCAACACCGTTCTGGCCTTGGTGGCCGTAGTTTACAGCGGCTGTTGTCGGCATTACGGTCTCTGTTTCGCTATATGCTGGATCAGGGTTTGATCAAAAATAATCCTGCCAGCGATGTTAAAGCCCCCAAAGCCGGGCGAAAATTACCCGTCTTGCTTGACGTGGACCAGATGCAGCAATTGCTGGCGGCTAAGCAGAGTGATGTCCTGGCCGTACGTGACCAGGCCCTGATGGAGCTGGTGTATTCGTCAGGACTGCGCCTGGCCGAAGTGGCCAGCCTGGACATTAATGATATCGATACTGCCGATAAGACCGTACGTGTGACCGGCAAGGGCAGTAAAACCCGGGTGATACCCGTGGGTGATCTGGCCCTGCAGGCCCTGCAGCAATGGCGGCAACGCCGGGTTGAGCTGGCTGCCATAGAAGAATCGGCCCTGTTTGTCAGCCGCCAGGGCCGCCGTTTATCACACCGGGCTATTCAAGCGCGTCTGTCATACTGGGCCAGGCAGCAGGGTTTGTCCAACCATGTTCACCCGCATATGTTACGCCATTCATTTGCCAGCCATTTACTTGAGTCCAGTGGCGACTTGCGAGCCGTGCAGGAGTTGCTGGGCCACGCCGATATTGCCACGACCCAGATATACACGCATGTCGATTTCCAGCACCTGGCGAGTGTTTATGATCAGGCCCATCCACGGGCACGGCGACGCACAAAAACGGACTAGTTCCAGGCGTCGCTATGTCCTGTCAATTTTCGTCATTGTCATAATATTTTTCAGCAGGCTCCGAATTCAAGGCAGAATCGCATAGCGGCATGTGTTTCTGTAGCCGCCAGATAGTGTAGAATCTGAGCCCTGATATATAGCCAGCTGATACCCCGCTTTATGATATTGGCTCAAAGAGGACTCTATAGCGTGGAACAATTTCGCGGAACAACCATATTATCGGTGCGGCGCAACGGCAAGGTCGTTGTTGGCGGTGATGGACAGGTATCGATGGGCAATACCGTCATGAAGGGTAATGCCCGTAAGGTCAGGCGTTTGTACGGAGAACGGGTATTGGCCGGTTTCGCCGGGGGCACGGCCGATGCGTTTACCTTGTTTGAGCGTTTTGAGGGGAAACTCGAAAAATATTCCGGACATTTGATGCGTTCAGCGGTGGAGTTGGCCAAGGACTGGCGTACTGACCGGATGTTGCGGCGCCTGGAGGCCTTGCTGGTGGTGGCCGATGCCAGCACCTCACTGGTGATATCCGGTAATGGCGATGTTATCGAACCCGAGGATAATTTGATGGCCATCGGTTCCGGTGGCCCTTATGCGCAGGCGGCGGCCCGCGCCCTGCTGGATCACAGTGATCTGGACGCCCGGGGTATCGTCGAAAAAGGATTGTCAATCGCTGCGGATATTTGTGTTTTTACCAATCATAATTTAACCATTGAAGAACTGGATATAGCGGGTGAATAGATTATGTCAGAGATGACGCCAAGGGAAATCGTACAGGAGCTGGATCAGCATATTATTGGTCAGGCCGATGCCAAACGTGCGGTGTCGATCGCATTGCGTAATCGTTGGCGGCGGGCGCAGCTTGATGATGATCTGCGTAATGAGGTGACGCCGAAAAATATCCTGATGATCGGACCAACCGGTGTCGGTAAAACCGAGATTGCCCGGCGGCTGGCGCGCCTGGCCAATGCTCCGTTTATCAAGGTCGAGGCCACCAAGTTTACCGAGGTGGGTTATGTCGGTCGTGATGTCGAATCGATTATTCGTGATCTCAGTGATATTTCTATCAAGATGACACGAGAGCAGGAAATGATACGGGTCCGGCATCGGGCAGAGGATGCGGCTGAAGAGCGGGTTCTGGATATCCTGCTGCCACCGGCGCGTGGCACCGAGGCCGATGAAAGTGCTCTGGCGACGCGGCAGAAATTTCGTAAAAAGCTTCGCGAAGGTGAGCTTGATGAGCGCGAGATCGATATCGATGTTAGTGCCGGTTCGATTGGCGTTGAGATAATGGCGCCGCCTGGAATGGAAGAGATGAGCAGCCAGTTACAGAATATCTTTCAGAACATGAATACGGGTCGTACCAAAAAAAGGCGCGTCCGTATCGGAGAGGCATTCAAGATGCTGGTGGATGAAGAAGCAGCGAAGATGGTCAATGAGGATGAAATTCGGGCCAAGGCGCTGGAAAATACCGAGCAAAACGGCATTGTCTTCATCGATGAAATCGACAAGATCACCAAACGCGCAGAACAGGGCGGTGGCGCCGATGTTTCACGCGAAGGGGTGCAGCGTGATCTTTTACCGTTGGTGGAAGGTTCAACAGTTTCCACCAAATCGGGTATGGTTAAAACAGATCATATTCTGTTTATTGCCTCAGGTGCCTTTCACCTGGCCAAGCCTTCGGATCTGATTCCGGAGTTGCAGGGGCGCCTGCCGATTCGGGTGGAGTTATCGGCGCTGACGGTGGAAGATTTTGTGCGTATCCTGACCGAGCCCAATGCCTCATTAACCCTGCAGTATCAGGCCCTGCTGGCGACAGAAGGTGTATCTATCGAGTTTACCGATGATGGTATTGCGCGCCTGGCTGAGGTTGCGTGGCAGGTGAATGAGAATACTGAAAATATCGGCGCCCGGCGATTACATACAGTGATGGAGCGCTTGCTGGATTTATTATCATTTGAGGCGTCGGACATGAGTGGTCAGCATGTGACAATTGATGTTGCCTATGTCGATGAACACCTGGGGGCGCTGGTCAAGAACGAAGACCTGAGCCGGTATATCCTGTAACCACATGGGTGCCATTCCAACACAGATAAAGCTGCACAGTCAGTCACGTACACTGGAGCTGGCATTTGATGATGGCAGTTGCTTTGAATTGCCATGTGAATATTTACGCGTGTTCTCCCCCTCTGCCGAGGTGCAGGGGCATGGGCCGGGCCAGGAAACGCTGCAGATTGGAAAACAGGATGTCAATATAGCGGCTATTGAGCCGGTGGGTAACTATGCCGTCAAGCTGGTTTTTGATGATGGCCATGACAGCGGCCTGTTTTCATGGGGTGTATTATATCGCCTGGGTATAGATTATCAGGCAAACTGGGATGATTATCTTCAACGTCTGGAGCTGGCCGGGCATCAGCGTCATTTGTGACGGCAGAAACAGCGTAATGAATGCGTATTATCTGAATGGAGTTTTAAATTGGCGATAACAAACGATAAGACGACGCATTTTGGCTTTGAGCAGGTGCCGGTTGATGAAAAACAACGCCGCGTTGCCGGCGTTTTCGATTCGGTGGCAGATCAATATGATGTGATGAATGATGTTATGTCATTTGGCATTCATCGCCTGTGGAAACGTCTGGCTATTGACCTGTGCGGCATACGCCCAGGTAATAAGGTGCTGGACCTGGCGGCAGGTACGGGTGATTTAACCCGGCGTTTTTCCCGTCTGGTTGGTGAGCAGGGGCAGGTTATTGCTGCCGATATCAATGCCGCAATGCTTAATGTTGGCCGCGACCGTCTGCTTGACCGCGGAATCAGTCGGAATGTTCATTATGCTCAGGCCAATGCCGAATGTTTACCCTTTGCCGATAATGTCTTTGATTGCGCCACTATGGCCTTTGGTCTACGGAATGTTACCGAAAAACAGGCTGCACTGGATTCCCTGTTTCGCGTGCTTAAGCCGGGTGGCAGGTTGCTGGTGCTGGAATTTTCAAAGCCCGTGTTGCCAGGGTTGGATAAAATCTATGATGTTTATTCATTTAAAATATTGCCGTTTATGGGGCGCCTGGTTGCTGGTGATGAAGACAGTTACCGCTATCTGGCAGAGTCGATTCGAATGCACCCCGATCAGAAAACATTAAAATCAATGATGGAACAAGCCGGTTTTGAACGTTGTGACTATCATAATCTGACGGGTGGAATCGTTGCTATCCATCGAGGCTTCAAGTTGTGATGTTGAATGCCATGGCCGCTTCGGCCCTGGAAGTGGCGCTCAACCAGTATCTGGCATTGGCATGTGATCAATATCAGGATGAACCGGGGTGGCAGGATTTTCAGGCCCTGAATGGTAAGGTTGTAGCCATTGATATGCAGGGGCTGAATGCCAGTTTCTATTTGATATTCAATGATAATCACCTCTGTGTTCAGAGCCATCTTGAGGGGGACGTCGATACCCGAATCTCAGGTACCCCATTGTCATTGCTGCGGATGAAACTGCAAAACAGGCAGCGGCAGCAACAAGCCCTGTTTTCCGGTGATGTGACAATTAGCGGTGATACAGAACTGGGGCGCAAGGTTAATTCCTTGCTGGATGAGCTGGATATTGACTGGGAGGAGCATTTATCCCGGCTGGTTGGTGATGTGCTGGCCCATGAGATGGGGAGTCGCGCCAGAGAGCTGAATGGCTGGTTGCGGGCGTCACTGGCGACGCTAGCTCAGGACAGTAGCGAGTACCTGCGCGAAGAGTCACAGTTGCTGGTGTCGCGCGATGAGCTGGAGCCATTTTTATCGGCCGTTGATGAATTACGTAATGATGCCGCGCGTATTGAAAAAAGGTTGCAACGATTACAGCATAATATATCTGGAGCATTATAGTGATTCCGCTGCGGCAAATATTGCGCTTGCTCTATATTAATCGCATTCTGGTTCGGCATGGGCTGGACGAGATTATTTTTGCCACTCATTTATTTCGCCCGTTTCGTTTTTTATTATTCCTGTTGCCATGGAACTGGATGCCGCGTAAACGCCTGCCGCGCGCTGTGCGACTGCGCCAGACCCTTGAAGACCTCGGGCCAATATTTATCAAGTTTGGTCAAATATTATCAACACGCCGCGACCTGTTGCCCGATGATATTGCCGATGAGCTGGCACGCTTACAGGATAATGTGCCACCATTTCCCGGCCTGCAGGCGCGCATGATTGTTGAAAAGGCCTATGGTAAAACAGTAGATCAGGTGTTCGAATTATTTAACGAAACGCCACTGGCCTCTGCCTCTATTGCCCAGGTCCATGCTGCCCGACTGCTTGATGGACGTGAGGTGGTGGTTAAGGTAGTGCGGCCGGACATCCGCAAGGTTATTGAACGTGATGTTTCTTTATTGTATGTGATAGCCGACCTCGCTGAACGTTACTGGTCACAGGGAAAACGTTTGCGTCCACGTGAAGTTGTGGCCGAATATGAAAAGACAATTCTTGACGAGCTGGATCTGTCGCGTGAAGCGGCCAATGCTTCGCAGCTACGACGAAATTTTTCAGAGTCGGATATGCTTTACGTGCCAGAGGTCTACTGGCCCTGGACGCAGCGTAATGTCATGGTGATGGAGCGCATCCATGGCACACCTGTCAGCGATATCGAGGAATTGAAAAAATATGATATCGATCTGAAGCAACTTTCTGAAACCGGTGTTGAAATATTTTTCACACAGGTATTTCGGCATAATTTTTTTCATGCCGATATGCACCCGGGCAATATCTTCGTCTCCCCTGCAGGCCAGTATATCGCCGTAGATTTTGGCATCATGGGTACGCTCAGCCCTGACGATCAACGTTATCTGGCTGAAAACTTTCTGGCCTTTTTTAATCGTGATTATCATCGTGTTGCCGAGCTCCATGTCGAATCTGGCTGGGTGCCGGCCAATACCCGTGTCGATGAGTTCGAGTCTGCGATACGCAGTGTTTGTGAGCCGATCTTTGAAAGGCCGCTGAGCGAGATTTCATTTGGACGCCTGTTGTTATACCTGTTCCAGACCGCGCGCCGTTTTAATATGGAGATTCAGCCGCAACTGGTGTTGTTGCAAAAGACCCTGCTGAATATTGAAGGGTTGGGCAGGCAGTTGTATCCGGACCTTGATTTGTGGCAGACCGCTAAACCATTTCTGGAGCGCTGGATGAGTGACAATATAGGCCTGCGTGGTTTTGCCAGCTCACTGAAAAAAGAATCAACACAATGGCTGGAAACGTTGCCGCAACTACCGAATCTTGTTCATACAGCACTGAATCAGATGAATAAAGGTGGTTTGAAATTCGCTGATTATGATATAGAGTTACAAAATATTCAGAGTAGTATCAAACAATCCAATCGTCGTACCGTTCGATCTATTATCGGTTCGGCATTGATTATATCTGCGGCCTTGACCAGCAGCCTGGATAATCCGGCGCTGATAATGGTAGCTGGGGTGTCGTTAATGAGCTGGTTGCTGGCTGGGGCCGGTATATTGATATTGGCACCCATCTGGTTTTCACGCCAAGATTAAGGTATAGGGGTTATCGGTATATTGATACAGCTGGATAAATAAACTTATTATCAGGTTTACTTCCACAGCGTATTAACGAACCAGCCCGTTTTCAACGTTATTGCGAATTTCTGTTCCTGCCAGTATTTCTATCAGCGTCAGGGCAAAGTCCATGGCGGTGCCGGGGCCCCGTGATGTGATGATGTTACCGTCACAGACGATGGCGTCCGTTACCACGCTGGTATTGTTCAAGCTTAATTTTTCCAGTGTTCCGGGGTAGGCTGTGGCACGTTTGTTGTCTAGTAGCCCTGCGCGTGCCAGAACTTTTGGCGCGGCGCAGATGGCGGCGACATATTTGCCTGCTTGCGCCATAGTAGTAATGGTTTGCTGGATGCGGGTATCGTCGTTGAGATGATCAGCGCCGGGCAGGCCGCCGGGTAATACGATCATGTCATAATCGGACTGCAGGGCTGTGTCGAGATCGCTGTCGGGTATGAGTAACATGCCGCGACTGGCCCTGACGTGGTGCTTGTCGAGCCCGGCCGTAGTGACTGCTATGCCGCCGCGCACCAGCAAGTCGGTGATGGTGATGGCTTCCAGTTCCTCACAGCCCTGTGCCAGAGGCACCAATACCCGTGCCATGATCAATCTCCTGTAATCGCGTCAGAAGGTGATCAGGGTACAAGGTTTGGTGGCAGGGGGGAAGTTTTACCGGCTAGATCAATGGCCTTGAGTTCCGCTGTTTGTATCAATGGCAACTGGGTCCGGGCAAGCAGAGTCTTGTGGTCGATTAACTCAGAGGCGGGCAGGAGACGAATGCCGAGTAGTGGCAGGACTGGCAGCATGTTTTCCAGATAAGTCAGCGTTTCCGGGTAGGGATGGCCTATAGCGACGGCAGAACCCTGGCGCCGGGCGATAGCGAGCAGTTTCATGAACTGGCGGTTAATAGCGGCTATATTGATGTTGTTGTCGAGAAAGACATTACGACGCAGGCTTGGCAGTCCCTGATTTTGAGCTTGCTGATAACCTACGCTGTTTGGGCTGGTTCGGCTATCAATGAAGAATAATCCTTCATGAGCGGCCAGTTCCTGCATCAACCATTGCATCTTTTCGGTTTGCTGGGTCAGCAGGCTACCCATGTGGTTGTTGACGCCGCTGATGTGTGGAATACGCTGCAGGTTGTCACGCAGGGTTTCCAGAAATTGTAGCTGGGTTTGCTGTTGTGTCAGGGCGCCTTTATCAATGCGACGATTATCCACGGGCTGCATTGGCAGGTGCAGTATGACTTCCTTACCCATATCATGGGCCATTGCCGCCAGTTGCTGACCATGGTTGGCATGGGGTAGAAAGGCATAGGTCAGGTTTCCGGGTAGATGTAAGGCGCGTTCGCCGCGGTCTCTGTGAATACCGATGTCATCAATAATAATAGTGATGACGGGTTGATTGGCAGGGGCCGGATACGGGTTATTGATTGCCGGCGCTGAAAACACCAGGCCGGGCCAAAGAACAAACAAACATATTGTCACAAGTTTTTGAAGCATAAGGCATTTATGGTCGTTATTTGGTTTATTCTGACCTCTGCCAGCCGCTGCTGCAGTTTGTCCAAGCGATTTATTTTTGCAGCAGATGTAGTCCCTGGAGCAGATTTAACGCTTCAAACAATTGAAAGTCATCTCTGGCTAGATCGGCACGCTTCTGTTTTTCTGTAACCTCTTTGTCTTCCGGCTCAGCTGCATTGTTATTATCACCATTATCAAGATGGCCGGTGAGATTGGCCTCTTTCACGGGTATAAATTCAGGTTCTTCCATGGCAGCCAGTTTGATGTTGTCTAGGATAATATCCGGCTCAATACCTTCCGCCTGGATGGAGCGACCCGAGGGCGTGTAATAACGAGCGGTGGTTAATTTCAGGGCATTACCATCTTTTAATGGCATAACGGTTTGTACTGAACCCTTACCAAAGGAGCGCGTCCCCATAATAATGGCGCGCTTATGATCCTGCAGGGCACCCGAAACAATTTCCGATGCCGATGCCGAACCGACATTAATTAATACCACAATGGGGAGACCATCTATGATATCGCCAGCGGTGGCGTTAAAATTCACTTCGGAGTTTTCGGCCCGGCCTTCGGTGTAGACGATACGACCTTCATTGAGAAAGGCGTCTGAAACTGCTACGGAAGCTCCCAGGACGCCGCCCGGATTATTACGTAAATCCAGTACCAGTCCCTTTAGGGAGTCATCACTTTCCTTCTTCAGTTCTTCAATCGCCTGCTCCAGATTTTCTCCGGTATTGGCCTGGAACTGGGTGATACGGACATAGGCGTAGTGTTCATTAAGCAGTTTTTTCTTGACGCTGGTGACTACAATAATGTCGCGGACAATTTCAATTTTAAGGGGTTTGCCCTCACCTTCGCGTACCACGGTTAATAAGATACGGGTACCGGGTTTCCCGCGCATAATATCAACGGCATCCTTTAGTGACAGGCCTTTTACGGGTGTTTCATCCAGGCGGATGACCAGATCACCGGCCTGGATACCTGCACGCTGTGCGGGCGTGTCATCAATCGGCGCGATGACCTTGACGAAACCATCTTCCATGCCGACCTCAATGCCCAGGCCGCCGAATTCACCCGATGTCCCCACCTTGAGGTCATTAAAATCTTTTTCATCCAGATAGGATGAATGTGGGTCGAGGCCGGTCAACATGCCACGAATGGCGTTTTCCAGCAGTTCCTTGTCGTCAACGGCCTCAACATAGTGGTTTTTGATGTTGGCAAAAACCTCTGAGAAAGTGCGTAATTCATTGAGAGGCAAAGGGGTAGCGGGGCTTTCACGCTCGGCCAGGACGCTGTGACCAATGGTCAGTGAGATACCCAGGGTGATACCCAGGGTAATTAATAAAAGGTTGCGTGTGGCCAGTTTCATCTGCGTCGGTCTCCAATGCTCTGCGTAGGGTGCATGCTGTCACTATATATTAGGCAAATCAATAGCATTACTTTAGCATAATGTGAAGAATTGTTGTCAGCGGCGGGCTGTTTTAACCCAGCGTGCCGGGTCGGTAGGGGTGCCATTATGGCGAATTTCAAAATACAGTCCAGGATTGGCCTGGCCGCCACTGTTACCTATGGTGGCGATAACATCACCCTGGTCGACCCATTCACCCACATCGCGGTATAAGGCCTGATTGTGGGCATACAGGCTCATGTAGCCGTCACCGTGGTCAATGATGATCAACATACCGAAATTTCGTAACCAATCGGCAAAGGCCACGCGACCATGATAAATAGCCTTGACCTCTTTGCCTTCATCGGCGCGGATAGTGATACCCTGCCAGCGTAGATTGCCGGTGTTACGGGGGGCGCCAAAACGACTGCTGATACGCCCGCTGGCTGGCAGTGTCAGTTTCCCCAGCAGTTTTCCAAAGGGTTTCAGGTTACCGACATCTGGTGGAATATCGGACAGGGCCTTGTGTAATTTTTCCAGCAACCGGGCCAGGCGCTCCTTATCCTGAATCAGTGTTTTCAGACGTTTTTCCTTGTTGCCAATATCGCTGTTTAGTTTAATCAGGACCTGATGGCGGGATTGATATTCGGTTTCGCGTTGCTGCTGTTGCTGCTGTTGCCGGGATACAAGTTGCTCGAGTTGATCTGTTTCATGAGTGATATCCTTAGCCAGGCGTTCTATTTCAACGATGCCGGATGAAATGGTATCGATACGTCGGGCGCGAGCCTGATTGAAATATTTGTAATAGGTCAGGGTGCGGCCTATTGCAGCCGGATCCTGATCACTGAGTAATATTTTAACGGTACCCTGACGCCCCATGGCATAACTGGCGCGCACCTGTTGTGCCAGGGCCCGTTGCTGCTCAGCCAGATGCTGCTGCTGTTCCTGTTTTTCCTGGCGCAGCCCGCGTAATTTTCCGCGTTGCCGATTAAGTTGGCCTGATAATTTTTTCAGGGCCCGGCTGTGTTTTGCAATCTTCAGCTCGGCACTACGCAGGCTGGTTTCCAGCGATCCTTTCTGGCCATAGTCCCCTTCTAGTGTGTTACGCAATAACTGGATTTCGCTGCGCAATCTGTCTAGACGTTTGGCCTTGTCACTGGAGGATTCCTCGGCCTGGGCAATGGTTGTTGTGGCAAGGAACGTCACCAGGCAAATAAAAAAAACAAAATAAAGGCGGTGATATTGACTGGAATAATCGCCAGGCATGATCAGAGCTTTGATAATGTTATCAGGCTATGGCCGGTCATTTCCTCAGGCTGCGGCATATCGAGTAAATGCAATATGGTGGGTGCAACATCAGACAAGGCGCCAGTATCACATATGTCGGCCTTACGACCGACATAGATAAACGGCACAGGGTTGGATGTGTGCGCGGTTTGTGGTTGGCCGGTACTGGCGTCGAGCATCTGTTCGGCATTACCGTGGTCGGCGGTAATCAATAACTCACCGCCATGTGTTTTGACACTATCAAGGATACGTGCCAGGCACTGGTCGATAGTTTCAATGGCCTTGACGGCGGCGTCAAACTTGCCGGTATGCCCGACCATATCAGGGTTGGCATAGTTGCAGATGATGACATCGTATTGCCGACTGTTAATAGCTGCAACCAGTTTGTCGGTTAATTCAGGGGCATGCATTTCAGGTTTCAGGTCATAGGTGGCAACCTGCGGCGAGTCGATAAGAATACGATCTTCACCGGGGAATGGCTGTTCTTCTCCACCATTAAAAAAGAAGGTGACATGGGCATATTTTTCGGTCTCGGCGATGCGTAACTGACGGCGGTCATTTGCGGCCAGATAGGCCCCGAGGACATTGGTCAGAGTCTGTGGCGGGAAGGCAACCGTGGCACCAAAGGATTTTTTGTATTCGGTCAGGCAAATGAAATCACCCAGTTTGAGTTCACGGCGGCGTTCAAAACCGGTGAATGCCGGATCAATAAATGCCTGGGTTAACTGGCGGGCACGATCGGCGCGAAAGTTCATAAAGATGACAATATCACCGTCTACTATTTGTCCGGCGGCACTGGCATCGGCAGCGATAGCTGTAGCCTGCACAAATTCATCGGTTTCACCCCGGTTATAGGCTGACTCCAGCGCCTGCTGGGCCGAAGGGCTATAAAATTCGGCGCTACCTTCGCTAATGAGTTCATAAGCAGTCTGGATACGATCCCAGCGGTTGTCGCGATCCATGGCATAATAACGCCCGATGACGGAGCTGATACGGCCCGTGCCGAGCTGTTCCAGTACAGTTTCCAGTTTGCTGATAGAGCCTGCGGCACTTTGTGGCGGGGTATCGCGGCCATCCAGAAAGGCGTGAATATTGATATCATTGATGCCGCGTTTTGCAGCTAGCTGAACCATGGCGTGGATCTGATTTTCATGGCTATGCACGCCGCCAGCAGACAGCAGACCCATGATGTGAACGGCGTTGCCGCCCGAATGGGCCTGTGCCAGGGCCTGGTTCAGGGTCGGGTTGTCATTAAATTCACCGTCCTCAATGGCATTGTCGATGCGGGTGAATTCCTGAAAGACCACGCGTCCGGCGCCAAGATTAAGGTGGCCAACCTCTGAATTACCCATCTGGTCGTGCGGCAGGCCGACATTTTTACCTGAGCCATGGATCAGGGTATGTGGATAGTTGGCCCAAAGCTGATCCATCGTTGGCGTTCGGGCGTTGAGGATGGCATTGTTTTCCGGGTCTTCACTGTAACCCCAGCCATCAAGAACCAGTAATACCACCGGGGTTGTTTTATTATTGTTGCTGGTGTGACTCATGGTGTTTTTTATCCGGTAAATTTAGCTCCGGGATCTCCCCCGGGAATGTTTGCTGGCTATACGGCCATTGCACCCTTATTCTGCACTCGTTATAGTGATCCGCTTTGAGGTGCCGGTCTAGCTGGCCCAGTCCCATCAGGCACTGGATTATACAGCAACACCCCTGGGCAGTCAGTGTATCAAGGGTTAAGCGGACATGTTTTTGTAGGAAGGCGTCGGTCATTGCCGGCTAATGGCCCAGATTCAGGAGAGAGCGGGTAAATATATGCAGCAGTATTTTGATTTTGTTATTCATAACTGGTTATTGTTTCTGGCCCTGCTGGTAATCACGGCACTGTTGGTCATGACCACGGTACGATCGCGCCTGCTGGGTTTTAATGAGGTTAAGCCGGGGGAAGCCATTCAGCTCATGAATCGTGAGGAAACGCTGGTGCTGGATGTGCGCGAGGCCGATGAATATAAAGCCGGGCATATTCAGGGCGCTGTCCATGTTCCTGTTGCTGAACTCGATGCGCGAGTCAGTGAGCTGGAGGCCTGGCGTGATCAGCCGCTGCTGATTTATTGTCGTGCCGGGCAGCGATCGGCGCAGGCAGCGGCGGTGCTGAAACGTCAGGGTTTTAGCCAGTTACATAAACTGGATGGTGGAATGATGGCATGGCAGGGAGGCCATCTACCGATCACTCATGATTAAGTGATAGGGGTTAGTTTGTCATAAAAAAGCCGGTACAATGACATGGATTAGTGAATTGTTTCCAGTCAATCATACTCAATATATAAAGGTAGTCATGTTATGCAAGATTCAGAGTCACCGGAGATGAACGAACGACCGGCAAAACGTATCGAGACCCAAAAAATCTATATAAAAGATATATCTTATGAGGCTCCGGGTACGCCCCAGATTTTTACTGAGAAATGGGAGCCGCAGGTCAGCCAGGATATGCGTAATTCCCATAACCAGCTAAGTGACGTGGTCTATGAGGCGAGCCTGATTGTGACTATTACCGTGAAAATTGGTGATAAGGTCGCTTATCTGATTGAGGTTAATCAGGCCGGTATTTTTAATCTGATCGGATATAACGAAGAGGAAATAGAGGGTATTTTGGCCATTTTTTGTCCGACGACCCTGTTTCCCTATGTTCGTGAGGCGATCACTGATCTGTCGTCCCGTGGTGGTTTCCCGGCGCTCGTTTTACAACACGTCAGTTTTGCGGATATGTACCATGAATATGTTCGGAGCAAGAAGGAGGCGCAGGGCGAAGGCGACGATGAAGGTGGCTCAGTTACACATTAAGCTGTGTTTTTTTCCTGTTACCAGCCATAGACCTTATGTCTAATCACCCTATTGCGGTGCTTGGTGCCGGTTCGTGGGGGACGGCGCTGGCTATTCAGCTGGCTCGCAATGGCCAGAAAACCCTGTTGTGGGGCAACGAGGCGGATCATATTGCCGAGTTACAGGCGCAGCGAAGCAATCAACGTTATTTGCCCGGCATTAGCCTGCCGGATTTGTTGATCCCGATGGCGGTCCTGGATGAGGTGCTGGAACGGGCCCGTGACGTTCTGGTGGTTGTTCCCAGCCATGCCTTTTGTTCGGTGCTCGAATCCATTGCTAGCTGGCATCAGGGCACGGGCCTGGCGCTGAATGAGCAAAACCGGCGCCTGGTGTGGGCCACTAAAGGGCTGGATCCGCAAACGGGTCGATTATTACATGAGCCCGCACAGGAAATACTGGGTCCATTAATACCCCTGGCCGTGTTATCGGGGCCGACCTTTGCCGGGGAGGTGGCCGCCGGCCTGCCTACGGCAATTACACTGGCCTGTCGTGACCAGGCGTTTTCCGCCGATCTCGTCATCCGGCTGCATGATGAACGTTTCCGGGTATATACCAGTGATGACCTGATTGGTGTGGGCCTGGGTGGTGCGGTCAAAAATGTGCTTGCCATCGCTGCCGGTATTGCCGATGGCCTGAAATTTGGCGCCAATACCCGCGCCGCGCTGGTTACCCGGGGACTGGCCGAGATTATGCGTCTGGGCGTGGCTCTGGGCGGGCAACGCGATACTCTGATGGGGCTGGCCGGTCTGGGGGATCTGGTATTAACCTGCACCGATGACCAGTCTCGCAATCGGCGGTTGGGACTGGCACTGGCTACCGGACAGAGTGCAGACCAGGCCCAGCAGGCCATAGGGCAGGTCGTTGAGGGTGTGGCTACGGCACGCGAGGTCAGGCAACTGGCCCGTCGCTGTGATATTGATATGCCCATCGTATCGCAGGTTTATCGGGTTTTGCATGAAGGTCTGCCCCTGGAGCAGGCCGTAGAGGCCCTGTTTGCCCGCCAGCAGCGGGAAGAGCAATTGTAGGCTTATATATTCCCCGCAGTTATTAAATAATAAGCATACGGGCCCGATATGTTGTTACAGGCTGTTGTCAGGAATCACTATGTAGTAATTTCTTGAAAAACAGTGGCCTGTAATACTGGCGGACGATAAGAAGGACACTGATGAAGGCCATGATACTGGCAGCCGGGCGTGGTGAGCGCATGCGGCCCTACACAGATCTGACCCCGAAACCACTATTGTCTGTCGGTGGCAAACGTCTGATCGAATACCACCTCCATGCTTTAGCCCGCATCGGTCTGACCGAGATCGTTATTAATCATGCCCATCTGGGACAACAAATTGAGGACACCCTTGGGGATGGCCGCCGTTATGGGGTTACGATCCATTATTCCGCCGAAGGTGAACGGGGTCTGGAGACAGGTGGTGGCATCTTTAATGCCCTGTCGCTATTGGGTCCGGATCCGTTTATTGTCATCAATGGTGATGTCTGGAGTGATTATCCCCTGGGGCGTTTACCGCCGGAGCCCGAAGGCCTGGCTCACCTGGTGCTGGTGGATAACCCGGACTTTAAGGATGTGGGTGATTTTGTGCTGGCACAGGGGCAGGTTCATGATCGCGAGGGCGCCCGACTGACTTTCAGTGGTATCGCCGTGTATCGTCCGGAATTATTTAATGGATGCCAGCCCGGTATCTTTCCATTGGCGCCATTACTGCGTCAGGCCATGGCTACCGGACAGGTGAGCGGCGAACACTATAGGGGTTTATGGACCGATGTCGGTACGCCGCAGCGGTTGCAGACATTGCAGCAACGGTTGTCCATGGCTGATGATATGAATGCAGGAGTTGGCTGATGGGGCAGGATGTACCCAGTAGTCGTTTTAATAAACAGGACTTCAAGGCCTTTGAGCGCCTGCTGCAGCAGGAGACGGAACAGTTACAGCAGTGGTTCCAGGACCAGGTCTTTGCCAGTGGTGAATTGACGGCCGGTTTTGAGATGGAGGCCTGGCTCATCGATGGCGCGCAGCATCCGGCCCCGGTGAATGAGGATTTTTTCAGCCGCTGTCAGAGCCCGATGATCGTCCCGGAGCTGGCCAAGTTTAATATCGAATATAATGTTAAACCGCAGGCCCTGCACGGCCCGGCCCTGTCCCTGTTGCGCAGTGAAATCAATAACACCACCAGGCTGTGTCATGATATCGCCCGGCAAATGGATATCGATGTGCTGATGATGGGTATTTTGCCGACCTTGAGCGAGGATGATCTGACGCTGGCCAATATGTCGCAGACCGAGCGTTTCCGGGCCCTGAACGAGCAGGTATTACGCCTGCGCAAGGGGCGGCCCTTACATCTGGCTATACAGGGTGCCGAACATCTGCGTACCTCACATTTTGATGTCATGCTCGAATCGGCGGCAACGTCTTTCCAGATACACCTGCAGGTGCCGCAGCAGCAGGCGGCCCGTTATTACAATGCCGCCTGCATCGTGTCGGCGCCACTGGTTGCAGCCTGTGCCAATTCGCCGTTTTTTTATGGTAAGGATTTGTGGGATGAAACCCGCATCCCGCTCTTCGAACAATCGGTTTCGCTGCAGGCCCATGATAATAGTGACTGTGTCGCCCTGCGGCGCGTGACCTTTGGTAGCGGTTATATGAAAGAATCGCTGTTTGAGGCCTTTGCCGAAAACCTGCGTTGTTTCCCGGTGTTACTGCCGGCCCAGCTGGATACGCCCGAACCACTGGATCATGTTCGACTGCATAACGGTACGATCTGGCGCTGGAACCGGCCTTTAATCGGCTTTGATGCCCAAGGCCAGCCGCATTTACGAATCGAGCAACGCGTAGTACCGGCCGGTCCGACCGTAGCGGACAGTATTGCCAATGCCGCCCTGTATTATGGTCTTGTGCATATGCTGGCGACCCAGGCGATCCCGCCGGAATCACAGCTGGATTTTGTCGCAACGCGTGACAGTTTCTACAAGGCCGCACGTCTGGGCTTGCGCGCCAGTATTCCCTGGCTCAATGGCCAGACGGGGCCAGTGACACGTTTGTTGCTGGAAGAACTGATCCCATTGGCGCGGCAGGGGCTCGGGGCTATGGATATCGATGCGGCGGATATTGACGAGTGCCTGGGTATAATTGAGGCCAGGGTACGTAGCGGCCGTAACGGTGCCGGCTGGCAGCGTGCCTTTGTCGAGAAATATGGCATGGATATGGCGGCATTAACGGCGACCTATCTGGACAACCAGAAAAAGGGTGTCCCCGTGCATGAATGGCCGCTGTAACATCTCTTTGTTTCCATGCGAAGTGTGGACGCCATGCTAAAAAACCGGAGGCTGGAAAAATCTGGCGTCTTCCACCTTTATAAGTGCTTACATTTGCCGGGCAACAGCAAGATTTAACACCAACCCCGGTGTTATAATGTGCCCATGTTGACGGTACTTGATGCATTGCCCGATGGATTACTGGCCTGTGAAGCAACAGAGCTTCATCGGGTGCTGGACGGCCCAACCTTGATTCACCTGCCGGGACGGCGTCCCGAGCCGCTGTTTGTTTCGGTCCTGCTGCATGGCAATGAAGACACGGGCTGGCAGGCCGTGCGGGCCCTGTTACATGAATATCAGGGACGTGAATTGCCACGGGCGCTGTCCGTGTTTGTCGGTAATGTTGCGGCGGCGCGCCACGGGCGGCGCCGGCTTGATGGTCAGCCCGATTATAACCGGGTCTGGAGCGGATCGGGGCTGCAGGAACAGGGTATGATGCGCCAGGTTATTGATGATATGGCCCGGCGCCAGGTTTTTGCCAGTATCGATATCCATAACAATACCGGTCACAACCCGCATTACGCCTGTATCAACCGACTCGAAAATACCTTTATGCAGCTGGCGACGCTATTCAGCCGTACCGTGGTCTATTTCACCAAGCCCGACGGCGTGCAATCCAAGGCCTTTGCCGGTTTGTGCCCGGCCGTAACAGTGGAGTGTGGTCAGCCGGCTCAGCCGCATGGTGTTGAACATGCCCGCGAGTTTTTACACGCTGGTTTGAACCTGGCCGCCCTGACCGGGCATCCATTGCCTCAGGGTGATATCGACCTGTTCCACACGGTTGCCATCGTCAAGGTGCCCGAGGTACTGGATATTAGTTTTGGTGGCCGGAGTGATTGCGATATCAGTTTTCCCGATGATATCGATCGCCTGAATTTTTCCGAGTTGCCGGCCAATACCCTGCTGGGCTGGCTGGGCAGTGAGCGTAAGAGCTGGCTTGAGGCCTGGGATGAGCAGGGCAATGAGGTTGGTGATCAGTATTTTTCTTATGCTAACAATGAGATCAGTCTCAGAACGGCGGTAATGCCGTCGATGTTGACCTGTGACTCACGCATCGTCAGACAGGATTGTCTGTGTTACCTGATGGAGCGGATGGTGTTGAATCAGACCGCAGTAGATCGGCCAGTCTGATGGGGTTATGCTATTTATGTTTTTGACCGCGTAATAATAGGTGCCTATGTCAGTTGATTCACCCAACAAATTGCGCCACCGTCTGGATGACTTTGTTGATCAGGCGCGTGAGAATGAACGCAAGTTACGTCGTTTCCAGTCTTTTGAATTACGCCTGATCGGCCATGATTCGTTGTTTGCCCTGATCAAAGATGTGTTGTTTCCTGATGCCGTGCGTTTTCGCTGGGACCTTGTGACGCTGATATTGCTTGACCCGGAATATGAAATTCAGCGAATCCTCGAAGCCGATGGTATTGACCTGAATGATTATCCGACATTGATGTTTGCCACCGAGAGTGACGATATTGAGGCCCTGTATCCAGCGTCACTGTTTCCTGCGCCGGGCCCTTATCATAACCGCCGGCATGCGGTGTTATTTCCCGTGCGAAAAAAAGCGCCGGCCAGTGTGATGTTATTGCCACTGATGCGTCATGGTCGTCTGATCGGTAGTTTGAATATTGCCAGTTATGATGCCGAACGTTTTAGTCGCAAGGTTCGCACCGATTTTTTTGAACATTTTTCTGCGATTGTTGCCATCTGTCTGGAGAATGCCTGTAACCTTGAACGTTTGAAACATCAGGGTTTAACCGATACCCTGACGGCCATTAATAACCGGCGATTTTTTGATCAGCGACTCGATGAAGAGGTCGAGCTGGCACGACGAAATAGCGATCTGCTCAGTTGCCTGTTGCTGGATATCGATTATTTCAAACAGGTTAATGATGGCCATGGCCATCAGGTTGGTGATCAGGTGTTGATGAGCGTTGCTACCCTGATCCGGGCACAGATGCGTACCACCGATGTCCTGTCACGTTATGGTGGCGAAGAGTTTTCTGCACTACTGGCCCACACCCCCGAAGCCGAGGCCGTTGAAGTCGCCGAGCGTATTCGCGCCAGTATTGCCCTGCATGAATTTAGCAATGCCGATGGACATCCGTTCAAGGTTACGATTTCCATCGGTGTGGCAACATTGGATGGTGCCGAAGAAAATGACGCTGAAGACTCCTCCACAAAACTTACGGTGAAAGAGGCTGGACAGATCCTGGTGGGTCAGGCGGATAACGCCCTGTACAAGGCCAAGTCCATGGGCCGTAATCGAGTATTTAGTCTGGGCAGTTAGTTATGTGCCATGAGTCTTGAGCTTGCTGAGGTCTAAGCGGACGATTTATCCTCACTCCTCACTCGTTCCGCCGCCTTACGTATTGTCACAATCGTGCTGATCCCCTGCTCTTCTCTTGCAAGAATTTCATGGCCATCACCTTCAAGGCTTGATGACGCCTGCCGGACCGGATCGCCGTTGGCAAAAATAAATTTTACGGTATCTCCTTGCTGGTGCTGGCGCAGGACATTGCGGGCCTTGATGTAATGCAAGGGGCAGCCATAGGATGACAGGTCAACAATAACGGGATCTATTGACGTTGTATCTGTTTTTCCCAGTGAGGCGCTCAGGTCAAGTTGTTGATCAATGTCCTGGCACAGCGCAGCGGCCTGGTTGGCCCATTGGTTGATGTCCGTGATCAAACGGGTATAAACATCACCGTCATAGCTATTATTGAGTTGTGTTAATGTGACGGCAAACTGTTCCAGCGTCTGCCCCATAGCGGAATGACCGCCGAGGGAACCCTTGATTTGCCGGGCTATTTCTATAAGTTCGTGTAAGGGTGATTGGGCGGCGACGAATAATAAGGCATTGCCGGTTAAGCGCAGTGATTGTTCAGCGCATTCGAGTGACTCATTATATTTTTTCCGGGATTTAAAGGCGTCACGATAACTGGCTTCATTGCTGGCATCGGCAAACAGGGCAGCCACGGTTTCCTGTGCTGCACCGGCACATTCACCGCCACCAAGTTGTAGCACATGAAATTCGGTGTCATCGCCGTGATCCCTGCTGAGCTGATTAATATTACCTTCTGTAACGCTGGTGTGTTTGGACAATAATTTATCAAAATAATCCTGGCCCAGCCGCTGGCTCCAATGATAGAAATTTTCATTGGCCGCGTGTGAATCGTGATAGCTATTCTGGATATCGGTAATCGCATCCTCGATACGTGCTGAGGGTATCGAACGGCTTTTGAAGCCCAGACCAAAACCACCGCGGCCATCACCACCAATATATAACTGATAATGCGGGATCAGTTTGTTGTACAATCGTTTACCTTCACCATACATGCCGATGTCCGCACTTTCAGGCTGGGCGCAACCATTGTGACAACCACTGACACGAAGACGCAGATCGTTTTCACCGCCGGACAGTTTGCTGCCGAGTACTGTGGACGAGGTAATACCCAGGCGGCAGGTTGTGGTGCCGGGGCAGGCTGCTACATTGCTGCCAGGTTCTGGAATATATAGCCCCAGCGTATTGAGGGCGGCAAGAATTCCCGGTACCTTGTCAGCGGAGACATTCATCATCATCAGGTTCTGGTCCTGGCCTGTGCGTAGTTCGTCCAGCCCATTGTTTCTCAGGATGTCGGCAATGCCATGTAACTGTGTAGCCGTGATATCACCGATAGGGATATGAATCGGGATGATATTCAGGCCCGATTGTTTTTGGGCCTGGATGTGGCGCGGGGCACCCGGATCGGCGTCGATGGTTGCGGTGTCTTCATGCCAGTGGCCTGTGGCCGATGGCTTCTCTGCCAGCGCCACCTGTGTACGTTGATGTTCCTTGCGATATTTTTCAATAAAACCATCACTACCAAAACGATCAATTAGAAATTTAATCCGGGATTTGGCACGTAATTTACTATTCGAATAATGGTTATGAACGGCTATCACGGCCTCCATGCAGGCCAGCAGATGTTGTGGCTCAACAAATGACTCAATAACGATGGCCTGGCGCGGTTTATGCCCCAGACCACCGCCCGCCAGGATTTTAAAACCAGAACGATTATCATGGCGTACGGCGACCACGGCCAGGTCATGGAACATGCCCTGGGCGCAATCCTGCTCACAACCCGAAAAGCTGATCTTGAATTTGCGCGGCAGGTGTTGGGTTAGCGGGTGGCGCAGAAAGTGCGTGGCGGCCTGTTCCAGAAACACGCCGATGTCGGTATGTTCGGCCGGACAGACGCCAGCCAGCGGACAGGCTGTGATATTGCGTACCGTGTTATTACAGGCCTCGCGTGTGGTTAATCCTGCTGTCGCCAGAAGTCGCAGTGCTGCCGGGGTATCGGCCAGCGGGATGTGATGAATCTGTATGGATTGCCGCGTCGTGATATGCGCCGTGTGACCGGATGAATAGCGCGCCAGCACTTCGGCAATGGTATGTGCCTGCGCCGGGTTTAAACGTCCCCCCGGAATCTTGATGCGTACCATATTGACGCCTTCCTGACGCTGGCCATAGATACCCTGCTGCAGGCGCATGGACTGGAAACGAGCGGCATCGATGTCACCGGCCAGAAAGGCCTGTACCGCCGCCTCGTAGCGTTCGAGTTCGTCATCGTCGATCAGTGTATGTGCAGCTATCATAGTGCGCGACATTATAACAGCTAATCAATGATCGGGTTGCCGTTATAATGGAATATAAATAGTCTATGGTCGATGGAGAAGGGCTTCAGTTGACACAGGATGGATATGAGGAGATTGTATTGTTTGGATTTCGTATAACACCTGAAATTCGGGTATTAGGCGGAGTCTGTCTAATTCAGATAACATAGTTTCCATAAAATAAACTGTTAGATGTAAAAATGGATCATGAAATGACAAATTGTGGTTGTGATGTAAAAATTAAGAACCGCGATGAAGGCGGAATTTTAATTATTCTGTTGTGTATAAATGCTTTCATGTTTCTGGTTGAAATATCTCTGGGTATCTTTAGTGAATCGTCTGCACTGATTGCGGATTCACTTGATATGATAGCAGATGCAAAATTTATGGAATTGGGTTATATGCTGTGGGTAGATCAGTCCATGTTAAAATAAAGGCTGCTCATTTAAGTGGTATATTTCAAATAATACTAGGACTTTTAGTTCTAGCTGACACTGTACATCGAATAATTTATGGTAGTAATCCCGAGTCAATTTTCATTATAACTGTGGGTGTTGTCGCGCTTACTGTTAATTTTATTTGTCTCATCCTAATATCTAAACACAGGAATGGTGAGGTGCATATGCGAGCCAGTTGGATATTTTCTAAAAATGATGTTATCGCAAATATAGGTATAATTTTCGGTGGTATTCTCGTTTATGTATCAGGATCAAGATTTCCGGATCTTGTTATCAGCATAGCAATTTCAGTCATAGTGATACGGGGAGGTATTCATATTGTCAGAGATTCGATAAGTGAGCTGCAATCACTTTAATAAAAAATCTAACAATCCGCTGATGTGGGCGTTGTGTATTGCAGAGAATTATTAAAATTGAAAAAGTAGCTTGTTACTACTGCATAAAAGAAAGGGGCCGGTGACAGTGCTTGTGACTGCCGCTGACCCCTTTGGGGTCCTCCCCCCCTTTTGATCTTTACCTCGTGTTAACGCCAGGGCCCAGCAGGGGCCGTTTTCTGATGTACATCCGGTTGAGAGATGACGCTGAATGCAGTAAATGCCTTGAGTGCCTGCTGCAGGTCTTTGCCTTCGGCTAATTCAAAGGCGTTAAAGCCGCAGCGCTGCATGTAATATAACTGGTCACGGATAAAGGTGCCGATGGCACGGATTTCTCCCTCATAACCATAACGTTCACGTAACAGACGGGCCAGACTAAAACCGCGGCCGTCATTGAATTTTTCAAAGTCGATAGCGATGATTTCAAAATGGCCCAGGTCATTTTTGATATCCTCCAGACTGTCGGTGGCGGCCAGACGCAGGCCGATATTGCCGCGGGCAATGAGTTTATCGCGTTCTGCCTGCCAGTGGACGACGGATACCGTAACCTTGCCGGCGGGGATTTCACCGATCTCATCGCCGTGCTGCCATTCATTGTTGATGATCTGCTGGTCTTTAATGAGTTGCATATACCCGCTCCTTGAAGCTGTCAATACCAATACGTTTGTAGACTTCGGCAAAACTTTCATCACCGGCACGTTGTTCTACATAGTTGTTGATTATGTCGGCGATGACATCGGCCACACGCGCCTTTTCCACCGACGGCCCGAGGCGTTTACCGATGGCGGCATCGAGGCCGGGTGAGCCGCCGAGGGTGATCTGATACCATTCCTTGCCGCTTTTTTCCACGCCAAGGATGCCGATGTCAGCGATATGGTGATGGCCGCAGGCGTTCATACAGCCCGATATCTTGATCGAGACTTCACCGAGGTCATAGATATAATCGAGCTCATCAAATTTGTCATTGATCTGCTGGCCGACATCTATAGAGGCGGCATTGGCCAGATCGCAGTAGGTGCCACCCGGGCAGACAATCATGTCGGTTAATGTGCCGATATTCGGTGTGGCAAGTTTTAATGTGTTCAGGGCTTGCCACAATTCATACAGTTCGGCCTGTTTGACATCCTTGAGCACGAGGTTCTGGTTATGCGTGGACTGTACTTCGCCAAAGCTGTAGCGGTCGGCGAGGTCGGCAATGGCATCCATCTGGGTATCGGTGGCATCACCGGCCGGACTCGTGGGTGCCTTGAGCGAAATGTAGGCGGCACGGTAACCGGGCTGTTTGTGGTCGGCGGTATTGTGTTTATACCAGGTGGCGAACAAGGGGTTGTCAGACAGTTTTTCGTTGAGCAGGCTGTCGCCGTCATCGAGTGTGTCATAGGCCGGTGCTGCAAAAAAGGCCTTCACGCGCTCAATGTTTTCTTCGTACAGTTCCAGGCCGTTATCCTTGATCAGTTGCCATTCCGCTTCCACGAGTCGGGCGAACTCTTCCGCGCCCAGGGCATTGACGAGGATCTTGATGCGGGCCTTGTAGGCATTGTCGCGCCGGCCCTGCAGGTTATAGATGCGTAACACGGCTTCGAGGTAGGAGAGCAGGTGACGTTTTTCGAGAAACGGTTTGATCTCCTTGCCGATAACCGGGGTGCGGCCCAGGCCGCCGCCGACCAGTACCTGAAAGCCGGTTTCACCCTGGGCATTTTTTACCAGGCGCAGGCCGATATCATGAAAGTGAACCGCGGCGCGATCATCGCTGGCACTGCTGACGGCGATCTTGAATTTGCGCGGCAGCCAGTCGAATTCCGGGTGGAGAGTTGACCACTGGCGGATGATTTCGCAGTAGGGGCGCGGATCTTCGAGTTCATCCTTGGCGACGCCGGCCAGATGATCGGTGGTGGTGTTGCGAATACAGTTGCCGCTGGTCTGGATGGCGTGCATCTCGACACTGGCCAGCTTGTCGAGGATATCCGGCACCGCCTCGAGTTCGGGCCAGTTGTACTGGATGTTCTGACGGGTGGTGAAATGGGCAAATCCTTTGTCATATTCGCGGGCGATATGGGCCAGCATGCGTACCTGTTTTGAGGCCAGCAGGCCGTAGGGGATCGCGACCCGCAGCATATAGGCATAACGCTGTTTGTATAAACCGTTACGCAGGCGCAGTGGCAGGAATTCTTCTTCAGGCAGCTCACCGCTCAGGCGGCGTTTGACCTGATCGCGGAACTGATCAGCCCGTTGCTGTACCAGTTGTTTGTCATATTCGTCGTAGTGATACATAGCTTCTCTCTACAATTTTCAATTGTCAGGTTTGATTTCTCATAACAGCTTGTGAGAAATGGCAGGTATTATTCCTGCGTTGTATTATCCTGTCCGCTTGCGGGCAGGGTTTGTCTGCTTAGTCCTTTACGTTTATTTGTACTTTTTAATTGGCCAGCATAAATTTAACACCGATCAGCATCAACAGGCTGGCCAGAAGGGTGCGCATGGCCCGCTCCGGGATAACCGTGCTCATGTGGCTACCCAGATAAATACCCGGCAATGAGCCAAGTAACAAGGTCGCCAGCAGATTCATGTCCACACTGCCAAGCTGCCAGTGCCCGATTCCAGCGATGGCCGTTAGCGGTACGGCATGGGCCAGATCGGTACCGACTATACGGCGTATCGGCAGCGACGGGTACAGGAACAATAATATTGCCGCCCCGAGGGCGCCGGCTCCGATCGATGAGATGGGTACCAGAACGCCCAGTATGATGCCGGTAAATACCGTGGCCGGATTGCGCCAGCGTTTCATATGTGGCGCCATGGTCACAGTGCGGCGGCCCAGCCGATACAGTGGTTTCTTGAAGATCAGCGCCAGCGAGGTCAGGATCAGGGCCAGGCCCAGCGTGCCATTGATAATCAGGTCTATCGCCAGTGTGCTGGACTGGATATGCCCCAGCCATTGCACCGTCAACAGGGCTGCCGGAATGCTGCCCAGTAACAGGCGGCCGACAATCGGCCAGTGGATATTGCCCAGGGACTGGTGGCGCCAGATGCCGCCGGCCTTGGTGATGGCGGCGAACAGCAGGTCCGTGCCGACTGCCGTGATGGGGGCGACCCCAAACACGAAGATCAGCAGCGGGGTCATTAGCGAGCCACCGCCGACACCGGTCAGGCCGACCAGCAGCCCCACGCCAAATCCAGCAAATGTCTGTGCCCATTCCACGTCGTGCCGATATGCTCTTGGATTTATGAATCGGGTGGTTATTTCTCTAATCGTCACTATAACAAGCTTTCTATATCACTAAAACTAATGATATATTATAAAAATATACGAATTTCATATAAGAGGCGGGTTTTCTGATGAATCTCCAGCAACTCAAGTATCTGCGAGAAGTGGTGCGCTGTGGGCTTAATATATCGACGGCTGCTAATGTCCTGCACACGGCCCAGCCCGGTATCAGCAACCAGATCCGCCAGCTTGAAGACGAGCTGAACATCCAGATATTCGAGCGTAATGGCAAACGCCTGGTTGGTATCACCCAGCCGGGCCGCGCTGTGCTGGCCATGGCCGAGCGGGTCCTGCGCGAGATCGAGAATATCAAACAAGTTGGTTATGAATTCACCCATGATGCCAGCGGCAGTCTGTCGATTGCGACCACCCATACCCAGGCCCGTTATGCCCTGCCGCCCGTGATCAAGACCTTCACCGAGCAATACCCGAATATACGCCTGCATATCCATCAGGGCAATCCGACCCAGATTGCGCAGATGGTTGTTTCGGGCGCTGCCGATCTGGCGATTGCCACCGAAGGAATGGACGAGTTCGAGGATATCGTGGTGCTACCCTGTTATCAATGGAATCACTGCCTGGTGGCGCCGCCCGGCCTGCCGATCCTGCGTGAGGAACCGCTGACACTCGAGGCCATTGCGGCCTATCCGATTGTGACCTATGAGCTGGCCTTTGCCGGCCGTATGCGTATCAATGACGCCTTTTCCGAGGCGGGGCTACGACCCAATGTGGTGCTGGCCGCGATTGATGCCGATGTCATCAAGACTTACGTCGAGCTGGGACTGGGTGTGGGTCTGATTGCCAGCATGGCCTTTGATGAAAAACGCGATACCGAGTTACGCATGCGTGATGTCAGCCACCTGTTTGCGCCCTCAACAACTCGCATCGGCCTGCGCCGCGCTGCGCATTTGCGCGGTTTTACCTATGCCTTTATCGAGATGTTTGCCAGCCAGCTCGATCGTCGTGCGGTTGATGAGGCGATGGGCTCGTAATTTTTGAGTGGGGAATATAGCTTCGCCTGCCTAAGGCATTGATAAGTGGAAGCCGTTATAATAGGCAATTGATTTACTAGAGATGAGCAAGTCTGGCATGACTCAGAAGATACCCATTAAGGTGAAAATGACAGCAGAGAACAAATGCAGTTTCTGTGTCGGTTCCAAGTGTTGTAGTTATACCACCGAACAATTGTCCACACCACGATCAAAACATGATTTTGACCATATTTTATGGCAGATTTCGCATCGTGATATTCAGGTTTATAAGGATGAGGATGGCTGGTTTTTGCTGATCAATAATCCCTGTACCCATCTGGTGCCGGGCCTTGGTTGTGGTATCTATGAAACTCGGCCGCAGGTGTGTCGTGAATATTCCAATGATTACTGCGAATATGATGAACCTGCGGAAAAGAATTTTGAGCTGTTTTTTCCGGATTACGCCTCATTATTACAGTATTGTAAAAAACGCTTCAAAAGCTGGGGCACATTTTAATCGCGTCTCGCCGCACTTTGTTGCCGGCCATGGGTTTATGATGTTGCTGGTGGCATTATCGCGCTGAAATGTTCCACGGCCATGAATTCAGCAGTTGCTTGAAGCGGCTTGTTGCTGTCCGGTCTTGCCATGGCCAGCAAATGCCTGATGCCACCCTGCTGGGCTGAGCGCAACACATCCAGATTGTCATCAATCAACAAGGTACGCTCAGGATTAAACGTTTCCCATTCCTGCAAGCGAAACCAGAAGGCGGTTTCTTCCTTGGGCAGACCCAGATCATGGGCACAAATGACAGCATCGAGATGGCCATCCAGGGCGGTATGTTTCAGTTTCAGAGCCAGACTTTTCTGGTGGGCATTGGTCACGAGCACGGCCCGGCGGTGGCTGCTACGCAGGGCGTCAAGAAAATTGATGACGTGAGGATGGATGGCAATCAGGTGGGCGACCTCATCCTTGATCAGGGCGATGTCCAGCTCCAGTTCATTGCTCCAGAAATCAAGGCAATACCAGTTGATGGTGCCGCGTTCGGCGTTAAAACGCTCGATCAGGTGCTGGCGGGCCTGTGTTTCGCTGATGCCGTGCTGCTGGGCGTAGCGGCGAGGTAAATGGTGGAGCCAGAATTGATTGTCGAAGTTCAGATCCAGCAGGGTGCCATCCATATCCAGTAATACGGTGTCGATGGCCTGCCATTCTATTAGTGTCTTCATGCCACGATTCTATCATTTATCAGTGATATCTATGGGTTGTAAGGGCGGCAATACGGAATTTTCAGGTCCGGGGACGGAGTGTCTGACAGTTTAGAGGGGCAGGTGTTACAATGGGTCCGATACAACGGATGGGGTCATGAAAGAAAAACCGCGTATTCTGAGAAGCCAGACGGTTGCCAGTAGTCGCCTGTTTGAAGTTGAACAGCTTGATCTGGAATTCAGTAATGGCACTACGGCGGCCTATGAGCGCCTGCGTAGTCGGTCACATGGGGCGGTATTGGTGGTACCGATGATGGATCAGGAAACGGTATTACTGATTCGTGAATATGCGGCGGGCACACATCGTTATGAACTGGCTTTGCCGAAAGGACGGGTGGAGGCGGGTGAAGGGGTGCATGACGCCGCTAACCGGGAGCTGATGGAAGAGATCGGTTACGGTGCCCGCTGTCTGCGGACACTGAACCAACTGACACTGGCGCCCGGTTATTTCAGTCATGTCACCGATATTATTCTGGCCGAGGATTTATATCCGCAGCGTATGGCTGGCGATGAGCCCGAGCCTATCGATGTGGTGCCATGGTCGCTGGCACGGCTGGATGAATTATTGCTGCGTGATGATTGCACCGAGGCCCGTAGTATCGCAGCGCTGTATATGGCGCGTGACCTGCTGCAGGTCTGAGTCGCTAATAAACACCAATCAATGAATCAACACACAGGATTATGGGATGGCAAAACAAGACAAAGAACTGAGTGAATGGCTGCCGCAGGTTATTGAAATTTCTCATCAGGCAGGTGATGCCATTGTCGAGATATACAACCGCGAGTTTGATATCGAACATAAAGATGACAAAAGCCCGCTGACCGAAGCCGACATGGCGGCGCATCATATTATCGTTGATGGGCTGGAAGCCATGACGCCGGATATCCCGGTATTGTCAGAGGAGTCAGCCAGTGTGCCCTATGCCGAGCGTTCGCAGTGGCGGCGTTACTGGCTGGTCGACCCGCTGGATGGTACGCGTGAATTTATCAAACGTAATGGTGAGTTTACGGTCAATATCGCGCTGATTGAGGATGGCCAGGCCATTATGGGAGTTATTGTTGTACCGGTATCGGGGCAGTGTTTTTATGCCTGTCGGGGGCAGGGGGCCTATAGTGTGGCCCGGGGTGGTGTGGCTGAGCGTATCCACGTACGTCAACTGGACCCCGGCAATATGCGTATCGCCGGTAGCCGCTCACATGCCGGTGAAAGACTGAAAATATTTCTTGTCAATGTTGGTGACCACGAACTGGTCAGTATGGGCAGTTCATTAAAATCCTGTCTCGTTGCTCAGGGTCAGGCAGATATCTATCCCCGGCTTGGACCAACATCGGAATGGGATACGGCGGCAGCCCAGGCCATTGTCGAAGAAGCGGGTGGCATGATTGTGACCCTGGACATGAAACAATTACGATATAACACCAAAGATTCCCTGCTGAACCCGGAGTTTCTGGTGATTGGTGATATGGATCATGACTGGGCGCAGTACCTGCCGCAGGACTGAAACACACTGCCAGGATAGTGAAAGAGGCCAGGCAAATGAAACATATGATAAAGATTTTTTTTGTGGTCGCTATGTTATTGTCAGGCCGTCTGTATGCCGTACCTGAGGTTACCAGTATCAGCCTGGGTACCAGTGTAGCCAGTACCCATGTTGTTGCTGTGGCAACACCCAACATGCGGCCAGAGGAATACGTTGCGGCCTCAACGGAGTCCTCGATTTTTGTGCTGCCGGGACAGACCTATGGTGATGCCACAACGAGTGCACCACCGGATTATTTTCCAGGCCCAACCTATAGTTCTGCCAACAGCCCATTGCTGGGAACCACTTCCGGTTATGGTGCACTGTTGATGCAGTTCATGGTCAGCGCGGCTGACCTGGGGGGTATCGGTTATAATTTTCCGACCAACAGCAATACGTCAGTATTGTCCGGGGCCAGCGGCCCGATCAATAGCGACAATCTTTCACTGACCGCAGCGGGGGTAGCGGCGGGTACCAGTGTAACCGTGACGGTTGATATGCAAAATGAATTACCACATCTGGTGGCTGTTATGGGTGGTAGTTATCCGACGATAAGTTTTGATAATACCGGGACCGGGCTGTTAACGATAAGCGCTACAACAACAGGCGCCTTTACTAACAAGGCCGGGCAGGATTTTATTTCAGGTTTTGGTTTTTTTGTTGTGACCGATGACGTTGCTGCTACGGCACCTGATGCGCTGGGCATGATCGTGCAAAGTGATCACTGGATAGGCGACATGTTTCCGTTATTGCCGGGTCTGGATAGCAATGCAGTGACTGGTGGCGGTACATTATCTGCGTCGACAGCACGTTCAGGCCTGACTATTGCGGGGCCATGTAGTGAAACGCGTTCGGCCAGTTTTTTTATACCAACAAATTCATTGGCAGCGTTATATGGTTCGGCAGTGACAGAGGCTGACATTGCAGGCTTTTTTAATGATACCGAGCAGGCCGCGGCCGTTAGCCCTGATGTGAGCAACCTGAATGGTGTTGGTGGCAGTAAAGTAGTTTTTGATTATAATATTTTTACTGACCCCGTTGATATTAGTATCGGAGTAAGCGGTTCTACAGCGGGTGCAGCACTATTTTCATGTTCTATCGCCAGTCCTGGGCCGGGAGGTACTGGTGGTGGGATCCTGTATCAGGAGGTCATATTTTTCCTGTTTGCAGGACTGATGCTTTTTATAAGAAAAATAACTGCTGGTACAGACTGGCCGGAAGTTAGTGCTTAAATGATTTCCCCATACAATTGTGGACCAGGGTTATCTGGGCGATATTATTAAGCTATTGCCGCGAAGATCAATTTTCCGAGCATGGCAATACCCAGAATTGCCAGACTGAAACTGAAACCCTGTTGCAGGCGGCTGGTAGGTATACGTTTAAGTAATACACTGCCAATGATGCTGCCGACGCCGGCCAGACCAACGATGGTTAATAAGGTGTTGCTGGCCAGGGAGACTTCCTCAAGATAAATGGTGCCGGAGACAACGGCATTAAAGCTGATGAGAATCAGTGAATGGGCAATGGCGATGGGCATTTTTGAAATGCCGAGTAATAACAGTGTCGGTACCATTAAAAAACCGCCGCCGACACCAAGCAGGCCAGTGACAACACCGAGGATGGTGCCGATCAGCAAGGCCAGACCGCAGGGGCAGGTGAAATGCCTGTCGTCACTGGAAAATGTCGTGCGTGACATCCAGATGCTGACAGCTATTAATAACAGTGCAAACAGGGTTTCCTGTATAAGCGGATTGATCCAGGTGCCTATCCAGGCACCCACTGCACCTCCAGCGATGCCACCCATGCCGAAAAAACCGAGCAGCCGTGGTTCGAGTACGCGCCAGGCCCGTTGCTGGGTGGCCGCAACGAGGCTAATGGCAGCAACAATCCATAAGCTGGTGGCAATGGCGGTTTTTATTGGCATGTCCAGGCCGTAGATCAGTAACGGCACCGTAAGCATGCCGCCACCCGCACCAAACAGACCAAGAAACAGGCCGATCAGTGGTGCTGCTAACCATAACCACAGGCTCATGATTCCTGTTTTTCCCCGCAGGCCAGGTTGGCCGGTAAGGCCTCGTGGATCTTGTTAGGGCTTGGCAGATTAAGATTAGCCATAAACTGGATGAAGGCAGCTTTGTCCAGTTTTAGTCTGGGATTGAATTTTTTTTCCTCGGCGATGGTTGAGACCAGCATGCCATGATAATCATGGCCGGGACGAACCAGGGTGTCATCAGGGAGCGTGAACAGCCTCTGGGTGATGGCATCATATAGATTACCGGCGTTGCCCTGCTGAAAATCAGTACGGCCGCAGCCGCGGATTAACAGGGAATCACCCGTGAAGACATGGTTGCCGGCAACAAAGCACAGGCAGGTGGGTGTGTGTCCCGGTGTTTCCATCACCCTGATCTCGCTATTGCCCAGGCTGAGCGAGTCACCTTCTTTGAGAGCAATATCGGCACAGCCGACACCGGCATGATGAGATAGCGCCGTTTGACAACCTGTCTGATTCCGCAATGAACCGCTGGCCGTGATGTGGTCGGCATGGACATGGGTGTCGAGGCTGTAGAGTAATTTGCAGCCCAGTTCATCGAGCAGGCGCAGGTCACGTTCCAGTTGTTCGATAACCGGATCGATCAGCAGGGCTTCGCGGGTTGTTTCATCGGCCAGCAAATAGCTATAGGTGCTGGTTTCAGGATCAAAGAGTTGACGTATGATCATGACTGTTCTCCGCTGTTAACTTTCCCCTGTTGTCTATAGAGCTTAACGGCTGACCATGCCTTTTTGTATACCCAGTTTGACCAGGATGGTTTCCAGCAGGCACCAGCGGCTGAAACCGGATTGTAGCAGGTTCAGACCAACAAAAATGGTGAACCATAACAAGCTGGGTTCTGTGAGTGTTACATTATTATATCTTGCCGCTAACAGCAGCGATAACAGGATAAAACTGCCGGCGATAATCCGGATTAGGCGCTCGGTATTCATATCTATACTCCTGGTTGTGGGTTTATAAAGAACACATGACCTGTTATTGCTTCAGGTCATGATGGCGTTGCCACTGATAATAGATCAGTGGGATGACGAACAGTGTTAACAGGGTTGATGCCAGTGTACCGAAGGCCATCGATACACCCAGACCACCAAACACCGGGTCACTGATCATGATAGTTGTGCCGGCGATAACGGCCAGCGCGGTCAGCAGAATGGGCCTGGCGCGTACAGCACCGGCCTCTATGACCGCATCCCTGACTGTGGCGCCTTCGGCGCGGCGCGTGATAATGAAATCAATCAATAACAGGGAGTTGCGTACCACTATACCGGCAAGCGCGATCATTCCTATCATGGAGGTGGCCGTGAATGGCTGACCCGTGAGCATATGGCCGGGAAATATTCCGATCATTGTTAATGGGATCGCACCCATAACCACCAGTGGTGTGGCGAAGTTGCCGTAGTAGGCGACGAGCAAAACATAGATAAGCACCAGGCCAACGATAAAGGCGGCACCGAGATCACGAAAGACATCCAGCGTCAGGCGCATTTCACCATCCCATAACAGTTGGTAATCAAAGGTGGCGTCTGCAGTGGTGGGTGTAAAACGCAGTCCACCTGTAGATAGATTTTGGCCGGGAGAGATTTCCATGCCGTCAAGGCGATGATCGAGGTCCAGCAAGGGGTAAACCTGGGATCGGGTTTTCGGTTCAGCACTGATATAGATAACGGGCTGACCGTCCTTGGTATGAATAGGTTTGGCGGCGATAACCTCTTCAACCTGGGCAATGGCCGATACCGGTACCTGTTGCCCGCGGGCATTGGTGACGAATAGACGATCCATATCACGTGGGGCGATACGCAGCTGTCGTGGGATTCGGACATTAATGGCTACGGGTTCGCGCTCAGTACTCGCGTGTATAGTGCCAATATCAAAGCCGGCTATGAAGTCATGTAGCAGGGCTGCAACCTGGGCAGTTGCAATACCTGTGGCAGCAGCCTTTTCCTTGTTGACAGTGACACGGTATTCAATCTGGTCTGCACCAACAGTATCATCGCTATCAACAATATCCCAGGTTTGATCAAATTCGTTGCGAATATGCTGGGCCAGCTCACGGGCCTGTTTGTAATCAGGGCCGTACAACTCGCCCAGCAGGGTTGCACGTACCGGCGGGCCGGGCGGGTCCTCAACCAGTTTTATATTTGCCGTAGGCCAGCGTTCATAAACTGTGCGAAGACGCTGGCGTAATTCGAGGACGATCTGTTCTGATTTGATATTACGCTTGAGCTTGTCGGCCAGGTTGACGCGGATTTCACCAATATGCGGGCCGCTCTTGAGGCCGGCCCCACGCAACATGCCATTGAAGTCTATGGGCCCGGCCATGCCGGAAAAGGTCTCGTAGTCACTGACCCAGGGGTACTGGCGTAATACATCACCGATGTCGCGAACCACGGCGTCGGTGATTTCAAGAGGGGTGCCTTCGGGCAGGTCAATGGTTATATTAAAGGTGTTTTTGTTACCCTTCGGTAACATCTTTAATTCGACTGTGCCGGGTGTTGCCGGGCCATTAATACCGCTAGGGCGTAGAAATTGCCAGGCCGGTTGCCACATTACGGCGATAAACATGATGGTGATTATGACCCAGAAAAGTCGCTGCCAGCCTTTTTTCTCTATCAGCGGTACGGCCAGGCGTGTGTAATAGCGGTGTAACCAGTCCTGAGGTTTTTCTCCCCGCTGTTCCAGTGTCGCACTGTTGACATGACAGGGTAACCAGCGCTGGGCAATCCAGGGTGTGAGAAGGTAGGCAATGATAAGTGAGGCCAGCATGGCGATTGGCGTGTTAAATGGTATCGGTCCCATGTATGGCCCCATCATCCCGGTAACAAATGCCATTGGCAGAAAGGCGAGAATAACGGCAAAGGTGGCAATAATGGTAGGGCGTCCTGTTTCGTTGGTGGCCATGATGATGACGCGAGCCTTGTCACCGAGATTGTTTACCCCTTTTTCAAGGTGTCTATGAATATTCTCAACCACCACAATGGCGTCATCGACGAGCAGGCCCAGGGCCAGTATCAATGAAAACAGCGTGATACGGTTAATGGTCTGGTCGGCTATAAGTCCTATGGCCAGTACAATAAACAGTATCAGAGGGATATTCATGGTTACGATGGCCGCTTCGCGCCAGCCAAGAAACAACAGCAGGATAAATACAACAGAAACGATAGCAATAGCCAGATGTTCAACCAGATAATTAACGGCATCATCGGCACGCTGCCCGGAGTCACGGGTAATCGTCACATTGATGTCATCAGGGATAAAATCACCTTTTAGCGTTTCAAGTTTGTCACGGATGCGCTGGGCGATAAGTACGGCATTGGCGCCGCGTTTTTTACCCAGGGTAAGGGTGACGGCTAATTGTTCAGGTTCGCCGGAAATAATATGGGTCAGACCTGCCAGTGTGGCAGCGGGCCCAAAACCGATGCGGTGGGTTTGTTCAATTTCACCACCACCGTCATGAATGTCTGCAACATCATGGAGATAAACAGGGCGGCCATCATGAACGGCAACAACAATGGCGCCGACTTCAGCGGCAGAGGAAAGTGCGCCATGAAGTTTAATGGATTTCACCAGATTATCATTGACGGTATAACCTACCGGCATGTCAAGGTTGGCCGTTTTAAGAATGCCGTGTAACTGATCCAGGGAGACACCACGGCTGGCGAGCCTGGCAGGGTCGATCTGAACGCTGATGATGCGATCACGGCCGCCTATAATTTCGGCAACCGAAACGCCGGGTAACGGTACCAGTTGCTCGCGTACGCGTTCAGCAATCTGTTTGAGCAAAATGTCATCGTGACCGGCGGCGGTACTGCCATCAGCGCTGGAGAAGGTAATGGCTATGATCGGCACATCATCTACATCGACTGGTTTAACCAGGGGTTGTGATGCGCCGGGTGGGATTCTATCCAGGTTGTGCATGACACGGTCATAGAGTTTAACCAGGCTTTCTTCTTTGTCGCGGCCAACCTCGAATTGCACGCTGACCATGCCCATGGATTCGTCCGCCATACCATAACTATGATCAACGCCGGGCATTTCGCGTAATACCATTTCCAGAGGCCGTACGATCAGATTCAGGGCCTGTTCTGGAGTAGCGCCAGGCATGGAAACAAATACATTGGCGGCGGGAACATCGATTTGCGGATTTTCTTCGCGCGGTGTAATTATCAGGGCTACCAGACCAATGAGAAATATCAGCAGGCTGGCTATCGGTGTAATATAGCTGCCCATAGCCATCTGCCCGAGTCGACCGGCGATATTCAGGCGTCCATTCATGATGCCGGTTCTTCCGCAGCAGTTTGTTCCGTGATGCGGTCACCGCTATGAACCGGTTTCATGCTATTTATAACGATACGATCACCGGCCTTTATACCAGTCAGAATTTCTACGTTGTTATTGAATTGACGGCCGACTCGTACCATGCGGTAGTGGGCGATATTATTGCTATCTACAATGTAGACGCCGTTCATGTCGGCGCGGTTTATAACCGCGCTGGATGGAATCAATATGCCGGTGGAATGGCCCATATTAAAATGAATCCTGGCAAACATGCCGGTGCGGGACTTACCATGTTGCTGTAATGTGAGCTTGACAAGATAACTGTGGGTGCCAGGGTCGGCAGAAGGGACAATCTGGGTGATGGTGCCATTGGTATTCAGGTTTGCTGCATCAATGTTGACGAGCGCCTGATCCCCTAAACGAATATGCTGAATATGTTGTTCCTTGACGAAGGTGCGAACAACAACATTGTCCGGATTTTCGACAGTCAGTAATGCCGCTCCCGGGGTGGCGATATCACCGGCCTGTTTATGACGCGCGACGACAACACCACTCACCGGAGAGCGGATGCTGGCATATTGCATTTGCACCTGGATCCGTTCAAGCGTTGCCGCCGCCGCCTGTGTTTCACCCCTGGCCAGATTTAGCGCCAGTTCAGCCTTACGGAAACGATCAACGGATATTGCCTTCTCCGCGTATAACGACTGGTAGCGTTGCAGATCCATTTCTGCTTCGGCCAGTTGGGCCTGGCTCTGGGCCAGGCGGGCTTCTGCCTCCGCCTGTTGAGCCTGTATCTCGGTGGGGTCTATAGTGAGTAACAGTTGACCTTTCTCTACCCGGCTGCCCTCATGGACATTAACCTTACGGATAAAACCCATGATTCGTGATGCGATATCTATACGGTCGTCGGCAATCAGGGTGCCGGTGGTGGCATAGTCTTCGCGGATATCACCACGACTCACGATCAGGGTTTGTGCTGTAGCCAGTGTTGTTGTTGAGCTACTCAGCGGTGGCGGTTCACTGCAGGCAGTCAGTAACAGGATTATGAGCAGGGGTGCTAACAGGGATTTGGTCATTGGCTAACTCCTTTGTCGGGTTCACCGGCCTCCTGGCAATAGACGGTTTTGACCGCCGCAATGATAGCGCTGTATGACGGGTCGGCCAGTCTGTAAAAAACCAGTTTCCCTTGCCGCTCGCAGTTTAGCACGTTCAGCATACGCAGCTTGGCCAGGTGTTGCGATAGAACCGGCTGGCTGATGTTAGTTTGTGCGATCAGTTCACTGACATTCATGGGGCCAGCGATCAGGTTACAAAGAATCTGCAGTCTGACCGGATGAGCAATAACACGCAGGCCCTGGGAGGCGTTGTCGAGTTGATCTTGTCTGGGGATAAGAGGGTTCATAGCGGTGATTATATATAGATATGCATATATATGCAAGTATCTATGTAATAGGCGCCAACTGGGATCGGTTTAGGGTAGAATTCACTTTAATTACAGTTGCTTATAATGATTTAGGTGAGAGGTGAGCAGCGGCTCCGGACCGTGCCTATGCAGCAGCTGGAGGGCTAAAAATTTACAGCCTGGTATTGTTGCGGCGCAGGCCGAGGATGCCAGTGACCAGCGCCAGGCCCAGCAGTGTGGCGGGTAACGGGTATTCAATGCCCATCACCAAAGGCGTCAGCGCCCAGCGAGTCAGGCTACGCAGGTTGTCATGCCGGCTGATGTAGGCGGCAATCGGTGGCGAGGTTTTGTAATACCAGTCGACAATCTTGCTCCCCAGGGCGTTGGTGAGCAGGACATTGTCACGAAAGTTACGCAGGGCCATCACATGGCTATCCAGATAACTGCCATAAGCCGCTGTGGCAATAAAACAACCGGATCCCGCCCGGGGACGGAATGCCGGTTCGGGGTCAATGATGACACCCACAGTATCTGTATTAGAGTAGTTGTCCGGATCGGGTTCTGCGCCGTCATTATTAACGACCCAGGATGTGGCGCTTAATGTTCCTGCTACAGCGGAAGAGGCAATGATGCGAACGGTCGCCGAGGTGTTGGCAAAAAAGAGCGGGCTGCTGAGATCACAGGTTACGGTTTTGTTGTTAGCGGTACAACCAGGTTGCAGTTGAGCGGTAGCAATGGTTGCCGTGCCGGTGATTGTAAAAGTAAGAATGACACCCGTTGCCTCACCCGGCACGGAAAAACCCAGCGAGTTACCGTGATTCGTGACCGTGGCAGTAAATGTGATCGGGTCAGTGACATAGATCTGATCCGGTCCGGCGCTAAGGCTAACTTCAAGATCCGTGACCGGAGTGGGCGTGCTGGGGGCATCGGTGGCTAATATTGATGGGTCGGTAATATCCGAGTCATTGGCGGCAACAGGATCCGTCGATAGTGTGCTGCTGACACTGGCACTAACATCAAAATAAGTGTCGGAGCTATCATCTGTGGCAATGGTATTGAGCAGTAGCGTGACAGAAACGCTGTCATTGGCAGCTAAAGTGATCAGTGATTCATCAAGGTTACAGGTCATTACAGGGCTGCCTGAGCAGACAAGCAGATCACGACCCTGATAGTCTTTTTCAGAAGTGGCCGATTGCATGGTGGCGATCGTATTTGCTGGCAGGGTGATGATGGATTGGACCCCCGATGCCGTGTGTGGGCCATAATTAGTCAGCGTTATAGTAAAGCTGATGTCATTGCCTTCAACTATTTCTGTGGCCGAAGGGGTAATGGCGACTGCCATATCCACTGTTTTAGGGATGACAGTCAGGTTTAGCGTG
>Ga0316190_10000139_pt1 | contig 44975 bp, 43 predicted proteins | sample Eddworburrow2_MG_FD_204929 | JGI IMG/M metagenome (GOLD analysis project Ga0316190, IMG submission 204929) | Coastal sediment microbial communities from Maine, United States - Eddy worm burrow 2 | ecosystem: Environmental > Aquatic > Marine > Coastal > Sediment | place: USA: Maine | collected...
TGCCCTTTAGTTTCAATGGATTAGGTGATTGCGGCGTGCAATTACGGCGCCGCACCGATAGAGAAATTGGGTTCCGCCTGGCATTCCCACAGGCTAAAAGGATGCATAATTTACCAGAGGTTATTCAGAAAATGAATTATTTGGTGAAATTTGTCGTGCATTTTATAGATTTTTAGCGCTATTTTCGGAAGCTGATGATAGGCCATCCCCTATTTTGTGCGTGTTGTGTGAGGGATTCATCCGGGTCGACAGCAATGGGCGTGTCCACGATCTCAAGCAGTGGAATGTCGTTGTGGGAGTCGCTATAGAAGCAGCTTCCGTCCAGATTGCGGTGGTTCTTGGCCAACCATTGATTGAGTCGTTCAATCTTGCCCTCTTTGTAGCTGGGAGTTCCAGCGACCTGGCCAGTATAGCGGCCATCGATCTTCTCTGGTGTGGTGGCAATAAGGTGCTCGATCCCAAGCCGCTGTGCGATTGGGGTGGTCACAAAGGCGTTGGTTGCGGTGATAATCAGTAGGGTATCGCCTGCAGCCCGGTGTTTTTCAATGTGCTGTAGCCCGGTTGGCAGGATGATAGGGTCGATCTTCTCTGCTACGAATTGCTCCCGCCAGGCATAGAGTTTTTCTGGTGCATGCTCACTTAGTGGTTTGAGTGAAAAGGCCAGAAATTCAAAGATATCCAGCTTCCCCTCGTTATATTCTTGGTAGAAACGATCATTTGCCTGCTTGTAAATCTCGGCATCAACAACGCCCTGTTCAACCAGGAAATCACCCCAGAGGTGGTCTGAGTCGCCGCAAAGTAAGGTGTTGTCGAGATCAAAAATAGCCAGTGCCAAAGTCGGATACCTCTAAAAAATAAAGAAAAATAAAAATCTGCCTGGAATGGATCTTTGCACCAGCTCCGAAGGAGTGGAGAGCATGGGTGTGCTGAATAAAAGCTAAGCCGCTAATTTTACAGGAAAAACATCAGGAGGAAAGGGCGGCTGCTGATGGGTTTGGTGTTAGGAGTTAATATCCCAGAAAATCAATAGCTTAAGTTAAGCTTGCCCCAATCAGCTAGATTATGGAAGAATCAAGGTATGTTGAACCTTATATAGTAGGTCTTGTAGTGATTGATCCAGATGGATACAGATCTAATGTAGCTATTGTGCTGTGCAATAATCAGCGCCAGCTTTTCTGGGGGCGACGTATTGGCCAGGATGCATGGCAGTTTCCTCAAGGAGGAATCAAGTCCCATGAAACGCCAGAGCAGGCGATGTACCGTGAGCTGGAAGAGGAGGTTGGCTTGCAGGAACATCAGGTGGAGGTGGTTGGCTGCACCGATGACTGGTTGCGTTACCGGTTGCCTGAACGTTTTATTCGATACCACTCTAAACCACTTTGCATTGGTCAGAAGCAGGTATGGTTTCTATTGCGTATGAAGTGCCGGGATCAGGATGTCCGTCTTGATTTGTCATCCAAACCGGAGTTTGATCATTGGCGTTGGGTGAAATATTGGCAACCGTTGCGTGAGGTGGTTTATTTTAAACGCAAAGTCTATAACAGGGCGCTGAAGGAGTTGGCACCGTTGCTGTTTCCAGATGGCGCGCCAGCGCGTCGTTGTTCAAATCACCTGCGGCAGAATTGCCGCTAATGGTCTTCTGGGGCGATTCCAGTGCTTGAAGTCTTACAGCGCATCGTCCAAGAGGTTAATGCTGCTCCAGACCTTGGTAAAGCACTCAACCTTATCGTAAGCCGCGTTCAGCGGGCAATCAATACGGATGTCTGCTCTGTTTACCTTACTGATTTTGAGACCCGTGAGCACGTGTTGCAGGCCACTGTTGGCTTGCCGCCAGAGGTGGCGGGCAAGGCGCGAGTCCCTCTGTATCGGGGATTGGTTGGGGTGGTTTGTGAACGTGCAGAGCCCATCAGCGTTGAGGATGCACCCACCCACCCGCGTTATCTAGCGATTAGTGGCATAGATGAGGCTCATTACCATGGATTTCTTGGGGTGCCTATTATTCAAAACCGGCAGGTGTTGGGAGTGCTGGTGGTTCAGCAGGCTGCCCCGCGTCAGTATGATGATAATGAAGTTGCCTTTCTGTTTACGCTGGCAGCTCAGCTGGCAGGTGCCATTACTCATGCCAAGGCCAGTGGTGAACTGGCAACCTATCAGGAGCAAGAGGGTGCACCCATCAATTTTCTCAAGGGCCGGCCTGGGTCATCGGGTGTTGCTTTTGGGACTGTTGTTGTCAGCTACCATCAGGCAGATCTTGAAGTTATTCCAGATAGGATGGTGGATGATGCTGCCCTGGAAGAGGACTCTTTCCGTGTTGCTGTAGAGGCGGTAACAGACGATCTGAAAGCGCTAAAGCTACGTGTAGGAGATAGCCTGCCGGATGAGGATAAGGCGTTATTTGATGCCTGGATACTCATGTTGGGCAGTGATAGCCTGGTTGATCGGAGCATTGAGCGTATCCAAGAGGGACACTGGGCCGCCGGTGCGCTACGACAAACAGTGCATGAACATGCTCAGATGTTTGATGATATGGATGATGTCTACATGCGTGAGCGGGCTTCGGATATCCGGGATCTCGGTCGGCGTATTCTGACCTATCTACAGTGTGATACTGCCAGAGTAGTGAGCTACCCAGAAAACACCATTCTGCTGGGTGAAGATGTCAGTGCTGTGCAGTTGGCAGAGGTGCCCAGGGATAAGCTGGCAGGTGTGGTTTCAGCAACAGGCTCCAATGCCTCGCATGTGGCTATTTTGGCACGAGCCATGAATATTCCGACGGTAATGGGCGTCTCAGACCTGCCGGTTGCACGGATGGAGGGGCGAGAGGTTATTCTTGATGGCTACCGGGGACGGGTCTATGTGTCGCCTCCCCCTTCTGTTCAGGCTGAATATGCCCGTCTGGCAGAAGAGGATCGTGAGATAAGTGCTGAGCTTGAAGCTATACGCTCATTGCCGGCAGAGACTACAGATGGCATCTGCACCCCGCTGTATCTCAATACAGGGCTGGTTTCTGAAATGAGTGATCTTGGTTTAGAGGCTGCAGCTGGGGTTGGTCTTTATCGGACTGAACTGCCCTTTATGGTGAGGGATCGTTTTCCCAGTGAAGCTGAGCAGGTTCCAAATTATCGTCGAGTGATTAATGCTTTTGCACCACGCCCTGTTACTTTGCGTACCCTGGATGTTGGTGGTGATAAGCCTCTTCCCTATTTTCCCGTAAATGAATCCAATCCATTCTTGGGTTGGCGGGGTATTCGTATCTCTTTGGATCACCCGGAGATATTTATGACGCAGATCCGTGCCATGCTGAGAGCGGCTATTGGTTACGATAACCTGCGCATTATGCTGCCGATGATCAGTTGTGTGGAAGAGGTTGATGATGCACTGCTGATGATCCAGCGTGCCTATGAGGAGTTAAAAGAAGAGGATTATGATGTCAGCATGCCAAAGGTTGGCATTATGATTGAAGTGCCTTCGGCGATATATCAGGCAGAGGTTTTGGCTCGCCGGGTGGATTTTCTCTCCATTGGCAGCAATGATTTGACTCAGTATCTATTTGCGGTAGATAGAAGTAATTCCCAAGTGGGAGATCTGTACGATGATATGCATCCTGCGGTATTGCGTGCATTGGTTCAGATAGTGGAGGGAGCAAAGGTCTATAATCGCGATGTGGGTGTCTGCGGAGAGTTGGCAGGCGATCCGGCAGCGGCAGTATTGTTACTGGGTATGGGTGTAAATAACCTCAGTATGAGCGCGGGCAGTCTGTTGCGGGTAAAAGGGGTATTGCGACGTATTAGCCGTACGCGCGCGCGTGAGTTATTAAAAAAAGCATTACGTTATGAAGACGCGGCTTCTGTACGGCGATTAATGTATGATACCCTAGAGAATATGGGGTTAGGCGGACTGGTGCGTCCAGGCAAGTAGCCTGTTTTTCCTCATTGTTCTGGTAGTGTAGATTAAAAAAATCAAAAGTTACCCTTCCTTTTATTCAAATGCTGTATACACTCACAGCAAGGCGTTTTGTTTTTTTAACCCTATTTGGAGGTAGTTTCTTATGGAGCTTACACCCCGTCAGGCAGAGATTCTGGAGCTGATTCGGTCACATATTGCAGATACTGGTTATCCGCCCACTCGTGCAGAGATATGTGAGATTATGGGATTCAAATCTCCCAATGCGGCAGAGGATCATCTGCGAGCGCTCTCTCGTAAAGGTGTTATCGAGGTGTTGCCCGGTACATCCAGAGGTATCCGTGTTCTGCTACCAGATGAGCCAGAAGGGTTGCCCGTAATTGGCAAGATTAAATCAGATGGTGCTATCCATGCTGAACAGAATATTGATGATTATTACCCCATAGACCCCACTAAGTTTCGCCCCAAACCACACTATCTGTTACGTATGCAGGATGACAGCATGCAAGATGCAGGCGTTGCAAAAAAAGATCTGTTGTTAGTACATCGTACTAAAAAGTTTAAAAATGATCAGATTGTTATTGCCAGGCTGGATGGTAAGGTCATGGTCAGGCGTATCAATCAACATGGGCGATGGAAACATCGCGTCAGATTAGAATCTGGAAATGGCGGTTTCCCTTTGCATGATGTTGATACGCGGAAACAGACACTGGTTATCGAAGGTCGAGTGGTTGGGTTGGTTCGGTCGTTATAATCCGTAAAGATCTGTTAAGAAGAAAAAAGGCTGGAGTCATCTCCAGCCTTTTTTTATGCGTTATAGTTTATTGTAAACCCCGCCTCCTCTAGTCTTACTTCCTCTTGTCGCAACTCCATTTTGGTTAGAGGGTGTCTTTTTAGCCAGCCTTCGGGAAAGGTAAGTTCCAGACTGTTCTCTTCTACAGTAAGCCCGATAAATGGCCTTGCTTCAGTGGAACGACCTCGGTGCAATAGGATGGCCAGGCGTAGAAGGATACAGAGCCGTTTGGCGCTTTCTCTCTTGGCAGTAGGCAGTAATTCAAATGCCTCTAGTGGGAATTTTCGTCGATGTCCCCGTACTAACGCAGCCAGCAGCATCTGTTCCTGGCGTGAAAAACCGGATAGATCAGAATTCTCAATTAAATAGGCGCCATGTTTGTGAAATTGATTATGTGAGATGGTAAGTCCCAACTCATGGATGCGTGTGGCCCAGCAGAGAATATCCAGCTGACTCGCCTTGGTTAATGCCCAAGCTTGGCTGGCTTGAGTAAAGAGTTTGTTGGCGGTGGTCTCTACATGTTGTGCATGCTTTAGATCCAGATGGTAGCGCTTGCAGAGAGAGAGAATAGTGCGCTCACGAACATCCTCATGTTGGATCCGTCCAAGTTTGTCATAGAGTAGCCCCTCCCTTAATGCTTGCTCAGAAACCAGCATCTTATCCAGATGCAGGGCTTTAAATATGGCAAGCAGCACGGCAACACCGCCAGGAAAAACAGCTTGGCGCTCCTGACTGAGGCCTTCAAGTGTTAATTTGTCTGTATGGCCAGCAGCGACTAAGTGCTCTTGCAGCTGATGTAAAGCTGCAAGGGTGATACCCTCTTTGCTCCAACCTGCATGTTGTACAACCGCTGCTATGCTGCGGATTGTGCCTGAGCTACCGATAGCTGATTGCCAGCCAAGATGGCGGTATGAGCGTCGAATAGGGCGCAGTTCCAATGCTGCGGCCAGTCCAGCGGCCTCCATAGCCTCAGCGGTGATTTTTCCAGAGGGAAAATAGCGCTGACTGAAATTGACGCACCCCATATAGAGACTTTCACGGAGCTGGATATCAAACTGCTTGCCAATAATAAGTTCGGTGCTGCCACCGCCAATATCCACCACCAATCGTTGATTGTCAGCTGTGGCCAGGCTGTGGGCTACGCCCAGATAAACCAAGCGAGCCTCTTCCTGTCCAGAGACTATCTCAATGGAATGCCCCAATGCCGTCTCTGCTTGGGTTAGAAAGCTATCGGCTTTTTTCGCCTGTCTCAGTGCGTTGGTGCCTACTGCGCGAACATTATCAGTTGGCAGCTCGCGTAGGCGTTGTCCAAAGCGACTAAGGCAGGCCAATGCACGTATGCGGGCCTCAAGTGAGAGTTCTCTGTTCTCATCGAGCCCTGCGCCAAGACGTACCATTTCCCGAATCCGGTCGATAATCTGGATCTCTCCATTGATTACCCGGACAACGATCATGTGGAAGCTGTTGGAACCAAGGTCTATAGCTGCGATGGTCTCTGGTGTGTTGTTTTTTTCGATGCTCATTTATTGTTCAATGTTCTAGTGCTCTTTCAACATGATAAATTAGGGTTCAGCGTTCCTGTGGTGTCCCGCTGCAAGGCACAGTGTGCAGGCAATGGCCTTAGTCCTTGCCAAGCACTGTAACACCGCAGAGGGGCACCACAGGAGCGCCCGAAGGGTTGGCCTGTCAGCGTCCATGACTGCGTTGCGCCTCTTGCAAAGGACTAAGGCCATTTACTGCGAGGCGCGCCTCGTCCTGAACGCTGACAGACCAACTGAATCCTAATTTATCATATTGAAAGAGCACTGGTTGGCGAGAGGATATTGATTGTTTGCATAGCATCTCTTCAGCTTAGCATTTTGTCGTGCTTATGTTGTCTGATTGATCTGTTTTATGGGTTAAACTTAAGGTATGAAATATTGTAATCAGTGTGGTGCAAAGGTCGAGCTACAGATACCCGAAGGGGATAATCGGGAGCGTCATGTATGTATCGATTGTGAAACTATCCATTATCAGAATCCCAGAGTTGTCACGGGTTGTCTGCCTGAGTGGGAAGGGCGGGTTTTGCTTTGCCGTCGGGCTATTGAGCCGCGTGAAGGTTATTGGACGCTGCCCGCTGGGTTTATGGAAAATGGTGAAACCACGCATGATGGTGCCATACGAGAGACCCTGGAAGAGGCCAATGCCCGAATAGAGGTGGCTGGCCTTTTTAGTATGTTCAATCTCCCGCATGCTGATCAGGTGTTTATGATTTATCGTGGCCAACTGCTAGATCTTGATTTTAGTCCGGGTGAGGAGAGTCTGGATGTTAGGTTGTTTGCGGAAGATGAGATTCCATGGGATGAGCTGGCATTTCCTATGATTGGGGAGACTCTCCGTCTCTATTTTAGTGACCGCTTGGCGGGAAGCTTTGAAACGCATGTTGGAACGATTAGGCGGGTTTTAAAAAATCCCCGCCGTTATCAGATTGAAATGCATGAGGCTGTCGTGCCTCAGCGCCCTCCCGGATAGACCATCCTGACATTGGTCGCAACCAGGCCGTTGCCTTTCTGTTCGCTCTCTTTAAGGTAGAACTCAACAATAGTATTACGATTTTGCAGATCTTCAACGGTGACATCATCGGCCAGTTCATTGATGTGGCAGAAGACACTTTCGTAAGGTGAATCCGGGTCGCGTGGATCAGTAACCCATAGATTGGGGGAGATCTCTCGGATAAAGCGCAGGAAACCATACCCCTTATCCTCAAACCACTTAGTGCAGACACCGCGCACACAGTAGCCGGGTTTTCCCCATTCGTTGCGAGGCTCACAGGTAAACGGTAAAAGATCAGGGATAAGAAAGCCGGAATAGAAGGCATCGACCTGGCGTTGCAGCGCCTTGGATACATTGCGGAAACCAATCAGCTCAACCCGGCAGCCTTTATTCTGCAGTGCTGTGACAACCTGTAGAAAATCACCATCACCGGTAACCAGTAGCACCTGATCCAGGTTGGTTGCCTGCAGCATGGCATCAACAGCAAGATCCAGATCAGCGTTGGCTTTGGTGGTGATGTTTCCTTCCTCATCAACGTAACGCTGGACGTTTTTTACCGTAATTTTCCAACCAAAATCCCGCACCATCTGCTGATAGGCGTATGATTTTTGGGCATATTCAGGTTCTGTTTTGGCACGCTCAGGGTCAAAAGCGATGTAAGTGTTGAGTCGTTGTGGGGCGCCGCCATCGCGCATGGCAAAACGGCGAAGGTTGTCGTAACGGAGTTGATAACCGCCATTAAAGCGGACATTTTCGGCGTCAACGAAGACACCAATCTTTAGGTTCGATTCCAAAATAACTTTTCTCTGGAATTGTTCCATCAATTCATAAAAGGGTGAAGATTTGCTAAATCTCAAAAAGCCCCTAAAACCTGTTTATTTTTAGGGAAATATATCAGTCAATGGTAATGCTTTTTGGGGGTGGGCTGCAACTACATGGGAATAAACTTACGTTATAAAAATGAAAAAAGGGAAGGCAGTCGCCTTCCCTTTTATTAGATTTAAGACTGTTTCCAGTCTGTTACTTGTGATGCCGGTTTTCCACCAAATGCTCAACAACACTAGGGTCGGCAAGCGTAGAGATATCGCCTACCTGGTCTACCTCATTGATGGCGACCTTGCGTAGAATGCGGCGCATGATCTTGCCAGAGCGGGTTTTTGGCAGGGCTGGTGCCCATTGAATGATGTCGATGGTGGCGATGGCGCCGATCTCTTTGCGTACCAGCTGCACCAGCTCTTTCTTCAACTCGTCTGACTCTTCGATGCCTGCCATCAGTGTGACGTAGGCGTAGATGCCCTGGCCTTTGATATCGTGCGGGTAGCCCACCACGGCGGCTTCGGCCACTTTTGGATGCAGCACCAGGCCGGATTCAATCTCGGCAGTGCCAAGACGATGACCGGAGACATTAAGCACATCATCCACCCGACCGGTAATCCAGTAGTAGCCATCGGCATCGCGACGGCAGCCATCACTGGTGAAGTACATGCCGGGGTAGGTTTTGAAGTAGGTGTCAATGAAGCGTTGATGATCACCGTAAATGTCACGCATCATGCCAGGCCAGGGGCGGGTGATTACTAGATTGCCTGAGCCTTCACCCTCAATAATATTGCCATCAGCATCTACGATAGCCGGTTCAACGCCAAAGAAGGGACGGGCAGCAGAGCCGGGTTTGAGTGCATGGGCACCGGGTAGAGGGGTAATAAGGTGTCCGCCAGTCTCGGTTTGCCACCAGGTGTCGACAATGGGGCAGCGGGCATCGCCCACTACATGGTAGTACCACTCCCACGCTTCGGGGTTAATGGGTTCGCCCACAGACCCGATGACACGCAGGGATTGGCGTGAGGTCTTTTTGACAGGTTCATCACCCGCGCGCATCAGGGCGCGTAGCGCGGTGGGTGCGGTGTAGAAGGAGTTGACCTGGTGTTTATCTATCACCTGCCAGAAACGTGAATTGTCTGGATAGTTGGGAATACCCTCAAACATCAGGCTGATGGCACCATTGGCCAGCGGGCCGTAGACGATATAGGTGTGGCCGGTTACCCAACCCACATCGGCGGTGCACCAGTAGACTTCCCCATTGCGGTAGTCGAAGACATATTTGTGGGTGATGGCAGAAAAGAGCAGATAACCACCCGTGGTGTGCAGCACCCCTTTCGGCTTGCCGGTGGAACCTGAGGTGTAGAGGATGAAGAGTGGATCTTCAGCGTCCATCTCTTCGGCAGGGCAGTCACTTGAGGCATCCTGCATCAGGTCGTGATACCAAACATCCCGTCCTTCTGTCCAACCGATGTCACCGCCGGTGCGCTTAACAGTCAGCACTGTATGCACATTGGGGCAGGACTCTAATGCTTTGTCAGTATTGGCTTTGAGTGGAACAGATTTGCCACCGCGCACCCCTTCATCGGCTGTGATGACGGCTTGGCAGTCGGAGTCGAGGATGCGTCCGCTAAGGGAATCAGGTGAGAAACCGCCGAATACCACAGAGTGAACAGCGCCGATGCGGGCGCAGGCCAGCATGGCGACGCTGGCCTCGGGGATCATCGGCATATAGATGCAGACTCGGTCACCTTTTTTGACGCCGCGACTTTTAAGCACGTTGCCAAGTTTGCAGACTTCGGCGTGCAGCTCGCGGTAGCTGATCTTTTTATCTTCGGCGGGATTATCACCTTCCCAGATAATAGCGGTTTGATCGCCTCGTGCGTCGAGGTGTCGATCCAGACAGTTGTAGGCAACATTGAGTTTGCCGCCTTCAAACCATTTAATGTCTGCGGTGTGGAAATCCCACTCTTGTACCTTGTCCCATTTTTTGAACCAGGTTAGGTGTTTTTCTGCCTGTTCAGCCCAGAAGTTATCAGAGTCTTCTATGGACTGCTTATACATTGTTTCGTACTGCTCGGCATTAATGAGTGCGTTAGCAGCAAAGTCTGCTGGAACAGGATAGACCTTGTGTTCGGACATCTGTTTCTCCTTAAAATTATTTTAAGCTCAAAGATCCGGTATCTCGGCTAAGCTTATCGTGAAACCCTTGAAGACAGAAGTGCATGATGCAAAAACTTTTTAAGTTGATTTTGTCTTATTTTATCGCCTTGTTATTGGTGGTGGGGGTGTGTGAGGCTGCTGATCCCAGGCAAGAGGAGCGCCAAGCTATGGTCAGATCTATTGTAAAGGATGTTAATGAGACCAGCCGCTACATTGGCACAGATGAGCTGAATCCGAGGGTGATGGAGGTTATAGGGCGTGTGCCTCGGCATGAGTTTGTGCCGGTTGAGGAGCGCTTTGCGGCCTATGAGAATATCCCGCTGCCCATTGGTCACGGTCAAACCATCTCCCAGCCTTATATTGTGGCGTTGATGACTGATCTGCTGAAGCTGAAGCCGGATAGTCGGGTGCTGGAAATTGGCACAGGCTCAGGTTATCAGGCAGCCATCCTGGCGGAGTTGTGTGAACAGGTCTTTACCATTGAAATCATTGAGCCTCTGGGTGAAGAGGCGGCTGAGCGGCTACAGCGGTTGGGTTATGACCAGGTTCAGCTGCGTATTGGTGATGGTTATTACGGCTGGAAGGAAGAGTCGCCTTTTGATGTCATTGTAGTGACTGCGGCAGCGAGTCATGTGCCACCACCTTTGATTCAGCAGCTTAAACCGGGTGGTCGGATGGTGATCCCCGTGGGTAGCCGTTTTATGGTGCAGCAGTTGCTGTTGGTTGAGAAGAACGATCAGGGAGAGGTGACTACCCGACAAATACTCCCGGTTCGTTTTGTGCCGCTAACAGGAACACATTAGCCAGCAATCTAAATGAGATGGAACCCCGCTTCCCTCGCTACTCCATCGCGCTGATTTCTGCAGCTGCACTGAGTTATGAGATCCTGCTCATGCGGCTCTTCTCTATCATCCAGTGGCATCACTTTGCTTATATGATCATCAGTTTGGCGCTACTGGGTTATGGCGTCAGCGGCACCTTCATTACCCTTGCCCGAGAGCGTTTGCTGGCTCGGTTTCCATTGGTCTTTATCGTTAACCTATTGCTGTTTGGAATATCAGCAGTTGCCTGTTTTCTCATTGCCCAAAGGATACCGTTCAACCCAGAGCAGCTGCTGTGGGATAAGCAGCAGCCATTATGGTTGTTGCTCATCTACCTATTATTGATGCTGCCATTTTTCTTTGCAGCCAATGCTGTGGGTTTGGCTATCAGCCGCTTTCATCAACAGGTGGCACGTATCTATGGGGCGGATCTGCTAGGCGCAGGTTTGGGTAGCTTGGCTATTATCGGACTGCTGTTTCTGTTCTTTCCCGAGCGGGTTTTGCAGCTGCTGGGGTGCTTGGGTGGTGTCGCTGCACTGTTGGCTTGTTGGGAGTTGAACTTCAGATTTCGTTATCGTTGGTTGTTGCTCTCTTTTGCGATGTTGCTGCCCCTGTTATTGCCGCTTGCGTGGCTGACGCCTACTATCTCGCCCTATAAGGGCCTGAGCCAGATGTTGAGAATTAGTGGTGTTGAGATTGTTGATCAATATGCCAGCCCTTTGGGATTACTGAGTGTTATTAAGAGTCCGCAAGTACCTCTGCGTCATGCGCCTGGGCTGAGTCTGAATGCCACAACAGAACCGCCGCCTCAGTTAGGTGTTTTTACTGATGGGGATGCCATGACGGTACTGACTCAGGGTGAGAATGAGAGAGAGCGGTTTACCTATTTGGATCAACTGACATCAGCGCTGCCCTATCATCTCAATAAAGCAGAAAAGGTTCTGGTGCTTGGTGCCGGTGGTGGGGCTGATGTGTTGCAGGCACTGTACCATCAGGCGCAAAAGATTGATGCGGTGGAGTTGAATCCTCAAATGGTTCAGCTGGTGCGCCAGCGCTATAAAAAATTTACTGATGATCTGTATGCAAAAGCAGGTGTTCAGGTTCATATTGCTGAGGCGCGTGGTTTTGTGGCTGCCAGTGATCAGCGCTATGACGTGGTTCAATTGGCACTGATGGATTCGTTTAATGCCTCATCTGCCGGACTGTACGCGCTCAATGAAAGCTATCTCTATACCGTAGAAGCTTTGCAGGCATATCTCAGTCATCTTACGCCGGGAGGATACCTTGCCATTAGCCGCTGGGTGAAGTTACCACCCAGGGATACTTTGAAGCTGTTTGCAACGGCGGTTGCCGCGTTACGAAATTTAGGTGTTGAAAACCCAGGACAACGGCTGGTGCTGATTCGTGGCTGGCAGACCAGTACCTTGTTGATCAAGAATGGAGATGTCTCTATTGAGGAGATTGCGGTGTTGCGCCGTTTCAGTCAGGAGCGTGCCTTTGATGTGGCTTTCTATCCCGGTATGACTGTGGATGAGGCTAATCATTACAACCAGCTGCAACAGCCCTATTTCTTTACTTCAGCGCAAGCATTGCTGAGCCCAGCAGCGCTGGAATATCTGCAGCGCTATAAATTTAATATTCAACCGGCAACGGATGACCGTCCCTACTTTTTCCACTTTTTCAAATGGGAGCAGCTGCAGGAGATCTGGGGACTGCGAGGGCAGGGTGGTTTTCCGTTGCTGGAATGGGGCTACCTAATATTGGTTGCAACCTTGATCCAGGCACTGTTAGCTGGGGTTGTGCTAATTTTGTTGCCGCTGTTTTTTTGTCGTTCACAGCTACGTGGTGGATCGGTGCACCCTTGGCGGGTCTTCCTCTATTTTGGCTCCATTGGGTTGGCATTTCTGTTTCTTGAGATTGCCTTTATCCAGAAATTTATTCTCTTTTTGAGCCATCCGCTCTATGCGGTGGCTGTTGTGCTCTGCTCTTTTCTCATCTTTGCAGGCCTGGGCAGCATCTGCTCCCGCCGCTTGGTGGTCATGTGGGGGGGGCTGGCCACCTTGAAGGTGGCAGTAGTCTCTATTGGCTTGTTGGGTAGTCTGTTTTTGCTATTGCCGCAGACCCTCTTTCCAACCCTTTTGCAATGGCCCGAATGGATCAAAATTATTGTTACGGTACTGTTGATTGCGCCCTTGGCGTTTTTTATGGGCATGCCGTTTCCAACAGCATTGGCTCAGCTGGGTTCTGAGAGACCTGCTTTGATTCCGTGGGCCTGGGGAGTGAATGGTTGTGCTTCTGTGGTGAGTGCTGTTCTGGCAGCCCTGCTTGCAATCCATATTGGATTCAGCTTGGTGGTGTTGGTGGCTTTAATGCTGTATGCATTTGCTTTTGTAGTGTTTCGCAAATGCTATCTGTAATTACCGATATGAATATCTATACTTTTGCCAGGTGTTGAGGTGTGGCTTCTGCGTTGGTTTGGCCACTACGCCCATAAGTAGTAGAGGTGATATTTGCTTTGCCAGAGAGAATATCAAGGGCCAAGGTAATATGTCGCTGAGTCAATGCAATAACGCCGCCGTTGATTTCGTTCTGGCGATGTAGTTTTTCAGCCAAATCTTGAAGCTCCTGCCATTGGGTAACAAGCAAACTCTCTTTAGGGAGGCGTTTGATGAGTGTGTCCATCTCTTCGTTACTGGAAGATAGTCCTATGCTGCTCAGAAAGTGTGCGCGCTGCGTGTGATGCTGCTCGACGCGTTTTAGAACATCAAGTTTTTTGGCGCTGCTGGAGGCGATCAGGTCAGGGTCTGAACTACTCAGTGCCTGATGCTCTTCCACTAGTATATCTAACAGCTGATAAGTCTCTTTTATCTCTGCTGCTAGAAGCTGAGATAGCTGTTGCTGTTGTTTAATGATGTTGGACATAGTTAGCTCTTTTGAGCAAAAGCGCGCTCAGTGGCCAGTAATCCATCAGCTGTACTGTCAGGATCAACTTGATGAGTGCCAGTGGCAAGGGCATGTCTTGTCTCTGCAACACGGTTGGCATCGGTTACAGGTAGGCTGTTGATTTGGTCTTCTAAAGCGCTGAGCTGGGTGGCTGATGCCGTAAGACTCACTTTGTCTGAACCAGCTGATTCGACAGATGTACTCTGTGAGCGTGCATCACTATTAACTGCACCTGTGGGCTTGCTTCCTCCCTGATTGTTTATTGGCCCGTTAGTAAGACCTTTGATATCAATAGACATATTTTAGTACTCCTAAATGTGCACCTCTTCGATAATGGGTAACGACGTTGCATTCAATATCTTTAACCCATTTTGCGAAGTTATCGCCATATTTATTCGTGTTTACGAATGAATCGAATAATTATTGAATTACCATAATATTTATCCAGTAAAAGTGGGCTACATGGACACCTTTACGACCCCCGGTGATATCACAATAGCTTCGAGTTCTTTTTTAGAATTGATGTTTTGCACTTTTATCAGTGCCCCCATGGCACCGCTGCTTAATGCTTTTCCTGGCATTCGAACCTGTATGTTGCTGCTATGGGCAAGGATGATGACTTTACTGCCTTTTTTTATAGTATTTGGGGTAACCATATACTGCGAATTCAGTACCTGGCCTTGCTGCAGATTTCTTTTCAGTACCTTGCCAATGGCCTGTGCAGGATTGCTGAAATAATTGCCGCGAAGCCTGGCGATATCCTTTTTTTCAAGCATAAGGTCGCTAGCGTTTAGCGCTGTGCCTCGAGCAAGATTGTGGGCTGCTACAATCACATCAGTGTTTATGCTGACCAGAGTGGGGACATAAAGGCTCCAGGGCTTGTTACCCGAGCAGCGTACTCCGATAGTTATTCTGCCAAGCTTGCGCCCGGTAGGTGGTGAGAAGGTATCTAAGGGTTGGCTGCATTTTGGTAATCTTAAACGGCTGTCAAGGCGGTTAACAGTTACCGTTGGCGGCATGGCATAACCGGTTGCGTTGTTTTTTGCATGGTTATGAGCTGCATCACGAATGCTTTTATGTGACTGAATAAGATCTGCTGACAATACAGAAGCTGGCAATGCAAGTGCTGAAGACAACACTATATTGATGAGTAAGCTCTTATTTTTCAGTCTGTTAATGTTCATTTAATCTTTATCTGTGGTTTTGTGTCGTTTTTTTGACGTATCGGGAATCTATTAAGTATCCTGCAATTCGCATGCCTACTTAAGCAGCAAGAGTGCAATTTCTTCGTGAAGACTTGTTTTCCTAAAGCATCATCTATAGATGCCGTTAACCGGACATAATGAATTAATTGATGGGGGAGATGGCGATGGCGGGTATTCTTGATGGCGTAGATCAGCGTACGCAGCTTGCTGGGCGGAATCGTTTGGAGCTGTTACTGTTTCGCCTGCATGGACGACAACGATATGGAATCAATGTGTTTAAAGTGAAAGAGGTGATTCAATGCCCTCCACTTACCCAAATGCCAGGATCAAACCCTGTTGTGCGGGGTATTGCCAATATGCGTGGCAAAACCATTTCAGTGATGGATCTCTCTATGGCCATTGGTGGGCCGCGGCTGGATAATGCAAAGGGAAGGTTTATCATCATCACGGAATATAACCGGCAGACTCAGGGGTTTATGGTCGGTGGTGTCGATCATATTATCAATATGAATTGGGAGGATATTCTGCCTCCACCCAAAGGGGCAGCAGGTGGCAGCTATTTAACAGCTGTTACCCAGGTTGAAAAAGAGCTAGTAGAGATCATCGATGTCGAGAAGGTGATGAAAGATATAATGGGCGGCAGCGAAATTGTTGCTGAAGGGATTATTGACAGTGACCTGGATGCAAGTACGCAACATGTGCTTGTAGTTGATGATTCTGTTGTGGCTCGTGGGCAAGTAAAACGTGTGTTGGAGCAGCTGGGTGTAGAGTGTACGCTCTGTAATGACGGTCAGCAGGCCTTGTCGCAATTACGCGAATGGGTTGCTGAAGGACGTGACTTGAATAATTGGCTGGCATTGATTGTTTCTGATATTGAGATGCCGCAAATGGATGGTTATTCACTGACTACGGCTATTCGAAAAGACCCGGATCTTGAAAAGTTGCATGTTTTTCTACACTCTTCTCTTAGTGGCGTGTTTAATGAAACAATGGTAAAAAAAGTGGGTGCAAATCGCTTTTTGCCAAAATATGAGCCTAATGAGCTTGCAGAATTTGTGCAAGCACGTTTGATAGAGCATGCTGAAGAACGCTCTCAGATGGCATGATATGTCTGAATATCTATGGACTAAATAATGAACCGTGCCACAGCTAAAACTCAGTTGGTTTGTTCAGCAGAAGACTACCAAACATTTAAGAAATTCCTAAGTAATGCCAGTGGTATTGAGCTGGGTGATGGCAAAGAATATCTAGTGGTTAGTCGACTCAATGGGTTGCTGCGTCAGTATAAGCTGACGAATATGAAAGAGTTGTTGTCTGCATTAACGACCGGATCTAATCTCCGGCTAAGAGCAGATGTTGTTGACGCTATGACTACCAATGAAACCTTCTGGTTTCGTGATGCGCCGCATTTCCGGTTGCTGATGTCTAAAATATTTCCTGAGGTAGGTGCCCAACGGTTACGAATCTGGTCGGCGGCATGCTCCTCAGGTCAGGAGCCTTATTCGATCAGTATGCAGGTGCATGATTATCGGCTGCGTAACCCTGGGCAGTTGAGTAATGTTGAGATTGTATCAACAGATATCTCAGCCAGCATTCTAAATGAAGCACGCAAAGGGATATATTCAGGGTTGTCTGCTTCCCGTGGTCTGGATGATGAGCAGCGCCGCCGGTACTTTTCAACACATGCCGAAGGGTATGAGGTTAAGCCTGATATTAAAAAGCGGATTCGTTTCCAGGAGTTTAATCTCACTCGTGACTTTGCATCTTTGGGGCGATTTGATGTTATCTTTTGTCGAAATGTTCTGATCTATTTTCCACCCGCAGTAAAGCAAGACATTATTCATCGTATGAGTAAGATACTGCGCCCCGGCGGTTATCTGTTTTTAGGCTCCACTGAATCAATGCCAGCAAAATCAACCGCCTTTGATATGGTAACTGAGCAGGGTGGCATTATTTATCAGTTAAAAAAATAAACTGCAAAAAACCCAGCTAAATCTGAAACAGATAGCGCTCCTTTATTTCTACCGCCCCAGAGTTTGAAAATAATTCTCCCCTGATTTTATGCACTATAGTGTGTCGCCCAAGCTAACGCTTATCTTGCTTTAGCACCCACGGTTTACCTCTTTTTTCCTCTTGCCGCCTAAGCGGTAATATTTTGCCGCCTCCCCAGGCCTGCAGATGGGAATTAAATTATTAATTGATAAAAAACAACAAGATATAATGATGGCATGAAATCTGCAACGCTAATGGCAGTAAAAGATATTTGGAGCAGATTGGTGAGACTTGATAACGCATTTGGCATACACGAACAGGCCCTAAAGCTTAGATCGCGTCGTGCTGAGTTATTGGCTAGCAATATGGCCAATGCTGATACCCCAGGATTTAAGGCGCGGGATATTGATTTTAAACAGGCGTTAAAAGGTGAAGTGGTAAAGCAGGCGCAGATTAAAACAACACATAAGAATCATATATCAACGCCTACAAGTAGCCTATCTCCTGCGCATCTACTCTATCGGATACCAAGCCAACCATCACTGGATGGTAATACAGTTGATATGCAACAGGAAAAAACAGTCTTTGCTGCCAATACTTTGGAATATCAAGCTAGTTTGGGTTTTCTGACTGGCAAGATTAAAGGGCTAAAAAGTGCCATTCGAGGCGATTAATTATGTCTAGTATGAAAATTTTTGATATTGCAGGTTCGGCGCTTAGTGCGCAAAGCAAGCGCTTGAATCTGGTGGCCAGTAACATGGCAAATGCCGACAGCGTAAGCAGTAGTGTGAATGAAACCTACCGGAGTCGTCAGCCCGTATTCAAGGAGATGGTTGATCAAATGAGCCGAAAAGATTCGGCTGTTGGTGTGCAGATGCTGGGTGTAGTAGAGAGCCAAGTCCCACTACAGCAAGAGTATGCACCTGAACATCCCATGGCCAACAAAGAGGGTTATATCTTTCGGCCAAATGTAAATGTTATCGAAGAGATGGCCAACATGATTTCGGCCTCTCGCTCTTATCAAAATAATGTAGAGGTTGTGAACTCTGCAAAGCAGATGATGATGGGTCTGCTCAGGCTAGGACAATAATTGAGGTGATGCTATGAGCGTAGCTAGCGTAACAGATGATATCTATTCCAGCTTGGGCCTTACCAAGAAGGACAAGGCTGCAGATAGGAGTTCAAATGAGCTTGCGCAGGAAGATTTTATGAAACTGATGGTAACACAGCTTACTCATCAGGATCCTTTCAAGCCCATGGAAAATGGTGATTTTCTTGCTCAGATTGCCCAGTTTTCATCGGTCTCTGGATTGGAGCAACTAAATGAATCATTCAGTTCATTATCAGCATCACTGACATCCAATCAAGCCATGCAAGCAGGGATGATGATTAATCGAGAGGTAGAGGTGGAGATGGATTATGGCCTTTTGCCACAGGGTGGGTTGATGAATGCGGCAGTGGATTTACCAACAAGTGCCGGTAATGTGATTGTAAGTATTAAGGATGCAAACGGCGCTTTGGTGAAAGAGGTGGAGTTGGGAACGCAGCCAGCGGGTCGACTTGAGTTTGCCTGGGACGGTTCTACGGATAGTGGTGAGTATGCACCACCGGGTGTGTATAACATCAGTACCGAAGCTGTGCTGGATAATGAAAATATCATGTTGCCAACGCTGGTTACAGCGCGGGTTGCGAGTGTAAGCCTGGGATCGGCTGAACAGGGATTAACGCTTAATTTAGATGGATTGGGGCCAGTATCCTTTAACGATATAGCCCAAATTCATTAATCGAGATTTAATAGGAGTCTGATATGCCTTTTAGAATTGCACTCAGTGGCTTAGATGCCGCATCAACTGATCTACAAGTAACCGGCCATAATATTGCCAACTCAGCCACAGCTGGTTTCAAAGAGGCGAGAGCAGAGTTTGCTGATCTATATTCCAGTTCACTGTCAGATGTCAGTACTAATTCAGCGGGACGTGGTGTGCGAGTGTCGCGCGTTGCCCAACAGTTTAGCCAGGGCAATATTGACTTTACCGGCAGTAACCTTGATTTGGCTATTAGTGGAGAAGGCTTATTCATCCTGGGAGACCCAAACGGTACTGCCAGTTATGAATATTCTCGTGCTGGTGCATTCAGTGTTGATCGGGATAGCTATGTAGTAAATCATGCGGGGCAGCGGTTGCAGTTTTTCCCAACACAGCTTGATGCCAATGGGAACGTGGTTGAAGATGCATCTGGTAACCCGCAGTTTCAGGGGTCTTTTGCAGCAGTGCAACTCCCTACACAGGCTGGCACACCTTCAGCCACACAAGATATGGTTAGCTCGGTTAATCTTGATTCGAATGAAACATTGCCAGCGGCATATATACAAACTGCTTTTCCAAATGGTACATATCCGGCATTTCCTGCTGCTGCGTTTTCCCCTAACCCTTCACCTGATGAATACAGCCATACCACTTCAACAACGATGTATGATTCATTAGGTAATAGTCACACGGCCACATTTTACTATGTGAAAACAGCCGTTCCTGGGGAATGGCATGCGTATCTGCAAACAACAGATAATGAAGGTAATGATGTCTTTGTTGCAACTGACCAGGATCAAGATGGAACAACCGATAGTTACTATACGACATTGCAATTTAATGGCAGTGGTAATCTTGTAACTGCGGGTACGGCTGGTGCTGGAATAACTAATGCAGTCTATCCAGGGTTTGATTTGCATCCAACCACAGCGCTTACTGGTGATGCAGTGGATCTTGATCTGGATATTGCTTTTGGTGCAACAACCCAGTATGGGACACAGTTTGCCGTAAATAATTTAACGCAGGATGGTTACACCAGTGGTCTGCTTACTGGGCTTGATATTGACAAATCAGGTGTAGCCTTTGCACGTTTCTCCAATGGACAATCACTAGCGTTAGGTATGGTGACGCTGGCGCGTTTCAATAACTCACAAGGGTTACAGCAAGTGGGTGATACCAACTGGGCTGAGAGTTTTGCCTCCGGTGGTGCTCAGGTTGGGGCACCGGGAACATCCAGTCTTGGGCTTGTTCAGTCGGGTGCCTTGGAAAGCTCTAATGTTGATGTGGCGGCGCAGCTAGTGAATTTGATTACAGCGCAGCGAAACTTTCAAGCCAATGCCCAGGTTATTAGTGCAGCAGATACGATAACCCAGACAGTTATCAACATGATCCGCTAGTTGAAACAAAACTACTGATAGGTAAAGACCAATGGATCGTATGCTTTATGTTGCAATGAGTGGTGCCTCCGAGACCATGCTGGCTCAGACTGCCAATAGTAATAACCTGGCAAATGCCAACACAACAGGGTTTCTGTCCGATCTTCAGCAATTTCGTAGTATGCCGGTATTTGGAGATGGATTTCCAACACGTGTTTATGCATTGAGTGAGCGTCCAGATATTGATTTCGCACGGGGCAGTATTCAGGCAACTGGCCGTGATCTAGATGTCGCTGTAATGGGTGATGGCTGGATGTCTGTACAGGCAAAGGATGGCACTGAAGCAATGACTCGTGCAGGTGATTTGCAGATTGATGCCAATGGTTTATTGCTAACCGGCACAGGATTGCCGGTACTCGGCAACAATGGGCCTATTGCTATTCCCCCTGCTGAAAAGATTGAGATTGCTACAGATGGAACCATCTCTATTCGCCCACTAGGGCAAGGGCCTAATGAATTGGCTGTGGTGGATCGAATAAAACTATCCGCACCTCAGAAGGCAGATCTTGAAAAGGGAATGGATGGGCTTATTCGTCTTAAATCAGGAGCGCCCGCAATAGCAGATGTAGATGCACGCTTAGCAACGGGCTCACTTGAATCTAGTAATGTTAATACGGTAAATGCCTTGGTAGATATGATTGAACTGGCCCGTAAATTTGAGATGCAAGTAAAAATGATGAAGACAGCAGAAGAAACAGATGCTGCTTCAACCACAATATTGAAGTCATGATAGGCTGTTAGCAGTAGATTAAATATCTTTACTTACAAATGGCCTAAAACTTGGCAAGTAATTTGCAGGTTACTTTATATGAGTCAGTTCTTTGACTAATAAACAAACATGTAAATATAGGCTCTGGTGAATGTTGATTGATTAATGATATCACCAGATAAGTAGAGGATTTAAGATATGTTCAGACCACTTTGGGTTGCAAAAACAGGTCTTGATGCACAGCAGACACGTATGTCGGTTATCTCCAATAACCTGGCAAATGCAAATACAACAGGATTCAAGCGTGATCGTGCAAAATTTGAAGACCTGATCTACCAAAACATCCGCCAAGTAGGTGCTCAATCTTCCCAGGATACGCAGCTTCCTTCAGGGCTTGCGCTTGGCACAGGTGTACGCACTGTTTCAACAGAAAAAATGCATGGGCAAGGCAATCTCATTCAAACAGAAAATTCGTTTGATATGGCAGTTCAAGGAAAAGGAATGTTTCAAATCCTTCATCCTGATGGCAGTATCGTTTATACCCGTGACGGATCATTTAGTTTGAGTTCCGATGGTGAAGTTGTAAATGCAAGCGGTTACCCTCTAGAGCCAGCTATTACCATTCCTGATAATACACTCAGTGTAACCATTGGTACTGATGGTACTGTCTCTGCTCTTGTTGCCGGTAGCGCAACACCCACACAAATTGGCACTGTCGAAACTGCAGACTTTATAAATTATGGTGGATTGGAAGCGATAGGTGGAAATCTGTTTCGGGAATCAGCGGCTAGTGGGGCACCAACGACAGGCACACCAGGGGTAGATGGCTTAGGCACCATTAACCAAAGTATGCTTGAAAGCTCAAATGTCAACGTTGTGGAAGAGATGGTGAACATGATTGAAACACAACGTGCCTATGAGATGAATTCCAAGGCGATCTCTACCACAGACGAGATGCTCTCTTACGTAAGTAATCAACTTTAAGTTATAAGTTGATGAGGGTGGATGTTGTTATGAAAAGAGCGGCCACAATAATTGTTATTGCAATTGCAGCTATATTGTTGACGGGCTGCAACTCTGCACCAAAACGTGATCCTGATTATGCGCCGGCACGCCCTGTAGTTCCGCCGCCTGCACCACAGGGTAATGGTGCAATCTATCAATCTGGGTTTCAGGTATCTTGGTTTGAAGATATGCGAGCCCGTCGGGTTGGAGATCTGTTAACTGTTAAATTGGTAGAGAAGACAGATGCTACAAAGACTGCATCAACTGCCGTATCTAGAGCCAACACATCATCTGTAACAAATCCTTCTATTTTGGGTGCGTCCCCCCAATTAACGCTTCCCAGTATGCTGCCTTTATCGGCCACTAAAAATCTTGGTCTTGGGACAAGCCTAAGTTCGGCAACAGATTTTGAAGGCGATGGTGACAGCTCACAAAGTAATAAGTTAACGGGTGATATTACGGTCACTGTAATTGAGGTGTTACCCAATGGCTACATGATGGTGCGTGGAGAAAAACGCATTGGCATTAACCAGGGTAATGAGTATGTAAAGATCTCAGGTGTGGTGCGCCCGGCTGATATTGATTCAACCAATACAGTATTGTCGACCAAAATGGCTGATCCAACAATTGTCTATGTTGGCGATGGACCGATTGCCTCGGCTAATGCAATGGGTTGGTTAGCTAAGTTTTTTATTAGCGCACTCTTCCCATTTTAATTTTATTTAGCATCTCTGATAAGGGGTATGCAATGAAGCAGTACAGAACAGGTTTTTCAGTAAACAATATTTTTGGATCGTTACTTTTAGCTGTGCTATTAATCATGTTGAGTGGTGTGGTGCAGGCAGAACGTATTAAAGATCTTGCCTCAATTGCAGGTGTGCGAAGCAATCAGCTGCTGGGATATGGTTTGGTGGTTGGGTTGAATGGCAGTGGTGACAAGGTCAACTCATCCCCCTTTACTGAACAGAGCTTAAAAACCATGTTGACCAATCTGGGCATTGTTGTTGCACCGGGTACATCAATAAAGCCTAAAAATGTAGCGGCGGTAACTGTTCATGCAGACCTGCCGGCATTTGCAAAACCAGGCCAGAAAATTGACATTACTGTTTCTTCTATTGGTGATGCAAAAAGTTTGCGTGGTGGCAGTCTATTAATGACACCGCTGAAAGGTGCAAACGGAAAGATCTATGCCATGGCACAGGGTAACCTGGTTGTGGGTGGCTTAAGTGCTGCGGGTGCTGATGGTTCTAAGATAACTATAAATAATCCCAGCGTTGGTCGTGTTCCAGGTGGAGCCTCTGTAGAGCGTTCAGTGCCATCTCCATTTGCTAATGGCAATGCGTTTACTTTAAATCTAAATCAGTCTGACTTTACGACGGCTAGACGCCTTAGTGAGTCAATAAATCTCACTATTGGACCAGGTACATCACGTCTGGTTGACGCGACATCCATTGTGGTGAGTGCGCCATTGGATGTATCTCAGCGTGTTAGCTTTGTCTCTATGATTGAAAATCTGGAGGTGATACCTGATGATGCGCCAGCTCGTATTGTAGTCAATTCACGTACTGGCACGGTTGTTATCAGCAGCCAGGTTCGGGTGTCACCGGCGGCGGTGTCTCATGGCAGCATGACAGTGACCATCAGTGAGAGCACTGATGTCTCTCAGCCTAATGCATTTGCTGGTGGGGCAACAACAGCTGTTCCCAACTCTGATATAGAAGTTGAGGAGACAGGTGAGCGCATGTTTTTGTTTGATCCTGGCGTAACACTGGATGAGGTGGTGCGGGCAGTAAATGAGGTAGGTGCTGGACCAAGTGATTTAGTGGCTATTCTTGAAGCGTTAAAACAAGCTGGTGCGCTTCGGGCAGAGTTGGTAATTATCTAATGTACTCTGCCGACACTAGTGTTTATACCGACTTTCAAGGGCTTGCCAAGCTAAGAACGGCAGCCCAGAAAGATGCTGGTGATGCACTGGAAGAGACAGCTCAGCAGTTTGAAGCGGTGATGATGCAGATGATGCTTAAAAGCATGCGTCAGGCCAGCTTTGGTGAGGAGATGATGGAGAGTGATCAATCTCTCTTCTATCGGGATATGTATGATCAGCAGATTGCTATTCACTTGGCAAAGAGTGGCGGGCTTGGATTAACAGAGGTCATTAAACGGCAACTTGGCGGTGGTGGCGTTGAGGGTGTTCAGCTGCCCGGAAAAACGCTGTCTGACTATCGCCAGCAGGCGGTAACGATGGTTCCGGTTTCAAAAGCCTCTTCAGCTGATAAGAAAACTAATTCTGATCCAGTAGCAATTTCTCCTTTGATGAATAGATCATCAGTACCACCCGCTTCAGTTGCGCCTGTGCAAAAAGCCCCTGACCCCTCCATAGATTCTCCAGAGGCATTTTTGCGGCATCTATGGCCTATGGCTCAAGAGGCTGCGATATTGTTAGGTCAAGAGCCGGATACGTTGTTAGCTCAGGCTGCACTGGAATCTGGTTGGGGTCAGAAAATGATTCGTAAAGGCGATGGTAATAACAGCTTTAATCTATTTGGCATTAAAGCTGATCAACGATGGTCAGGTGATAAAGCCATTGTGCCTACATTGGAGTATGAGGATGGTGTAGCAGTACGCCAGAAAGCAGCCTTTCGAGCCTATGATTCGTTTGCAGATAGCTTTAAGGATTACGCCGCTTTTCTTCAATCTAACCCACGGTATCAGCCTGCTTTACAAACGGTGGATGGAGGCAGCTATCTCTCTTCTCTACAAGAAGCAGGGTATGCGACAGATCCCCGTTATGCAGAGAAGATCGAAGCGATATTGAATCGCCCAGAGACGAAACAGGTTCTTGCGCAGTTAAAGTCAACTGAGCAGCGGCCGTAAAGAGTATATGAGGCATATTATGATTTTTTTGAATGTCAAAATTACCAATAGAGATAGGGCGGAGTAGTGGCCGGTATTCTCGGCATAGGTGGTTCAGGTGTTATTGCGTATAAGAGTGCGCTGGATACCATTGGGCATAATATTTCCAATGCAAATACGGAAGGATACAGCCGTCAACGTGTTAATTTAGCGACGCACGTACCCTCATTTGAGGGGTATGGTTATGTTGGCAATGGTGTCCATGCGGATAGCGTAGAGCGCTTGTATGACCAGTTTGTGAATTCTCAGATACGTGGCAGCTCTTCATCAGAAGCGCAGTTTAGTACTTTTCATACTTATGCAGCTCATTTGGATAATCTGCTTGCGGATGAAAACCTGAGTCTTGATCCTTCCGTACAGAACTTTTTTGATGCCGTCCAGGAGTTGGCAGACAACCCATCCTCAAGTATATCGCGTGAATTTTTATTGTCTGAAAGTGCTACCCTGGTCGATCGGATGCATTATCTTAATGAGCAGCTCAATGCTACGAGAAGCAGGCTGAATCAGGATTTATCCTCAACAATTAATGATGTCAATGGTATTGCAAGTGCTCTTGCAGAGACCAATCAAAGCATTGTGACAGCAGCGGGAGTAGCTAATGGCGTAGAGCCAAATGATCTCATGGATCAGCGTGATCAACTGTTAAAGGAGTTGTCTGAACTGATCAATGTAACAACGCTTACCCAGGATAATGGCGCTATAAATGTTTTTATTGGCAGTGGGCAGGCGTTGATTGTTGATGGTAACGCAACAACCTTGTCTGTTGTGAATAGTGACGAAGATGCAAGTAAGAAAGATATTAGCTTTGCGACTGGAGCAGGATCAGTTGTTATTACTGATCAGCTAACTGGTGGTAGAGTCGGTGGTATGCTCGATTTTCAGGATGAAGTGTTGGATCCCTCTCAGAATGAGCTTGGCCGAGTGGTTGTTGGCCTTGTTGAGCAGTTCAATGCGCAACACCAATTGGGTGTGGATCTGTCTGGTGATTTAGGCGGTGTGTTTTTTACCGCATCTGATCCAGATGTACTGGACAATGCAAATAATTCTGTTGGGGCGGCAGGGCTGGTAACTGCTGCCTTTAGTAATGACCCATTGAGTGATTTTTCACATCTTACAGCAAGTGATTATGAGCTGCGCAGCACGGATGGAGGTGATAATTACACCTTAACCAGATTGTCAGACAATACGGTTATCAATATAGATGTTACAGCAGCTACTACCTTGGCTGCTGATGGCTTTGAAACGGTTCCTGGAGCACCTGCTACGGTCACAGTTGATGGATTTACACTCAGTATAACAGCGGGTGCGGCCGCTGGAGACCGGTTCCTACTACAACCCACACGGGATGCTGCTTATGAGGTAGCCTTAAATATTACTGATCCCGCTACCATTGCAGCAGCAGGCCCAATACGTGCCAATGCTGCAGAAGTGAATGGTATGCCAACCAATGTGGGAACGGCTGAAATAACCCAGCCAATTGCAAGCAGTACAGCTGGTAGCACGGCAGGCTCTCCGCTATTGAGTAGTCCAGCTGATGACATTACCTTAACCTTTAATCCAAATGCTGGTGGGGTTGGTGTTCCTGGCTTTACCGTTGCAGGTGCTGCTGTGGTAGGTCCTCCTGCAAATGTTTTACTCTATGACCCTGCCACTGAGAGTGGGGGCAAGACATTTAGTTCAGCGCTTGGAGCAAACTTTTTTACAGCAGGTACTGAAGGTGATATGAGCTTTAGTATTTCAGGCGTTCCAGCAATGAACGATAGCTTTGATATTGTTGGAAATTCATCACCAACGGGTGATAACCGCAATGCACTGGCTTTGGCAAATATTCAGCAATCCCAAACCATGATCAATGGCACTGCCAGTATACAAGAATCCTACTCACAGATGGTGGGTAGCATAGGGGCAGATACCCGACGTTCAGAGATTAATATGGTGTCCCACCAGGGGTTGCTTGATCAGGCCATTCTTACCCGAGATTCAATTTCAGGTGTTAATCTGGATGAAGAGGCCGCAGACCTGCTTCGCTATCAACAAGCCTATCAGGCAGCGGCTCAAGTGGTGAGTGTGGCCAGCACTCTTTTCGATACGCTGCTTAATGCTGTTAGGAGATAGTAATGCGCATTTCAAATAGCCTCTATTTTCAGCGATCTGTAACGGCCATGACAGATCAGCAGTCAGAGCTGCATAAAACAGATATTCAATTAGCTTCGGGCAAAAAAATTCTTACAGCAGCAGATGATCCAGCAGCGGCAGCTAGAATTCTCGGATTGAATAAAGCCATTAATACTGTTGATCAATACCAGAGCAATATTGAAAGAGCCACTATGAGGCTTGAACATGAAGAGAGCGTGGTGAGCAGCGTAACCAGTTTGCTTCAGCGTGCTAATGTATTGGCTCTTCAGGGCAATAATGATGTGATGTCACCGGCAGATAGAGAGATTGTTGGTATAGAGGTGCACAATCTACTTGATGAATTGATGGGGCTTGCCAATGCTAAAGATTCAGCTGGTGAATATATTTTCTCTGGTTTTCAGACAAAAACCAAACCTTTTGATCAGTTGTCAGCAGGTTCTTTCTCCTATTCTGGCGATCTTGGTCAGCGTAGCCTTCAGGTATCAGCAGGTAGAGAAATAACTGATAGTGATAATGGCTTTGATATGTTTGTTGATGTGGACACGGGGCCATATGCATCGGTTACAGGGGTGGCTGCCACCAGCCTGGCTGCGCTCAATGATGGTGATATAACAATAAATGGATTTAGTATTGGCGCCCTTCCGGCTGCAGCAGATGCTGCTGAGCGTGCGACCCAAATTATAGATGCAGTTAATGAAACTTCAGAAACCACACATGTTTATGCGGAGCTTACAGCTTCAAACACAGTCACTCTTACCTCATCGGCTGGAGATATTGCTGTCAGCTCGGTTGTTAACACTGGACTGACTACAAAAACCACTGCAGCATCTCCCCAGGCTTCTGTCACAGGTGTTTCAGCAGGAGGGTTTGCAAATCCCATTGCTGATGGTGATTTGGTCGTAAATGGTGTAAGTGTTGGTGCCATACCTGGGGCTGCAACTCCTGCGGCAAGAGCCACTCAGATATATAATGCTGTCAATGCGATCTCTAATGCCACAAATGTAACGGCAACTATGCCAACGGCAGATACTGTTACGCTAACCTCATCCCAGGGGCGGGTTGATGTGCTATCTGCTGTGCCAGGAGATACTGGGCTAACAACAGGCACAACTGAAATTACTGGTAAGCGCAGCATCTTTGAAACCCTATATCAGCTGGAGAGCACACTTAATAGTGACCAATCTGTTGATAGATATATTGGTGATATACAGTCAGCAATTGAGCATATTAGTGTTCAGCAGACAAAGATTGGTGCAAGATTAAATGCGCTGGATCAACAGAGTGAAGCAAATGCAGGGGCAAAGGTTTCCTATGAGGCTCAGCTCTCAACAGAGCAGGATCTGGATTATCTGGAGGCTATCGGACGGTTTAACCAGCAGATGATGGCGCTTCAGGCTGCACAGCAGGCCTATGCTAAAATGCAGGGATTGTCGCTGTTTAATTACATTAGGTAATCTACTTCTGTGTAGTGCTGTGCCTCGGTTGTTGTCTGCCTTTATTCCATCTCCCCTTCTCCCCTATTTTAATTTGCGAATGTGCTCCCTAAATCAAGAGAGCCTACCTTTTTATTTTAATAAAACAGTGGGTTATCGTGTTTTGTTTGGTGAGTTGATGGTCGGTGCCATGGCATTGAAATTAAAGTGAATTTAGTCGAAAAAATCCCTTAAGTTTTATACAAATATGCCGCTACAAATCATGGAGGCGGTAAATGCACATTATTTATGAGCATATCCGCCAGTTATTAACCTTACCCTCTGATCGCCCATATAAGCTGGCAACAGAGGTGTATAAGGAGAAATTAAGATGGCAATGGTAATCAACAGTAACATTATGTCACTGAATGCGCAGCGTCAGCTGGGCAAATCTCAAAACTCCCTTCAAACCTCAATGGCTCGGCTCTCATCTGGTCTGCGTATCAATAGCGCAAAGGATGATGCTGCTGGTCTGGCAATCTCCAACCGTATGGATGCTCAGGTTCGCGGTCTGAACCAGGCATCACGTAATGCTAACGATGGTATTTCACTGGCTCAGGTAGCAGAAGGCGCCATGGATGAGATGTCAAACATCCTGCAACGTATGCGTGAACTGTCAATTCAGTCTGCAAACGATACCAACAGCGCATCAGACCGTCAGTCTCTACAGGCTGAGGTTTCTCAGCTGCAGTCTGAGCTGAATAGAATCGCTAATACCACATCATTCAATGGTCAAAAGTTGCTTGAAGGTAGCTTTGGTTCCTCAAAATTGCAGGTTGGTTCAGAAGCAAACCAGACTGTCAGTATCACCATGGGTGATGCACGGGCAAACAAAATCGGTAGTAACCGACTAACCAGTGAGCATGTTGCTGGAGGGATCAATGCAGCCGTAGCCGCTGCCACCAATACAAATGTAACGGCTGTAAATTTTGATGTGGCTGGTTCGTTAGGTTCCTCCACGGTTACTGTTAGTGCTGCTGACTCTGCCAGAGACACTGCACAAGCTGTTAATAATGCTACGGGCACAACCGCTGTCACTGCATCGGCCGTCAGCTATGCGAAGATTGATAACCATGGTGCCAGTACCAATATTGCATTTGATCTGTTTGGTCAGAATGAAACAAGCGGCATTCGAGTTTCAGCTACGGTTGTAGCGGGTGATCTGAGTGAATTGGCAAAGTCGATCAATGATGTAGTCGGTAAAACAGGTGTGACTGCTACCCTCAGTGATGATAAATCAGGTATTCTGCTTGAAAATAGTGAAGGCTATGATATCACTATGACTCTGGCCGCAGGTACAGATGGATTTGATCTGACCGGTATTAAAGAGTCTGGTAGTCATGCCTCTGGTGCTGATTTCTTCACTGCCTCTTCTGAGGTAGATGCTGCGATAGCCTTAACAGCAGCTGATAGTGGTACAGTGGGTGGAAACCTGATTTTTGATTCAGCTAAAAGCTATTCAGTAACAGCTGCTGCTGCTACAGGTGCGCATTTTGATGATGTTACTGCCCACAGTTCTACACTGAAGGATGTTGCGTCAGTGGATATTGGTACTCAGACGGGTGCCAATAATGCGCTCTCCATTATTGATGGCGCATTGACCTCGATTTCCAGTCAAAGATCAGATCTGGGTGCTATCCAGAACAGAATGGACTCAACGATAGCTAACCTGAACAGCATCTCGCAGAATGTATCAGCTGCTAAATCTCGTGTTCTTGATGCGGATTTTGCTTCTGAAACAGCAGCTATGACGCGTGCTCAGATCCTGCAGCAGGCAGGTGTAGCGATGTTGGCACAAGCCAATGCCTCTTCACAGAGTGTCCTCTCGCTGTTGCAATAATAGGCCAATGAATGGTCGTCGATCTGGAGCTGATGCTCCAGATCGGCAGCCAGCCTTGGAATGGTGATCAAGATGACACTGGACATTCAAAATATTTCTAAGTTACCGATACCAACCGGTGACGTAGAGCCTCAACAGAAGCAGGAAGTAAAGGCTGTTGCCGCTGCCTCTGTGACCCCTGAAGTCTCACAAGTACGTTCAGTTGAAACTGGAACACAGCTCTCATCTTCCGCAATTCAATCTACTGATAAAAATCAGACTGCTAATAAACCAGATGTTCATGATGTGATAAAAGAGATGAATCATGCTGTGCAGAATGTGCGCCGCGAACTGGAGTTTAGTGTTGATAATGACAGTGGCCGTACGGTAGTTAAAGTCATGAACAGTGAAACAGGCGAAGTGATTCGTCAGCTGCCAACTGAAGAGGCCTTGGCTGTGGCAAGAAAGCTGGAAGAGTATATGGAAACACGTGGGTCAGTGGGTGCAGATGGCAAGTCTCAGGATGGTGTTCAGGGATTTATTATGGAAATTCGGGCTTAAGGTTGGCAGGATTTTTGCTTCTCTTAAACCAGAGGGCTGCTGTTTGCTGGATTTAGGTGGCTGTGGATATAGCGCCAAGTTGAGGTAGCAATGTTACGGTCGTATTCATTTATATTGTCAGTATTAAGGAGGGTCTGAAGTATGGCCTCCATTACAGCACCCGGTATGGGCTCAGGTTTAGATGTTAATTCCATCATCAGCTCGCTGATGTCGCTGGAAGCGCGTCCTATACAGCAGCAACAGCAGAAAGAAGCGATGTATTATACGCAGCTCAGTGCCATGGGCCAGCTGCGAAGCGCCGTTTCCACCTTTCAAAGTTCAGTAGAGACGTTAACAACATTTTCTGACCTCAATACCTATTCGGCATCATCTGCCGATACGGCAAAATTTTCCGTTTCAGCCGATGAAACGGCAACAATTGGCACCTATAATATTCAGGTCACAGCTTTAGCTGTAGCAAACAAGCACGGATCGGGTTCATTTACAGATACTGCTACCATTGGCGCTGCTGGTGATAAGATGACGGTGACTGTAGGTGCTGACTCTTTTGAAATTGAAATTGGTGATAAAACGTTATCTGAAATTGCGACAGCTATTAATGATGCAACTGATAATGTAGGAATTACAGCCAGTGTGCTGCAGGAAAGTTCCAACAGCTTTCGTTTAATACTGTCCAGCAATGAGACAGGATTAGACAATGCAATGTCTTTGGCTTTTGAGGATGGTTTGGGAGTACCCAATGACCCCTTGGCTATGACTGAAACGCAAATTGCTGTTAACTCAGAAATTGTCATTGATGGTGATCCATTAATCCCCGGCTCAGGCTACACGGTGACCCGAAGCAGCAATACTATTTCAGATGCCATTACTGGAGTTACACTTAATCTTAAGGAAGTAGAAGCTACCAATGTTCAGCTGGATATAAACAGGAATACATCTTCAGTGACTAAGTCTGTTCAGGGATTTGTCACTGCCTATAATGAGCTTCAATCTGCATTGGGGGAATTGTCCCAAGGTGCATTGTATAGAGATAGCTCAATTTCATTGCTTGAACGACAAATCCAATCCGTATTTAATTCTGAAGCGTCTGGACTCCAAGGAAGCTATGCGAATCTTTCTACTGTAGGTATTTCAAAAAGCCGGGAAGGTATCCTTCAATTGGACAGCTCAACGCTGAGTGATGCAGTTGCAGATGATTTGGATGCAGTAGTCGATCTTTTTTCAAATGATGATCAAGGCTATGCGTTTAGGCTTGATAGCGTATTAGATGGCATGCTCGAAAGTGAAGGAGTAATTAGTGCGAGAGAAGAAGGTATAAATGCACAAATTAAGCGTTCACAAAGTACGATAGAAAACTTACAGCACCGCATGGTGTCTATTGAAGCACGCTATCGTTCGCAATATGCTGTACTGGATAGCTTAATGGCTAATATGACAGCGACAAGTAGTTTTCTAGATGCGCAGTTACAATCACTCGCAAATATCACATCAGGCAAGAAGTAACAAAACAGGGGTATTTTTATGAATTCCGTGAAAAAGCGTGGATTACAGCAGTATGGCAGTGTAGCTGTATCCTCTGAAGCTGATTTTGCCACACCCCATCGTCTTGTTCAGATGCTAATGGAAGGCGTGCTGGATAAGGTTGCTGCCGCCAAAGGGTATATGTTGCGTAATGAGATCGCAGCAAAAGGTGAGCACATCTCTTGGGCGGTTTCAATTATTGGCGGTTTGCGTGAGGCGCTTGACTTTGAGGGCGGTGGGGAAATTGCCCGAAACCTGGATGATCTCTATGAGTATATGTCTCGTCGTTTGGTTGAAGCTAATATGGCAAATGATGCAGCAATACTTGATGAGGTTAGTTCGTTAATGATTGAAATTAAAGGTAGTTGGGATGTAATGCCTGAAAATGTAATGCAGGCTAAAAATAGTTCAGAAGAGGTTGCGTCTGCAGAATAATATGAAGGAAAAAAAAATAAGCCTGGATCAGATTTTAAATATGACCAGGCAACTGCACAAATTGGTATCTACTGGGGAGTGGGAAGAAGCCAATAAACTCGAAAATATTAGGCGAGATTCTATCCAAACGTTCTTCGCAAGCAGTGAGGTGACTAAAGATACTGTCACTGCTATCAAATGCATTCAAGATATTAAGCAGCTGGATAAAGAGATCATGGAAATTAGCACTAAAGCCAAACAGGATATTGGTGCTGAACTTAATAAAATACAATACGGTCGTGCAGCAATTGACGCCTATCGAACCGTAGAATAGCACCCACCTAATTTATATAGCCTCCATAATTGTCAGTATGCTTTTGAAATCACGACTGGATCGGTAATCATTCAGTTGAGTTGTTCTGCGTGTGGGATATTTTGAAAGCAATTGTATAAGTCCTGTATGTGTGGCATGTTTGTTGCTCTAGCCTAAGTAAGTTTGTGATTCTTGTGGGAGATGGAAGTGAGTAAGAGACGAAAACCTAAAAAAGGCAATCCACCAAAAAAAGCCACTTCCAATATGGAGAATGTGTTCAAAGCACTACAAACTGGGCAGCCTAAAAAGGGTGAAAAATTATGTCGGCAGATTCTTAATAAAAACCCAAATTACCCAGATGCATTGCACTATCTTGGCGTTGCTCTCTATCAGCAGGGATTAATGAAAGAAGCGGCGGATTATATGTCGCAATCTGTGCTGAAAGATTCTCAACGGGGGAATTGGTTAAATAATTTTGGAATGGTTTTGGTTGAGCTTGGTCAGCTAGATGATGCGCTGAAAATGTATAATCAAGCAGCTGCTCTTGGTGTTGATTCTGCAGAATTGTACTGCAATGTTGGCAGTTTATTGCTGCGCGGAAAACAGTTTAAAAAAGCCGAAGGTTATTTTCATGAGGCATTAAAACGAGATAGCAAAAATGTTGATGCATTACAGGGCCTCGGAATCTCTTTGAAGGCGCAGGATCGAATTGATCTGGCGGTTGAGGCACTCATTGCTGCCCTTGAGCTAAAACCTGATAATCCGGCGGCACTTCATTCACTTGGGGCTGCATTGATGTTTCAAGGTCGGATTGACCAGGCAATTGATTGTTTTCGTGAGGTCCTTAATTTACAACCAGATAATGTTGAGGCGCATAGCACCCTAATTATGGCATTAAACTATAGTGCTAAAACAAATGGGCAGATGATTTATTCGGAATGCTTAAAGTTTTCAGAGCAGTTTGAGACCCCGCTTCAAGACAAAATTATCCCATTGGAAAATGATGTTACACCTACAAGAAAGTTACGTATTGGCTATGTTTCTGCAGATTTATATAGCCATCCAGTAGCATTCTTTATTGAGCCATTGCTGGCGCTCCATAATAAAAAAGAATTAGAGGTTGCCTGTTATTACAACAATTATATTCATGATGAAGTAACGCAAAGACTGCGTGAGGCATCGGATTATTGGGTTGATTGTGCAGGTATGCCAGATGAAGATTTAGCGGAAAAAATTCGTTCAGATAGAGTTGATATATTGGTTGATCTTTCTGGGCATACAGCTGGAAATAGGTTGTTAACCTTTGCGAGAAAACCAGCACCAATACAGGTGACCTATATGGGCTTTCCCTGTACGACCGGGCTTACAGCAATGGATTATAGGATTACGGACTCCTATGTCGATCCACCAGAGCTAACAGAATCCATACACTCTGAGACGCTGTTACGGCTGCCTTGGTTGGCACAATATAGGGAAGATGAGGCTAGCCCAGATGTCAGTGAAGCGCCCGCAGTCAAGAATGGATATGTGACGTTTGCAGTGTTTAGTAGTTTTCAGAAGCTATCTGAAAAAGCACTTGATTTATGGTGTGAGATTTTGCGACAGATGGTTGATGCAAGATTAATGATTAGCGTGCCAGATGCAGAAGATGATGCTATGAATGCATATGTGCTTGAGATGTTTTCTTCCAGGAGTATAGACACGAACCGGATTAAAATCCTGAAGATAGTGCCCCGGCAGGAATATATGGAAAGTCATGCCGAGGTGGACATTTTGTTGAACTCAATCCCATATTCAGGAGGCACGACTATCTGCAATAGTTTATGGATGGGTGTGCCAGTTATAAGTTTATCTGGTGATTATCCTGCTGCCAGAGGGGGAGGGGCTGTGCTTTCAGCTGCTGGCCTTGGGGAGTTGATTGCTAATACTCCTGAAGAGTATGTTAGGTTATCAGTTGAATTGGCTAGTGATATTCCTAAATTGTCAAAGCTTCGTATGTCAATGCGTGAGACTATAAGATGTTCAAGATTGCATGATTATCATGGTGTAGTTAGTAACATAGAGTCTTGCTATAGAGATGTGTGGAAAAAATGGTGTATCGAAAAAGGATAGCGGCCCCAACTTGATGCTGAAAATTAAGTTTGTATATCTATTTTAGTAAGAGCGACTAAGCGTGAAAAATGTATCAGGCTTTGCAACGCACGCCTTTCTTGAATTTTCAAAGCAAGCTGTTACAGATTCTTGCACCTCAGGGATTTCCAATACTCTGGGTCAAAACGCTTCATATGGTTACTTTATAATCAATAAAAACAATATTCTATTTCCAAATGGTGCCCAGTTTATTGTATCTCCAATCTGCCTATCTGGTGCTGCTGATATTAATTTTTGCCAAGAATTAGAAATTGGTGAACTAACAAAGATGGATATAGCTGGTGGTTTTTTGCAAACACGTGATGATAGAGAGAATGAGGTTGGTTTTTCCAGTACCGGGCATTTTTATTATTACATTGATACACGAACAAATTATAGGCTGGATTTAGGGTTAAGTGATGAAATGCTTCTTGGTCATATGAAGCGGGATTCAAGAGCACGTATTCGAAAAATAATAAAAGACTCATCAAATTATGAGTTGTTAAATGTTAGTGATAATGCTGAGCCTTATTCCAATGTGTTTTCTCATCTTTATGATGATACTGCTACTCAGGGGAGATTTGATTCACAGTATTTTTTTAAAAAAAATACGTGGTTAAATCTTCTTTCCAATCCTCTCTGGGGGCTGTACATTTTAAAATATAAAAATGAAGTTGTAGCAGGTGCTATTTTATCTGACTTGCCCAATGGGTATGACTATACTTTTATGGGCTATAAGCAATGTGATATTGATGTAAGTCGGGCCCTGATATATTTTATTTATAAGTTTTTAAGTAACCAAGGTAAAGGTTTTCTTGATTTAGGTGGTGGAATACAAGAAAACGATAGTTTGGCACGATTTAAGCTTGGTCTTGGGGCATATAAAACCAATTTCAAACGTGTTCGGTTTGTCAGGCGAAATGTATTGGGAGCCGGTATACATGAAGGTGATTTGCGCGAGCACTTAATGAAAAGATGGCCTTAATAGCAAATTACAAGGGTGGCTCACGCAGTCTTTTATCCAGACACAAGTTTTTCTAACTATGAGGGTGCAATGAAAACATCTTGTAATGATACTCCCCATTTCAGATACGAAGCTGATCTCATTAAGAAGGTTTATTCAAATGATCAACAAAGTATGCCGATTCGCTACATACTAGGGTTGACCAATGATTGTAATTTGCACTGTTCCTTTTGCTTTCTGAATAAACCAGAGCCTGAAAAAGAGATGACCCTCAATGACTGGTTTAATGTGGCAGACCAGATTCCAGAGGGCTCCCGCGTGATTCTTTTTGGTGGAGAGCCTTTATTCTATAAAAGCTTCAATGAAATATATCTTTATATAGTTAAGAAATTTGACTGCACCATTGTTACTAATGGGACTCTTTTAACTGAAAATAAGATTGAATTGTTACTCTCGCAAGAAAAGCTTCTCGATATTGCTGTCTCTATTGATATAGTTGGAAATGGCAATCGAGGGTTTACTAAAAAACAATGGCAACGCCTAGTTGCCAGTATTAAACTCTATAAAAAAATGGCTTCCCAGCTTGGGCGTTCTGCAAAACTTGGAGTATCAGCTGTTCTTCTAGATGAAACGGCAGATGGCCTTTTTGAGTTGCACCAATATGCCAGAGAAGAGCTTGCATGTGACTATATAACGTATTGTACTCTCAACGGCACTTCACTACAGCTGTCTGATACCATGATCAATGACTTTGATGAGCTGCAGAAAACTGAGGATGCCCCTTTATATGAAAAGTGGGATACGATACAAGAGCAGTTTGCTCTTATGCGTAAGTATGATCAGGAAAGAGGGCTGCAAACATATCTGCGCCCCAAGCTTCTTGAGTTTAGTGGAGAAGCACCACTTGATACTCTGAAAATATTGAATAAGCCTCAATTCTCCTCTTCTAGCTATGGACCATGCACTATGCCGTGGTCTGATTGTCGTATCTATAGCGATGGCAGTGTGACAAGTTGTCTTGCTTACCCTTTTGGCAATTTTAAAGAGACCCCTAATCTTAAAGCTATATTGCAGAGTGGTAGGGCTATAAAGTTTAAAAATGCCGTAAAAGAAGGGTTTTTTCCACAGTGTAATCGCTGCGTTTTCTTATATGACAAAGAGTTTTGCTGATGTCACATAATGATCGGTTATGGAGTGAGCACTACAAAAATAATCCTAACGCTTCTTCTTCATATCCCGAAGCTTTTGTGAATCGTTTACTGCGTAGTAAATTCCCAGTGCCAGGGCTTGATAATATCTCCTATCAGGGGCTGCGGATTTTAGATCTTTCTTGTGGATATGGCCGTAATTTTGGCCTGCTTCGTGATCTTGGTTTTGATCTTCATGCAACTGAAGTGACTGATGACCTTGTGGCGTCTCTCTCAAAACAGCACCCCGAATTAGATATACGTCAGGGGAAAGCTCATGACCTTCCTTTTGAAGACTCATACTTCAATGGGGTAGTTGCTTGTAATTCGTGTTATTACTTAGAGGAGGGAGTACGTTTCTCTGATAATCTTGCGGAAATTCACCGGATACTAAGCCCTGGTGGCTGGTTCTTGGGAAGTATTATTTCTTCAGAGCACTCTGCTATGGAAGGCGCCATTGCACAAAAAGATGGGTCGTCACTAATATGTAATGATTCACTTGGACTCCGAAACAATTATCGTTTTCAAGGGGCTTCGTCTGAACTAGAAGTAGAAGATCTTCTTATGACTTACTTTACTCGCTGTAAAATTGGAAATTTACAAGACTCATTTATGGGCTTTAAGCGCTATCTTTTTTATTTTACCTGTTATCGTAATGGCTGAAATATTTATTGTTACCTGCCATGGTTGGAGTGGGTCAAGCTGGCTTGCGAATACCCTGCACTCCCACCCTGATATCCACTGCACCCATGTGCTTTATAATCGTCTTCCCAGCACTGATGACAGCGATAGCAAGTTTGCTAGTGATCGATATTTTGACATTATCAGGCAGGAAGCTATTAGTAGGCAAGAAACCCCCATCGACTGCATGCTTGATAAGCTTATTTTAAATATAGATAAACCATATATTGGAAATGTTGGGCTATATCGATTGCGTGACCTTCCCGTCCTTAGTAGAAAGTTTGGCTCATGTGGGCATTCAATAAAGGTAGTTAACCTTATTCGTAACCCTCTGTCGGTTGTATTCTCTGGTTATGGTCAATTTATGAAACGTTTCCAATATGATCTCCACGAGCTTTATTGGAATCTTGGAAAGCTGCTGGAGTTCAGCTACGAGCATCTTTGTGAAATTAGACTGAAATATGGTGTTGATCTTGGAGATGCAAAAAATATCAGCTTCTTTGCGGCTGCGCAGACACTTGCCAGCCTTCGCCTTGATATTGAAGCCTATGAAATGGTTAAAGACCTTGAGAATATCTCTTTCTTAGGCACAATCACCATGGAGGAAATTACCTCCTCAGCTCGTGGGCTGCAAGACCTTACCTTGTCATTAATCCCTTCACTTTCATATCAAACCTCATTCTTTGAAAATGCCATTCTACAGAAAGCTATAAACACTCACTATTGTCAGGCGCCACGTGATGCAGCGGGGCGTTTCAAGGCGCTTGAACACTGGCAGCAAGAATCAGTGCTTTATTTCTGGAGACAGAACAGGGTTGAAGAGTTTTACAAGGATCAAGGCTATAATTTTGATTTCCTCGATCAATCTTCGTGAGAATATAATATGAGCGACTTTACCTTACATCACCATTTAAACAAGAAGGATATTTCAGTCTATCGCTCACTAGTAAAGCACCTTAAAACAACGCCAATCCCCGACAATGAGCTGCTTGCAAACATAGGCTTGTTTCACACTCGCAGCTCCTTAGCTCGTATCTTATTTATCACAGAACTTTATAAACAAATCTTATCAACCCATGGCGTTATAATTGAACTTGGTGTTCGTTGGGGACAGAATATGGCGCTTTTCTCTGCTTTGCGCTCAATATTTGAACCTTTTAATGCTAGTCGTAAAATTATAGGGTTTGACACCTTTGAAGGGTTTCCACATATAAGTGATAAGGATGGTGATAGCCACAAGGTAGAAAAAGGTGCTTATGATGTTGTTGAAGAGTATGAGAAAATTCTAGCCAATATGCTTTCTCTTAATGAAAGTCTTAACCCTAAAAGTAATGAAAAAAAGTTCGATCTAATTAAAGGGGATGTGCTGGAGACTATTCCGCGCTATCTCTCAAATCACCCTGAAACCCTAGTGAGTTTGGTTTATCTAGACTTAGACTTATATGAGCCCACTAAAGCATCGTTAGAGTGCCTGTTACCCTATTGTACTCACAATACTATCTTTGCATTTGATGAATTATGCTATCAGGATTTTCCCGGTGAAACCATTGCGCTTCGAGAAGTATTTGGAGATCAGGAATTCGATGTAATACGAAGCCCAATTAGTCCTCTTCAAAGTTATGTCAAGCTCTGTTAAGGCCGCATCAACTACAAATTTGATATGCACGGAGGTGTTGGGATAATCGCCCTAGATCGTACATCATGATATCTATGATTGATAGCCATGGTGTAAATGATTGGGTTTGCTGTGTATATTCGAGCTGATTCGGTTTTAGAAAATGGAGTTTAATATCATGAGACTGGAAATGGATCGGATTGTATAACTGACTACCTGCGGCAGGATTTATATAACTGGTGGCCTGTTCCTGATTGCAGATATTGATGATTCGATCCTCTCCCTTTAAATGTGCATTGTCATAGTTTCTAGATGTCCCAATAAGTTGAGTTTCAATTGTTAAAAAGTCAGTTAATCTGTAAAGGCTATATCTAAGGTAGTCTGAAAGATTGGCCTCTTTATTGGTAATGATCTCTTCAATTACAGGGAAGACTTGCTTGAAAAATGGGGCGTTGGAATAGGCATGTGTAACTGTTTTAAGAAAACGGTTTGTCCAGATGTTTTTATTTTCAGCTAAATTGTGATTGCAAATTATTTTATTTTGGCTTTGGTTTGCGACGGGTAGAGTGAATTGAATTATATCTCCGTTGCTTAATATGCGGTTGCGGTTTATCCAGCCGCGTACAATGTAGTTTACGTCATCAAAAATAACAAATTTATCCGCAGCACTCATCAGTTGGAAATATCCAATGTAAGGAAAAAAATAAGGCTGCATGACAGCAACTTGCATTAGTTTTTGCCGCTATTGAGTACTATATCAATAATCATATCCTGCTCACTCTTTTCTAGCTCTGGATATATAGGAAGACAGAGTACTTGCTTTGCAACGTGTTCTGCTATGGGAAGGTTGCTTGGTGATGAAGATGGGTAGTCGCGGTAACTTCTAAATTGACTGATCAGTGGGGAGAAATATTTGCGAGCATGAACCTTATGCTGTTTTAGGGTGGTATAGAGCTCGTCTCTTGATTGTGGGAATATGTTTTCATCAACTGTAATAGGGAAATAAGAATAGTTATATTCTACATTTTCCATTTCTGAAAGATAACCAAGGCCAGCAATATCTTTTAGGCTGGTAGCGTAATTTTGGTAGATGTTTTTGCGCGCCTGTATCGCATCGTCAATGTGGTTTAATTGCAGTAGCCCTAACGCTGCGGAGAATTCGTTCATTTTTCCATTTAATCCAGGAAGGATTACGGTCTCTTCATTGGCAAAACCAAAATTCTTTAAGTAGTCAATATGTTTTTTTGTTTTTGAGTCAGAGCATATAATTGCGCCACCCTCAAATGTGTTGAATACTTTGGTTGCGTGAAAGCTGAGTACGGAGAGATCTCCGTAGTTAAGAATGGATGTGCCATTCTTTTTGACGCCAAATGCTTGTGCAGCATCATAAATAAGCCTGAGGTTATATGCGTCTGCAATCTCTTGAAGTTTATTCAGGTTGCATGGGTTTCCATATATGTGAACGGGTACTATCGCTGTTGTTTTGGAGGTTATTAAGGGTTCTATCTTATTAGCATCTATATTAAAGGTTTCGGGGTCGATGTCACAGAATACGGGGGTGGATCTATTCCAGAGTATGGCGTGGCTGGTGGCTGCAAAGGTAAAGGGTGTGGTGATTACTTCGCCTTTGATATTTAAAGCCTGGAAAGCTGTTAGTAGAGCTGCGGTACCGTTGCAAAACAGGCTGCAATATTTAACCCCAAGAAATTTACATAAAGCATGCTCAAATTCTTGGTGGTATTGGGCGCCATTGGTGAGGAATCTGCTGTCCCAAATCTGCTGGAGATGTGGGATTAGATCTTCCAGTGGAGGAAGTGTCGGGCGTGTTAGAAATATATCTTTTTCCATGGCTCTTGGCGTCAAAAAGTGCGGCTTTCAATAATGGCGCTAGGCGGATGGTTATTTGCCTGCGTAGAATAATGACGCATATGTCTAGTCACTGGCCAAAAAGTTGGATGTTGTTTTTATATGTATACTCAAAAACTCTAGCTTTATTTTGAGAAAATTCTAGTGTGAAGTCCAGGTTAAGTAAGTGTTTTGATTATTAGCAGTAAGAAAAAACCTGGATCCCTAGAGTTATATGGCTTATGGGGTTTGTTTGTATGTTCTAATGGTATTGATATAGCGTAGGGATTGCTTTGGTGTTGTAGTTAAAAAGCAAGGTTATTGCCATAAAAAACTTAGCCATTGAGGACTAACTCAACCACAGCCTTGCTGCCAAAATACGCAAGCATTAGCGCAATAAAGCCTGCCATTGTCCATTTAATGGCGGTACGCCCACGCCAGCCAAATTGAAATCGTCCCCATAATAGCGTGCTGAAGACCAGCCATGATGCAATGGAGAGTACGGTCTTGTGTGCAAGATGTTGGTTGAACATGTTTTCAAGAAACATGAAGCCACTCAGAAGCCCCATGCTTAGCAATACAAACCCAATAATAATCATCTCAAACAGCAGAGCTTCCATTGTCTGCAAGGGTGGGAGTGCGCGAACAAATCCGCCGGGGTGCCGGTTATGTAGATGTTGATCTTGGATGGCGAGTAGGCTGGCTTGTACTGCGGCCATGGCGAACAGGCTGTATGCCAGGAGTGAAACGACTGCGTGGATGCGCAATCCCCAGGGCGAGCTAGGGTCAAAAATATAGGTAGTTGGAAAGGCTAGCTCTAGGATCAGGGCGATGGCGGCTAGTGGTAGCAGTATGATGCCCAGATTTTCAACGGGTTTTGATATGGCTGATAGCATTAGTGTCAGCACAATAATCCAGGCAGAAAGTGAGGCGGCATTAAAAATGCCCAGATTAAGTCCGCTGTCAGTAAAAAGTGTGTGATAGAGCACTGCAGAATGCAGCGCAACGCCTATCAACCCAAGTGCTATTCCACCTTGACGGGGGAGTCGTACCTCAAAGTGATTTTTGAAGAGTCTTAAGCCGATGATGAGGCCGCTGGCCAGATAACAGAGCGTAGCTAGGATTGCGATGAGTGTGTGATTCATATTGAGTGTGATAATGGCATAACTCGGGCCTTTCTGAAAAGGAAGTTTTGCGGACTTTTTTGCAGCCTGCATTCCTTTATAGTAGATTCCACAAGCTTTCCCGCATTCTGATGGGTAAACGAACAGGAAATTCCAGGTATGTTTGATAATCTTACCGACCGGTTGGGTCGGACACTTAACAATCTGCGCGGCCGTGGTCGCCTGACCGAAGAGAATATTAAGGACACCATGCGCGAAGTGCGGATGGCGTTGCTGGAAGCTGATGTTGCGCTACCGGTGGTCAAGCTGTTTGTAGATCGTGTCCGGTTTAAGGCGCTGGGTGCAGATGTACTCAGCAGCCTGACTCCAGGCCAGATGCTGGTTAAGATTGTAAATGACGAGCTGGTCAGCATCATGGGTGAGGCCAATGAGGCGCTTAACCTGGCTGCACAGCCACCTGCTGTTGTGTTAATGGCGGGCTTGCAGGGTTCAGGTAAGACCACCAGTGTTGCCAAGCTTGCGCGCTGGCTCAAAGAGAGCCAGAAAAAATCGGTTATGGTTGTGAGCTGTGACGTCTACCGTCCAGCTGCTATCGAACAGCTAAAGACCTTGGCAACAGAAGTCCAGGCAGAATTTTTCCCCAGCAGTCCAGATCAAAAACCGTTAGCTATTGCAAAGGCTGCGGTCAGTCAGGCTCGCAAACAGTTTGCGGATGTCTTGATTGTTGATACCGCCGGTCGTCTTCATGTCGATGAAGAGATGATGGCAGAGATCAAGGCGCTGCATGCTGAGCTTGATCCCATTGAAACGCTGTTTACTGTCGACAGTATGACCGGTCAGGATGCAGCCAATACGGCCAAGGCCTTTGATGAAGCATTGCCGCTGACCGGTGTTGTACTGACCAAAACTGACGGTGATGCGCGAGGTGGTGCGGCGCTCTCAATCCGCGAAATCACGGGTAAGCCCATCAAATTCCTTGGTGTAGGTGAAAAGACTACAGCCCTGGAGCCCTTCCATCCGGAACGATTGGCATCGCGTATTCTGGGTATGGGGGATGTGCTCTCCTTGGTGGAAGAGGTAGAGGCCAAGGTTGATCGTACTAAAGCAGAGAAGCTCGCCAAAAAGATCCATAAGGGTAAAGGGTTTGATCTGACTGATTTTAAAGAGCAGCTGGAGCAGATGAGCAAAATGGGTGGCATGGCTTCCATGATGGATAAGTTGCCAGGCATGGGTGAGGTGCCAGACCATGTCAAAAGCCAGGTTAATGACAAAGAGATGGGCAAGCTGGTTGCCATCGTTAACTCCATGACGTTAAAGGAGCGGGCGTTTCCTGCAGTCATCAAAGGGTCGCGTAAGCGCCGTATTGCAGCGGGTTCCGGCACCCAGGTGCAGGATGTGAATAAGCTTCTTAAACAGTTTGCCCAAATGCAAAAAATGATGAAGAAGATGAAAGGTGGCGGCATGGCCAAGATGATGCGGGGCATGAAAGGGCGGATGCCACCCGGCATGCCATTCTAATTTTTTCTTACAAAGGGTACTTCACTTTTCTCTAAAATTGCGTACAATGCGCGGTTTACTTGCTGCCGGGCAGTAGAGCCCGTGGCGCGTGACAAGATAACTTTAAGGGTAGGTCATGGTAACAATTCGTCTTTCAAGGGGTGGTGCTAAAAAGCGTCCGTTCTATCATGTTGTGGTAACCGATAGCCGCAATGCGCGTGATGGTCGTTATATCGAGCGTCTGGGTTTCTTTAACCCTGTTGCTACAGGTGGAGAAGAGCGTCTGCGTCTTAATCAGCAGCGTATCGAGCATTGGGTTTCCAAAGGTGCTCAGACTTCTGAACGCGTAGCTTCGCTCATGAAGGAGCAGGCTAAAGCTGCAGCCTAGCTGGCGGCAGAGCCTAACATCCTAAATCGGTAGTCTACGATGGCTGAAACAGCCGCTGCTGATGCACCAGATATGCTTATTCTGGGGCGGGTGTCAGGCCTATACGGTGTAAAGGGTTGGGTGCGTGTCTTTTCTCACACCTCTCCCCGATCCAATATACTGACCTATTCAGGTTGGTATCTGCGACAAGCAGGCAATTGGGTAAAGTATGAACTTCAATCTGGACGTGCGCACGGCAAAGGTGTGGTCGCTCAGTTGAAGGGCTGTGATGA
>Ga0316190_10000140_pt1 | contig 44928 bp, 26 predicted proteins | sample Eddworburrow2_MG_FD_204929 | JGI IMG/M metagenome (GOLD analysis project Ga0316190, IMG submission 204929) | Coastal sediment microbial communities from Maine, United States - Eddy worm burrow 2 | ecosystem: Environmental > Aquatic > Marine > Coastal > Sediment | place: USA: Maine | collected...
AGCGCCTGCATAAGACAAAAAAACTCCGATTTTAAAAAAACGGACTATTTCAATGAGCAAAACGATCACTGGTGAATATCAAAATTTTACTTGATTTCCCCCAGATTAACTTCGCAGATATTTGTTTTTTGCTGAGACCGTCTATTTTTAAGGGTCTCTGTTGATCCGTGTGGGTATGTCCAGATAGCCGGGGTAAGTTAGTCAATGTAGCGTGGGTTCATCTTTTTGAACCCACCACTTTTTAACCAACGCAACCAACAGCAAGCCCGGCGTTGTAAGCGGCCGGGCTTGCTGTTGATTGGCGCTTTTTTCGGGACTTTCCGTCACCCTTTCAAGAACTTTCTATATCCGAATAGAAAATATATCCTTTGTGCGCATAACGTTAAGAATTTGGCGCTCGTTGAGCCCTTCTGCGCCACTATCTTCCGTGTGGAACACAAAACTTAACCTACGAACACACTACCAAAACTATCCCAAATATTGGCATTATAGAGGCCTCATAAAACGACGAGTTGTACTCAAGATGGATGCAACACTTTCTATGAAAAACGCCGCCATAGTGTAAAGTTGAACTTACCCCATCAACCGTTTCGCATTGACGATAATATTCTCCACCGTGACGCCAAATTTTTCAAATAGTGTCGGAGCCGGCGCGCTGGCGCCAAACCGATCGATGCCAATTGCCACACCATTGTCGCCAACCCATTTTTGCCAGCCAAAGGTCATACCCGCTTCAATTGATATGCGCCTGGTTATGGATGGCGGCAAGACCTCGTTGCGATAGGCTGCTGTCTGCGCTTCGAAAAGCTCCCAGCTTGGCATACTGACGACGCGCGCGTCAACGCCTTCACCCGAAAGCTTTTTCTGCGCTGCAATCGCAGTCTGAACTTCCGAGCCGGTGGCGATTAGTATTAAGTCTGGCCGCTCGCCCTTTTCCGCTGAAAGGATATAAGCTCCTTTCAGCAACCCTGAGGCGGCTGCACAGCTTTTTCTGTCAAGGGTTGGAACGCCTTGTCGAGTGAGAATCAGCATGGTCGGGCCGGTTTGATTTTCCAGCGCAGCCTGCCAGGCGTAAGCGGTTTCATTTGCATCCGCCGGACGAATTATGGTCAGGTTTGGTATCATGCGCAAGGAGTTTAGATGCTCAATCGGCTGATGTGTCGGGCCGTCTTCGCCAACGCCGACAGAATCGTGCGTCATCACGTACACCACAGGTAAATCCATCAATGCCGCCAGTCGAATGGCCGGACGCGCATAATCTGTGAAGACAAAAAATGTTGCCACAAATGGGCGCGCGCCGCCGTGCAACGAAATGCCGGATGCCGCGGCGCACATACCGAGTTCACGCACGCCATAAGCTATATTTCTGCCGCCGGGATTGTCTCTGGTAAAATAATCGGATGACGAAATGGTGGTCTTGTTAGATGGCGCAAGGTCGGCGCTTCCACCGAGAAACCAATGCAGTTTCGGGGCAAATGAATTTATCACCTTTCCAGAAGCGATACGGGTGGCAAGCGCGCCCTCTTCAGGTGTAAAAACAATATCTTCCGCTTGCCATTTTGAGGAAGTTTCCCCGGCCAACGCTTCTTCAAACTGTTTGGCAAGTTCGGGAAATTGATTCCCATAAGCGTTAAAAGTCGCTTGCCAGTTCGACTCCATTTTTGCGCCGGCTTCAAGCATCTTTTTTGTATAAATTTCAACCTTATCCGGAATAAGAAACGCAGGCTCTTCCGGCCAATCGTAAGCCTGCTTGGTTAGCAGTGTTTCTTCTGCGCCGAGCGGGCTGCCGTGCGCGTCTGGCGTGTCGCCTCTATTGGGGGATCCAAAACCAATTCGTGTTCTTAAAATGATCATAGTCGGCCGGTCGGAAACTTTTTGGGCTTGCTCAAAAGCAGTTGTGATTGCCTCGACATCGTTGCCTTTTTCACCCAAATCAATCACATGCCAGTTATAGCTTTCAAAGCGTTTTTGCACATTGTCGGAGTACGTAATGTCGGTGGCGCCTTCAATGCTGATGCGATTATCATCATAAAGCGCGATCAGTTTGCCAAGCCCGAGATGTCCCGCAAAGGAAGCTGCTTCATGCGACGCGCCTTCCATCAGATCACCGTCTCCGCAAAAGACATACGTGAAATGATTAACAATCTCATGGCCGTCGCGATTATAAACTTCGGCAAGGTGCGCTTCCGCCATAGCCATTCCCACAGCATTCATCAAACCCTGACCGAGCGGACCGGTGGTTGTTTCAACGCCCGCTGTCTGGCCGACTTCAGGATGTCCCGGCGTTCCACTTCCCCATTGCCTGAATTTTTTAATTTCCTCAAGAGAAAGCTCAAAACCATTCAGAAAAAGAGTTGCGTAGAGCAACATGGAAGCATGACCATTTGATAGCACAAAACGATCACGGTCAACCCAGCGAGGGTTTCGCGGGTTAAACTTCATTACGTTTGACCACAGCGCAAAAGCGGCGGGCGCCAAAGCCATCGGCGCCCCCGGATGCCCGGAATTCGCTTTATTGATGGCGTCAATGGCCAAAGTTCGCATAGTTTTGATACAAAGCTCTTGAAGTGGTTTGTCAACTTTGACACTCATGCTAATCCTCAACTTTTAATCATGGCTGACCCACAGTTGCAGAATAATGCCCGGAAGTGACTCGTCAATTTCTCATGACTGTTTTCGGTGAAATTCTGTTATTGGGAAAATCCTCTTTTAAACCAACCATTATCTTTAATAATTTGAACTTGCCTCTTGCCGTTCCAGTTGTTTTAGAAGTCGAAAATATAATGCCTCGGCTCAATACAAGCAAATTATTATTCTGATCAATTTGCCTCCTCTTTCTTGATTCATTTCGCAAATATGTGTATGCTTCCCCTCTGCAATTTTAAATGATTCCTATGGAGGGAAAAACTTGAGAATACTCATCACCGGCGCTCGTGGATTCATCGGCAGCTTTTTACTGGAACGTCTGATCGCCGACGACCACGAAGTCTCCTGTCTGTTGCGAAAAAGAAGAGACAACGGCTGGATTTCAAATTTGCCTTTTACAGAGATTGAAGGCGATATAACAGATATTGACAGCCTTCGAGACGCGGTCAAAGATAAAGATATTATCTATCACCTTGCCGGCTGCACAAAAACTTTGCGCCGAACAGACTTTAATCTAATAAATGTGCAGGGTTTGCGCAATTTGCTAAATGCTGTTTACAAAGACTCGCCCCGATTAGAAAAATTTGTCCATGTTTCAAGCCTGGCGGCTGCCGGGCCAAGCAAAACGGGAAAACCATTGACAGAGAACCTTGCCTGTCATCCTGTTTCAAATTACGGGAAGAGCAAACTTGAATCAGAGCATGTTGCGCAATCGTTTATGGAAAAAATCCCGATAACCATTGTGCGACCGCCTGCGGTTTTTGGTCCTCGCGATGAGGATGTTCTCTCTTTTTTCAAGCAAGTGAAGTCTGGTTTTATACCTGTCTTACGGGGAGAGCCTAGAACTGTGAGTTTTGCCTATGTGGAAAATTTAGTTGAGGGTCTCGTCCGCGCAGGCGAGTCGGAAAGGTCGACAAATCAGACTTACTATATTTGTGAAGATGAAGTCTGGTTTTGGAATGATTTCGGAGACTTAATCGCTTCAGTCATGCAAGTCAAAGCATCGGTGATCAAGTTGCCGGTTTTTGCTTCGGGACTCGCATGCCTGGCCGGGGAAGTCATCGCTATACTGGTTAAAAGAAACATGATTTTGAATCTCGATAAATTTCGTGAAATCCGTGAAATCCATTGGTCTTGCAGCAATCAGAAGGCGAAAAAAGAGTTGGGGTTTGCGCCGCTTGTCTCCATGGAAAAGGCTATCGCCAAGACAGTCAGTTGGTATAAACAGACGGGCAGACTATAGCTTGCGCCATTCAGGCGACCGAACACAGAAGTCAGCCTCCAAAAAACATTTTGGTCGAGACCGACTTCAGTGACATTTCCAGGGTTTCAGGAGAAATTGGAGAGAATCTCAATTACTCAAACATTCGAATAAGTTTATCTTCAAGGCGCTTTTGATGATTTTTCAGGTAATGACTATTCTTGATCTCGTCGCTATCTTCTCCGTCGCCACCGACAAGCGCCAAATACCGTTTTGCATCGAGATAGCTATGAAGTTCTTTTCGGGTCACGATCGGCCAATAGAGATAAATTTTATTTTTCCGGTTTTTCGCGCTCAGCTCAATTTGTGCAAACCCGAAAAGATTTAAAGGGTGCGACGCCGAAACTTTTTTGCGATCCAGGAAGCCTCTGTCAACCATCCCATCTAATGCTTCACGCAATTCTTCAGCGAAAAGAATTGAACTGCTGTCAATTTTTGCATAAATATCACTGGCAGTTGTCTTTCCCGCTACCCACAAGACTTTTAAAATATCGATCTCCATATCGCCGGGAACCGCCCATTTCCCATGATGCGGGCGCTTTTTTTTCTTTGTCAGGGCTTGCGCAAGACTTTGCGCGCCCCGGCTAAGCGGTATGGTTCTCGGTATATCAGGATTCTCTGCTTGCGGAATATTGTTCGGGGAATAATCGGGAGACATAGGCAGTAATGTTTTCAACCGTGCGCCGTCGAGGTAAAGCAGTGGCGAACGATCGGTTTCGAGCTCAAAGTTGAGCGCGGCGCCCAAATTTGATTCAATCCATTCATTTAAGGCATCTTCGATAAATTGCCGCTTTCGAACGGTATAGACAAGCTCCTCCTCGGTTTTTTTCATAAGGATATCGCTTGCCTTTTCAGTTGTCGTCGAATCTTGCCGCCCGGCTTTCATGTTTGCATCAACGTTATATGGCAATAAAAGCAGGCAAAATAGAATGGTTTGTTTCATCGAAGTCTGACCGGTGTTGGTTTGTGATTATTTTTTGTCTTCAACCTTGATCTCAGTTAGAATGTTCCTTTGAATGAACTTGAATTTTAAAGCGTTCATTTTTATCTTCCGGCGCAGTGGACGGGGTTTGATCCGTTCCTTTTAATAAACAGGAGGCTTGAAATGTATAAACCATATTTGTTGTGCATATTATTTTTTGTGATGATAGCAGGGTGTGTTGAAAATCCGCATCGGCAGAACGCGGATCGGTTTATTGCCCGATATACGGAACAATTCCAAAAACTCTCCTATGAAGCGGATAAGGCTTCCTGGTTAGCAAACACCGATATTCAGCCAATGCATGACAGCCTGAGCGTCATCGCCAATAAAGCTTACTCAGAGTATATTGGCAATCTTGAAGTGATTCGGATGGTCGACAGTCTTCTGCAAAAGAAAATTTTTTTGAAGCCGCTGCAAGTTCTGCAACTAGAGAAAATCAGGTTAAACGCCGCGCATCGTCCCGGCACAATACCCGACGTTGTCGACAAACTACTGACTGCTGAAACCGAGCAAAATAGTCGACTCTACGGCTTTGACTTTGTCATACGCGATAGTCGCGGTCATGCCAAAATCGTAAGCGCCAATAAAATCGATCATATTCTTGTTGAATCAAACCAACTTGACGAACGCCTGATGGCATGGCAAGCGAGCAAAGAAGTAGGCGGTGTCTTAAAAGACGGCCTAGACAACCTCAAAAATCTGCGCAACCAGGCGGCGCGGGAAATGGGATTCAGCTCCTTCTTTGCCCTGGAGGTCGCCGACTATGGCCTGACCGTCGACGAATTGATGGAACTGATGGACAGTTTTGTTGAAGATATTCAACCTCTCTATTCTGAACTGCATACATGGGTTCGCTATAAACTTGCTGAAAAATACAATCAACCGGTTCCTGATAAACTTCCGGCGCACTGGCTGTCAAACCGTTGGGGACAAAACTGGCCCGGAATTATTGAAGCAGTTGATCTCGATAACCTCTTTAAAGACAAAAGCGCCGAATGGATTGTCAAAACAGCGGAAGATTTTTATGTCAGCGTCGGTTTCGATAGTTTGAATCAAAATTTTTGGAATGCTTCGGATTTGTATCCTGTGCCGAATGGAGAATCTCGTAAAAAAAACAGCCATGCTTCAGCTTGGCATCTTGACTATGAGCAAGACTATAGATCCCTGATGAGCGTTGAGCCAAACGCCCGTTGGTTTGACACCGCCCACCATGAATTAGGACATATCTACTACTACATCGAATATACCAATCCACAAGTGCCTGTCTTGCTTCGACAGGGCGCAAATCGCAGTTACCATGAAGGCGTCGGAGACCTGATAGGCATTGCGGCGTTGCAAAAACCTTATCTGAAACAGCTCGGCCTGCTTACCGACGATGTTGAAATTGATGATATTCAATGGTTGCTCAACGATGCGCTTTCCAGCGGCTCCATTGTTTTTATTCCGTTTTCCGCCGGAACCATGACACACTTTGAGCATGACTTATATGAAAACGATTTACCGAAAGAACAATTCAACGCAAAATGGTGGCAGTACGTTAAAAAATATCAGGGCATTGTTCCGCCAGCCCCACGCGGCGAAGAATATTGCGACGCGGCCACTAAAACACATATTAACAACGATCCCGCACAATATTATGACTATGCGTTGTCGTGCATTTTGAAATTCCAACTGCACGACTACATCGCCCGTAAGATATTAAATCAGGATCCACGCAACTGTAGTTACTACGGCAACCCTAAAGTCGGCGAATTCCTCAAAAGCATAATGCGTCCGGGCGCCAGCAAAGATTGGCGAGCCGTTCTGAAAGAAAAAACCGGCGAAGATTTAAGCGCGCGCGCCTTGCTCGACTACTACCAACCGCTGCTTGAATTCCTCAAAAAAGAAAATGAGGGGCGGGAAAATAAATTGGCGCGTCAGTAAACGAAGCAGTTTGAGTTTGATGCAGGAAACATTGCAACTTGTTGCGCAGACGCTCAAAATGGTTCAACCTTTTGGGTCAATTTCAGCGAAAATGGATCTCCAGGTTGAATCAGTGCTTGCATCAAACTCAAATTGAACGAATGGCGTTCGCCTGATTCACGACCTGCACGCCAAACGCTCATACGGCGCCGCAAACATTGCTCACCAAAGAAAAGAAAAATATGCCGCACCCGATTTCCGTAACAGAACTGGTTAAACAAATCGACCTTGCTGAAAAAAGGATTAGACCCTTTATTCGTCAAACGCCGCTAGAGTTTTCTCCATTTTATAGCGAGCAAAGTCAATGCGGAGTTTATTTTAAATATGAGATTTTACAACACACCGGTTCTTTTAAAGCGCGTGGCGCATTTAACAAAATTTTGTCTCTCCCGCCAGAGCGTCGCGCAAATGGCGTTATCACCGCCTCTACCGGCAACCACGGAGCCGCAGTGGCCTTTGCCTTGCGCCAGTTTGATATGCCGGGCATTGTGTTTGTGCCTGAAAGCGCCGGTTCAACAAAACTCGCCGCAATCAAGAGAATGGGCGTTGAGCTACGCAAGATTCCCGGCGATCCAATCGAGGCTGAAAAAGCAGCTCGGCTCTATGCTTCTGAAAACGATATGCCTTACATTTCGCCTTACAACAATGTTCAGGTTATTGCCGGACAAGGCACAATCGGGCTTGAAATGATTCGTCAAATGAAAAGCCTCGACGCTGTCATGATTCCCACTGGCGGCGGCGGCCTGATCAGCGGAGTCGCCGCATGTTTGAAATCGGTTTTGTCCGATATTCAGATTGTCGGCTGTCTTCCGGAAAATTCACCCGTCATGCAAAAGTCGGTCGAAGCGAAACGGGCGCTTGAAATGGATACGTTGCCAACCCTGTCCGACGCCACGGCCGGTGGTTTGGAGGCCGACTCCATTACATTACCCCTTTGCCAGCAACTTGTCGACGATTTCGTCACGGTTTCCGAAGAAGAAATTGCTTTTCATATCAAACAATTTATTGAGACGCAACATACGCTGATTGAAGGCGCGGCTGCGGTTGGCGTCGCCGGTCTGATGCAAAAAGCCGCCGCTTTCAAAGGCAAGCGAGTTGCGGTCATTTTATGCGGCGCCAATATTTCCACCGAACAGTTAAAAAGTGTGCTCTAAAAAGGCAATGTGCTTTTTACCAAACTTTCCCACGCGCGCTTTCCCCGGAATGCAAGCATGATCGGCTTGCAAGCTTCCATAATAATTACCTTTCTCTTTCGGCTTGCAAGCTTCCATAATAATTACCTTTCTCTTTTGGCCGCTTCCCCTCTTCCCGAAACAATTAAGCCAGGCAGAGGCGGAGAAATTCATCCAAACTCTGATTCACAACAACAAGGCTGCGACGGCATTTGTTGCGCCGGAAGAATTGCGCATCGCCAATCGCCTCGGAATCAGCTACGAAGGCGTCGCGCAAAAATTCTTCATCGCCTACAATATCGAAGCCGCGCTCAGAGAAAAATTAAAAAACCAAATCATCGACTACCAGGCAACTGTTCATCATTTGTCCAAATCTTATGCGCGACTCGATTTTAAGGTCGAAAACGCGGATTATGCAAGGCAGTTTTTTTTCAAAAACAGCAAATTAATTGCTCCGATCACCTATTATAGTAAGAACTGGAAAACGTTGCAAAGTGATTATTTTGATATCTTTGTCAGTGACTCGACCCTGTTCAACTCATCCTGCGTGAAATATCTTGATAATTTTTTTGAAAGCGCTGCGCATCTGCTGCAATTCAATCAAAAACAATTAGCCGCAGTCAGGCGGGAAAAAATCCGTTACTATCTCTGTAAAGATCCGAATGAAATCAAGCAGATTACAGGGTTTGACGCTCGCGGCATATATAATCTTGCCAACGACGCCATTATCACAATATTCAATGCGCACTTCCACGAATTAATGCACCTTTTGGTCAATTTGAAATTGGGGAAATTACCCCTGTTCACACACCCCTTTTTCCAGGAAGGCTTTGCGGTGGCCACCGGCGGACGCGGCGGCAGAGCGGTCAATGTAGTTTTAAACCTTGGCCGCTTTCTCCATCAGTCAGAAATGCTGCAATACGAGGAACTTCTCAACAAACAGGAGTTTGCCCGCGTGAATAGCTCAATGAGTTACCCGGCCAGTGGATTATACAATGCTTTTTTGCTCAAAATGATGCGCATTGATGAATACCTGAAACTGTACAAAAAGTATAGCGGAACAAGTAAAGAAGTCGCGGCCATGCAGATTGCGCCACAAGATCTTCCGTCACGAGAGGCGTTGGATAAATTCATTCAACAGGATTGCAACGCGCGGGCAATTGAGCCGGGAACGCCAAACTTTGCTAAACAACCGCTGCTTTTTAGCGATAGTTCCATGAAAACATTTGAAGACGAACAATGGTATTACATTTTTTTACGGAATAATTTCCTGTTTGGCAGCGAAGAAAAGTTCCACGACTATCGAAGTGAAAAATTTACAAAATTATCCCCTGGCCGCCAATATGCCGGTGAAAAATATTGGATTGAAGCAAACAACAATGAAGTCTCAATTTACAATCTTCTTACAAACAACCTGATTGCGGGCTATGTTAGCTCCTTCACAACTTCCGGTAAACAGGTTCCCCGTGAAGACGGCTTTTACCAGTTTCGTGTGGCCAAAACGGTGTTTGAAGAAAAACTGACCGTCCGAATCTTTCAAAAATAAATACCGGCGAACCCAATATTAAAAAAACTAACTTTCGATTAAATATGAAAACGGATAACGCTAATGAATAATCCATTACACTTTTTCGTCGAGTTACTCAAGCAACCCTTATGGGTCGTCACCTGGGTTGCATTCATGGGACTGGTCAACATGATGAGTTTGCTTTTTTGGCAAGATCGATTAGCAAAAATCATTGCCGTGACATTTATGATCTCGGCAGGCCTGATGATGAGCCTATATTCTGTATTCGGGTTTCAAAAAATCTTAGGTCTGGGTCACATCTTGTGGCTGGCGCTATTGCCTTATGTCCTTATTCAACTCAAAACTATCCATTCAAAGTTCAAAATATATCTGCTTGTTTGGGCTTTCACGACAAGCGTTTCCCTGGCCTTTGACATTACTGATGTCTACTTCTATTTCTGCGTTGGCGCAGTTCAATAAGCGCCGCCACAACCATCACATCGCAAGCAAAAACTTGCTGGTTTGTTGGCGCGCATCAGATTGTTAACGTCTCTGTGAGTTGTGTAGGTGTAGTGGAGAAATAAGAAAAATAAAACCAAACAGTTACGAAGCGTTTTGTCCGACGAGTAGAGCACTTTACAAACAAAAAAAGCGTTAAAATCAACGCTTTCGTATTTTGCCGCATCTGCTTTTTTATAGTGGCCAGGCCCAGACTCGAACTGGGGACACACGGATTTTCAGTCCGATGCTCTACCGACTGAGCTACCTAGCCAACAGGTTTCTTTAAACCAAAGCCAAATATAACGATTGCGCAAAGAAATGCAAGCCCTTTTTGCGTCCAAATGCAAGCCGGAATTGCTTGATCCAGGATGTGTTCAATGCTACTTGAAATAAACGCTGCTTACGAAATGTGGAACCGCCGCAAAGTTTTTTTTTGAAAAGAACACGTTGCAAATCTTCCTATTTTTCAGAAAAGATATGTTTCTCTCTAATGGTTGCAACGCTAAATTTATCAATTTTCCCGGTGGTTGGCCATTGCACCATGACGCTATCAACAGACGTATTTGAACCTAAGCCAAAGGTGAGCTCTTCAATGTATGACTGCGACAGGTAGGATGAGCCGGTTCGAAGCATTTTTGTTTGTTTTAAATCGCCGCTATAGACAACAACTTTTGCGCCGATTGCATTTCTGTTTGGCGCTTTGCCTTTTAAAGAGATTTTGAGCCAGTTTCGTTCAGACCCGGAAAGATCGTTCCTCAGAAGTTTAACTGCTCCGCCATTCGTTGTCAGCGCCAAATCAAGATCGCCATCGTTGTCAATATCAGCCGAAGCCAGTCCGCGGGCCACTATTGGTTCGGAAGCTTTTTGATCTACCTGTGTCGCCGCCTCAAAAAATTGCCCCTTCTTGTTGTTGATGAAAATTTGCGGCGATTGCGCATAGGTTACTTCCTGCAGAACCGCATTTATTTCCGGTTCAACATGGCCATTTGCAATAAAAAGATCGACAAACCCGTCCAGATCCAAATCCTGAAAAATCAAACCAAATGTCAGGCTCAGCAATGATGGTTTGTTCAGGCGGGCTTTGCCTGCCATATCCTGAAAAAGGCCACCGCCGGTTTGGGTGAACAAAGAAAGCGGTTCTTGTGAAAAATTGCCAATGGCAATGGAGAGTTCGCCGCTATTTTTAATATCGGCAATATCGATTCCCATACCCGCTCTTGCCCGACCAGCTTCATCATAAGCGACGCCGGCGGCAAGACCTGCGTCTGTAAAAGTTCCGTCGCGATTATTCATATAAAGGAAATTTGGTTGCGTATCGTTGGATATGACCAGATCCGGCCAACCATCTTTATCAAAATCAGCTATTGCAACGCCAAGTGATTTCCCTTCCGGATTGAAAACGCCTGCTTTTTTGGTGATGTCCTCAAATCTTTTTCCTTTGATATTTCGGTACAAACGACAGCTTTGCCCCTGATAAAGGTCTGGCGTTGCGTATGACTTACTTTTCCCGTCCATTGTTGCGAAGACATCGGTTTCGGGCGTCCATTTAACGTAATTGCAGACGAAAAGATCAAGCCAGCCATCGCGATCAATGTCAACCCATGCCACGCCGGTTGACCAGGCGGGAGGCTCGCTGGCAATATTGCTATTACCGAGAACTTTGAGCGCTGCGGCGACATCCTTAAATTTGCCTTTATCGTTGCGCATCAGCTTGTTATCTCCCCATGCGCTAATATAAATATCCATATCGCCGTCGCTGTCATAATCTGCGAAGGCGCAGCCCATGCCGTAAAAACTCAGCGCGAGTCCGGCCTCCTTAGTGACATCTTTGAATTTGCCTTGACCGAGATTGCGATATAATTTTTGTGTCGGTCGATTATTCGACTTTTCATGGCCATTCCAAAAGGTGGAATTAACGATGAAGAGATCTGGTTTTCCGTCGCTGTTGTAGTCGAGAAAGCCAACGCCGCTTCCCGTTGTTTCAGGCATCCATTTTTTTCCGAAAGCGCCGGTTTCATGAAGAAATTCAACACCGGCATTCTTCGTAAAATCAGTAAATTGTACAGCGTCTTGATTGCTTTTGGCGTCTGCAAATGTATAGGCAGGTTTTGCATATTCAGCCGCTTTTTCAACTTCAGCTTCGGGCTTGCTACAACTGCACAGCAAGATTAGCGGCAGGGTCAGGGTAAGGCTCAGCTTTATTGGCTTCATGAAGAATCACTCTCTTTTAAATAAAAGCGGTTAGATTACCGTGTTGATCAGCGCTTTGTTGACCTCATGGCTCATTGGATGGCGTTATTTTTTCAGGTTCAGCCCCAAAAGCCCCGGTTTTCTAAATTTAAGTTTGTGTGTCTTGATTGCCTGCGCCATAATATTGGCGCCGGGGTTTTTTATTTTGTAATCGCGAGTTACCTCGCTGGCAGACTCGTCAATCTGGTAATAGGAGTAAGCTGCGCTGGCGATTTCCGCCTCTTTTTCCCTGCCGAGGGCGCGCAAGCAAAGCATACGGTGATAATGAGCAATCCTGTTTTCAGGATCTATTTTTAAAACAACAGCATAAGTTTCCAACGAAGTTTCATATTGACGGTCGAGGTAATACGTTCTGCCTAAATTAAGCCAGGTGGCGCGGTCTTCGGGAAATTTTTCAAGCACACGTTTATAGGCCATGACCGCTTTTTCATATTGGCCGTCTTCCTGCAATGCGACGCCCCAAACCCACGCCACCCTTGGGTCGCCCGGTTGCAGTTCTTCACATTTCTTCAGGTGGTCATACACTTTATCGAGGTTTCCGTCCTGCACAGCCGTTTTTGCCAAATTGAGTGAACCTTCAATCGACTCCGGTTGCAATTTAGCAACTTCCTGAAAAGCCAGCGTTGCGCCGCGAGTATCTTTTTCAAGGAGCAGACCGATTCCATAGTCATTGTATCTTATCCATTTAAGCGGGTTATCATCGTTTGCAGCGGCAGCCGCATTGCCTTCTACATTACCGATTGCAAGCGTAACTTCATCTGAAGCAATCTCTGTAATTGGCAGATCCGGAACGCTGTCAAACCGTTTAAACCCGACCGGATTGGCCTTGAAGGCAAATTCAGTATATTTGCGGTCAAATTTCCGCCAGAGCAATCGGGCTTTGATTGTTAGCAAACCACTTAGCTCATCCGGAAGGACAAATTCATAGTGAGCAATATCAGCCGTTCCCGGCCCGATGACATTGCTATAAACAGTGGCAAACAGATTCTGAGCATTTCGTTTATGCAGCGGTTTTCCATGCTTGTCAACAATGAGGGATTTAAATACGTGCGCCATGGGGTCAAGATGTCCATTTTCGCCAATTGCGCCGCTGATCGCCAGCAGATTGCCCTTTTCATCGGTCAGGGTAAATTCCAGCCAGCCTTCATTTGAATCGTTTGTTCCACCGGGAAAAGTATGACCAACGCCTTCATTGCGAATGACTACATCAACCGTAACTTTTTCCCCGCCGCTAATTGCCGGTTTATTTTGATGAATATTCATAACCGGCTGATCCATTTTTTGCGATTTCAACGCAAAGACATCAACGCGTATTTTCCCATAGCGCAAGAAATTTTCAATACGCTTTATGGTTTCCTGGTCATTGCGTAAAAATGGCAACGCTGTATTGACGGCGATAAACCGATGCGATTTCACCATTCCGTCGTTAGCTGCCAGGTCGCCAAGCGGCGCAGGTTCAAGCGGCATGTGACAAGTTTGGCATTGTCGTTTCGTTGGCGGCAGGTAGAAGGTTCGCGCAGCATTTAAAGCTACGCCGCTGTCATGCCAGTTGGTATATTCATCCTGACCGCGCAGCCAGCGATAGTTGTTCACAGGTTGGCTGAGGCTTACTTTATGACAAGTGGCGCAATATTCCGGGGTCGTAAAAAAAGGTTTTATCATTTGTCGGATGTGAACCGTCGGTTTGGCCTTTAAGGCGGCGTCGTGCAAAAACGCCGCAACAGTGCCATCTTTAGCGTCCGCAAAAAGATATGGATCTTCCTGCTCATCGGCGATATTATAATTGCCATTTCCGGTTTGATTATGAATTTTATCCATCGCATGACAGGCGAGACAGGTCAATCCAGCCTGAGCGTCCGGCAAATTTCGATCTATCTTTTGGTCCATTTTTCCGGCGAGCATTAGCGCAGGATCGTGACACCCGCTGCACCATTTACTCTTGACCATTCCAACCTGATCTTTATCTAATGAAAAATGTTTCAGATGTTCGTCAATCCAAGCATTTGGCTCAAGCGCGCTTTTGCGCAAATCTTCAAGTGTCGCCTCATAAAAAGGATTGTTAAAAGATGCGAAGCGATGAGCGGAGGCGGCCCACTGTTCAACAATATCCTGATGACAACGTTCGCAGGTTTCCGCGCCGATCAAGGTTTCCATCACAAAGCCATTGCGTTCAAGTTCCTCCTCAATTTTATCTTGCGAGCCCAGGTCGCCAGCTGTAATAATTCTTGCAGGAAGATTCGCGCCGGTTGTGGTGGTTGCCGCTGACGGAAAAAACGGGCTTTGGGGGGGTACGAAAGCTTCTGGTGTAAACGCTTCTTCATTGTACTTTTTAACATCGCGTTCCTTTGCGCCCGGCCCTTTATTCAGTCCTTTTTCAAATGCCAAACGGGCTTCTTCGGTGCGAACGACATCTCTATGCGTAAAGGTGTGCGCAATAACCAGAACGGCAACCAGTCCGACCGTAACAGTTGAAAACTTGAAAAATTGTCCCGAAACCGGTTTAGTGTGACTCACGACTCTGTGCGACACATAACCTGCGACAACCAAAAGTCCGCAGACTACATGCGTCCACCATGCCCAACTATTATTTCGGCTGGCGGCGGCGGTCAATATTAACAAACCCGTCGCAAAAACAGCAATTCCCAAAACGACAAACAAAACGCCTGACCAAACGCTCGCTATATGGCGCCGACGCCATACTTTTGGCAGATGCGCAATGGCAAAGCCAAGCATGACAACAACCACGACAATTCCCAACCCGGTATGAACCAAGACCATTGCTTGAAACAGCTTTGGCAAAGAAAATTCATTTGCTGCAAAAGTAGTCCAGTTCAGCCCGTCACCCAGTCGATTCAGAAGTAAATAAAGCGTGTTCGCAATCATAAGCGCCGAGAGAGCCAACAAAACTTTCAAGCTCGCGCTCAACCCGGATGTTAAAATCGATGGCAATGCTTTTCGGGGTTGTACTCCTCGATCAATACTCACAAGATATTTCCTTTCTCCAAGTTACTTAGAATACGGTTGCGCCGCTCATTATTGCGCCACAAATAAGCGGACACTTTGGTTTTCTTAAAAAAATGAATTTGAATGTAAAAAAGCATGTCAGTCAATTTCTGAGATTGACCAATTTGAAAACTTACAATGTAAAAGCTTGAAAGGCTAAATGCCATCGCTTTTTTGACGATGCGTCGCAGCGGATTGAGGCCAACAAAATGCAGATTGCTTCAAAGGCTCGAAACCAATAAAATAATTGCCTCCAGGCGTTTAGATCCATGAAATCTATTCATCATTCGACTCTTATCCAAACATTTTTTCTTGCGGTTTAGAAGTTTGATTCATAGCTTTCCCGCCAAAAGAGGTAAAGTTAACTGAATTCTCAACGAGATCCCTTTTGAATAGGGAAATCAGATCAAAGGAAAGAAAATTCGTATGGAACTATCACCTTGTCGCCTGAAGGAGTGCAAGTCATTTACCGGGTCTTGCATGCTCTGTTTCTACATCTTAGTCTTCGCATTGTCTTCCTGTTCAAATGATCAAAAAGCGCCAATATTCAACGACGTTACAGAAAAATCCGGAATCCTGTTTAATTATAATTATGGTTCTGAAAATCCGGTCAACCTTCTGATGACTGTTGGCGGCGGCGGAGCCTTTTTTGATTATGATAATGATGGTCTCCTTGATGCATTGATCATAAACGGCACAGATTTCAACAAAGATAGCAGCAAATCAGAACTCGTTGTTGAGGCAACTCACCACGCGCTCTTTCGCAACAAAGGCGACGGATCTTTCGAGAATGTTACGGTCGCCGCCGGTTTAAATAAAAGTAGCTATGGACAGGGTTGCGCTGTCGGTGACTTTGACGGCGATGGTTTCAACGATCTATACATCACCAATTACGGCTCAAACCAATTGTACAGAAACCTTGGCAATGGCGCTTTTGAAAATGTTACAGAGCGCTCCGGAACCGGACATCCGGCATGGGGAACGGGTGCTGTTTTTTTTGACGCTGATGGCGACAATGATCTGGATCTTTATGTCGCAAACTATGTCAAGCTGCTGCCGGGAATGCCGCCATGGGGTGAGCGCAAGTATCGCGGACCGCGATTTTATGATCCATCAGACGATGTGTTGTATCGCAACGATGGCGACGGCATTTTTACAGACATTACCGCTGAAGCCGGGCTGGTCCCAGGCGGCAAAGGCCTGACGGTTATGGCCGCAGACTTTGACAACGATGGCGATCAGGAGCTTTTTATTGCAAATGACCGGACACCGAATTTCTTTTACCAAAACAATAATGGACATTTCGAGGAAAAAGGCTGGGAATCAGGTGTTGCCTTTGATCCAAATGGCGTTGAAACAGCCGGTATGGGAGTAGACATTACGGATGTTGACGGCGACGGCAGAGAAGATATCCATTTAACCAATTTCCGTATGGAAGCCAATAATCTCTACCAAAATCAGGGCGACCTGGTGTTTAAAGATATGACTGCTGCAATGCACATTGACAAAGCCACCTGGATTCGCACAGGCTGGGCCACGCGCTTCGCCGACCTGAATAATGATGGTTACCTTGACTGTTTCGTTGCAAACGGCGGCATTTGGGAGCAACCCCCGAACAATAAAAATGCTATCGCGTATGAGGAGAAAAACACCATCTACTTAGGCGCGCAGGAAGGAGGCTTCACGGATGTGAGCGAAATGTGCGGCGCCGATTTCATCGCTCCGCGAGTTAGCCGTGGAGCAGCTTTTGGCGATTATGATAACGACGGCGATCTTGATATCCTGGTTATTAACACCAGAGCAGGCGACACACCTCAGCTTCTTCGCAATGACACGCCGGTCAATGATCGTTGGATCAAAATAAAAGTAACTGGAAAAACCCCCAACACCAATGCTATTGGCGCAAAAGTCAAAGCGAAAATTGGCGACCGCCTTTACTACACAGAAGTTCGATTTTCTTCAACCTACTTAGGAGCCAGCGATCATACCATTCATATTGGCCTGCGACCCGGCGAACAGGAAGTTAACGTTGAAGTGCAATGGCCGTCAGGTCTGACGACTACCAAGCAGGGAATGGCCGGCAAAACACTGGCCATTGCAGAAGAATAGGCGAAAAGATACTAAAATGGACAATTTACGTTATAGCGCAGCCGCTTGCCAGCTCGATTTGCCTAATCCGATGCAACGCTCTGAAATAGGCGAACGCACCGCGCGCATGATAGGCATGATACGAATGGCAGTTGAAGGTTACTCGCCATTTCTACCTGTAAAACTACTGGTTTTTCCAGAATTTGCCCATGCGGCGCCGGTTTACACAACAGCCGCAGAACTACGCAAACACCTAACGGTACCCATTCCAAATGAGCATACGGAACGCTATATAGAGATCGCCAAAGAACTGGACGTTTACATCCAAACAGGCACCTTTCTTGAAGAAGACCCTGCCTGGCCGCATGCAGTATTCAATACAACATGTCTGATCGGACCAAATGGGATTTTGACAAAATATCGCAAGGTAAATCCGTGGATTCCATGGGAAGTCAATGCCAGCCCACATGATTTGGAGGGATATAATGAGGAGTTATTTCCGGTGGCAAAAACGCCGATTGGCAACCTTGGAGTGGCGATTTGCTACGACTGGCTCTTTCCCGAGGTTCTGCGCCAAATTACGGCAAATGGAGCTGAAGTCTTAATTCGGGTTTCCGCCTATATGGATCCATGGGGCGCGACTGCGCCAATGGATTGGTGGACAGTTGTAAACCGATGCCGCAGCCTTGAAAATATCGCCTATGTGGTGGCCGCAAATCAAGCGGCCAGTTTATCGAACTATCCGCCGTTTTCGTGGCCGGGCGGCAGCATGATTGTTGACTATGAAGGCCGTATTCTGGCGCAAGCCGATCCAGGAGCTGGAGCCAAAATAGTCGTGGCTCCGCTCGACATCAATGCTGTCAGGCATGAACGCAAAATTCGTTCTGGCCATCACATGCTGGCGCATCTGCGCACCGAAGCTTATCCCGTATATGGTCAAAAATTCTACGCCGCAGGTCAATTCACTACGGAAAAGAATTTGAGCGTTGACAAGACCGCCGCCGCCATCGCCAAGTCGAAGTCAAATCTTAAAAAATAGGCTTTCGACTATTGGCATTGTCTTTCATTTGAATTGGGATATGAAAGGCAAATAAGTAAAACGGCCACACAATCCAACACGTCACGAACCGATTATCGGGTTACCGCTCCTCTTTCAACCGCAGCACCCTCAGGAAAACTTCCTATTTCTGCGCGAAGATCTGATTGTTCTGACCGTTGTTTTTCAATAAATTGCAAAACACCTCGCACAACTGCGTCAGCCATTTGTTTCATAAAGGAATGATTCAGCAGCAACATTTCATCTTCAGGATGAGTAAGAAACGCCCCTTCTACAAGACAGGCAATCATATCGGTTTGTCGGGTCACAACAAAAGGCGAATATCGTCTACCAAAGGGTCGCAGCCCTGTTTTGCACATATTTTTATAAATTAAATCAGAAAGCGGTTTTGCTTGCGGATGCGAGTAATAGACTGCGGTTCCACGAGGACGCATGGGGTCTACGTTCGGGTTGATCGAATTATTGTGCAGCGACAAAAAAAGATGCGCTTCCTTTTGCCGAGCGTTTTTAACGCGCTCAATCAGTGACATGGCTACATCGTCAGAGCGCAGCATAACCACCACGGCGCCTTTTTCTTCCAGCAGCTCCTTCACCAGATAAGCGAAGTGGAGGTTAACGTCTTTTTCCGCTAAGTCAGTGGCGCTGACAACGCCCATGGCCTCGCCGCCGTGACCTGCGTCAACAGCTACTCTTAGCCCGGTCAGAAGATGCTCACTATCCACAGAAAAAATCGGCTCTTTCCGAATGGACAACAGAAATTCATCACCGATATATCCGGCCTTGTATCCCCACTGCTGTTTTTGATTTAAGACAATGCGCAGCTTAACCAGATCGCCGTTCTCTTGACGGAATGATATTTTTTTCAAGGGGTGAAATTGATTCCACTCAGGCTCAAAACGATTGGCGCGCAAGGCTCGGAAAAAGGAAACCTCAATATATTTTTTTCCAATTGATTGCATGACCCGAAAGGGCGCTTTCGCTGAAATTTTCACCCTGACATTGATCCATTCACTCGCAGTGTCTGTTTTTACAGAACTGATGGCCGCGTACGGATATTCATGCGTGTCGGGCAAAATAGCAAGGCTTGCAGATTTAATATAATATTCATGGTTGCGGGACAAACGAATTCTCGAAAACCCATCCATTTGGCTCAGAATCTGCGCCCGAACACCTTGTGGCAATTCCATATAGACCGGGCTATTCGGTTTCTTTAAAATGGAATTCACAGAATCCATGGTGACTGCAATCAGAGGCTCCATTTCGGACAAGATGCTTACTTTCCCCGGAGCCTCAAACTGAAAGGCGCGATTGTCATTTCCCTTAAAGTTCACGACAATGCTTACAATTGATCTATTGAGCCAGTTATCCGGTAATTTCACTTTCGCTCGATAAACGCCTTTTCCGGAAGAAAGCTCTTTCATCGCAAACGTAGCGCGATAGCCTGAAAGCGAACAAACGGCCTCACCAGCGGGACTACCCCGGAAAGCAACCAAAAACTCGTCGCCGGGATGAAGCATCAAATCACTTGCAGGAACAACGCTTGATTGATCAATTGCTGTTGGCGAAATCGGAAATCTTGGCTTTAGCGGCGGCCGAAAAACGTTGACCGTGTCTAAAAATGTGGCGAACTGATCGCTGACATGAAAAATAATTAAATTCCACCCGTAATCAAGATTCACCATTCCAACAAAAGCGCCGCTTGGATAAACTGACAATTTCTGCCGCTGCACAACGACCATTGCCTCTGGATCAGTCGAGCCCGCAATGCGAATTTTGGCAAAATCAAGCGTGTCGCCATCCAAAGGAAAAACAATTTTTAACGGCGGACTTTGAGTCAACGGCTGCGGTTGTGGCAATAATGGCGCAACGAATAGCGGGAATATCAAAAAGAACAAACACTTAAACATAAATCGCACAACCTCGCTAAATGCAAATATAAAAGCAGCTTTTGTAAAACAGGCGTCCGGTTGAAGCAATATGCTTTCTCTTTCAGCCTCAAACACCGCTTGTTCGATCATAAAAAGTAATTTGGCCAATCATACGCAAAATAAAACGGGTCTCGACTCCATTTACAAATTCATGGTCAATCGCCAATTGTTTATTGTACAGCCTTTCGAAACGGTTCGACGACTTTTATCGAAGCCAATATTCTCTTTTTCTTGAAAAATTTCAAAACAATATAGAGCACGGAAACAGACAATAAAGTTAAAGTTGCTTAACATGGAAAAGTTTACTTATGCAGTCCCGATAAAAAATTAAGTTTGGTTGACGGCTCAAACAACCGAGACCCTTTAGCAAGAAAAGATGCGCCTGTAGTAGAATCAAGGAAGATTTGTAAGACAGGAAGTCAGACGAAGGCGCAACGTAAGCGGCCCATATTGGGCCGCTTTTTTTTTGCCCAATAATTTCAAAGACTCTGAATGGAACATTGAACGTTATAAGGGGAAACACAACTATTTAGGCGTTACCTCCAGACAATCCGGGTTCCTCCCTTCCCATCGAGCGCATTCTCCAAATTTGCAGGATTTGTAATTATTACTTCACGGCCGCCAGCCTTCAGATACATGATTGCTGAAGCCACTTTAGGCCCCATGCTGCCAGGCGGGAAATGCCCCGCCTCTATATATGCAGATGCTTGCTCACAGGTAATTTTATCCACTGACTGTTCATTTTCCTGACCAAAATTCAGGTAAATTTTTTCGGTTTCCGTCAGGATGATAAACAGATCAGCTTTCACATCGCTGGCCAGCAGCGCGCTGGATAAATCTTTGTCAATGACCGCTTCAACACCGACATACTCATTGTCACTATTTTGGGTTATCGGCACGCCGCCGCCGCCTAAAGCCAGCACCACATTACCGGCATAGACAAGCGAACGAATCATCCGACTTTGAATTACCTTTTGCGGCATCGGACTCGGAACAATACGACGGTATCCCCTGTTGGAATCTTCAGCAATTTGCCAATTTTCATACCTTTCTTTGAGCTTTTCAGCCTCTTCTTTTGAATAGAATGGTCCGACGGGCTTTGACGGATTATCAAATGCTACATCATTTGGATCCACAATAACTTGCGTAATCATAGTGATGATGTGCTTACGAATTCGATGATGACGAAATTCATTTAATAGCTGTTGTTGGAGAATATAACCCAGCGAACCCTCGGTCTGCGCCACCAACACATCAAGGGGAACCGTGGGAACCACTTCCTGCGCCAACTCATTTTGCATCAGCAAATTCCCGACTTGCGGACCATTGCCATGTGTAACGACCAATTCATAACCTCTTTGCAGAACCGTTATAAGCCGTTCACACATTTCCCGACTATTGGCTTCCTGCTCCTCTATGCTTCCGCTGCCTGCTGATTTTAGTATGACATTGCCGCCAAATGCAACCAAAGCAACCGATCCTTCTCTGGCTTTTTCCCTCATTATTTCAAAACACTCCTTAAAAGATGACAAAAAACATTAATCTCATTCATTAACCATCCCATTTAGCCTATAAAATAGCCGAAAAATACAACCGTGGCAAGAAAAAGATAATTCAAACGGCCATTCTGCAAACAACGCCGCTAAAACAGCCTTTTGTATCAAACAAAAAGTCTAAATCATCGAATAAATTCTTATTTATTCCGGGAACGCCGCAATAAGAATCATCAAGACACATTTTTATAAGTTTTATATTGTACGCGCTTTCTGCGAAGTTTATATTTTCATGCTATAGAGAACCTTTCTCCTTAATTTTTAACAGGAAATATAAATTGACATGAAAATAGTCGGCATGCAACTGATTGCAGAACTCGACGGGTGCTCATCTGAATTATTGAATAACGCCCCTAAATTGCAGGAAATCCTTACTGCGGGAATCCTGCATAGCGGGCTCACGCAGGTTCATATTTGTAGCAAAGAGTTTCAACCAATCGGCGTAACCGTAATTTCCATTATTGCCGAATCGCATGTATCAATTCACACTTACCCGGAAGCGCGCCACGCATCGGTTGATATTTTTCATTGCGCCAGTGATTGTCAACCTTTATATACGTTGTTGGACTTTTTGAAGTCATCTTTGGGAGCGCGCACAGCAAAACACCTACAAATCGAGCGCGGCAGCACATTAGAACTTAGCGACGACAATTTCATTACTTCTCCTGCAAACCGGGGATTTGAGGTTCGCTATCAACTGGAGCGGCGCCTGTTTAAACGCAACTCACCTTATCACCTTATAGAAGTTATCGAAAATAAGGCATTCGGACGCATGCTGTTTATGGACGGCGACTTGCAATTCTCTGAGAAGGATGTCGATATATACAATAAGCAAATGCTTGCGCCTTTACTTGAGGGCGAATTCCTCCCTCGAAAAATTGCAATCCTTGGCGGCGGAGCCGGAAATGTTCTGCAAGCGCTGTTAAAGCTCCCGGTCGAAGAAGTTATCGTGGTTGACATTGACGAGCTTGTGCCGGAAATCTGTCAAAAATATATGCCAGCTGTCTGCAGTGATGCATTTGAGGACACGCGCGCGAAACTATTGATACAAGACGCAAATATATTTCTGCAACAAAACCATGATTTCGATGCCATTATCTGCGACCTCACAATGAAGCCCAATTCATTGACCAGCCCCGATAAAGAACCATTCATGGACAATATTTTCATCAAAATTGCCGCCAGCTTAAAACAACATGGTCTGCTTACTTTCCAATGCGACTCTGTGTACAACCTGAAAGCTAAAGAATTGATCAGAGAGACTTTAGTGCCCTCTTTTACTGACATTTCATTTCGCTCAGCGTTTATTCCTTCCTATTCCGAACCATGGCTTTTTGGCTTTGCCAAAAAAAGCTTCCTGACTAAAAGGTGAAAAGCGTCGGGGCTTTGCTGATTTGAGAATAAAAATTTGTACACAATAAGTACTTACTCAAGTTTAGGGACTGGTTAAAGCGTTGTTTTCCCTACAAAACCTACCAAATTGATATTATCGTAAATCCATAAATAATAAAATAATAAGGGCGTATTTAATTTCGACTTGCTTTGTAATTAGATTAAAACTATTCATTCGTTTCGAACTTTTTATCCCTGTATGAAAAAGACAGAAACAGTTTTCTTGCTGATCCTCAGGAACTGAGAATCAGCAAGAAAGCACTGCTTTTAAGAAAAAGAGGAAAGTCTGTGTCCACCAGTGTTAATCCGTAGCGGATAGCAAAGTTCCTACAGGATTCTTTGCTTAATACTTTTCCGTTTTGAATGCTTTTGGAATGATGTCTATTCAAAAAACGCTTCCTTATTAAGGAAGCTGTTGATTAAGTCCATTTTTTTGAGAGCTTTAGCGACCTATATATTGAAGTTAGGATCTGTAACTTGTTTAAAGAGCTATTAAATCAACAGACTCATGAATTTGCCGAAAAATTGCTCACGGAGATCAAGCAGAAGAGCGTTTATATGCAAGGTCCGGAAAACGGCCCATGGCCAAACGGTTTGCTTTCGCTCTATTACGAGCATTTAAAAACCACTGACGGGAAAAAACTTTGGTCGGAAGTGTTCTCAACTGTCGATACTTTTTTGCCAAATGAGGACAATTCAAAAGGAATAATTCCCTTGTCTCTGTTTCATGTCAATCGCAAATCATTCACCCCAAACCATTTACGCACTGTCTTGCTTCACCGTCTGTGCTGCCTGCACCGACAGTTCCAGGAAGGAAAAGTCCTTTATGAGCAAGGCATTAAAAAATGGCTTAACCTGGAAATTAAAAACCCAAAAGCCTATTTTCAGTCCATGTTAGGTTTTTCGATAACATTTGACCGACAGGATCAGGAGCAACATATTGGCTACATTCAACCCAAAGGTCTTTTCCCGGAGGAGCGACAATGGCTTGAGCAAAAATTCCCGCAAAGAGAGAACCTTGAATTCCCGGAGCTAATTGAAACCATAATCAGCGCAGCAGATTATTTCCCGAACAGCACAAAAACAAATTTCCCCAAAAGTATGAACTCTTTGTCAGACTGTTATGAAGCAATCAAACTATTCCCTAAACTTTCAGGAAAAAAGCGAACCCTTTTTGACATGAGAATTGAGTTCGAAAGTTATTTGGAAAACCAACATGAAGAAATTAGTCGGCTCAAGCAGCATGATACAGGCGGAAAAATTCATGCTCTTATGGTCGAATTGGTAAATCGCTATAAGCAGCGTGAAATAGAAAACTTTTAGAAACTCTAGTTTTTCTCGCAAACCGCACAAATGGATTCTTCCCTCCCAAACGCTTCAAAAAAGCATCACTACACCAGAAAAGCACCAACTCAATCCTTTGTTTATAAGGCACTAAACTTGTAATAAAGTGTTACTTCCACCTCTAAAAAATCTAACACTACCCATTACCGCCCTCTTCTCCATTTCAAACGCAAAAGCCCGAAACTAAAGAAAATTCAAACCTTCTTAGATTGATTGTGTCAGACGACGTTCACCGAAGGGCTGCCACGTTCTCAAACCACTTATCATAAGGATATGTGAAATGAATAAGCTAAATCGCAATCCAGGACGAGAGAAGTCGCAAGAAGTTATTTATGAAACCAAGCCAAGTTTTTTTTACTTCGTCACCGCAAGGTTCCTCGGACTATTGGCGCTACTCTGTGTCGTTGTCTCACTGACTACATATTTCGGCCAAATTCATGCTGCGTTAATAATAGCCACCTCCTCAGGTTGCGGCATGAAGCTCCATTTTAACTCTCTCCGCTACCAGATAACAAGAACCTGTTTAGTCAAAATCAGCAGGGTCTATTTGATTTTTCCTAAAAAAGTGTATGTCATGCTGGGGCAGATTTCCTCAGTAGAAGTTTTACCGGCAGGATTCTTAGACGGCGTGTTTGGCATATCGGAAGTAGTCGTGTTTGAATCAAGCGGTCAGAGCCAAATTTTTCAATTTATGTCCAATCCAGAGGAGTTTAAAACCATGCTTACAAACGAAAGAGAAAAACCAACTCAAATAATAGTCTACGAACGTAGCGAACAAAACAAACATGAACCGAACAACGCACCTGAAGTTTCCGCCAATCGTCGGCTTAGGAAATTAAACCAACCCACGCCGTCGCGAGTCAATGGTTCCGCTGCGCAAGTGAACGGAAGGCCGGGCAAGGCTCGCAATGGTGGTCTGCCAACTTTGCCTGTTAAATTGCCGCTGAATCCAAGCGGCAGGCCGCAAAAGCCCTGGCCGTATATAAGTGACGAAACAAACAACAGATAAGCAAGAATAACGTTCTTTCAAAAAGCCCGGAGACAATAATCTCTGCAAATGTTTCCGGGCGCTATTTTGACTTTTTCCGAACCTTTGCCGAGGCTGTTATTTTCTTTTTAAAGTTATAGAAAACCGGATCAATTTTGTAAGGGATTCGTTTGTCGCGCAAAGCGAGCCTCAGTTGAAGTCTTTGCCAAATATTGAGGCATTGCATGCTGTATTCAATGCAACATTCGATAATAAAACTGTTTCTTGGCGTTGTTATTATTTTGAAATCGGGCGCGACGCACACCTTCAGTTCTTTTTCAAGAAGCTCAACAATCAGACATCGCGTCCAGATTTTTCGTGTGCGCAATAGCGGCTCATTCTTCACCTTAACCCAACCGACAAGACCAGTTCTCAGCGGCAGAATGGGCATCGGGGTTTTCCTGTTTTCATTGAAAAAAAGCGCTCTTTTACAAAAACTGATGATCTGATTTATTCGGCTAACTTTTTGAGGAATTACAGGGGTTGGCAAACTTTGTCCGGCCAGCATTTCAGCCTTTTCCTGGCTTAAGAAATCATCGATATGAATATTTTTTTCAGTGAAATCAGGTGAAATTCTGACAATAAGGTTGGCCTTGCAGGCGCCGACAACGATGCATTTTTCCCATTTTAAGTCTTGTTGAATGTAGCCAATGGCGCCCATTTTAAACATATATAATCTCCTTAAAAATTGTTCATCAGGGAAGATTACTCTCTCCTAATTTTTCCCATAATACGAAAAAACGACAAGTGGATTCAAGAGATGTGACTAGATTACAATACTCTTTCCCCAAAATACCACATTATGTCTCGCCAGTTTTAATTTGCCCGTTCAGCAGTATTTTTTCCATACCTCTCTTTTGTCGGCAACTCTTCCCTCGGTCAAGATAGCGGAGCCGGGCGTGAAGCAGCTTTGAGATACAATCATCTATGAGTCTGTTGATTTAATGGCTTTTTGAACAAATTGCAGCACCTAACTTCAATATCTACGTTGAAAAAATTTTCAAAAATGGACTAAATAAACAGTGTCATATATTTCTTTTCATTTATCCAAACTTCCCTACCACAAAGCGCAATTGACTTTGAATTGAGATGCCAAGACGATTATTTCTGTTGCAAAGCGCCTCCAACATCGAATCCGATTAGTCCAATTTTTCTTCAGACATTAGCCTGGCAATCGCTTTGCCGCGGGCTGCATGCCACGCTGCAGGCCTTTGAATTCAGTTGCATTTATTGCAATTATCAGCTACTATTAGGGCTTTCAAACTGAAAGTTTTTATGAAAATTGTATATTCTGAAAAATTTGAAAAAATGAAGGGCAAAACCTATTTCCCGCTGTTGAGCGCCGAGGAACAGGAAGTTGTCCGCCGCCTGGCTTTGCAACACAAACTGACCTATCAAGAGTTGCGTCAGCTAGCCGAAGCTGGTCGTGATCTAACCATGTGGCAGGAAGGCGGCCTGTCCGGCTGGCGGAACAGTTTGAACGGCGGAGCGGAAAATTTAAAAAGTGGCAAACTTCTTCTGACCCATCTGAACGCTTATCTGAATTCGAAAAGACGCGAACCGAAAAGCTATCCGGAGGAAGGTTTTGCCAAGCCTGCTCATCGTGAAAAAAAGCAATTGGTTCAAATTGAATCTGACAAAAAGATTCAAGGGATGTGTCCGGTCGCCTCACCGCAAACGGTTTGTTGTAATTTGCGAACCATCGACGCTGTTGAGAACTGCGCTTTTGGTTGCAGCTATTGCACCATTCAAACCTTCTACACAGATAAATTTTTATTTGACAATAACTTTGTCGAAAAGCTGAATAAGATTGAGATTGAAGCTGACCGACCGTATCATTTTGGCACAGGACAGTCTTCCGACTCGTTGGTCTGGGGAAATAAATATGGCAATCTTGACGCGCTTTGCAATTGGGCGGCTGAGCATCCCAATGTAGTGCTTGAACTAAAAACCAAGTCTGACAATATTGCATATTTTCTGCAAAATGAGATTCCGCCAAACCTGGTGTGTAGCTGGTCGCTCAACACGCCTGTTATTATTCGCAACGAAGAGCATTTCACCGCCAATCTTGAGCAAAGGCTTCATGCGGCAAGAGCAATTGCTGATCGCGGCGTTAAAGTGTCCTTTCATTTTCATCCAATGGTTTATTACAAAAACTGGGAAGTTGATTATCCGGAAATTGCCGCAAGACTAATAGAAATGTTCGATGCGCAGGAAACGCTTTTTATTTCATTTGGTTCGGTTACCATGATCAAACCGGCCATGAAAAAAATACGCAACAACGGCCATCAAACCAAGATTTTGCAGATGCAACTGGTTGCGGATCCACACGGCAAACAAACCTATCCAGATGAGACGAAAGTCATGATGTTTAAGCGCATGTACGAAGCTTTTCAACCTTGGCGCGATGATGTTTTTTTCTACCTTTGCATGGAAAAACCAGAAATTTGGCTCAGCGCCTTTGGTTCTGTCTATGAGAATAATGATTTGTTTGAAAGCGAGTTATTGTCGAGTTGTATGAGCAAGATTAATCAACGGAGAGCGAAAACTTGCAGCCCAATCTAACGCCTGAACTGCTGATGCCAGCCGGCAATTTTGAAAAATTGCGTTTTGCCCTGGCCTATGGCGCCGACGCTGTTTACGCAGGCGTGCCGATTTTTTCTTTGCGCGCGCGTGAAAACGACTTTAACAAAGAAAACATCATTGAAGCGATTGATTACACGCACAAGCTCGGCAAACAAATCTATCTCACCATGAACATCTACGCGCACAATATGAAGGTTGATAAATTCCTCAATGCCTTTTGTGAGATGGATGATTTACAGCCTGACGCTTTTATTATGACCGATCCCGGTTTGATCAACAAAGCGCTGAAATTAAGGCCAAACACGGTGATTCATCTTTCAACGCAAGCCAATGCAACCAACTGGTCAACGGTCGAGTTTTGGCGAGACATCGGTGTGAAGCGCATTATTTTGCCTCGTGAACTTTCCATTTTTGAAATTGCAACCATTCATGAAAAAGTCCCAGATATTGAACTGGAATCGTTCGTACATGGCGCAATTTGCATTGCCTATTCAGGAAGATGCCTTATTTCCAACTATATCAATCATCGTGACGCCAATCAGGGAACCTGCACCAATTCATGCCGCTGGGAATTTCAATTGGCAGCCGAGAAAGGCAGCCTGTTGCAACAGGAAAACGAGCGCCAGCCTGACTCTGATGAATATAAGCCATTGCAAGGCAGTTACAAAGTGGCGGAAACGGGTGGCAAGGAAAACGATTTCATCCAGGATTGGTATGAGCTGGATGAAGACGAGCACGGAACTTATATGATGAATTCCAAAGACCTTTGCGCTGTGGAGTTGCTTGCTGAACTGAGAGAAGCTGGCGTTTGCAGCTTCAAAGTGGAAGGTCGAAGCAAATCTGTCTATTACGCCGCGGTTGTCGCGCGCGCCTATCGCCATGCCATTGATGATTTTCTGGAGGGCAAACCGTTTGACCGCAAGCATTTGGATGAGCTGATCAGCGCCTCAAGTCGCACGCTGATGACCGGCTTTATGAAGCGCCGTCCACAGGAATATGGCGAAAATTTTGAAGATGGCCTCTCCGCGCCGTTGACGCATCGGTTTGCCGGTGTGATCAGAGATTATGACGAAGAAACAAAATTGGCTACAGTTGATTTGAAAAACAGAATTAAGCAAGGCGACGAAGTGGAGGGGCTTTCTTCAAATGAGACTATCCCTTTTCGAGTTGAACAGTTTTTCAAGCTAAACGGCGAATCGGCTGACACCGGACATGGCGGTATGCAATACAAAATGCAGCTGCCTTTCAAACCGAAACCTTATTCATTGTTAAGATTGGTTTTGCAACCAGAAAGAAGCAAGTCTGAGTAAAGGTAATAAAAGAGGAATTTTGATGCGTTTTTTATATAACTATAAATAGCGAGGGTGAACAAATGGGCATGACATTAACAGAAAAAATACTTGCCAATCGGGCAGGTAAAAAAGAAGTAAAACCGGGCGACTTGATTATTGCAGATATTGACATTGCAATGGCGACAGATATTTCATCGCCGCTAACCATAAAGGTTTTTGAAGAAATGGGAGCGGCAAAAGTGTTTGATACGGCAAAGGTGCCGCTGGTTCACGATCACCTTGTTCCGGCCAAAGATATAAAGTCGGCTGAGTTTTCCAAAATAATGCGGACTTTTGCCCGCGAACAAAATATTAAGTATTACTATGAAGTTGGCCGATCGGGAATTTCCCATCAATTGCTGCCTGAACAAGGCTTGATTCATCCTGGTGATGTTGTTCTCGGCGCGGATTCACATAGCACGACCTACGGCGCCCTTGGCTGTTTTGCAACCGGCGTTGGCAGCACGGATATGGCTGCGGCCTGGGCGCTCGGCGAAACCTGGTTTCGGATTCCAGAGTCGATCAAAATTCGTTTTTCCGGAAAATTGCCTGAATGGGTTTCCGCCAAAGACATGATGTTGCTGGTGTGCCGTGATCTCGGAATCGAAGGCGGCACGTACAAGGCGCTGGAATTCGGCGGCGAAACCATTGCGAACATGCCGATGTATGACCGTTTTGTCTTTGCCAATATGACGATTGAATGCGGCGGCAAGAACGGCGTCGTCATTCCTGATGACAAAACCTCCGAATATCTGCGTGGCCGCGCCATAAAACCCGAAGAAGAGTGGAGCCTTTTCGAGCCTGATGCAGACGCTGTCTACAGCGACGAGCTGAATTACGATATCAGCGACTTGCAGCCCATGGTTGCCCAACCTCATTTGCCAGGAAACGTTGTGCAGGTCTCCGACTCGGAGCCGGTTCCGGTTGACCAGGTTTACATCGGTTCATGCACCAATGGCAAAATTGAAGATCTGCGCATTGCAGCTTCGGTTTTGAAAGGCAAAAAAGTAAATGCAACAACGCGCATGGTGGTTGTTCCTGCAACAGAAACGATATATCATGAAATGCTGAAGGAAGGATTGGCTGAAGTGTTCCATGAAGCGGGCGCATCAATTGGACCACCTACTTGTGGAGCCTGTTTCGGCGCGCACATGGGGGTTATGGCTGAAGGCGAAGTTGGCGTTTTTACCACCAACCGAAATTTTGTTGGAAGAAATGGCCACACAAAGTCAAATGTGTATCTTGTCAGTCCGGCTGTTGCCGCGGCCACTGCTGTTCGCGGTGTGCTAACAGATCCACGCGATGTTGTTGGATAAAATATTTCTTAGCGCTTTGAGTTATTATTTTTTAAAAGCCCGTCAAGCAGTTTGATTGACGGGCTTTTTCTTTTCATGTCCGACTATTTTCGCTATGTGAGAAAAGTCCGTCTGAAATTTTCGCAGCGCAAGGAAACACCCTGTTTCCAGCTCAATTTCAAACAGGCGTCAAATCGTTTCTATTTTCTTCTGGAAAACCAAACCTTCTTTTTTTAATGCCTGTAACGTTGGAATATATATCGCCCGATGTGTTGGAAGATGGCAACCGGTAATCGTTAAATCGCCGCTCAAAATCAACTTTACTCCAATAGACAGCGGCAGGCCGACGGTTCTTGTAATCGCCGTGTGTCCTTCAGCATCTCCTTTTTCAATAAAGGTTTGGGTGATTTTTTCCTTTTTTTGAGTGTCTTCAAAAAACGCATAGAGTTCATTTATCAAAACCACCATATCGCGGCTGCCTTCATTGACCACCAATTTATCTTTGACCAGATCAATCATGACTTCGGCGGGCGTTCTACAGTTGCTTTTGAGCGGCTTCTCCGAAAAAAGTCCAAGCCATTTCAAATTGGACATGATCGTTCCGGTTGGATTGATTCCTAAATAGTAGGCAACTCGTTGTTCAAGATCCGACCCGCTGACTTCAATGGGAATGAACAGTTCTACAAAGTCGCGATATGTCATGCCCTCTGTCACAGAAATTGTCAAATTTTCGTTCGGAATGCCCAACTTGACGATTTGTGACCATGTTTCACACCAGCCCGGATAGCGGATAGTGCCGCGAATGATAGTATCAGCGTATTGAATGTCAAAAAGGGAACGGTAGGACATTGATTCGCGATTCGGGTAAACTTCCATGACACCCAGACCCTTTACGTCAATGCCCCAGGAGTCTTGAAAAACCCCGTGCAGCGGGACCAATTTAACTTTGCCTTTTTCTAAATATTGCGCGCCATGTTCGCCGGCCATCACAATGTTCCTGGGGTTCCAGGTAATAAAGTATTTTAAAGGATTGGTCAAGGAATCTGGCGCAGGTATTGCCCCGCCATACGATTTGAATGCTTTTATTTTTCCGCCACGTTCGCGGACTTCCTCTATTAGCGATATGGCCATCATGTGATCAATGCCCGGATCGAGACCCATCTCGGTCAAAATCAATACCTTTTTACGGACAGCATCCATGTTCAGGTCATTCATCTCGCGGCTTTGGTAAGAGGCGGAAATCATGTGACGACCATAATGAACACAGTCAGCTGCAATCATGACCTGAAAAACAGGCGGCAGCATGTTTACAACGATGTCCGCTTTCTTAATATGAGTCGCTCGCAGTTCAGCGTTATTAATATCAAATGGGATGGCCGCGCCATTGGGATGACGGGCAACGGCTTTTTCAGCCAGGCTTAAGTTTTTTTCAGCCACAGTTATGAACCAGTTATTGGCCGCGGATTGGGCTAATAATTTTTCAATGAGATAAGTGGCGCTCAATCCCGCGCCCAGAACTAAAATCTGTTTCATCGACTTCCCTTTAGAAGGTTTACAACAACAACCTTTCAACGCAATCCATGGCGACGGTTATTTAGTAAAGAAAAAATGTCCGGGTCAGGCAAATGTGCGCTGACCGGGACGTTAGTTGCAAGTTATACCCAGAACGAACCCGCCTATTTTTCAGACATATGTGGATAACGCCAATCTTTCGGTGGATCAAACGTTTCCTTTAGGGAACGCGCCGTCATCCAACGTAAAAGGTTCATGGCGCTGCCAGCTTTGTCATTGGTACCTGACGCTCGTCCACCGCCAAAAGGCTGTTGGCCAACCACGGCGCCGGTCGGTTTATCATTGATATAAAAATTGCCTGCGGCATTTTGAAGACACTGTGAAATTTTGACCACAGCCGCTCTGTCCTGTGCAAAGACAGCGCCGGTTAAAGCGTAAGGCGAGGTTGTGTTGCAAAGTTCGAGCGTTTGGTCAAGTTCGTCGTCTTCATAAACATAGATGGTCATTACCGGGCCAAAGATCTCTTCCTGCATGGTTTTAAACAGTGGATCCGATGTAACAATTGTGGTCGGCTCAATAAACCATCCCTTGCTATCATCATAATTTCCGCCAGTAATAATTTCGGCGTCTTTAGCATTTTTGGCGTAATCAATATACTCCGTGATGCTCTTGAAAGCCGCTTCATCAATAACCGCCGCCATGAAATTGGTGAAATCTTCCGGATCGCCCATTTTTATTTTGGCTGTTTCAGATACGTATTTTTCTTTGAAATCGGACCAGATTGACTTGGGAATATACATTCGCGATGCAGCGGAGCATTTTTGTCCCTGATATTCAAACGCACCGCGCAATGCGCCAATTGCCAGCGCGTCTACATCTGCGGATGGATGCGCGAAGATAAAGTCCTTGCCGCCTGTTTCGCCAACAATGCGCGGATAATATTTCGAATTAATCAGATTGTCACTCATGGTTTTCCACATGTGCTGAAAAGTCGCGGTGGAGCCGGTAAAATGAACGCCGGCCAAATCTGGACTGGCCATTACAGGATTTCCAACTTCTCCGCCTGAGCCCGGAATAAAATTGATTACACCTTTGGGCAGTCCGGCTTCTTCAAGTAATTTCATAATAAAGTAAGCGGAGTATACAGCCGACGAAGCGGGCTTCCAAAGCGCGACGCACCCGGTAAGCGCAGGAGCAGTGGGTAAATTCCCGGCGATTGACGTGAAGTTAAACGGCGTCACCGCAAAGACAAATCCTTCCAGCGCGCGATATTCACTTCGGTTCCAGATTCCCGGCGAAGAGGTTGGCTGCTCCTTCATCAATTCCGTCAGATAAAAACAATTGAAACGCCAGAAATCGATTAATTCGCAGGCCGCGTCAATTTCTGCCTGAAAAGCTGTCTTCGACTGCGACAAAAGTGTGGCGGCGTTCAATGTTTGGCGCCATGAGCCGGCCAGAAGCTCGGCTGCTTTCAAAAAAACTGCGGCGCGATGTTCCCATGGCATATCAGACCAGATTTGACGCGCATCCAGCGCCGCCTCGATAGCGAGGCTCACCTCTTTCTTTCCGGCCTTGTGATAAACGCCAAGGGTGACAGAATGGTCGTGCGGCGCTCTCATTTTAGCGGTGTTCCCGGTTTTAATTTCCTCGCCGCCGATAATCAATGGAACTTCTATTTGAACCGATTTCAGTTCACTGATTTTATTCTTTAATGCTGTTTTTTCAGGACTTTGCGGGCTATATGAATAAATCGGTTCATTTTGTGGAAAGGGTGTTTTAAAGTATGCGTTAGACATTCTATTCATTCTCCTTTGCTTTAGGATGATTCACATCAAAAAAATGAGTGCAAACATAACATGATTAGGTCATAAAATCAAGGGGATGTAATGAGAAATAAAACGATTAGCAAGGTTTGCAGCATCCGCCTTCAAAGTTAAGTTTCGGTAACATCAACCCGATAGTAAGGAAGGCTCGGTTGACACTATTTAAAGCGCTCTTTACAATTTTTTGTCATGGTATTTTTTTGCAGGAGAAACTCATGAAGAGTATGTGGTTACTAGTTATTGGTCTGGTCAGCATTTGCTTTTGCGACCCAATATTAGCTGGCGTCAGAGAGAAAACAGGACTTGGTTTTGACCTGAGTTTTTCAAAAGTATATGGCAATAAAAATATTGGCGACTATGAATTTGGCGGCAGGCCGCTTAATTTTCGGTTCAACGTGAAGCCAAATATTTTCATTGATACCGATATCGGTTATTCAAGGGTGAGCGCGCCGCTCAATAGCGGAAAACGGATCACTCCGATACTCAGTCTCGGTTTCCGGCTCGGCTATCGCTTTTTTCCGGAAGAAAAGTGGAATCCACTCCTCTACATTGGCAGCGGCGGCCTTGCTTTTCGCACTCTCGGCGGCCGCGCTGCATTTGATGCATACGCCGCATTCGGCGCTGGAACCGAGATTTTTGTCAGTGAGCAACTTGGCCTGAATCTTATGGTTGATTATCGTTATACCAGCGGTGACAATTTCGATGGAATGGTCGCCCCCAAAGGCTCAGACTCTTTTTTAAACCTTTTTGTCGGATTAAATTACTACTTCGACACAAAAAACGCCTGGGCCTATAATGGTTTAAAGCCTGTTGAAGTCGAGACAGTTGACGATACAGATTCGCAGGCCATGCGCATGAAGATCGAAGCAGGCAATCCTGAAAATATTTTTCTCGTTAAACGTGAAGCGCTGCAATACGCGGTTGTGACGCAAAAAGAGGAAATGGGTCTGTTTCAGGCAAAAGCCTCCACGCTGAGCAATCGCATTGACGAAATTGAAGATTTGTTAAGAACATTGGCCTTTGTCGAAGATGGCGACGATACACAGGCGCCAAAAACAGAAGAGCCGCAAATGTCTGACTATCACAAAGCGCTGCTTCTTTTTAGAGCTGGCTCGTATGACGAGGCGGTGAAGTCGTTTGGCGAAATGATTATTGAAAATCCACGCCACCTGCTGGCCGGAAATTGGTGGTACTGGATGGGCGAAAGCTATAATAATATGAAAATCTATGACAAGGCAATAACGGCATTTCAAAAATCTGCAACGCTGACCGCCTCACAGTTGAAAGCTGAAATCATTCAAATGATGATTGGTCTGTGCCAGGTGCAGTCGGGTGAACATTCACAAGCGCAGCTAACATTTGAACAATTGCTGCTGCAAAATGAAAATGGCCTGTTCAGCGGGCTGGCGCATGAATATCTTTTAAAGTTGGATTGGAACTAGAAAAGAGCCTTCTTTGGGAAATTTAGCTCAATCACGATATTTTTGCCACCAGCTTTGCAAGCGTTCCAAAATGCCTTTCTCAGCGCCATTTCGGGTGGGCCGGTAGTATTTTCTATCGCGAAGATTATCGGGAAGATATTGTTGTTCAACGAAGCTACCCTCGTGATCATGCGGATAGATATAACCGTCGCCATACCCTTCGCTTTTCATCAAAGCGGTGGGCGCGTTGCGCAAATGCAGCGGCGCTTGTTCAACAGGATGCTCTTTTACATCTTGTTGCGCGGCGGCAATGGCTTTATAACTGGCGTTGCTTTTGGGAGCGCATGCAAGATAGGTTGCGGCTTGGGACAAAATAATCCGGCCTTCCGGCATGCCAATATAGTTTATCGCGGTAAACGCCGAAGTTGCCATCGTCAGCGCTCCGGGATCCGCATTGCCAATATCTTCCGATGCGAGAATAATCAATCTACGCGCAATAAATCGTGCATCCTCACCTGCTTCAATCATACGAGCCAGCCAATATAACGCGGCGTTCGGATCGGAGCCGCGCACACTTTTGATAAACGCTGAAATAATGTCGTAATGATATTCACCCTTTTTGTCATAAGGCGTCGCTGTTGTTTGCAAGGCTTCTTTTACAGCAGCCCCTTTGACAACGACCTCACCCTCACTGCCTTTTGCGGCAATTCGTATACTCAACTCTAGCGTATTCAAAGCATTGCGCGCATCGCCGCCGGTCATTTTAAAAAGTATGCGCCGCGCTTGCTCATCCAGTGTGACTTTTTGTTTTGTAAGTAATTCATCTGTCGTTAACGCATGTTCAACGATTTTCTCAATCTCCGCCAAGTCAAGTTGATTCAGTTTATAAACCCGACAGCGGGAGAGCAAAGGAGCGTTCACTTCAAAGGATGGGTTTTCGGTTGTAGCGCCAATGAGAAGAATCGTTCCATCTTCTACACTGTGCAACAAAGCGTCCTGTTGCGCTTTATTAAAACGATGAATTTCATCAATAAACAGAACGCTGCGTTTGGCCAGAGAGCGATTCGCCTGCGCCTTTGCCAATACTTTACGGATGTCGGCGACGCCTGCGGTAACCGCGCTCATCAGAAAAAAATCTGATTGGGTTTTCCCAGCAATCAACTTTGCCAAAGTGGTTTTACCGACGCCAGGCGGCCCCCAAAAAATCATGGAGGACAATTCGTCATTTTCTATCGCTCTTCGGATAATTTTATTTTCGCCGATCAGGTGTTCCTGTCCAAAAAAATCAGACAGCCGTTTCGGGCGCATTCGATCTGCGAGCGGTGTTGATTTAATACTTTGCGCATCTGCTTCCTGTTGAAAAAGATCCATTTTCCAAAAATTCCAGATAAGTGATTCTTAAAGGAGGATATACAATAGAAGACTGGTTGCAAATGAAGTTTACGAAAGTCGCGTTCGACTGACGGCAAGAACCTGTCGAAACCGGAAAAAAACGTTGTGGATAAACGCAGATAAGGTTGAATGAAAAGTCAGGTCAAACAGATATCCGAGAGCTGGTTTCTTCCTGAGTTTTCCCAAACACCCTTAAGAAAAGAATCATACCAGTCATTCCAATCACAATAGATATATAAGGCGGCAAGCCCCAGCCAGCCGGAATATAACCACAAACAGATGCAAAAAAACCTGCAGTCATGGCATACGGCAACTGTGTTCGCACATGATCCACATGGTCGGCAGCCGAAGCCATGGACGACAAAATCGTGGTGTCTGAAATCGGGGAGCAATGATCGCCAAAAACCGAGCCGGACAATATTGCCCCAATCGTTGCAAGTAAAATATTAAAACTTAATCCGACTTCAAGACCTGCGTCAATGGACAGGCTATGCGCAATGGGAATCACAATCGGGGTCAAAATAGCCATAGTTGCCCATGAAGATCCAGTTGAAAAACTGATAATACCGGCAATAAAAAAGGTTATAAATGGCACCATGTGCGGCGACAGCATATCCTGAGTCAGACTAAGCACAAAGCCCGCCGTGTTGAGCGTTTCACAAATATCTCCGATAGACCATGCGAGAATAAGCACCATGCAGGCAAGCAGCATGGACTTGTAACCGGAAACAGCGGCCGAAATCGCTTGACCTACTTTTAGGATACGCTGCATGACGGAAAGAAAAGCGGCGACAAACATGCCTGAAAATGCTGCCCAGATTAAAACATTATATGAATTTGCCGCTCCGAATATTTGTCCCAGTGTTGAATTAGCCACATCAGCGCCCAATTCATTTTTTCCATCCATATAAAGACCGGCGAATGTAATCAGAATGACAACCACAATTGGAATTAATCCATTGTACCAACGCTTTTTGATCTCAGGAGCAGGAACAAATTCATTTGATTCTGTGTCAGACACAGGTTGCGCCCCGTCACGAAGCGGTTTCCCTTCGTTTACCGCCCGAATTTCAGCCTGTCGCATAGGGCCGAAGTCGCGGCGGCTTGCGGCAATCATAAAGACAAAAAACAAAGCTAATATACTGTATGTTGAAAAAGGTATCGACTTAAGGAATACGCCGTATGCGTTTTGGTCAAGGTGTAACACCGAAAATACTTGCTCAATCAGACCAACCTGAAACCCGACCCAAGTCGATATAATCGCGATAGAGGCTACAGGCGCCGCTGTTGAGTCAACGATATAAGACAATTTTTCTCTTGAAATTTTCAATTTATCAGTGAAGGGTCGCATGGTATTGCCAACCACAAGCGTGTTTGCATAGTCGTCAAAAAAGATGAGCAGCCCCATGGCCCAGGTCACCAATTGACCAGCGCGCCGGGTTTTGGCCATCTCACTTAATTTATCAACAATGCCCGCTGTTCCACCCGACCTGGAAATAACGCCAACCATGCCTCCCAAGGTCAAACTAAAGAGCAGAATAGCAGCTTGCGAAGAATCCGTTATCGCTTTTATAAAAAAAGTATCAACCGTTCTGATAAAGCCGTTGATAATATTATAATCGTAAATAAAAATCGAACCAATCCAAACACCGCAAAACAATGAAACCAAAACCTGGCGCGCAACAAAAGCCAGAATAATCGCAATGATAGGCGGCGCCAAACTTAAAATCCCGGGAATAACCCTTAAGTTTATTTGATGATTGGTTCCCCTTGTCATCAGTTTTAAAGGATGATGACCAGAGTAAGGAATAACGAGATTTTCTAACTTGGCTTTACCAGCAGAAAAGTGAACTTCCGAGACTTTTTTCAGCGAATCAGCGCCAGCTTGAAAAATTGTACCCGAAATAGCAATGATTTCATTAAAACTTTCGATAACAGTTTTAGATGAATCAGTTGCGGTTATCGCAATGTCGAACGGAACATTGGCTAATACAATTTGGGGATAATCGATTTTAAAGATAATTTGTTGCGAGTCGGCGCGCGCTTCGATAGCCATATCCTGAGCCAAAGAGAAATCAACGCTGATTAAAATACTGACATTTATTATCAGGAAAATAAGGGGCTTAAAACGAAGTTTCATATTTTAATTTTTCTTAAAATAAGGAAGTGAATGGTGATGATAAGCAAATGTTGTAAAAAAGTAAAGTGGAAAATAGCACAACGAAGCGCTTGCTTTTGCTGCATTTTATACTAACTTTCGACCCTGAATCAGGCTCCGCGCCAAACCCAGAGACCCATGCTATGAACAAGAAAAGTGTTTTCACCTTAATCATTATCTGTACGACCGCCCTTAGCTGTTTCGCTGGAAATGAAGGGCTGATGACCTATTATGCCCTGCCAGCGGGAAGTGACAGCCTGCAATGGATGACGACGCCGCCAACACTACGCAAAACAATTGACCTGAACGGTGTTTGGCAAGCCTCTGTGACGGAATCCGGGCAAACTTTTGACGCGTCTGTGCCAGGCTACTATCTGGATAATCAGGAAGTTGTTTTTAATCGAACCTTTGTCCTGGATTCAAGCTTTCTCTGCCTGAAACTGCAACTGGTCGCGCTCGGCGTGGCAAACCAATGTCGGGTTTTTCTCAATGACAGATTTCTTGCCAGTCATGTCGGAGGCCAGGCGCCATTTACAGTTTCGTTGCCAAGTGATTTGCTGGTCAAGGACGGCGTAAATCTCCTGCGGATTATCGTTGACAATCGCCTGAAGCCGCGAAGCGGAATTCCTTTGAAATTCAGTCCGGGCATACCGCAAAATTATGGCGGCATTTTCCGTGAAATATATATCGAAGCGCTCCCTGCCTTTTCCTTGCGCGATCTGCACATAAAACCAATTCTTTCCGATGATATCAAAAAAAACCAACTGGGAATTGACCTGCGCCTCGACAAATCGGACGACGTTTCCTGTTTGCCGCAGCAAGGCGCAATCGATCTCCTTTTTGAATTGCAAGATCAGAAAGGAAAGCCGTTGACCGCCATGAAAATACCGATTGTTCTGCCGGAAGCTGGTTTTATGAATATTGCAGACACGCTTTCGGTCAAAAGCATTGAGCTATGGTCGCCCAATAAACCCGTGATATATAAGCTAAAGACGGCCTTGCGAAACAACGGCAAGATTATCGATGAAATAGTCAGGGATGTGAACTTTTTCAGCCTCTCACTAGATTCTGGCAAAGTGATTTTAAATGGCGTTCCGACAGCGCTAAAAGGCATCGTCATTTATGAGCAATTCCCCGAAACCGGCCCGCTTGCCACTGTTTCCGCTATAATTGAGCAAATCGATCGCATAAAATATCTCGGCGCCAATTCAGTTCGTATTGCAGGCGCGCCGCCTCACCCCTATTTTCTCGACGCATGCAACCAAAAAGGCCTGATGGTTTTCTTTGATTGTCCTTTCTCTTTTGTGCCGCCAATTCGCCTGGCCAACCCTGTGTTTCGCGAAAGCGTGCGGAACTACGTTGATGAAATCATAGAAATGTATCGCAAATACCCGGCCTGGATCGGTTTAGGCTTGGGAATGGATTGGCAGAATTCCGACAATGATTTTGTTGCTTTAACGGCAAACAAGTTCAAGAAAAACTCTGATAAACTCACCTATCTCATCGCAGGCAACAACTACTATGTGAACAATTCCATTGATTTAATTTTTGATAACCCGGCAAAATCTGATTATACGCCCGCCCTTCAGAAGGAACATGATTTTGTTCGAATTCCAACAATCGGACTTCCTTTGGAAATTGAAGGCGCCGAAGGCGTTGACGCCAAAGTTGCAACGCCTGAAAAAACGATTGTTGATGCGGAAGAACGGCAAGCCTATTTTTTAAACCGCAACCTGTCAAATTTTATGAGCCAACCGGGAATCGGCGGTGTTTTTGTAACCTCCCTGTTTGATTGGCGCGGTGACTTTACCCTCTTGTCCAACGGTTTGTCCGATGACTTACAGTTAAATACCAACGGTCTGTATACAGCCGATGGTCGTGAGCGAATTGCAGCTTCCGTTGTCCATGCCGCTTTCACCGAAGGTAAAACCTTAAAAATTTCCGTCTCGCCAATTCAGCGCTCTAACCCAAACATTTTCCCGCTGACAGGCATTGCAGTCATCCTGATATTTCTAATTTACTTCAATCGCAATCGCAGATTTCGCAGCAACATACGGCGCGCTTTCACCCATTCTCATGGCCTTTATTCCGAAATTCGTGAAAATCGAAAAGCCAGCGGTGAATACATTTTCATCCTCGCAATTCTATCGATTCTCTCCATGGCGGTCTTCGTCGCCAGCTTTTTACATCATTTCCGCCGCAGCGAGCTTTTCGAAAACTTCATAAATTTCATCATTCCGGCGCAAGTTGTAAAAGAAGCGATTGTTCTAATGGCCTGGCAACCGACGGTCGGCGTCGCCGCAACAACCGGATCCTTATTTCTATCGGTTTTTATTTTTATTGTCCTGCTTAAGCTTTTGGCTTTGTTATTTGGCAACAGACAACCTTTCTGGCAATTTTTCGCATTGGTCTTTTGGTCTGCCGCAAGTGTATTATGGCTGCTGCCGTTAACGCCAATTTATTACCGTGTTCTCTCACAAACAGAGTGGCAGACACATGCCCTGGCCTTTCTCGGCATTATCATCGCATGGACTTTTTTACGCTTGTTCCGCGCCATCAGAATTGTGCTGTTTCTGAGTATAATTCGATCAACGTTTATTTTTATTCTGGCAGGTTCTGCATTCTGCGTAGGTCTTGTTTGGTATTTAGATTTGGAGATTGCCCTGCTCGACTACATGCCGGTATATTGGGAAATCGTCAAAAGTTACGTCATTATAACGTGAGTTACAGGCCTCTCACAAAGCTCTTGACTTTCATTCAGTTTCTGTTAATTTTTTATCCGGCTTTATATGGCGCCTTCCTTTTTGGAATATACCCTATACAGCAAACCTCCGTATCTCCTGTCATTTTACCTGCTTAACTTGCGAGGGTTAAAACGTGTATTTGGAAAGCCTCCATCTCAACGGATTCAAGTCATTTGCAAAAAAAACCAAATTCCTTTTCAACGATGGCATAACGGCTATTGTCGGCCCGAACGGTTGTGGGAAAAGCAATACCGTTGATGCGATTCGGTGGGTGCTTGGAGAACAAAAAGCCGGAACCATTCGCAGCGAGAAAATGGAAAATGTGATTTTTAACGGAGCCCAAAAAACCAAACCATTAGGCATGGCCGAAGTTTCTTTGACAATCCAAAACACCCGCAATATCCTGCCCATTGAATACACCGAAGTAAAGATAACCCGTCGCCTTTTTCGCTCCCTTGAAAGCCAATATCTGCTTAATAATTCACCATGCCGCCTAAAAGACATTCAAAACCTTTTTATGGACACCGGCATGGGGCCAAACGCTTATTCCATTATTGAATTAAGCATGGTGGAGACCATCTTAAACGGTCGCGCCGAAGAACGCAGACGGATTATTGAAGAAGCCGCCGGTGTAACCAAATACAAAATTCGCCGCAAAGCTGCTTTTAAGAAGCTGGAAGCGACAGAAGCAGACCTGTTGCGGGTCAATGATATTATCAACGAAGTGGAAAAAACCGTATCCTCGCTGCAAAGGCAGGTCAAAAAAGCGCAGCGCTATGAGGAATTGCGCAAAGGACTGGAAGAAAAAGATGTCGCTTTAGCGACGCATGACTTTTCAAAAGTGATGTTTGAATTAGAGCCGCTTGCCAATAGTTTACGCCAGGTGCAGGACAACCGCGTGGCGTTAACCGCAAGGTTTGATGAGAAAGAAGCCGCGCTGGAAGAGGCGCGCCGTCAACTTCTCGACTCTGAAAGATATTTGAGCGAAAAACAGAGGGAATTGAACGCTGTTTCTCAAAAAATTCAAAAAAGAGAAGAAGAAATACTGGTGGGTCGCGAGCGTCGAACGGCGTTGGAAAATGCAAAAGTAAAACTACAGCGAGACAATGCGGAGTTTGCCGCGAAATCTGAAAAAAATGGCGAAGACATTGCAAAATCAACTGAAAAACTGCAAAGTATGTTTGAAAGTATCCATACGGCTGAAAATGACTTCCAGGATAAAAACGCAGCTTTAAACAAAATTGAAATGCGAATTCGGGAAAGAAGTGATTCGTTGCGGAGCATTGAAAACCAACGTCTGAAAGCCGTGGAGGGATTGACTGAGGGCAAGCGCGATGAAGAGCGCCTAAAAACCCAATTGGAAAATATCCGCGATCGCGTTGTGTCAATCAACCGGGAGCTGGAAGAAAATGAACTGCTGCAAAAAATCAGAATCGAAAAAACGGAAAGGCATCTCGACAAAAAAACCGAAATGGAAGTTCTTGTTCGCCGCTTGAAAAAAGAACATGAGGCCATTTTGCTTGAGATGCAGGAATTGACTAAATCTAAAGAACAGTGCAAAGAGCGAATCCTCCGCAGACGAACAGAACTGGAGACGTTAAAAGAACGCATCGAGCTTCTGAAAAAATTCATCGAATCATACGAAGATCATCCTGAAGGCGTTCAACATCTTCTGCTTGGAGAGCATTTTAAAAATAGTCTACAGGGAACCCTGGCCGACAACCTGACTGTTGAGCAAAAGTACCGGCGAGCGATTGAAACCGCCATTGGCGAAGCCTCTGTCAGCCTGATCGTTTCCGGCGCCGATGAAGCTTTTGCAGGCATTGACATTCTTAAAAATGACAAAAAAGGTTCTGTCACCTTTTTTCCCCTTGATCGTTTTTTGGCGGCGCAACCAGAACAATATAAGTTTCCAGATATATCAAACCAAAAAGGCGTTATTGATTTTGCCTACAATTTAGTCAAATGCCCTGAAGAGCTGCGTCCGGTGGTAAAGGCATTGTTGCGCGACTATATCGTTGTGCAGGATATGGAAATCGCTGGAAAATTTGCGAAACAATTCCAGGATTACCGACTGAATTTAATTGCGCTTAGCGGTGAAATTGTAACAACCTGGGGGCCGATTAGAGGCGGCGCTGTACAGTCTGAGTCTGCGATTATCGGCCGAAAAGCCTTGGTGAATGAACTGGAAAACAAACTCCGCGAAACCTTTGTCCAATTAGACGATGAAGAAAATGAACGCCTGCGAATTGAAAGAGAATATCAGGCCGCATTTGGCAAAGAACAGGAGTTAAACGGACGGCTAAAAACTGAATCAAGCCGTCTGACCGAATTGGAAGTGCAAGGCGCGCAACTTGAATATGAGACCAAAAAGGACAATGAACTGCACGAGAGACATCAGGCGGACAAGAAAAAATTGCTTGAACACCAACAGGAGTTAGAGGAGGAATTTCATTCTTTGTCGCCCTCGCTTACCCACCTCGTTGACTCAAAATCTAAATTTGAAGCTGAATTAAGCAGTATGACCAAAGAGTTGAGCCAACTCGAAGAAGAAGTCGCTGAATATAGGACAATTGCTCAGGACAGCCGCGTTCAACTTGTTAATTTAAAAAGTGAAGAGCGGCATTTACAAGAAGAGGTTGCCCGGCTTCAGGAATATAAACGTGAGCTTGATGTCTCACTCAAACGCATCGGGCAGGAAATCGAAAGCTCTTCCAATGAATATATCGAAATCGAAAAACGCATTGGCGCCAATAAAACAGCAATTCGGGTTAATTTTGATGAGCATCAGTCGATTCAAAAATCTGTCGATGAGCTGGAACGAAAATATGCAGATGAAAAAAAGACGCTCGAAACGCAAGAGAAGCTGATCCGTGATATTCGTGTGGAGCGCGATTCGGTTTCAGAAAGTTTGCATGCCATGGAGTTGCGCGTTTCTGATCTAAAACACAATGGCGAGCGAATTAAAGAGCGCATCAAGGAAGAATATGGAT
>Ga0316190_10000141_pt1 | contig 44780 bp, 37 predicted proteins | sample Eddworburrow2_MG_FD_204929 | JGI IMG/M metagenome (GOLD analysis project Ga0316190, IMG submission 204929) | Coastal sediment microbial communities from Maine, United States - Eddy worm burrow 2 | ecosystem: Environmental > Aquatic > Marine > Coastal > Sediment | place: USA: Maine | collected...
GGTGATCCGCGTACACTTAAATTGGTTGGATTGATGCGAGATGTTTTTTGCACGAATTAGTGAATTGTATTGCTATGTATATAAGCATATGCTAATATAGATAGTTAGCGATATTGAATTCATTTCGAATTATAAGGAGCAAGTCATGACTAGCATCAACTTCAAGCGAGAAATATCCGCGGACATGGAAAGCGTCATCGAGCGTGTGTCTAATGCGCTGTCTACTGAAGGTTTCGGGATACTGACGCGGATAGATATGCATAGCAAAATCAAAGAAAAGACCGGTAAGGTAATCATTCCAACGGTGATACTCGGCGCTTGCAATCCTAACCTTGCTTTCGAGGCGTATACCGCAAATAGTGATGTGGCCAGCCTTTTGCCGTGCAATGCAGTGATTCGAGAAATAGCCTCAGGAAAGATTTCAGTCGAATTTGCCAAGCCCAGCGCGATGATGATAATCCTGAGAGATGAAAAACTTACTGCCTTGGCGAGTGAGGCCGATGCCAAAATTGAAGTTGCGCTAGCCAAAGTTTGAATAAGGGGAGTACTTTGAAAATAATTCTCATTATGCCTTTCTTGTTGTTTATTGCAGGTGTACAGGCATCCGAACCATTGGAACTGGTTACCGTGCAATTTCGCGAAGTGACAGAGACATACAGTGGAGAAGGGCTTGTAGAAGCGACTCGACAATCCACAGTTTCAGCACAAATCTCCGGGCGTGTGAAAGAGATCCATTTTGATGTTGGTGATCACGTTAAAAAGGGTCAGGTGATCTTGCGCATAGATGAACGGGAGGCTAAGGAAGCATTGGCAGGCAGCCAGGCTCAAGTGCGTCAGGCACAGGCCAATCTCCAAAACGCTAAATCAACATATGAACGTTCCAAGCAATTATTTGCGGAAAAGTTTATTAGCCAATCTGCCTTGGATAAGGCAGAGGCAGAATACAAAATCTCCCTAGCACAAGCCGCGGAAAGTGAGTCAGATGCAGGGCAAGCCAGTATCGCACGCGGTTATACCACTGTAGTGGCACCTTATGCTGGTGTGGTGGCAGCGCGGTTGGTAGAGCTAGGTGAGATGGTTATGCCCGGGAAGCAACTGATGACTGGATTTGATCCGGGAGAATTGCGTGTGGTGGTAAGCGTGCCGCAATATAAATTGACAGAGATAGGAAACAAGCCGGAAGCTATGGTTGAGGTGCCGTCACTGAGTCGCACAATCAAGGCAGCCTCAAGCACTGTGCAACCCCTTGCGGATGCCCGCACGCATAGCACACTTGTGCGAGTCTATTTGCCAGCCAACGAAACTGGTATCTATCCCGGGATGTTTGTGCGTGTTCACTTTGCAACCGGAAAATCAAACAAGCTGGTGGTACCCGCGAAAGCAGTGTTGCATCGCAGTGAAGTGGTGGCTGTCTATGTTGTTGAAAACGACAATGTGTTAAAGCTGCGTCAAATACGCGTGGGTGAGGCTACACCAGATGGACTGGTTGAGGTGTTGTCAGGACTCAATGCGGGCGTGAAAATTGCGATGGATCCTGTAAAGGCAGGGATGCTGGCAAATGATCAGAACTGATATTTACAATTTCCAGCTGCAAAATAAAACGCAATTCTTTTGAGTACATGTATGAAAAGCTCATCCATGGAAGCAATGGGCATTACCAAACTGAAGATATGATCTGGCGGGGATAACACTAATGCCATCCACATCCAACAAAGTTGAGGGAAAAATGGGAATTTCTGGTCGTATCGCCAAATATTTTCTTCACTCGCAGATGACACCACTACTGGCGCTAGTCGTAGTGTTGTTAGGTTTGTTTGCGGTGATGGTGACTCCACGGGAGGAGGAGCCACAGATTAACGTCACAATGGCGAACGTGCTGATTGCATATCCGGGTGCTTCCGCCAACGATGTTGCACGTACAGTAGCGACGCCTGCAGAGCAAGTGTTGTCTCGAATAGCTGGAGTGGATCATGTGTATTCGGTGTCATTGCCGGGGAGGGCCGTCATTACAGTACAATTCAAGGTTGGTGAGGAGCATATTCCTTCACTGGTTAAGTTATATGACGTATTACATTCCAACTCGGACTTTTTGCCACCGACATTAGGTGTCTCCGAACCTGTCATCAAGGCTAAAGGCATAGATGATGTTCCTGTAGTGGCACTCACACTATGGCGAGAGCAGTCCTTGGGCGGAGGGATTGAAATTACCCAAGTAGCTCATGCCATTGAGGGCGAATTGAAGCGTGTATCGGGTACGCGCGAAGTTTCTACATTGGGTGGTGTGCAGCGCATGGTGAGGGTGTCACTGAACCCTGAAAGGATGAATGCATTTCAGTTGACGGTGCAAGATGTTCGTTCAGCTTTGCAAGCAATCAATGTTTCTCAAAATGCGGGGAATCTGTTGCAAGGCAGTCGTGAAGTGATGGTGCAGGTTGGGAATTTTTTGAGTAGTGCCAGTGAGGTACGTGAGCTAGTGATTGGCGTAGTCAACCGCAAGCCAGTGTTTTTGAGTGATGTTGCTGAAGTGATGGATGGCGCAGATCTGCCAGCCAGTTATGTGTGGTTCGGTACAGGGCCAGCAGCAGGTGATAAGCAGATTGATGAGAGGGGTGAATTCACGGCAGTTACAGTGGCTATTACGAAAAAGCCTGGCGCGAATGCGGTAGAAGTTGCTGAAAATTTATTATCACGCGTGGAGGAACTCAAGGGAAGTGTGATTCCAGACGATGTGCATGTCACGGTTACACGTAATTATGGTAAGACTGCCAACGACAAGGCGATGAAGCTAATTAAGAAATTATTGTTCGCAACATTGGCAGTTGTAGCGTTGGTTTGGTTTGCCATGGGGCGGCGCGAGGCCCTGGTGGTTGGAATTGCGGTAATGCTGACACTGGCTGCAACACTGTTCGCTTCTTGGGCGTGGGGTTTTACGCTGAATCGTGTGTCGTTATTTGCATTGATTTTCTCAATTGGAATCCTGGTGGACGATGCGATCGTGGTAGTGGAAAATATTCATCGCCGACGTAATTTTGTGTCGCACCAACCCTTGTCAGAGATTATTTCCGAGGCGGTAGACGAAGTGGGTAGCCCTACCATTTTGGCAACTTTTACGGTGATCGCAGCGTTGCTGCCGATGGCATTTGTCAGCGGATTGATGGGGCCCTATATGAGTCCGATCCCGATCAACGCAAGTATGGGGATGTTGATCTCGCTAGTAGTGGCGTTCGTCATTACACCCTGGTTGGCTATGCGATTTTCCGGAGCGCATTATGAACAACCGCAAGACGAGCGTGATACCGCTAGCATGCGATTTTTTAAAAATCGGCTGACCCCGTTTTTAAATGGTGATCATGGCAAACCAGCACGCCGCAAACTGTGGTTGGCAATTCTATTAGGCTTGATACTGGCTGTGTCATTGGGCGTGATGAAACTGGTGGTTTTGAAGATGCTTCCATTTGATAATAAATCTGAAATTCAAATCGTTGTGGATATGCCCACGGGTACAGCGCTGGAACAAACTAATGCAGTGCTGCACGATATCGGTGATTTTCTAACGAAGGTGCCGGAGGTGACAGACTATGAGGTCTATGCAGGTGCTGCTTCACCGATTAATTTTAACGGCCTAGTCAGGCAATACTATTTGCGCAATGGTGCAGAGCAAGGGGACATTCAGGTCAATTTGCGGGACAAGCCACTCCGCAATAGAAGTAGTCACGAAATTGCCAGTGCAATGTTGGAGCCGATCCAGAAAATTGCCGCAACTTGGGGAGCGAAAGCAAAGATAGTTGAAGTGCCGCCAGGTCCGCCAGTAATGTCCCCTATCGTAGCAGAGATTTACGGACCGGATTATGAGGGTGCTCGAAAGGTGGCAAGTCAAGTGCGCAAGCAGTATGAAAGTACTGAAGACATAGTTAGTATAGACGATACCGTGACTGAATCAGCCCCAAAACTACAGCTGAGTGTTCTTCAGAGCAAAGCGGCAATATTAGGTGTCCAGCCGCGCGACATAGTAGAAGCAATCAATGTGGCGCTGTCGGGACAAAATATTACATCTATTCATGATATGGATGCGAAATATGCGCCGCAGTTGCGTATAGGTTTGCCTGTGGAACAGCGTAGTAATATTGATGAAGTCCTGAAACTCAAGGTGCGTGGGCGTGATGGGGTGTTGGTGCCGATTTCAGAAGTCGTGCAGGTGTTGCCTGTGCAGCGAGATTATCCCATTTACCATAAGGATCTATTGCCTGTAGTTTATGTGACTGGTGATATGGTAGGAAAGCTAGATAGTCCTCTGTATGGAATGTTCGATATTAATAGCAAGGTTAGCGGCGCAGACTTGGAGCAAGGTGGAAAGCTGGAAAGTTATTTCTTCAAGCAGCCCAGCGACCCCTATGCGGGCTATGCGTTGAAGTGGGATGGCGAATGGCAGGTGACCTTCGAGACTTTCCGTGATATGGGTATTGCCTACGGGGTTGGCCTGATCCTGATTTATTTGCTGGTGGTAGCGCAATTCAAGTCTTACCTCGTGCCATTAATCATCATGGCACCGATCCCATTGACTATCATCGGTGTGATGCCTGGCCACGCTCTGCTCGGCGCACAATACACGGCGACGTCTATGATAGGCATGATTGCCCTTGCGGGGATAATTGTGCGTAATTCTATTTTGCTGGTGGACTTCGTGAATCTGCAATTGCGCGATGGGGCAGACTTGCAGCATGCAGTGATAAATGCCGCAGGAGCACGTGCCAAGCCGATCATCTTGACTGGGTTGGCGGCCATGCTGGGGGCAATGTTTATACTCGATGACCCGATTTTCAACGGGCTTGCGATTTCATTGATCTTTGGAATTCTGGTGTCGACCTTGCTGACATTGGTGGTGATTCCGGTGCTGTATTACGCATCCCTGTATAAAAAATCTATTAATAACCTTTAGGAGAATTGCATGAGCGCTGAACGTATAGTTCGTATTGTCGCCGGATTGTTTATCTTGTTGTCTTTATCTTTGGGAGTGGAGGCCAGCCCTATATATTTGAGTAGCTACTTTCTGTTTTTCACAGCTTTCGTGGGGTTGAATTTGTTTCAGAGCGGTTTCACTGGCATTTGCCCGCTGAATAGTATTCTTGCTAAATTAGGGGTAAAGAACGCTACATTTTGAAAAGCACGCGGAAGGATGTAAGTTTAGCCCATATTAGCCTGACCTTGATCGGGTTGATGTGGGTTTTTCCATTTTTGGTTTATCTTCATGCATATCCGATAACTACGTTCTATCAGGAGTGGTGGAGTGTATTGCTGGGGATGGGAGCACTTACAGCACTGGCTGATCGTGATTATTGGCGGCAACCGGATATACCGCGCGTTGCGCAATTGCCTGCCGCTCTAATTGGAATAGTGGTTTTGCAATGGAGTCTGGGCAAAATCACCTATTTTGATCAAGCCTTGCTGTTTATCTTGTACTTTTTGTTCGCGATGCTGCTGATGCTGCTTGGCGCCAGACTGTGTGATTGTCTTGGTGTCACGAGGGTGGCTCAGACTTTGGCAGTCTTTCTCTTGGTTGGCGCGGAACTTAATGCGCTGCTTGGCATATTGCAGCATTTTCGCTGGCACACTCCGATGGATATTGTTGTTGTAATGAAAGTCAACTCCAGCGTTTACGGAAATATTGCACAGCCCAACCACTTTGCAAATTACATCGCATTGGGCATGATTTCCCTCGGTTTTTTATTACAGCAGCAGAAACTAAGAGTTGTCCATGTGGCCTTGCTCTCAATGCCGTTATTGTTGGTATTGACGCTGAGCGGCTCGCGTAGTTCATGGCTATATCTGTTGATGATGGCTGGTTTGGCATGGTGGTTAGCACGAGATGATGCAAAGCAAAGTTTGTTGCTGCGCTATACATTATGGATGCTTGCTGGGTTTGGCGCGATGCATCTGTTGGTGCAATTACCTTTTCTGACCGGTTCTCAAGACAGCGTTAATACCGTGCAGCGGTTGTTTAGCGACAATGTGTCGAGTGGAGGCGTCAGGCTATTTTTGTGGCGTGAAGCAATGTTGATGTTCATGCAGTCACCCTGGATAGGCATAGGATTCGGACAATTCGCATGGCAACATTTTCAGTTGTTGCCGGAACTCCAGCCGAACGGTATTAATGGGCTATACAACAATGTGCATAACATTGTTTTCCAGCTGGCAGCTGAGACAGGTATTGCCGGATTAATGTCATTTTTTCTACCATTAGGTATTTGGGTGATGGGTCTGAGCCGATCAACGTTTGATGCGGCCCATTGGTGGGGTTACGCAGTATTGGGTGTGCTGGGTATCCACAGCATGCTTGAATACCCGCTGTGGTATGCCTACTTTATAGGGATAGCGGCATTCATGTTAGGCGCTCTGGATGAAACACACTACCGTCTTGAATTGCGTAGTGCCGGACGTTTGTCAGTAGTGCTGATCTTGTTGTTAGGCTTGATGTCGCTGATACAATTGATGAGTGGATACCGAGAGCTGGAAAATATCCAGGAGATTCGTGCTGCATCGAGAATTGATACAAAAACAGCCGATTTACTGCAAGATAAACTGTTGTCTGTGCATACTAGATCATTATTGTCACCCTATGCCGAGCTGTTTATGGCTAGCTTGATAGAGGTGAATGATGAACATCTAAAAGAAAAGCTTGCAGTTAATACGCAAGTGATGCGCTTTGCCCCTATAGCTTCTGTAGTTTATCGTCAAGCCCTGCTGTTAGCGCAGGCAAAACAGTTGGAACAAGCTAAAATGATTGTGTTGCAGGCCATTTGGTCATTCCCGGGACAATTCGACCGAATGCAACAACAATTGCTTGCAATGGCAGAGAAAGACCCCGTGCGCTATTCTGCTCTGCTAGAATTCGCGCTTCAAAAAAATCAGGAGTACCGCAGTGGAATTCATAGGTAATAACTTTCTTCCCCTTGTTATAGCCTTATTAAGTGGTTTTATGCTGATTTGGTCGGTAATTGGCAATCGCATTCGTGGCATAAAAGAGATTGATGCAATAGCTGCTTTGCAGCTTATTAACCATAAAAATGCGCTAGTTCTTGATGTGCGAGAAGAGGATGAATACAAGGCGGGACATGTGCTAGGGGCAATACTGATTCCATTGGGTAAGCTCAAGCAGAGGATTGTCGAGTTGGAAAAATACCGGGAACGACCTATTGTAGTGGTGTGTCGAAGTGCTAACCGTTCTCAGACAGCATGTGCAGTGTTGGGAAAATTGGGTTTTGCGCAAGTGTATAAGCTTGCAGGCGGAATAAATTCCTGGCAAAAATCTAACCTTCCTTTGGAAAAGTGATGGCTATTGTGACGATGTACACTGCTGCAGTGTGTCCGTATTGTGTTCGGGCAGAACAGCTCCTGCGCAGCAAGGGAGTCAATGAAATAGAAAAGGTGCGAATCGATTTGCAACCGGAGTTACGTATTGCGATGATGGAAAAAACTGGTCGTCGTACTGTGCCACAGATTTATATCAATGAAGAGCATGTCGGCGGATATGATGAGCTTGCAGCGCTCAACCACGCTGGTAAGCTGGATATGTTACTGTCAAAAAAACCACTTTAAAGGAAAGAATATGTCTGAAGAAGTTCAAGAAAGTTTACAACCTGAGTTTGTAATGGAAAAAATTTATTTGAAAGATTTGTCGCTGGAGATACCTCATGCGCCGAAGATATTCTTGGAGCGCACCAATCCGCAAATAGATGTCCAGTTACACACTCTGGCTAATTCAGTTGAGGATGACGCCTACGAGGTAGTGGCAGTGACCACTGTAACAGCAAAACTTGAGGAAAAAGTAATGTTCCTGATCGAAGCCAAGCAAGCCGGTATTTTCCGGATGCGTAACGTGCCGACTGAAGAAATAGAGAAAGTTCTGGCTGTAATGTGCCCGAACATTCTGTTTCCGTACTTGCGCGAGGTTGTTTCTGATGTTTCCGTCCGTGCGGGATTTGCACCTGTACTATTAAATCCAATTAACTTTGATGTGGTCTACCAACAGCAGAAACAGCAATCACCTGCTGAAACAACAGCGACCGCCCATTAATGAATCTGGCGTTCACTTCGTGCTGGGTAGCATTGTTGTTGACTTGTGCGAATATGGTAAATGCAGCCGATTTTGTATCGGTTAGAGAGAGCAGTGCGATACTTTATGATGCTCCCTCAATCAAGGCAAAAAAATTATTTGTGGTAAACCGTTATATGCCCTTTGAGCAGGTGGTCACTCTGCACAGTTGGGTTAAGGTGCGTGATCGGTCAGGCAAGCTGTATTGGGTCGAAAAACGTGTGTTGAGTAACGATCGTTATGTGTTTGCACTACTGCCGTTGGTAGACGTTCGGTCAGAGCCGAATTCTGGAGCGGCGCTTTCATTTCAGGTGCGTCAGCAAATAGCGTTGCAGATGATAGAGTCCCCGGGCACAGGTTGGATCAAGGTGCGTCATCAGGATGGAAATGTAGGGTACGTGCGCAGTACCGAGGTGTGGGGTGACTGACAGCTTATGAATGTTACAGTTATCGGTGCAGGCTCATGGGGGACGGCGCTTGCCGTCAGTTTGGCTAGCAATCATCACATAACCCTATGGGCGCGTGATGCAGCGCAAATCAATGAAATACAATTATCGCGTCAGAACCAGCGCTATTTACCCGGCATCTCTCTACCAGAAGAAGTTGAGTTGTGCGCTGATTTTTCTGCTTCATTAATGACCGCAGACCTGGCGATTGTTGCAGTCCCTACTTCTGCATTACGTTCTACCTTGCAACAACTTTCAACTTTACAGTGTAGTTTGGGATTGGTGTGGGCTTGCAAGGGCTTTGAGGCGAAAACATCGTTACTTCCTCACCAGATTGTTGCCTCAGTGCTGCCTGATGGTTACAAGTGCGGCGTACTGTCCGGCCCCAGCTTTGCGCAGGAAGTAGCTCGAGGCTTACCGACTGCGCTAACTCTCGCATCTGATGATGAAAAGTTTGCGCGCAGCACGGCACAGGCTCTTCATCATGGGCGCTTACGTGTTTACTCGAGCAGAGACGTGATCGGTGTGGAAGTGGGTGGTGCGGTAAAGAATGTGATGGCGATAGCTGCAGGCATTAGTGATGGCTTGGGGCTGGGGCAGAATGCGCGTGCTGCATTGATAACACGAGGTTTGGCAGAAATCACTCGACTTGGTTTAAAGCTTGGAGGGTGTTCGGAAACACTAAGTGGCTTATCAGGTCTTGGGGATTTGATTCTTACCTGCACTGGAGACTTGTCGCGGAATCGTAAAGTTGGCATGTTGCTGGCGAAGCAGCAAAGCTTGTCAGATATATTGGACAAGCTCGGTCATGTTGCCGAAGGGGTTTACACAGTTCGCGAAGTATATCAGTTGGCACAAAAATTTGATGTTGCGATGCCGATTTGTGATGCTGTATATCGTATACTCTACGAGCAGATGTCCGCCACAGATATGGTTGCTGAATTATTGAGTCGCGCGCCAAATTTAGAATTCAATAGCGAATGAACTAATCATTTTTGCGAAACACCATATCCCATACTTCATGCCCTAAGCGTATGCCTCGCTGTTCGAATTTTGTCAGCGGACGGCAGTCTGGCTTTGGTGCATAACCCCCCACTGTATTTTCCAGGAACGGTTCCGCACTTAATACTACTAACACCTGTTCGGCATAATCCTTCCAATCGGTTGCAACATGAAGGTAGCCTCCAGGTTTTATCTTTTGCACCAATTGAGAGATAAAAGGTGCTTGAATCAGACGACGTTTATTGTGTCTGGCCTTGTGCCATGGGTCAGGGAAGAAAATGTGTACGCCATCCAGGGAGTGTATTTTTATCATGTCGCGTAGTACTTCCACAGCATCGTGCTGGATGATGCGGATGTTTGATATTTGATTCGTGTGAATCAGTTGCAGCAAATTACCTACCCCAGGTGTATGAACCTCCAAGGCTAAAAAATCATTTTCTGGCTGAGAGCATGCGATGGTTGCAGTACTGTCACCCATGCCGAAACCGATCTCAATGATCTTGGGTGCTGTGCGCCCAAAGGCTTGTTCAAGGTTAAGTGTTTGCGCCTTGTAGGGTATGCCATAAAGCGGGAGTAGAGTATCGCAGGCGCGCTTTTGTGCGGGAGAAATTCTGCCCTGTCGTAAGACATAGCTGCGGATATGACGGTTTCTAGGATCGAATTCAGGTGTGTCAGTCATGGTGCTAGGGTCGCTGGTTATTGGAGTATGGCGTGGTGCTTGAACCCATTTTGGTCTTTATCAGTAATTAGTGATCAAGCTGCCTCACATTAGGAACGGGTCAAGTTGCTCAGGAAGGCGATGAACCAATAATGCCTGCATTCGGCGAACTGGGATTGGCGCTATATAGTTTTTTTGGCATGCGACCAGCAAGATAGGATTCGCGCCCGGCTTCCACACCTTTCTTCATAGCTGATGCCATTAAAACAGGATTCTGCGCAGCAGCGATAGCAGTGTTCATCAGTACCCCAGCACAGCCAAGTTCCATGGCAATTGCTGCATCCGAGGCGGAGCCCACACCTGCATCGACAATCACCGGAACTTGCACTCGTTCCATAATGAGTTGCAGGTTCCATGGATTGAGGATGCCCATACCTGATCCGATCAGTGAGGCTAAGGGCATTATTGCTACGCATCCGATGTCTTCCAGTTGTTTGGCGACTACAGGGTCATCCGAGGTGTAGACCATGACCTGAAATCCTTCAGCTACAAGAATTTTTGCAGCAGCGATGGTTTCGATTACATTGGGATAAAGCGATTCTGGGTCACCGAGTACTTCCAGTTTGACGAGGTTATGTCCATCCAGTAGCTCGCGAGCAAGTCGCAAAGTGCGTACAGCATCATCGGCGCTATAGCAACCAGCAGTGTTGGGGAGAAGCGTGTATTTTGATGGTGGCAATATCTCCAGCAGGTTAGGTTCGTTAGGATTCTGGCCTATATTGCTGCGGCGTATCGCAATAGTAATGATTTCTGAGCCGCTGGTTTCGATGGCTGCTTTGGTTTCGGAGAAATTCTTGTATTTGCCGGTGCCCACCAACAATCGGGATGAATAACGATTACCTGCGATGATTAGTTTGTCGTCCATCAATATTTTCCTATTAAGTTGATAGTATTCTAGCTCTTCTGGTATTTTTGGAATGCAATGACATTACTTGCACACTTTGAAAGTGATATCGAATGTTCATTCCCATCAGCCGAGTTTGGTGAAGGATTCAGCCGCCGCCAACAGCCACAACCACTTCAAGCTTGTCGCCGTCTGAAAGATTCTGTGTATCGAAGCTGCTCCGAGGCACGATCATTCCGTTGCGCTCTAGCGCGATCCTTTTGCCTGTCAAGCTCATCTCTTCAATGAGTGATGCGATGCTGATGGATTCAGGAAGTTGGCGTGCTGTACCGTTAATGCAGATAGTTATCACTTTACTTGTCCATGATAGAATTTGCGCCGCATTCTACTACATGCGGGTGTAGTTCAATGGTAGAACGGCAGCTTCCCAAGCTGCATACGACGGTTCGATCCCGTTCACCCGCTCCATCTTTTGTTTCAAGTTATACGATGATTGGTTAGTTTTGATTAATCAATAGTGGCTTAGAACAGAGCCGAAACAATACGTCTTGTTAATTTTGCATAAACCTTTCGATATCATCCACTGTTTTAGGTGCAGCATCAGTCAACACTTCATTGCCATCACTGGTTATCAATACGTCGTCCTCGATACGGATACCAATATTCCATAGATTGGCAGGCACATCATCGGCAGGTCGAATGTAGCAGCCGGGTTCAACAGTCAGTACCATGCCGGTTTTCAAGGGGCGCCAATTATTATCCACTTTGTAATCACCAACATCGTGAACGTCCATGCCTAGCCAATGACCAGTGCGATGCATGTAGAATTTCTGATAGCTTTTACTTTCTAAAACTGCATCAACGCTGCCTTGACAAAGTTTAAGGTCGATGAATCCCTGTGCTAATACACGCAATGCGGCACAGTGGGGTGCATCCCAGGTATGATTTGGTGTCGCCTCTGCAATCGCCGCAGCTTGAGCGGCTAACACGATTTCATAGACATCTTTTTGTGCAGAGCTAAATTTTCCGTTAATGGGAAACGTGCGAGTGATATCAGATGCGTAACCGTCCAGTTCACAACCTGCATCGATCAGTATTAGGTCGCCATCGTGGAGTTGGGCGTTGTTCTCTATATAGTGCAGCACGCAGGCATTTGTGCCGCCTGCAACGATAGACGTGTATGCGGGGTAGCGTGCGCCGTTACTAAAGAACTCATGCAGTATCTCTGCTTCGACCTGATATTCATAATGCTCAGGGCGAGTGAATTTCATTGCTCGCTTGTGTGCTGACGTGGAAATTGCAGCAGCACGACGCATAATTTCCAGTTCGTGCGTGTCTTTGAACAAGCGCATTTCGTTTAGCAGGACACGCACATTGCGTATTTCGTCTGGCGCGCGTACGCCACTACTTATATTGGATTGTATCCCACCTCTAAGCTTAAGGATGCGCTGATCCCATGCGGAATTGCTACCGATCGGATAAAACAAAATGGGCTGGCTGCACATCATTTCCGCCAACTTCTCGTCAAGCTGATTGATAGGATAGGCAGCGTCAAACCCCAATTTTTCACCCGCGGCATCTGGGCCGAGACGGGGACCATCCCAGATTTCGCGTTCCAAATTCTTCTCGCGACAGAACAGAATTGATTGAGAGGCGTTACCTGCATTTTGGTTGGCTATTAAAACCAGTACTGCATCTGGTTCGGTGAAGCCGCTCAGATAATAAAAATTGCTGTCGTGACGATACCCGTAATGGGTGTCTGCATTTCGTGTAACCTCAGGCGAGGTGGGAATGATGGCGATGCCACACTGCATTTTTGTCAGCAGATGCTTGCGGCGTTGGATGTAGATAGTCGATGCAATAGTCATGGCATATTGTGCAGTGTACGCATCTGCTTGTCGAGCTCAGCCAAGCGTTGTGGGGTGCCTACATCTGCCCAAAGGCTTTTGTGTTTTTCAGCGCTGACTTTATCGAGATCAATCTGAGCCTGCAGCAGGGGCGCTAAACGTGCAGTGCTCCCACGCTGAATATTTGCGAATAAGCTAGGCCTGTAAATTCCTATGCCGCTGAAGGTAAATTTTGGTGACTTGTTTGTGGCGCGTTGTTGCTGCAACCCGAAGTCTCCGCTGGGATGTTGTATTGGATTTTTGACTAACACCAAATGTGCATTGTCGTTATTTGCCTGCATCGCAATAGCATGTTGAATCAGCAGGGAAAAATCATAGTCACAGAAAATATCACCGTTAACTACAGCGAAAATATTTTCGCCAAGCAGTGGTAAAGCATTTGCTATACCACCTGCAGTTTCCAGAGCTTTGACTTCAGAGGAATACTGGATATTAGCGCGTAGCAGTTGGCCATCTCCCAGTGATTTTTCAATAAGCTCACCTAGATAGGCATGATTAATCACCAGTTCATGAATCCCTGCGCGCACTAAATTTTCGATGTGCCAGACGATAAGGGATTTGCCAGCTACTTTCAGTAGTGGCTTGGGCATGGCATCAGTTAGTGGGCGCATCCTTTCACCACGGCCAGCAGCTAAAATCATGGCTTTCATAGATTTCTGCCATATTCGGTATCATATGCTTGAGGGGAGATAAACGGCCGCTTGGTTTTATGGAGGATCGCTAGAACGTGTTCATTTGTAAAAGTGCCGTAACCTATTTCTTTCAAAATGTATATCCCTCCTGGAAATTCTGCGGTTCGAGTGTGTCGAGCAAGTTTAGCAATGGTTTAAGGTCGATGTAGCGAGCGCAGGTAGAACGAAGATGTGCCATTACTAGCGGCAGGTCTTTAAGGTAGCCATCTTTGCCATCGCGATGATGCAGACGTGCGAAGATGCCTAAAATCTTTAGATGACGCTGGACTGCCATCCATTCGTAATCACGATATAACTCTGAAAAATCTTCATGTACCGGTAGACCGACTTTGCGCGCCTGTTCCCAGTACCGAATCAGCCAGTCGATAACTTCCGCTTCTTCCCAATGGAGATAAGCATCCTTGAAGAGTGAAGCAAGGTCGTATGTGATTGGACCATACACTGCATCCTGAAAGTCGATGATGCCAGGATTATTCTCTTCAAGTAGCATCAGGTTTCGTGAGTGGAAGTCACGGTGTACATAAACACGAGGTTGAGCGAGGTTATTGGCTACGATGCGAGCGAATACGGTCTCAAGCTTTGAACTCTGAGCAGCACTGAGTGTGACCTTGAGATGTTTGGCGATATACCATTCGGGGAAAAGGCGCATCTCTTGCAGTAGCAATGCTTCATCATATAGTGGAAATTCATTGTCGCGTGAGGCAAGTTGAATCTTGATCAGTGCATCGGTAGCAGCTCCGTATAATTCCTGTGCCTTAATCGAACATTCCAAGTCAGGGGGTGAGCTGTGTCTGTTTTCTTGTTGAATGGCTGTGCTACTCAAGGCTTGGAGATAGGTTGTGTTGCCTAGGTCTGATAACAGCAAAAACCCCTGATTCAGATCTTGGTCGTAGACCTGTGGTACGTGTACACCGGCATCACCAAATATTTTTGCCGCATGTAGGAATGGACGACAGTCCTCATGCTGTGGTGGTGCATCCATTGCGATAAGAGTTCCGCCATCCCTGAACGTGGTGCGGAAGTAGCGACGGAAGCTGGCGTCAGCAGAAGCTGGGGCTAAAGTGAAATTTTTGTCAGGAAATAGCTGTCGTAACCATTCGTTTAATTGTTTCTGGCGTTGCATATTGGGATATCAGGAGGATCTTAATGGTAAACTTGCTGAAGTTTACCATTTTACTATTTGCTGCGTGTTATGCGGTTCCATCTCAATTCTGTCTTAGTTTCCCTGCTCTGCACTTTTTCGTATTGTTTGACTGCGAATGCTGAGTCTTCCGACTTGCCTGCAGAAAAGTCATCGCCGATGCTGGCTGTGGTAGAACAGGGGGAGCCTGCGGTTATTGAAGCAGATAGACTAGAGGGAAAAAAAGGAAAGCAATTGGAGGCTACCGGAAACGCGCATTTGAGTAAAGGTGATCAAACCATTCGTGCAGACAAGCTGTTGTATTTTCAGGATACGCAGGATATTCATGCACAAGGATCGGTGCAAGTGCGTAAGGGAGGTCAATTAATAAGTGCTGACTGGATGCGCTATATAGAGCTTACGCGTGATATTGATGCCCAAGGCTCGGTAGAACTTGAGGAGGCGGGCAGTAAAATGGCAGGACCTTATCTCAGACTTAACATGGATACCAACATTGGTACTATGGATCAGCCGACCTTCTTTCTGGGTGAGAATGATGCTCGTGGTTCGGCACAGGTGTTGCATATCCATGATAAACAGCATTTCACTCTGGACAAAGCCAGCTATACCACTTGTCCGGCAGGGAATCAGGACTGGGTATTGAGAGTGGATGAGCTGGGGATTGATAAAAGTCGACAAGTTGGCACTGCCCATCATGCATGGATAGAGTTCAAGGGAGTCCCTATTCTTTATTCTCCTTGGATGGATTTCCCACTCAATGATCAGCGTAAGTCGGGATTTTTGTCACCTATCTTTGGGGGTACTGTAAATGGTGGTAGCGAATTAACCTTACCTTATTATTGGAATATTACTGCGAATCATGATGCAACTATCGCTCCACGCTATATGCTCAAGCGTGGCCTGATGCTCAATAATGAGTTTCGCTACATGGAGCCAAATTACATTGGTGAAGTGCATGTAGACTCGCTTTTTCATGATGAGTTGACAAACGACAGGCGTAGTTTATTTTCCTTGAAGCACAGTCATAATATAAATGCCCGGTTGAGTGGCCAAATTAATTTCAATCGTGTTTCTGATGACAATTATTTTAGAGATTTGGCTAACGAAGTGAACGCCACATCTCAGGCCAATCTGTTGCGTGAGGGGGTGCTTAATTACAATCGGGGTTGGTGGGAAATGAATGCGCGTGCGCAGCTTTACCAGACACTTCAGGATCCTGCAGCACCTATCGTAGCGCCATATAAGCGGCTGCCAGAAGTGAAGATTAATGCACAGAAAATTAAATACGGTGCGAATCTTGACTTCGAAGGGGAGTTCGTCGATTTTAGTCATTCGAGTTTGCCCAATGGGCGGCGTTTGGTCCTCAATCCGGGTATAAGCTATCCGTTATTAAGTAGCGATGCATATTATGTGACACCCAAAATCGCGCTGCATAGTACCCAATACGTGATGGGCTTAAATAACACCTCAGCACTAGTAAACTCTTCACGTACCTTACCAATATTGAGTGTGGATAGCGGGTTGGTATTGGAACGTGAGTGGAAAAGATTCGGTAAGGAGTATGTTCAAACGCTGGAGCCGCGTGCATTTTATGTATATATCCCTTATAGGAATCAAAATTTGATTCCTAACTTTGATTCTGCGCCAGCCGATTTCAACTTTACACAGATATTTGCCGAGAACCGCTTTTCTGGAAGCGACCGTGTTGGCGATGCAAATCAGGTTACGTTGGCAATGACATCACGCTTGTTGGAGCAGGGAAATGGTCAAGAACGTTTGCGTGTGATGTTGGGGGAACGTTTCAGTTTTACCGCACCTCAAGTTAATCTGACTGCGCCTGCAACGACGTTAAATAAATCGGATATTCTGTTAGCTGCTTCAGGGCGTGTAACGAATTCGTGGTCATTGGACAGTGAAATTCAATTCGACCCAAATCAATCGCACACTCAACGCTATAACTTTTCTGCGAAGTATAGACCCGAAGCAGGCAAGGCACTAAATCTGGGATACCGCTTCTTGCGTTCAACATTACGACAGGTCGATATTTCGACACAATGGCCATTGTCGAACCGTTGGCATGGGGTGGGGCGTTGGAATTACTCGCTGCAAGAAGGCCAGATTCTGGAAGCTATGGCAGGATTTGAATACAATCAAAGCTGTTGGGCGTTGCGCCTTGTGGCGCAACGTTTTACTACTGCTACTCAGCAATCTAATGTTGGTTTCTTTGTGCAACTTGAGCTGAATGATATGGTCAAGATGGGTTCTGATCCATTGAGCATGCTTAGGCAAAGTGTGCCAGGCTATGTGAAGCTGAACGATAAAACAAGTGTAAATCCATAGCAGTGGTTTCTACAAAAAACGGAAAGTAAAAGATGCAAATTAAGAATATTTTTATGGCATGCTGCGCAATGGTTATATCTCAGGCAGCGTATGCTGCTGATCAACCGCAGACTAATTCTCATTTGCAGCAGCAAGTCAAGGTGATTGATTCTGTAGTTGCCGTGGTTAATGATGATGTGATTACTCGTTATGAACTAGATTCACGCTTGGCTGAGGTGATACGCCAATTACAAAATCAAGGTACACCACTGCCTAAAGTAGAGGTGCTTGAAAAGCAGCTTCTCGAACGTATGATCACGGAGCTGTTGCAGATCCAGTTTGCCAGAGAGAGCGGTATCCAAGTGGATGATGTGCAGTTGGATCAGGCGATTTCACGAATTGTCGAGCAAAATAATTTCGCTACTTTGGCAGACTTTCGTGCCAAGCTGGAAGAGGAGGCTGTGGATTATAAAAAGTTTCGAGAGGAAATTCGTAGAGAGATAATTTCCGCAAGATTGCGTGAGCGTGAAGTCGAGAGCAAGCTGGTCGTTAGCGAAACAGAAGTAGATAATTATCTTGCCAACAAGGCCAGAAAGGCTGGCGAACAAGAAGAGTTTCATCTTGCGCATATTCTTGTGGTGGTGCCGGAGCAAGCTAGCGCTGAAAATATCCAAACTGCCTATCAACGAGCCGAGCGAGCTTTGCGCAAATTGCAAGGCGGTGCTGATTTTGCTCAAGTGGCAGCGGGGTTTTCAGATGCGAAAGATGCATTGACAGGGGGGGATCTGGGCTGGAGAACGAGTGATAGTATTCCTTCTTTATTTATGAACGAATTGCAAAACATGCAGCCTGGTCAGCTTAGCGATGTGCTACGCAGTCCGAGTGGATTCCACATTTTAAAGTTGATCGAGCAGCGTAGTGAGAAGGCGCCAGTCGTGGTAACCCAAACTCATGCGCGACATATACTGATTAAAACCAGTGAGATCGTCTCGGAAAGAGAGGCGTATAAACTGCTGATGGCAGTAAAAAAGCGCTTGAATGATGGTGCAGATTTTGCTGAGCAAGCCAAACGATATTCACAGGATGGCAGTGCGCAGCAGGGTGGCGATCTGGGTTGGCTTTCACCAGGGCAGACAGTGGCAGAGTTTGAGGAGGTAATGGATAAGCTGGATCCCAATATGGTTGCAGCAGTAAAAACACAGTTTGGCTGGCATTTGATTCAGGTATTGGAACGTCGTTCTACTGACATAAGTGAACAGCAACGCCGCCAGCAAGCACGGATTGCCATAGGTTCTTTTAAGTCTGATGAACAGTATCAGGATTGGTTGCGCCAACTTCGCGACCGTGCATTTATTGAAAATCGACTTCCAAAAAATGATTAACCGGTGAGCGTGGCTTCTTTCTTTGCTCCATTGGCACTTACGTCTGGTGAGCCGGCAGGCATAGGGCCCGATTTGTGCGTGCAACTTGCTGCCATGTCGCACGAATTTCCCTTGGTGGTAATTGCCGATAAGAATTTGCTGTTGGAGCGCGCTGCACAACTGGGCCTCAATTTAAGCTTGCAGGACTATTTGCCTGGTAGAGCACAAGTTATGCTTAGCGGTAGTTTAAATGTAATCCATATTCCTTTGGCAACGTCGTGTCATCCGGGTAAGCTAAATGCAGACAATAGTAAATATGTATTGGCATTGCTTAAGCGTGCTGTGCAGGGCGCTCTTGCAGGCGAATTCGCTGGCATTGTGACGGCACCTGTACATAAGGGCGTCATTAATGAGGCGGGGATTCAGTTCACTGGGCATACCGAGTTCCTGGCACAACAAACCAATACTCAGCGTGTGGTGATGATGCTGGTTGGTGGTGGAATGCGGGTGGCTCTTGTTACTACGCATATTCCATTGAAGGAGGTTGCCTCAGCAATTACCGGGCAATTGCTGGAAGAAATGTTGCGAATTATTCAGTGTGATCTGAGTCGATACTTTGGTATTCCTGCTCCGCGGATTTTGGTTGCTGGCCTGAATCCTCATGCTGGTGAAGGTGGGCATTTGGGACGGGAAGAAATCGATATTATTATTCCAGTTTTGAATAAGCTGCGCGCCGAAGGCTTCAATGTTAGTGAGCCTTTGCCAGCAGATACGTTGTTTACACCAGGTAAATTGGCGCTATGTGATTGTGTACTTTCAATGTATCACGATCAGGGGCTGCCAGTGCTTAAGCATGCAAGTTTCGGGCAGGGCGTGAATGTCACTCTCGGCTTACCTGTCATTCGTACTTCTGTAGATCATGGTACGGCATTAGATTTGGCCGGTTCCGGTAAAATAAATAATGGAAGCATGCTGGAAGCAATCAAGATTGCAAGGCAGATGGCGCAACGTGAGTACACATAGGGCAAAAAGAAAATTTGGCCAAAATTTTTTGGTCGATGAGCAAATAATTTCTGACATCATCTTTGCGATCCGTCCTGAGTCTGGAGACAATATGGTTGAGATCGGGCCGGGTTTAGGTGCGCTAACGCGTCCATTATTAAAGCAATTAAATCATCTGCATGTGATTGAAATAGATCGTGATGTTATTGTCCGGCTGGAGAATGATTTCCCAACGGGCAGCCCGGAATCCAACTTGACGATACATGCCGGAGACGCGTTGGAATTTGATATTGCATCACTGCCTGCCCCGCTGCGCGTCGTAGGCAACCTTCCCTACAATATTTCCTCGCCATTGTTGTTTCATTTTGCGACTTATACAGAGTGTATTAAGGATATGCACTTCATGTTACAAAATGAAGTTGTAGAGCGCATGGTTGCCGAGCCATCGACCCCGCAATATGGCCGTATGTCTGTGATGTTGCAATACCGTTTTTTTATGGAAAAATTGCTTGATGTGCCTCCAGAATCATTTCGCCCAGCGCCTAAAGTCAATTCAGCTATCGTTAGGATGATTCCGTTGCATGCAGGAGACATTCGGGTGCAGAACGAAGATCTGTTCGCCAGAATTGTCAAAGCAGCATTTGCTCAACGACGGAAGACGCTGCGCAACGCTTTACGTAGTTTTTTGTCTGAGGAAGATTTTATTCGGCTTGGTGTTGATTCGACCCAGCGTGCCGAAAACCTGTCAGTGGCAGTGTTTGTGGATGTGACAAATTATTTGAGTGGAGTGATGGCTATGAATGCAAATAATAGTTAATTTGAAGAATAGGTTAATTGGATGGATGGATTTTAGGTTCTGCCCTAGGTTAGAATGCAAAGACAATTAATGCTCATTAGGTTTTGCTCGAGCCATGTCTGAAACGTTTCCTTTGGTTATGAATTTTGCTGCTACCGACCCTAGCGGAGGCGCTGGCTTGGCAGCCGATATTCTGACCATTTCCAGTATTGGCTGCCATCCATTAATAGCTGTTACAGCAATTACTGTCCAAGACACCAGCGGAGTTGATGATGTGATGGCAGTGGATTCTGAGTGGGTGGCTGATCAGGCACGCGCGATGCTTGAAGATGTGCCAGTGGCAGCTTTCAAGATCGGTATGCTTGGTAGTGTTGAAAACATCGCTGCAATTGCTGAAATATTAGCTGATTATCCTAATATACCAGTTGTGCTGGATCCGGTATTGGCATCTGGGCGCGGTGATGAGCTGGCTAATGAAGATATGGTGGATGCGATATGCGAGTTACTTATCCCGCAGTCCACTATCATCACGCCAAATACTATTGAGGCACGACATTTGGCAGTGGATGAAAGTAATGAGGATGATGATCCTTCCGCAGATGAATGCGCTAAACGTATATTGCTCATGGGTTGTGAATACGTATTGATTACAGGGACACATGAGCATACGCTAGAAGTAATCAATTCCTTGTATGCAGAGCAAGGTGTGTTGCGAAGCGATAGCTGGGAGCGTTTGCCGGGTATATATCATGGTTCAGGGTGCACATTATCATCAGCTATAGCGGCTTTGCTTGCGCAAAATGTTGCTATAGAGGAAGCTGTAAAGGAAGCTCAGGAATACACATGGCAAACTTTGCGTTCAGGCTTCCGCCCTGGTATGGGGCAGTACATTCCCGATAGATTGTTCTGGGCTCGTGGTGAGGAGGATAAAGCTCAATCCGAAAGGCCAAGTTAGTATCAAACGTTCGGTCAAGTTGGTATCAAAAGTCGGAAGTTTTTTTCAACTTGAGAAGAAATGGGAAATCCTGTTCGCACACATAATATGTAACGCAGAGCTTTGTTTGTTGTTAATTGGCGGACGGCTGCAATAACGGTTGTGAGAGAGCTTCAGTGAGGATAATCAAGTCTTGTCATAGTTCTCCGTGTGCCATAAGCGGATTGTATGTGGTCACACCAGATGCGCAGGATACTGCGGGGCTTGTTCGTAAGGTGACGCTGGCTTTGTTGGGGGGCGCAAGAATAGTGCAGTATCGTAATAAGACTGCCAATAGTTCGGTGCGACTTGAACAGGCCGGCGCATTGCGGGAAGCCACTAGAAAATTTGATATCCCTTTGATAATTAACGATGACGTGTCTTTGACGCTTAGTGTTGCAGCAGATGGGGTGCACTTGGGGGTGGCGGATGTCAGTGTAGCCGATGCGCGGGCGATATTGGGTAAAGACAAGTTAATTGGCGTCTCTTGCTATAATCGGATTGCGCTGGCGCATGAAGCAGTGAATTTGGGCGCCGATTACGTTGCTTTTGGCAGTTTTTTTAACTCAAAAGTGAAGCCGGATGCCGTAACGGCTTCATTAGAGCTGCTACGTCAAGCGCGTCATGAAGTGACCGTTCCATTGGTGGCAATTGGTGGTATCACTTTGCAAAATGGTGGGCAATTGCATGAGGCAGGTGCTGATGCGCTGGCAGTTATTTCGGCGTTGTTTGATGTTGAGGATATTCAGCATACGGCGCGACAGTTTTCAACATTGATAATGTAATTAACATTTCACTCAACTACATACACAAATTTAAGAAAGATACAACATGACTTCGCATAATCAGGAACTATTCGATGCCTCACAAAAAGTTATTCCAGGCGGGGTGAATTCTCCAGTGCGGGCGTTCCGTTCAGTCGGTGGATCGCCATTATTTTTTCAACGGGGTCAAGGAGCCTATGTGTGGGATGTTGATGGTAAGCAATACACTGACTACGTTGGTTCGTGGGGCCCAATGATTGCAGGGCACTGCCACCCGGACGTAGTTAAAGCAGTGCAAGATGCAGCGGCACAGGGACTTGGCTTTGGAGCACCTACAGCAGCAGAGCTGGATATGGCTCAGCTGTTGTGCGAATTGCTGCCTAGCTTGGAAATGGTGCGTTTGGTTAGCTCTGGCACCGAAGCGACAATGACCGCAATCCGGTTGGCGCGCGGGTTTACCGGTCGTAGCCGTATTATCAAATTTGAGGGTTGCTACCATGGGCACTCCGATGGTTTGTTAGTTAAAGCAGGTTCGGGTGCGCTGACCTTTGGTCAGCCAAGTTCGTCGGGTGTGCCAGCAGAGATTGCGGCACTAACCACCGTTCTGGATTATAACGATGCAGCAGGCTTGGAAAGTGCCTTTGCCGAGATGGGTAAAGAAGTTGCTGCGGTGATAGTTGAACCTGTTGCAGGGAATATGAATCTGGTCACTCCCAAGCCGGAATTTTTGCAAGCATTGCGCAAGCTATGTACGCAATATGGCGCGGTGTTGATTCTGGATGAGGTGATGACGGGGTTCCGTGTGAGCCTAAGAGGAGCACATGGGTATTACGACATAAAGCCCGATTTGGTGACACTGGGGAAAGTGATGGGCGGAGGATTACCTGTAGCAGCATTTGGCGGTAGGCAGGAAATCATGCAATGCCTGGCTCCGTTAGGAGCAGTGTATCAAGCAGGAACACTGTCTGGTAATCCAGTCGCCGTGGCAGCAGGAATGGCAACCCTTAAGCTTATTCAGGCAAAAGGGTTTTATGAAAATCTAAGCAAACTAGCTAAACAGTTGACCGAAGGATTGTCAGCAAGTGCCAAGAAACATGGTGTTCAGTTCTGTGCACAATCGCTGGGAGGCATGTTTGGTTTATATTTCAGCCAGTCGGTGCCCACCAGCTACGCTGAGGTAATGAGCTGTGACAAGGATGCATTCAATCGATTTTTTCATGCCATGCTGGATGCTGGAGTTTATTTTGCTCCATCAGCATTTGAGGCAGGGTTTGTCTCCGATGCGCATTCAGAGTCCGATATCGCTGCGACTATTGCCGCAGCGGATAAAATTTTCGCAACCTGGAAGTAATGTCATTATTTTCTAAGGCGGCCTTCTTTACTACAGTAAATCACCTGAAAGACTTGCCGCAGCATGGAGGTCAAGAGGTGGCTTTCGTTGGGCGATCTAATGCGGGTAAGTCGAGTGCGATAAACACGTTGGCTAATCACACGAGATTAGCCTATACCAGTAAGACGCCGGGGCGTACCCAGCATCTGAATTATTTTTCTTTGGGGGATAATTATTATTTGGTCGATTTGCCCGGCTACGGCTATGCAAAAGTACCAATGGAAAGCAAGCGACATTGGGAGGGCTTGCTTGACGAGTATTTGCAGACTCGTCAGGAGTTGTGTGGTTTGGTGGTAATTATGGATTCACGCCATCCAATGACCGACTTGGATGAAAATATGCTGGACTGGTTTAGCCCGACCGGAAAGCCGGTGCATATTCTGCTCACAAAATCGGATAAACTCAGCAGGCAACAAGCCACTTTAACGCTGAATCGAGTAAAATCTCACCTTGTTGAGCATTTCCCTCATTGTTCTGCGCAACTGTTTTCTAGCTCAAAGAAGCTCGGGGTGGAGGATGCGGAGCAAGTTATTTCAGCTTGGTTGTTAGGCAGGTAAGCAAAAAAATGCCCCCAGCCAAAAGGGGAAGGCTGGGGGCAAAGTCTTAACAGAGTTAAGACACACGCTCAGGGAGGAGAAACGTGGAATGACTCGCATCATTCAATGGATAAGATAAGCAAGTTCTAACATAGTTCCCAAAAAAGTGAATTTTTAAGGAAAAAAATGCAAACACTAGGCCAATACCCAAATGTCAGAATGCGCCGTATGCGTCACGATGCCTTTTCACGTGACTTAATGCGTGAGTATGTACTTACACCCTCAGATTTTATTTACCCAGTTTTTGTATTGGAAGGGACCAATAAAACAGAAGAAGTTAAATCTATGCCGGGGGTGCAGCGCAAGACTTTGGATCTGCTGCTCAAGGATGCAGAGCAGTGCGTCAAGCTCGGTATTCCGGTGATGGCGATCTTCCCAGTGATCGATGTCCCCATGAAAAGCCTCGATGCCAGTGAAGCATACAATCCTGATGGGCTGGTGCCGCGTGTGGTTGCGGAGCTGAAAAAGAATTTTCCCGAACTTGGTGTGATGACTGATGTTGCGCTTGATCCCTATACAAGTCATGGACAGGATGGGCTGATTGACAATGCTGGTTATGTGCTTAACGATGAAACTGTTGAGGTTTTAATCAGGCAAGCAAAAACACACGCTGCGGCAGGTGCTGACATCGTTGCACCATCGGATATGATGGATGGTCGCATCGGCGCAGTGCGAGCAATGCTGGATGAAAGTCAGCACATACATACCCGTATCATGGCTTATTCAGCTAAATATGCTTCAAGTTTCTATGGGCCTTTCCGCGATGCGTTAGGATCTAGCGGCAATTTAGGAACGGGCAACAAATACACTTACCAAATGGATCCGGGCAACTCCGATGAGGCATTATGGGAAGTTGGTCTTGATTTGCAAGAGGGCGCTGATATGGTGATGGTTAAGCCAGGCATGCCATATCTGGATATCGTGCGGCGTGTAAAGGACGAATTCAAAGCGCCTACCTTCGTTTATCAGGTAAGTGGTGAGTACGCCATGCTAAAGGCGGCATCGCAAAACGGTTGGCTGAATGAGCAGGCATGTGTACTGGAAGCGTTGTTGTCATTTAAGCGTGCCGGCGCGGATGGTATCCTCACATACTTCGCGATAGATGCTGCTCGTTGGATAGAATCAAGCCGCTAATAAAGCTGAAACTGCTTTGATGTCAGCGTGTGTTGCAGATTTTCTGATTCCACTGAAACGTGCATTTTCCGGGAGTGGCACTAAACGAATCTGTATTCCTGATTTGCCGATAAGTGTGTAGCTTGGAATAGCCATCTCTTTACGACCAAGTTTCACTTTCCAATCGCTAGTTTCAAAAACAATGTTGTGTTTGAGCAAAAAAAGCACAACTGCTTTTGTATCATCGCTGAACAACATTAAGTTGATATCTGAATATTCCCCGGCAGTTCCATTCAAAACTGATCCGGTTAGGTAGGGGTGAAATTCCGTCAACATTTGCATCGTGGTAAGGGCTTCTTCACGAAGCTGTCGCAACACATTAGGGTGTGTGTGGTGCTGAAACAAGTTTCGAAAATTATGCAAAGCGATGTTTATTTCATCGTTGCTGGGTAAATGATGGGTGTCGCTCGCCCCCATTTGTTTGGCAGCTTTTCTCTTTGCCTGGGAGTAGTCTGTGATGCCACTTTCGGCCATTAATTTTGCTGCCTGATGCGACAGTCGTTCACGCATTAAGTCTCGCTTATTCACAAATTCTTTAGCTGCACGTTCTTTGGACATGTGACAACTCAGAGTAGCTGATCTGTGACGGTATCAATGGGCTTATTATCTTCATCTGGGGCTGGTAAAGCATACTCAAGTGGAGCATTTTCCTGATAAAAATATTCAACCCTGGGGCTGTCTTCATCACGATAACCCTCTTCGTTGATATGAATTGCAAGCATATTGTCTGGCATGCTGTACTCAGCTTGGGGCACGTCTTTAAGTACTTTACCCATATAGCCCATCCAGATTGGAAGTGCTGCCCCCCCGCCGGTTTCCCTGTCACCCAAGCTGCGTGGTTGGTCATAACCCATCCAGCTAATACCAACTACGGTCGGGTGGAAACCACAAAACCATGCATCTATCGAGTCGTTGGTGGTTCCTGTTTTACCAGCCAAGTCTTGGCGGCCCAGCTTCATTGCGCGATGACCTGTTCCATGTTTGACTACATCTTGCAACATACTGACCATGGTATAGGCATTTCGCACATCAATGATTTGATTAGCACCTCGGCCAGCAATTTCAGGCTTTGATTCATATAAGACGTTGCCATGTGCATCTTCAATACGAGAGATGAAATTCGGGGTGACTGAAAAGCCTCCGTTGGCAAACACTGAATAACCCGCCAGCATTTGTAGGGGAGTAACAGAGCCAGCACCCAGAGCCATAGTTAGATAAGGGGGATATTTTGTGGGATCAAAGCCAAACCTAGTGATGTAATCTCGCGCATATTCGGGAGTTATGGACTGCAGTATACGGATTGAAATCAGGTTCTTGGATCTAAGTAAGCCCTGGCGCATGCGCATAGGACCTGAAAAAGATCCGTCATAGTTTTTAGGCTCCCAAGGCTCATTGCCTGTCTGCTGAGCATCGAAAATCAGCGGAGCGTCATTGATTATAGTAGCAGGAGTGAAGCCTTTTTCCAGTGCGGCAGAATATACAAACGGTTTGAAACTTGAACCAGGTTGGCGCCATGCCTGGGTAATATGATTGAATTGATTATTGCTAAAGTCAAAGCCACCTACAAGTGAGTAAATGCTTCCATCACGGGGATTTCCGGAAACAAAAGCAGCCTGAACCAATGGAAGCTGGCTTACTTGCCAAACGCCTAATTCATCTTTTTGCAATCGTATCAGTGAACCTGGATTAATGCGCTGGCTTAAAACGACATTTTTGCTTAAAGCCTGTTTTACAAAGAGTAAAGAATTGCCGGTAATTTCGGCTATACCACCTCCGCTGTAGTAAGCCTTTATCATTTCAGGGGTTGCTTCCAGAACGACGGCAGGAATTAAGTCGTCACCGTCAGTAACATGCTGAAGTGCTTCATCCAGTTGTTCTGCGCTGTAACTCGCACTGGAACTGCCGGAAGGTAGCTTAATGAATCCTTCGGGCCCTCGGTAGCCATGGCGACGATCGTAGTCGAGTACACCTTTGCGCACTGCCTGATAAGCGGCAATTTGATCATTCTGGCGGATGGTGGTGTAAACCCTGAAGCCCTGTGTGTAAGTATTTTCCTGATATTTTTCGTACATGGTCTGCCTAACCATCTCAGCGAGGTAATCAGCTTTTACTTCGAAAATCTGATTGCCGCGCATAGCTGCGATAGGTTGTTGTTGAGCAAATTGGAGCTGTTCATCATCTATGAAATGCAGTTCATGCATGCGGCGTAGAACGTAAAGTTGGCGAGACTTGGCTCGCTGAGGGTTGGTTATTGGGTTGTATAAAGAGGGAGCTTTGGGCAATCCGGCCAGAACGGCAGCTTCTGCAATAGTTATTTTTTTTAATGGTTTACCAAAGTAAGTTTGGCTTGCTGCGGCAAATCCATATGCGCGTTGTCCCAAGAATATCTGATTGATATACAGCTGCAAAATTTCGTCTTTGGTCAAGCTGCGCTCAATTTTGAATGTGAGCAGTACTTCATGAAACTTGCGGGTAAGCGTTTTTTCCCTTGAAAGAAAAAAGTTTCGTGCTACCTGCATGGTAATTGTACTGGCACCCTGCTTTACTCCCCCCGAAGTGAAGTTGAGCAATGCTGCGCGCATTACTCCCATATAATCTATCCCGCCATGCTCGTAAAAACTATCATCTTCGGCAGCTAGAATGGCTTGTTTCATAATCTCCGGCACTTCTGATATTTTGACCAGGGCGCGCCGCTCTTCTCCAAACTCACTAAGTAGAGTCCCTTCGACGCTATATACGCGTAGAGGTATTTTGGGACGATAATCTGTGAGCACCTCCAGAGAGGGAAGATTTGGATATGCCAGCAAAACTGCTAGCCCAAGTAGTATTCCAGGAACTAGAAATAATGTTATTGCAGCAAAAATAGGAACGAGCCAGCGACGGGATATCATGGGTAATTATCCAAAATTTAGTTTCAATGGTATGGTGGGTGAAATTATATCGGCTCTTAGACTATAAATAACACCCTAGAAATAGCTTTACACAATTTATAGTTATTGCTAGGATTTAAACCACTTTATATGAATAAAGCGCTAAACAGCATATGGCTAAAGTAAATTTCGATATACCGCTGGATTTTTTACGGGCATCTACGCCGCCAATGATAGGTATAGACATAAGTTCATCGTCAATAAAGATGGTTGAATTAAGCGAGTCGTCAAGTGGTGGTGGTTACACCCTTGAAAGGTATGCGATAGAACAATTACCTAAAGATGCAGTAAGTGACGGCAATATTAACAATTTAGACTCGGTGTCAGAGACGTTGCAGCTAACATGGAGGCGGTTAGGTTCACGTATCAAGAATGCCGCACTTGCGCTTCCGGCAGCGGGAGTAATCACAAAAAAAATTCTTTTACCATCTGGTTTGCGTGAGGATGATCTTGAGTATCAAGTTGAATCTGAGGCTAATCAGTATATTCCATTTGCGTTGGAAGAAGTAAACCTGGATTTTCAAGTAATTGGGGCTGCACCTGGCAATACTGAAGAAATAGAGGTGATGCTGGCAGCTTCTCGAAAAGCAAACGTTGAGGATCGGGTTGCGGCATGTCAGGCTGCGGGATTAAAAGCTATAGTCATGGATGTAGAGCCATTTGCTGCCGAACTAGCTTTTGAACAAATTTGTGTGCAATTACCGGATGACGCGCTTGATAAATGCGTTGCGTTAGTGGATATTGGCGCAAGTGTGATGAATGTCAATATTTTACGGAATAAACAATCGATTTATTCTAGGGATCAACAAGTAGGCGGTGAACAATTAACTCAGCAGATACAGTCGATATTTGGTTTGTCTGAGGCTGAGGCTGAGGCTGGTAAGCGCAATGGTGGTCTGCCGGATAATTATGAAAGTGATTTGTTGCAGCCATTTCAGGAGAATATAGCAATGGAGGTGGCACGTGCTTTGCAGTTTTTCTTTGCTTCTTCACAGTACAATGAAGTTGATTATATTGTTCTTGCTGGAGGCTGCGCGGCTTTGCAAGGGTTAGATGACGCAGTTGCTACTAGAACTCAAGTGAGTACTATGGTCGCAAACCCATTCGCCTTGATGTCATTGTCTAGTCGTGTTAAATCTAGGCAGCTACAAACTGATGCGCCAGCGCTGATGGTTGCCTGTGGACTCGCGATGCGGAGATTTGATCCATTATGATGCGTATAAATTTACTGCCGCACCGTGCTGAAAAGCGAAAAGCGCGACAAGCACAGTTCGTCGCATTTGGCTTGATTTCCATAGCAATGGCAGTTGTGTTGGTGGGTTTCGTGCAGCTGACAATTGGTGCACAAATATCTTATCAGGAAAGACGTAACACATATTTAAAACTAGAGACTGCGTTATTAGACAAACAGATTGCAGAAATCAAAAAATTAAGGGAGCAAACCCAAGCATTGCTTGCTCGAAAAAATGTTGTGGAAAGTCTTCAAAGCACACGTTCGGATGTTGTCCATTTGTTGGATCAAATGTTGCGTATTTTACCGGATGGTGTTTATTTAAATGCACTTTCCCAGAAAGGGAGCAAAATTTGGCTAGTTGGTTTTTCGCAATCCAACGCAAGGATATCAACGCTTATGCGTGCGGTTGAAGATTCGCCTTGGTTGGATTCGCCTACCTTGATAGAGATTCATGCAGTGAAAGAAAAAGGTAGTCGTGTAAGTCAGTTTACGATGAGTTTTAATTTGACCAAGGTCAGGGCTGTTGTGAAAGAAAATCCAGCAAATTCCACAAAGGCGAAAAAATAGGCTTCATGATGAATTTAGATGAACTGAGAAACCTCAATCCAAAAACGCCTGGGGCATGGCCATGGCCGGCAAAAATAATTGCTTTTGTGGTCATGTTTTCTGCTGTTGTTGCAGGCGGGATGATGTTTTTTTGGCAGGATCAATGGGATGCATTGAATAGAGCCCAGGAAGAAGAAGTTAAATTAAAAGAAGTGTTTCTTTTTAAAAAGAAACAGGCAATTAATCTGGACTTAATTAAAAAGCAGCTTACAGAAACTCAGCAGTCATTCGGAGCATTGCTCAAACAGCTTCCAAGTAAGTCGGAGATGGATGCGTTACTTACCGATATCAATCAGGCGGGCTTGGGGAGAGGATTGCAGTTTGAGCTTTTTAAGCCTGGAGCTGAAAAAATAAATGGTTCATTTACAGAGCAGCCAATCACGATAAAAGTAACCGGGAATTACGATGACCTTGGTAAGTTTTCTGGAGACATAGCGATGCTGCCACGTATTGTTACGCTAAACGATATAAAGATTAAGCCTGCAGGTGGCAATCTGGTCATGGATGCAACAGCCAAGACTTTCCGTTATCTGGATGAAGCAGAATTGGCTAAACTACGCCCTAAGAAAAAGCCTGTAGGAAAAAGAAAATGAGATTGATACTGCTTCCCTTTCTTTTGCCGTTGCTGACTGGATGTTTCAGCGAAGAATACAAGGATTTGCGTGATTTCGTTAAAGATTCTGGAGCTGGGCTGCGCGGAAAGATTGAGCCGCCTCCCGAGGTGAAACCTTATGAACATTTTGCATACACAAACGATACAAATATTCCTGATCCGTTCAAGCCACGTAAACCTGAGATGCGTTCTGGTGGAGGAACGAATATGCCAGATATGGATCGTCCTAAAGAGGCTCTCGAAGAATTTCCACTCGAAAACCTCAAGATGGTAGGTTACCTTTATCGAAATAAAATTGGCTATGCTGTGGTTCGTGCTACCGACGGTAAGTTGCATAGAGTCAAGGCAGGTAATTACATGGGCTTGAACTTCGGTTTGATACAGGAAGTGACGGATACGGAAATTATGATAAAAGAGACAGTGCAAGATAGTGTTGGTGATTGGACTGAACGTCAGAGCAGCTTGCAATTACTTGAATGACTGGGAGCAAGACAATGGGATACATTAACAACACGGCTCGATTACTTGGCATAATATTAATGTTAAGTGGGTTGGGTGTTCATGCAAAGGCTGATACCCAGAATAGTATTACTGCGCTGGGAGTAAGCAGCGTGGGTGGCGGGGAGACTTCCATCAGGATTGAGTTGTCTCAGCCGTTGGCGAACCCGCCAGTTGGATTTAGCATCAGCACTCCACCACGCATCGTTTTCGATTTTCTCAATACGTCGAATGGTTTAGGTAAGTCTGTGCAGAATTTTGCCGAAGGTGGGTTGCGTAGCGCAAATATCGTTCAAGCTGGTAATCGGACTCGACTAGTAGTCAATTTAGACGAAATGTCAAATTATGACACCATGGTGGAAGGCAATAGCCTGCTGATTACATTACATCAGGGTGCGGCAAGCAGTACTACTTATGCCAGAGTATCCAAATTTGCCGAAGCAGGCAAGGATGTGCAAAAGCATACTTTACGAGATATCGATTTTCAGCGCGGCGAAAAAGGCGAGGGTCGTATACAGGTAGATTTATCAGACTCTGGTATCGGTATTGATATTCGCCAGCAAGGCCAGTTGCTTTTCATTGATTTCCTAAAAACCAATTTGCCTCAAAATTTGCAGCGCAAACTTAATGTGATTGATTTTGCAACACCGATTCAATTTGTGGATACGTTTGTCCAAGGTGACAACGTTCGTATGACGGTTAAGCCTAATGGTTTGTGGGAGTACGCTGCATATCAGACTGACAATAAATTTATTGTGGAAGTGAAGCCTGTTGCTGAAGACCCGGATAGATTAGTGAAAGGATCTAAGATTGGGTACGCTGGCGAGAAACTCACATTGAATTTTCAGAAGATAGATGTTCGTGAAGCGCTAAATGTGATTGCTGATTTTACTGAACTGAACATTGTGATCAGTGACACGGTAAAGGGAAACCTTACATTGCGCCTAAAAGATGTTCCGTGGGATCAAGCGTTTGACATTATCTTGCATAGCAAGGGTCTTGATATGCGCAAAAATGGCAACGTGATACAGGTTGCGCCGAGTGAGGAAATAGCAGCAAAGGAAAAGATAGAGTTATCTTCAAGGCAAGAAATTGCTGATCTGGAAGAAGTCCATACAGAAAGTTTCAAGCTGAGTTATCAGACTGGTGAGGCTATGGCAGCACTCCTGACTAATGACAAGCAAAGAATTCTTTCGAAGCGTGGTAGTGCGGTAGTTGATCCACGCACAAACACCATTTTTATTCAGGACACTTCATCTCATTTGGAAGATGCGCGAAAGTTAATCAAGCAGATTGATGTGCCGGTACGTCAAGTGATGATAGAGGCTCGAGTAGTCGAGGCATCAGATAAGTTTGGAAGAGATCTCGGGGTAAGGCTAGGTTACCAATCGAATGATATTAACGTGATAAATGGCGCCCCTGATTTCAATATAGGTGCGAATGCACTTGCAGCTGGGCCATTGGCAGGTACAACCTTCCCGGCAAACACACCTAATGTAAACCTGCCGATAAACCGGGCCGCTGGGACATTCTCCATGCTGCTGTTCAACAGCTCATTAAGCAAGGTGCTTTCATTAGAGTTGTCGGCGCTAGAAACTGATAGTAGAGGAAAAATCATATCCAGCCCTCGGGTTGTAACGTCAGATAAAACAGAAGCTACAATAGAAGCTGGTACAGAAATTCCGTATCAGCAGGCTTCAAGCAGCGGCGCTACCAATGTATCCTTCAAAAAAGCAACATTGAGCTTGAAGGTCAAGCCGCAAATCACACCTGATAACAATGTCATTATGGATATCAAGGTAAATAAAGATTCAGTTGGGCAGATATATGCAGGGATACCCAGTATTGATACCAATCAGGTTGAAACTCAAGTTTTGGTTGAGAATGGTGGAACAGTAGTGATTGGCGGCGTATTTACCCAAGTGTTATCAGACACTGCTGAAAAGGTGCCGCTTCTCGGCGATATCCCGGTGTTGGGCTATTTATTCAGAAGCTCTATAAAGCGTGACGAAAAGAATGAGTTGCTGATATTTATTTCGCCCAAGATAATGGATGATGTAATTAAATTGCAGTAAATTTCTTCAGTCAGAAAAGTAGGGAATGCTTAAGAGATGGTTGATGATGAGGCGCTAGCGCTTTGACATTGAGTTACACATAGGAAAGCCCGGAATGATCCGGGCTTTTTTTCGATTACAATGCAATCATGCAAGGTAGCCAGAAAAACTTAAGCGAAGTCCAGCGCTCGTGTGAGAGTCAAAATACTTTATCAGATAATCTGATCTTAGTAGGTATGATGGGATCTGGAAAGACCACGATGGGGCGGGCACTCGCAAGACATTACGGCATGTCCTTTGTGGATAGTGACGAAGAAATATGCAAGCGCACAGGTGTGACTATCCCACATATTTTTGACGTTGAAGGCGAGTCGGGCTTCCGCGAACGTGAAAGTTCTGTTCTGGCAGATTTGGTCAAACGGGATAATATAGTCCTTGCTACTGGTGGTGGGGCAGTTTTAATGGAGAAAAGCCGTGCGCTGTTGAAGCAGGGCGGGATTGTTATTTATTTAAGTGCTAGTGTTCATGATCTTTGGCTCCGTACCCGGAATGATCGCAATCGTCCATTGCTACAAACGGGCGAACCGTTCAAAATATTGAAAGAGTTATACCAACAGCGTGACCCAATATACAGGCAGGTGGCAGATATCATCGTGAAGAGTAGTAAGCAAAGTGCGAATAATCTGATGCTGCGTTTGGTTGATGAAATTGAAACTTATAAAGTGAATTTCCAGCTAGGTAGCCAATAAATCATGCAAACATTGAAAGTGGGGCTGGGAGAGCGCAGCTACCCGATACATATAGGCAGTGGCCTGCTTGAGCAAGCTAATCTAGTGCGAACGTACATTCCACGAGGACGTGTTGTTATCGTAAGTAATTCGACAGTTGCTCCGCTCTATCTTGAGAAGCTTCGGTCTACCCTGCTGAGTATTGATGTCAGTAGCGAGTCAGTGATATTGCCTGACGGAGAGCGTTATAAAAATTCTGATACGCTGAACCATATCTATGATTCCTTGCTGCAAAAACACTGTGAGCGAACGACGCCGTTGATTGCTTTGGGGGGAGGTGTGGTCGGTGATATGACTGGTTATGCTGCAGCAACCTATTTACGGGGGGTGCCATTTATTCAGATTCCGACGACCCTGTTGGCACAGGTTGATTCATCAGTTGGGGGAAAAACTGGTGTCAATCATCCTCTTGGCAAAAATATGATAGGTGCATTTCATCAGCCGAAGTTGGTTCTGGCAGATACTGACGTGCTGAACACACTACCTGATAAAGAATTGTCTGCCGGTATGGCGGAAGTCATCAAATATGGATTGATACGTGATTTGCCATTTTTGGAATGGCTGGAATCTAATATTGAAAAGCTGCTGTTGCGTGATCCTGCCGCGCTGCAATATGCAATTGCGAATAGCTGCCAGAACAAGGCCGAAGTGGTTGTAGCAGATGAACTTGAAAACGGACAACGAGCGTTATTAAATCTGGGGCACACATTTGGACATGCCATAGAATCGGGTATGGGCTATGGTAACTGGTTGCACGGTGAAGGAGTCTCGGCGGGAACTGTCATGGCGGCTGATTTATCGCAACGTTTGGGTTGGATCAGTGCTCAGGATGTAATGCGTATACGCAAACTATTAGAGCGAGCCGGGCTGCCAGTTGTTGCACCAGATATTGGGGTAGAAAAGTATCTTGAACTAATGTGGATGGATAAAAAAGTCGAGGGTGGCAAGATGCGCTTTGTGCTACTCAAGGCAATCGGTAAAGCAGAGGTTGCTGAAGATGTGCCTCAAGAATTATTAAAAGAAACTTTGCGGGCCTGTGTTTATGGCTGAGCTTGAAACGTTCGCAGTTAGCGAAAGAAATTCACGTGGTAGAAAAGTGCAGGAAGTGGCACCGGGTAATCGCGGAGAGTTCCAGAGAGATCGTGACCGAATAGTACATTCAGGTGCGTTTCGTCGTCTTGAATACAAAACGCAGGTATTTGTAAATCACGAAGGTGACTTGTTTCGAACTCGACTCACACATAGTGTTGAGGTGGCACAAATTTCACGCTCTATTGCTCGACGTCTACATTTGAACGAAGATTTGGCAGAGGCGATCTCCCTGGCGCATGATCTTGGGCACACACCGTTTGGTCACGCAGGACAAGAGGCGTTGAATGCCTGCATGAAACTGCATGGCGGATTCGAGCATAACCTGCAATCGTTGCGCGTAGTGGATGTACTGGAAGAGCGGTATGCAGCATTTGATGGCCTGAACCTTTGTTTTGAAACGCGCGAAGGCATACTTAAGCATTGTTCCGCATCGAATGCCCTAAAATTAGGGGAGTTGGGAGAGAGATTCCTGCATAATCGCCGTCCTTCTCTGGAGGCGCAGGTTGCAAATCTGGCTGATGAAATTGCATACAATAATCATGATTTGGATGATGGTTTGCGCTCAGGTTTGATTACGTTAGATCAATTATCCGAAGTTCCTTTGGTTGCGGCCCATTTGCAGGAAGTTCGTCAAAACTACCCGGATTTGCCAGAACGGCGCGTGGTGCATGAAACGATACGACGTATGATAAATACCTTGGTGACTGACTTGCTTCAACAGAGTGAAAGTAATATCAAAAGCCAGCATCTTGTTGAGATTGATGACGTGCGGGATTCGGTCGCAGTAATAGCTTTTAGTCCAGAGATAGGTGAGCAGCAACGAGCCCTGAAGAATTTTTTACATACTCACCTTTATCGCCACTACCGTGTAATGCGTATGAGTGTTAAGGCGCAGCGCACTATCAGGGACTTGTTTGACATATTCATGACAGATAATCGTTTATTGCCGCCACAGTTTCAGCGTGAGGAAGAATCAAAGCGTGTTCGTGCGATTGCAGATTACATCGCCGGTATGACCGACCGATATGCCATACTCGAACATCGGCGAATTTTTTCAGTGGAAGAAGTATCGGAATAGGTTGTTCTCCCGACATCCAAACCTAATATCTGTTACTCGGTTAATAGGTAGCTGGCATAAGCTTGTTGCGGTTGCCCATCATTCCCAGACAAGGTAATATTCCCGCCCTTTCGCTTTTGTATTTGACGTGGTGACTTGTGTCGCCATTTTTTAGCTTTATTGAATTGACCGAGGAACGCCGTGAGTAATAGTTCTTTACCGATGCAACAAGGATTGTATGATCCACGCCATGAACACGATGCGTGTGGAGTAGGTTTTGTCGCCCATATAAAAGGAAAGCAAAGCCATGACATGGTGCGCCAGGGTCTACAGATACTGGAGAATTTGACCCATCGCGGCGCGGTGGGTGCCGATCCGCTGGCAGGTGACGGCGCTGGCATTTTGTTACAGATTCCGGATGATTTCATGCGCACCCAATGCGCTTTGCAGGGCATGAAGTTGCCTGAAGCAGACAGTTATGGCGTGGGAATGATGTTCTTGCCTCGTGAAGCAAAAGCGCGAGCCGCGTGCGAAAAAGTAATCGAGCAAAAAATTAACTTTGAAAAACAGACGCTTTTGGGTTGGCGTGATGTGCCTGTAGACAACACAGGTCTTGGAGAAAGTGTAAAGAAGGTTGAGCCAGTCGTACGGCAAGTTTTTATAGGACGCGGCAAAAATTGTGTTGATAGCGATACATTCGAGCGCAAACTATACGTCATACGTAAAACGGTAGAGCATGCGATAAGTAAGTTACCAAAGGACCAAGGCAAGGGTTTTTATTGCCCATCGTTGTCATGCCGTACTATTGTTTACAAGGGTATGTTGTTGGCCAACCAAGTGGGTTCATATTACCTCGATCTGCAAGATTCTCGCGTGGTCAGCGCATTGGCACTAGTCCATCAACGCTTTTCTACCAATACATTCCCAACCTGGGATCTGGCGCATCCATTCCGAATGATTGCTCATAACGGTGAGATTAATACCGTGCAGGGCAACGTCAACTGGATGACGGCACGTCATGCTGCAATGTCGTCAAAATTGCTTGGCGAGGATCTGGAAAAACTCTGGCCGTTGATTGCAGAAGATCAATCCGACTCGGCATGTTTCGATAATGCACTGGAACTGCTTGTGGCAGGAGGATATTCATTGCCGCACGCAATGATGTTGTTGATCCCTGAGGCTTGGGCAGGCAATCCGCTGATGGACGAAGAACGCCGAGCTTTCTATGAATACCATGCTGCATTGATGGAGCCGTGGGATGGCCCCGCTGCAGTGGCGTTTACCGATGGGCGAATGATAGGTGCGACGCTAGATCGGAATGGTTTACGCCCTGCGCGCTATCTGATTACCGAAGATGACATCGTACTTATGGCATCGGAGATGGGTGTGTTGGATATCCCGCAGCACAAAATTGTCAAGAAATGGCGTCTGCAGCCGGGCAAAATGTTCTTGATCGACATGCAAGCCGGACGAATCGTTGACGACGTGGAACTAAAAAAACAGTTATCTACTGCCAAACCCTATCGCAAATGGGTTGATGAATCGCGCTATTTCCTCAGTGACCTTGCTGCTGTCAAAAGTACGTCCAAGCTCAATGCTTCGTTACTCGATACCCAGCAGGCATTCGGTTACTCTCAGGAGGACCTGAAATTCATCCTGGCCCCGATGGTGAAAGCAGGAGAGGAGCCAACCGGTTCTATGGGTGTGGATGCTGCACTACCTGTGCTTTCAAACAAGAATCGCTCTTTCTACGATTACTTCCAGCAATTGTTTGCCCAAGTGACCAATCCGCCGATTGACCCGATACGTGAAGAAATTGTGATGTCACTGACATCATTTATTGGACCCAAGCCTAATCTCTTGGGTATTGAAGAGATCGACCCGCCGCTGCGTCTTGAAGTACATCAGCCGGTACTTTCCAATGAGGATATTGCCAAGCTGATTGATATTGGCAAGTTGACCAAGAATAAGTACAGATCCCTGGTGCTCGATATCACATACCCTGCAAAACAGGGATCTGGTGGAAGCGAGAATGCGATCAAGGTTGTGTGTGCAGCTGCTGATAAGGCTGTAGCGGCCGGATATAACGTATTGATTCTGTCAGATCGTGCGATATCTTCTACAAAAGTAGCGATTCCCGCTTTGTTGGCGACCGCTGCAGTACATCATCACCTAGTACGTGCGGGTCTGCGCACCAGCACCGGTTTGGTAGTCGATACCGGTTCAGCAAGAGAAGTACATCATTTTGCCCTGCTGGCAGGGTATGGTGCCGAAGCGGTATGCCCATGGCTGGTCTACGAAACAATAGCAGCGATGAACTTGCCTCCGAAAGTTGATCTAAAGGAAGCCAATAAACGCTTTATCAAAGCGATCAACAAAGGGCTGAACAAAGTGATGTCCAAAATGGGCATCTCGACCTACCAGTCGTATTGTGGTGCTCAGATATTTGAAGCGGTCGGACTGAATGCTGAATTTGTCGCAAAGTATTTCACCGGCACGGCGACGCAAATCGAGGGTATAAGCTTGAAGGAAGTTGCCGAAGAAGCGGTGCGTACCCATCTTAGCGCATTCGGAAACGATCCGGTGTTGGCTAATGCGTTGGAAGCAGGAGGCGAGTATGCATATCGTGTGCGTGGTGAAGAGCATATGTGGACGCCAGTATCCATTGCCAAGTTGCAGAATGCGACGCGCACTAACAATGCTTCGACATTTAAAGAATATGCAAAGTTAATAAACGAGCAGAGTTCCAAGCTTAAGACTTTGCGTGGATTGTTTGAAATAAAGCCTGCAGGTAAGCCAGTGCCATTGGAAGAAGTCGAGTCGGCTAAGAAAATCGTTAAACGGTTCGCCACTGGTGCGATGTCGCTAGGCTCGATCTCAACTGAAGCACACACTACGTTGGCAATTGCGATGAACCGTATTGGAGGGAAATCGAATACAGGTGAGGGTGGTGAAGACGCATCACGCTTCAAGTCGTTCAAGGGTGGTGAGATGCTCTCCGATATCATCGGAAAGAGCCGCATCGAAAGTGATCGTGAGTTAAAGGCCGGCGATTCATTGCGTTCCAGAATCAAGCAGGTGGCTTCTGGACGTTTTGGCGTGACAGCTGAATATCTGGCAAGTGCTGATCAAATACAAATCAAGATGGCTCAGGGCGCTAAGCCGGGCGAAGGGGGGCAACTACCAGGGCACAAAGTTTCCGAATACATCGCAAAATTGCGTTTCTCGGTGCCGGGTGTAGGATTAATCTCGCCTCCACCACACCATGACATTTATTCGATCGAGGATCTGGCTCAACTGATCCATGATTTGAAGAATGCCAATCCAAATGCATCAATTTCGGTCAAATTGGTTTCGGAAGTGGGTGTGGGAACGGTTGCTGCTGGCGTATCCAAGGCAAAGGCAGACCATATTGTTATTGCAGGTTTCGATGGCGGCACTGGTGCATCGCCTGCTTCTTCGATCAAGCATGCAGGCACACCATGGGAATTGGGTTTGGCCGAGGCACAGCAGACACTGGTGCTAAATCAGTTGCGAGGAAGAATTGGGTTGCAAGTGGATGGTCAGATCAAGACTGGACGGGATGTATTGATCGGTGCATTGCTTGGTGCCGATGAATTCGGCTTTGCCACTGCGCCGCTGGTGGTGGAAGGTTGCATCATGATGCGCAAGTGCCACCTCAATACTTGCCCTGTTGGTGTCGCGACTCAAGATCCGGAATTGCGCAAAAAGTTTACCGGCCAACCTGAACATGTGGTCAACTTTTTCTTCTTCGTGGCCGAAGAAGTGCGTGAATACATGGCTCAGATAGGTATCCGTAAATTTGACGACTTGATTGGACGTAGTGATTTGCTTGATGTCCAAAAAGGTATTGCACACTGGAAGTCTGAGGGACTGGATTTTTCCAAGATATTCCATCAACCGAATGTGCCGGAAAGTGTAGCTCGACGCCATGCAGAAAAACAGGATCATGAGCTTGAGAAGGCGCTCGACAATAAGCTGATTGCACAGGCGAAACAAGCGCTCGACAACAAGCAGCCGGTAGTCATAAATATTGGGATAAGCAACGCCAACCGTACGGTAGGGACGATGCTGTCGCACGAGGTGGCCAAGCGTTATGGTCAGGAAGGCTTGCCGGCCGATACCATAAAGGTGAAGCTTACTGGCACAGCAGGACAGAGCTTTGGCGCTTTCCTGTCACACGGCATTGCATTCGAGTTACATGGTGAGGGTAACGACTACGTGGGTAAAGGACTGTGTGGTGGTCGAATCGCGATCATGCCGCCTGCCGAAGCCAAACTGGTTTCTCACGAAAACATCATTGTCGGTAATACTGTGTTGTATGGTGCGACTTCTGGTGAATGCTATTTCAGTGGTGTTGCTGGGGAGCGTTTTGCAGTCCGCAACTCCGGTGCAATTGCTGTAGTGGAAGGACTCGGCGATCACGGTTGCGAATATATGACCGGTGGAATGGTAGTTGTGCTCGGTCAAACAGGTCGTAACTTTGCTGCTGGCATGTCCGGCGGAGTGGCTTATGTGCTGGACGAGGACGGTGGCTTTGAGAAGCGCTGCAACCTGTCCATGGTTGCGTTGGAGCCGGTTCCTTCCGAGGTTGATGCCAGCGAGATGGGCGAAGTTGAATCTCACGGACGCGTCCATTTCAACCATCTCGACAAGGCTGACGAGCATGCGTTGCGCGAGCAGATCGAAAAGCATCTGCTGTACACCAGAAGTATGCGTGCCAAACAGATACTGGAAAATTGGGATAAATATCTACCCAAATTTATCAAGGTGATGCCGACCGAGTATCGTCGTGCCTTGCAGGAAATCGCCGCGCAGCAAATCAAACAGATGGAGGCCGCATAATGGGGAAGCCAACTGGATTCATCGAGTTTGAACTTCTGAGCGAAGCCTACCTGCCTGTACAAGACAGGCGCAAGAATTACAGGGAATTCGTGCTGCATCTGAGCGATGAGGATTCTAGGATACAAGGGGCGCGTTGCATGGACTGCGGCATTCCGTTCTGTACCAGCGGCTGTCCCGTAAATAATATCATTCCCGACTGGAATGATCTGGTCTATCGCGGAGAATGGAAGCAGGCTCTGGATGTGCTCCATTCCACCAACAATTTTCCTGAAGTTACAGGACGTATCTGCCCTGCTCCTTGCGAAGCAGCATGCACGTTGAACATCAACAATGATGCAGTAGGCATCAAGTCCATCGAGCATTACATAATCGACAAGGGCGGCGAGAACGGATGGGTCGTTCCGCAACCTGCTGCGAAAAAGACCGGTAAAAAAGTGGCTGTTATCGGATCAGGGCCTTCTGGATTGGCGGCTGCTCAGCAACTGGCACGTGCGGGACATACTGTGACCGTGTTCGAAAAGAACAGACGTATCGGAGGGTTGATGCGCTACGGGATACCAGACTTCAAACTCGACAAACGTCTGATTGACTGGCGTATGGCACAACTTGAAGCTGAAGGTGTGAAATTTCAGGCCAATACTTTTGTAGGCAAGGATCTGCCTGGCAAGGGCATTGCAAATGACGCGAAGAAAACCATATCACCCGAAGAACTGAAAAAGAAATTTGATGCGGTGGTTTTGTCGGGTGGATCCGAACAACCTCGCGATCTGCCTATACCGGGACGCGATTTGAAGGGTGTACATTTTGCACTGGAGTTCCTGATACCACAGAACAAGGAAAATGCCGGAGACGGTAAGAATCCGATTAATGCGAAGGGTAAACATGTATTGGTGATCGGCGGCGGAGATACCGGTTCAGATTGTGTTGGTACCTCTAACCGTCACGGTGCAGCTTCAATCACTCAGATAGAGGTGATGCCACGCCCACCTGAAAATGAAAATAAATCACTGGTATGGCCTAACTGGCCACTCAAACTTCGCACTTCCAGCTCACACGATGAAGGTTGTGACCGTGACTGGTCCATTGCGAGCAAGGAGTTTGTCGGGGAGAATGGCATGCTCAAGGCTATCAAGGCTGTAAGAGTTGAATGGAAAGACGGTAAGCTGAACGAGATTGCGGGCAGTGAATTTGATTTGAAAGCTGATCTGGTTTTTCTGGCGATGGGTTTTACCAACCCACTGCAACAGGTTCTGGATGCGTTTGGTGTAGAGAAAGATGCACGCGGCAACATCAAGGCAACTACGGAAGGGCAAAATTGTTACCACACCAGTGTCGATAAAGTGTTTGCTGCGGGTGACATGCGTCGCGGGCAATCGCTGGTGGTATGGGCGATCCGCGAAGGACGTCAATGCGCGCGTGCCGTAGATGAATATTTAATGGGTAGCTCTGTGTTGCCCCGTTAGCCCAAAAACAGCCTATATTTGCACTTAAGCAGAGATAAGCTCAGACGATTTTGAATGTAACTAGAAAGAGAGCAATATGAATCCCAAGCTAAAAAATGACACGTTTTTGCGTGCACTTCTACGTCAACCAACTGAATACACGCCTTTGTGGATGATGCGTCAGGCAGGTCGTTATCTGCCGGAATATCGTGCTACTCGCAAAAAAGCAGGCAGCTTTCTTGGATTGTGCAAGAACCCAGATTTTGCCACCGAAGTAACTATGCAGCCATTGGATAGATTTCCTTTAGACGCAGCTATTTTGTTTTCCGACATTCTTACTGTGCCAGATGCAATGGGTCTGGGTCTGTACTTTTCCGAAGGTGAAGGTCCGAAATTCGAGCGTACTGTGCGTGACGAGGCGGCAGTTAAAGCGCTGCACGTGCCAGATATTGGCACTGATTTGAAATATGTTACCGATGCGGTATCGCAAATTCGCAAAACACTAGATGGACGCGTACCACTAATTGGTTTCTCAGGTAGCCCATGGACATTGGCCTGTTACATGGTAGAAGGTGGTAGCAGCAGTGACTATGCAACAGTCAAAACCATGGCTTACAAAGAACCTGAGTTAATGCATCAAATTTTGACCAAGACTGCTGATACCGTTACCCAATACCTCAATGCGCAAATCGAAGCAGGCGCACAAGCGGTGATGATCTTTGATTCCTGGGGTGGCGCCTTGTCGCATTCCGCCTATCACGAATTTTCTTTACCTTACATGCAAAGAATTGTGGAAGGCTTGATTAAAGAAAAAGATGGTGTGCGTGTTCCTAACATCGTGTTTACCAAAGGCGGAGGCCTGTGGATAGAAAGCATCGCCAATATTGGCTGTGACGCAGTTGGGCTTGACTGGACCATGGATATTGGCATTGCTCGTCAAAAGGTGGGCGAAAAAGTTGCGTTGCAAGGAAACATTGATCCATTGGTTTTGTTTGCACCGCCTGAAGCGATTAAAGCCGAAGTGGAGAAAGTGCTTAGCAGCTACGGATTCGGTAGTGGCCATGTTTTCAATTTGGGACACGGTATTTCTCAACACACTAATCCTGAGCACGCTGCAGCATTGGTTGCAGCCGTTCATGAGTTGAGCCGTAAATACCACTAAGTAGATGCTTTTGCCAAAAGCCGCAGGTTTTCCTGCGGCTTTTGTATTTCTACAACAATTGAAGTGCATATTTACTGAGGAACCATGTCAATAGCCCGTGTCGCCTTGGATGCTCCGCTGCCAACCCTGTTTGATTACATGGTGTCTGAAGGAATGAAAATTCTGATAGGGCAGCGCGTTGTGGTGCCTTTTGGCAAAAGAGAAATGGTGGGTGTGGTGATGGAAATTACTGCCACAACGGCAATTGAAACATCACGCATTAAGCATGTGGTGAAGGTGTTGCATGACAGCCTGCCCTTGTCGAAAGAATTGCTTACTTTGCTGAATTTTTGCAGTGATTATTACTGCTATCCGATTGGTCAGACAGTGTTGTCAGCATTGCCCACGCGCTTACGTTCTGACAAGCCTCTCGTGAGTAAAATCATACTGGATTATCGTTTGAGTACACAGGGTCAGACGCTCAATCTTGATGAATTCCCAAAACGAAAAGTAGTACAGCATCGAATTTTGGCTAAGCTGTCAAATCAAACTTGTAATTTGGCACAGTTGAAATCCTTGTCAGCATCTGCGGGTAAACAGTTGAAATTGTTAATGGCGGATGGGTGGGTTGAGCAGTGTGAAACTTCTGCCTCTGTTTTAACGACCGCCATGAAAGAGGAAGGTCGTGTTGTTTCTCACAAGACTGACCATGCCTTCAATAATGCACACACTTTAAACGACGAGCAACAGGCGGCGGTAGAAACGGTTATGCAAGTGTCGAGCTATAGCTGTTTTTTGTTGCATGGCATTACTGGAAGTGGCAAAACTGAAGTATATGTACATTTGATCCATAAGATATTGCAGCGTGGTAGGCAAGTATTGCTACTGGTTCCGGAAATCAATCTCACACCGCAGTTGGAAAACTATTTTTGTAACCGTTTTCCCGATACGAAATTGGTAAGCTTGCATAGCGGATTGAGTGAGGGCGAGCGATTACAAAATTGGCAGCAGGCGCAAAGTGGCGTTGCCCAAATTGTGTTGGGTACGCGTTCGTCAGTATTTGTCGAGTTGCCGAATCTGGCGTTAATAATTGTGGATGAAGAGCACGATAATTCTTTCAAGCAACAGGATGGATTGCGCTATTCAGCACGTGATGTGGCGATTTTTCGCGCCAGCCAGCGAGGTGTGCCTATAGTGTTAGGGTCAGCAACACCATCTTTGGAAAGCTATCAAAATGCACTGAATG
>Ga0316190_10000142_pt1 | contig 44771 bp, 42 predicted proteins | sample Eddworburrow2_MG_FD_204929 | JGI IMG/M metagenome (GOLD analysis project Ga0316190, IMG submission 204929) | Coastal sediment microbial communities from Maine, United States - Eddy worm burrow 2 | ecosystem: Environmental > Aquatic > Marine > Coastal > Sediment | place: USA: Maine | collected...
CACGTTTTATCGCAGAACGTATCAGGGCCTGGATCGAGCAGGGTAATGCCCGCAGCGAGAGCGCGATTTTATATCGCTCCAATGCCCAGTCACGCGTGATTGAAGAGGCGTTGATCCAGTCCGGCATCCCCTATCGCGTCTATGGCGGCCTGCGCTTCTTCGAACGCGCCGAGATCAAAAATGCGCTAGCCTATCTGCGGCTGATGCATAATCGTCCCGATGATGCCTCGTTTGAACGCATTATCAACACCCCGACACGTGGCATCGGCGACCGCACGGTCGAAATCATCCGCGCCCATGCCCGCCAGCACGGCCTGTCGTTGTGGCAATCCATGCTGGAGATCCTGGCAGCTAACGAACTCACGGCCCGCGCAGCCAATGCCCTGCGCGGCTTCATCAACCTGATCGAAGCCTTTGCCGCCGACACGGCCGACCTCGAACTCAATGAACAGGTGGAGCATTGCGTGCATAACAGCGGCCTAATCGAACACTATAAAAAAGAAAAGGGTGAAAAGGGCCGCGCCCGCATCGAGAATCTCGAGGAACTCGTAACGGCCGCGCGGCAGTTTGAATATGACACGAGCGACCTTGATGAGGGTGAAGAGGCACTGGATCCGCTGTCGGCCTTTCTGAGCCATGCCGCACTCGAGGCCGGCGAAGGCCAGGCCGACCCACAACAGGATTGTGTCCAGCTTATGACCCTGCACACGGCCAAGGGCCTGGAGTTTCCGCTGGTCTTTCTGTGCGGTCTCGAAGAAGGCCTGTTCCCGCATCAGATGTCGATCGAGGAACCGGGCCGGCTCGAGGAGGAACGGCGTTTATGTTATGTCGGTATCACGCGTGCGCGTAAACACCTGTATATCACCCATGCCGAAAGCCGCCGCCTGTATGGTTCGGAAGAATACGCCGCGCCATCGCGTTTTATCAGCGAGATACCCGATGAACTCAAACAGGAAATTCGCCTGAACCTGCGCAGCAGTGCCCCGGCCCGGCCCGTAAAGGCCGCGGCCTTCCGCCAACCAGTTGAGGCGGCACCGAACGGCCTGGCACTCGGGCAACACGTGAGCCACCCCAAATTTGGTGATGGTGTGGTACTCAATTATGAAGGCCAGGGCAGCAATGCCCGGGTTCAGGTCAATTTTAATCAGGCCGGCAGCAAGTGGCTCGTGGTAGCCTATGCCAACCTGGAGCCGGCCTAAAAACAGGACTGAGAAAATACTCGCTGAGCAGCGCAGCAAGGCCTGGTAAATTAACGCTATGTAAATATTTGAGTATAGGTGTAGACATGAAACGTCGTTCTTTTTTGAAAAAACTGGGCCTGGGTACGCTGGCTACGGGCTCGGCGCTGGGTGGGATTACTACGGCCGAGGCCGCTGACCGCTTTAACTGGAAACTTGTCACGACCTGGCCACCGAACTTTCCAGTATTTATGGATGGTATCAAACGTTTCGCCAAAGACGTCAAACGTATGAGTAAAGGCCAGCTCAACATTCAGGTCTTCGCGGGGGGGGAATTGATCCCGGCGCTGCAGACCTTTGATGCGGTGTCACAGGGGTCGGTGCAGATGGGCCATGGCGCGGCCTATTACTGGGCCGGCAAGATTCCGGCCGCACAGTTTTTTACGGCTGTACCGTTTGGTATGAATGCCCAGGGCATGAATGCCTGGCTCTATTACGGCGGCGGTCTGAAACTGTGGCGCGAACTGTATGACAAACACAATCTCGTGCCATTCCCGATGGGTAACACGGGTGTACAGATGGGCGGCTGGTTCCGTAAACCCATCGATTCACTGGCCGACCTCAAGGGACTGAAGATGCGTATCCCGGGTCTGGGCGGCAAGGTTATTGCGAAGGCCGGTGTTAACCCCGTGTTACTGGCCGGCGGTGAGATCTACACGGCCCTCGAACGCGGCACGATTGATGCCACCGAATGGGTCGGCCCGTACCATGACCTGCGCCTGGGGCTCTATCGCGCGGCCAAACATTATTATTATCCGGGCTGGCATGAACCCGGCCCGACGCTGGAACTGACGATCAACAAGGCGGCCTGGGATGGCCTGCCCAAACACCTGCAGTTGATTGTTGAAAATGCCGCAGCCGCCAGCAACCTGTGGATGTTATCGGAGTTCGAGGCCAAAAACCTCGAAGCCCTGCAGACACTCAAGGACAAATACAAGGTCAAGGTCGAGGAATTTCCCAAAGATGTCATCAGGGAACTCAGAAAGCTGACGTTTGAAACCCTCAATGAAGAAGCCGCTGGGGATGCGGACTTTAAACGTATCTATGAGGCCTATCAGACCTTCCGTCGCGGTAATGACCGCTGGAATGAGATATCCGAGACGGCCTATGCCCGGGCATTAAAGGATTAATGGTTCGAACCGGTGACCCGTTATCCGGGCCACCCATTCAGACAGCTCACCGTGACAGATACAGCAGGTCTGGCGGCTCGATCAGGTCCAGACTCCAGGATCCGCGCATTGTGGCATGTTCAATGGCCGCGTTGACCTCATCACTGTCATGATCCAGATTAATGTTAAAGATCTGTCCCGGATAAATAAGGTCGGCATCGCTAATCTGGGGCTTGTTATCCTTGTAGATCAGTGGCCACTGATAGGCATTGCCGTAAATATACGATTTGTCGGCTATGTCCCACAGGTTGTCACCGGCCACCACTGTATATGTCAGTAGCTGTGGCTGCATGGGTTCTGGTTCGGGCTCAGGTTCCGGCTCAAACACTATCATCGATTCCTCAACGACCACTGGCTCCGGTTCAACAAACTGTGGCGGAGTAGGATCTGATTCCGGCTCCGGTGCCGGCGGCGTAGTAGCGCACGCCGCCAATAGCATGATGGCGGCATAGACACTGCACTGTTCGATTCGCATCCGGTATTTCATGCTCGCTCCTTTTTTCGGTTCATGTATGAAATCAGTCATCCATACTATCTCTCTAGTCGTCCTTTTTATACCATATATGGTTCATCGTCACATGTCACCCTGACAACAAGGAACCCATTCATGAGAACGGCACTATTCTGCAAAACCTTTAGCCTGCTGCTGGCAACGGCCTTTCTCTACGGCTGTACAACCATCCGGATTGGTCAGGATTTTGATCTCTCGGCCTTCAACCAAAACGTCGAACACAGGGTCAGCAGCAAGGCCGATATACGTGCCTGGCTCGGCATACCCTCCGGTATCGGCACAACAATACAGACCGATGGCCAGCGCCTGGAAAAATGGACATATTATTACGGCCGGGGCAAACTGCCCGGTCTCAAGGATGTGCAGCTCCGGTTTCTTGAAATCGAATTTAATAACGATGGTAAGGTTGTGAGTTATAACTGGACGGAATAGACCGGTGTTTACTCACGGACCACCATCAGAAACCCATCATGCGGTCCATCAACTCAGGCAACCATAAGGTAACCTGGGGGAAAACCAGCAAAATGGCCAGCGCTGCAAGCTGGATAAATACAAACGGGATAATGCCGCGATAGATATGATTAATGCCGACACTGGCCGGCGCCACGGCCTTCAGATAAAACAGGGAAAAGCCAAATGGCGGCGTCAGAAATGAGGTCTGCAGGTTCATGGCGATCAATACGGCGAACCATAACAGATTGATACCCATGAGGTCCGCGATCGGCGCCAGTATCGGCACCACGATAAAACAGATTTCGAGAAAATCGAGGAAAAAACCCAGCACAAATATCAGCAACATGCTGATAACAAGAAAACCCCATTCATCACCCGGCACCTGCAGCATGAGGTCTTCAACCAGCATATCGCCCCCCATACCCCGAAACACCAGACCAAAGGCCGTGGCGCCGATCAGGATCATGAATACCATACTGGTCAGACGCGTCGATTGTTGCAGGGACTCGCGCAAGTGCTGCAGGTTCAGACGCCGATACAGGGCGGCCAGCAACATGGCCCCGAGCGCCCCGACGGCAGCCGATTCCGTTGGTGACGCCACGCCAAAAAAGATCGAACCCAATACAGCAACAATCAGCACCAACGGTGGCAACAGGCCCTTGAGCACACGCGGCAACAGCGCAACATCGGCACCACCTGTGAGACGGGCGCTATCAACGGCCGGCGCCAGTTGTGGCCGCCACCAGGCCAACACCAGGATATAGATAATAAACAGCAGAATCAGTACCAGCCCGGGGGTTGCAGCCCCCATAAACAACTGCCCCACGGGAACACCGACCACGTCGGCCAGCAGGATCAGGATAATACTGGGCGGAATGATCTGCCCCAGGGTCCCGGATGCGGCTATGGTACCCGTCGCCAACCCGGTGTCATAACCATGTTTGAGCATGGCCGGTAATGCAATCACCCCCATCGTCACCACCGTGGCCCCGACAACCCCGGTGGTTGCGGCCAGCAAAGCCCCCACCAGTACAATAGACACGGCCAGACCACCACGCACACGACCAAACAACAGCCCCATTGTTTCGAGCAGGTCTTCGGCAATACCGGATTTTTCCAGCACGATACCCATGAAAATAAACAGCGGCACGGCCAGCAAAGTGAAATTGGTCATGATGCCCCAGATACGCAGAGGCAATAGATCGAAAAACTCGACACCCTGAAAAATGATACCAAACACCATGGCCACGGCGCCCAGTGTGAAGGCGACGGGATAACCGATCAGCAATAGGACGATGGCCACGGCAAACATGACCAGTGCCCAGACCTCCATAGCCATCAGCGCTCCCCGGCCATGATGTTTTTATCACTAGTGTTCTGATCCTGGAAACGCAGCAGGGTGCAGATACTGGCCATCATGATGGCCAGTCCCTGCAACATCAACATCAGAAAACCCAGCGGGATAGCGGCCTTGAGTAGGAAGCGGTACGGCAATCCACCCGGATCCGGTGACGCCTCAAGCATATTAAAACTGTTACTAACAAATGGCAGGCTGCCACTGATCAGCAACAGACAAAAAGGTGTCAGGAATAACAGACCGCCCAGCAGATCTACCCAGGCACGATGCCGTGCCGTCATAAAACGGCTACTGTAAAATATATCTACACGCACATGCTCATCATGTTTGAGCGTGTAGGCACCACCCAGCAAAAAGATCAGCGCAAACAGATGCCACTCAAGCTCCTGCAAGGCCACAGAACCACTCTGAAACAGATAACGCATCGCCACGTCATAACTGACAATCAACACCAGGGCCAGCACCAGCCAGCTCAGCTGACGCCCACTCCACTCACTAAAACCCTGGATGGCTGCGGCAAGACGATGTAATAAGGCAACCATACCCTGCCTTCCCTATAAATAAAGATTGTTATTGTACCGTGAAGGAAAAAAATTATCTGGACTGCCGCCGACTCGAGGTCAGCGCTGCAGGAAACTCAAATTCCCCAGCCGTCCTCGCCGCGTCAACGAGACCTTACCCTCCGGGCTTGGTGTACCTAGCAGGCGCAAGGCCTGCTTCAGATCACTGCGTGACTTATCCCTGGGCTCCAGGGTCATGGTTAAACGATAACTGTTATCGGGCAACAACATAAGCAGGCCTTCTGCCCGCAAGGGTCCGCCATTATCCTTGAGCGCACCCTGAATCGTATCGTCTTCAGTTGTAAACGACACCTCGAAATTACCCACACTGATATTCAATGGTTCACCCAGCCCGGCCCGCTGCCATTGCACACGGCCACTGATATTTTGCAACCGCCCCTGAGCAGCCACAGCAATCTCTTCCAAATCCAGGGTGACAGCACCGGTCAAACCAAAAGGCCGTTCATTAAATACCGATTCGAGTACCGGTAATGATAAACCCTCGCCGTTATCACGAATATAATAGTTACCCGCCAGGGTTCGTCCAACAACAACCCCCGTAGGACTCGCAACATCTGTCAGAGTCACGCCCATTTCCAGTCGGCCGCGAAATAACATCCATGGATGTAAACACCAGTCAACATTTCTGACATCGATACCGGCCATTCGAACCATGCCTATATGACCCTGCCAGATACTGCCATTTACCTGATATAACTGCAGCGGCAGACTGATACGTTGCTGCAACAGGGCATACACACGGTCAGCAGGTAACAGGACCACTATAAATAACAGATAGGCAAGCAGACCAAACAGGCTGTAACGCCATACGGGTTTCATGCTGCCCCCCCAACCAGATCCAGACGCACATTCACAACACCACCATCCTGACGGTCGATCGCAACATTCTCCACCAGCACGGCATGACGGTTTTGTAATGTTTCGAGCCATTTAATCATAGCGTCGAAGCCGGCCTTTTCGAGACGCACCTTGACCTTGCCATCACCGTCCGGCTCTACGCGTTTCAGGGCCTGGGATAATCCCGACTGCCGAATGGTCCGATCCACCAGCGGTAATAATGATTGTTTTGAAATATTGCGGGAACCGCTTTGATTGCGCAGCTGTCCAACCTGCTGCGCCGATATCTGCATCCATTGCAACAGCGACTGTTGCTCAGCCACCTGTTCATGCAGGCGCTCAACACGCTGATCAAATGGCCGCCACACCAGGGCGTACAGCAAAAGCAGCACCAGCAGTGGCCCGGCGGAAAACAATAACAAACGTTCACGTTCACTAAGCTGACTCAGTAATGCCTTCATGAGCCCTGCCTCCATAACTGCAACCGGGCTTCAACAGCATCATCACGACTGCTAGCCGACTGGATTTCAACATTCAGGCCTTTATTCGCCAGCAAACCCTGCTTGAGCTGCTCCAGTAACTGCAAATTATTTATCCGCAACGCCAGACTCAGGCGACCATCCTGATAGGCCACATGCCGTAATTCAATACTGTCGATTTTTTTCAGGGGTTCAGCCATCAGAGTCAGCAAGGACAAAAAACCCTGCCCCAAAGCGGCGCCGCCGACACTCAGCTCATCCAGTTTACGTTGCATCTGCAAACGGGCATCCACCACCTTGCGGGCATCAGGAAAGGTGTCCAGATAAACCTGGTTAATCTGGCTCCTCAGGGAATCACTGGTCGCGCTTAATGTCATAAAGTCGGCAATCGTCCTGCCAATCCCCAGCACCAGCACCAGCACGACCAGCGCCGCCGCCAGGCGCCAGGGCCGCAACAAACGCCCGACCTGCTCGCGAGGACTATAATCTCCCTGGATCAAATTAATAATCTGGCCAGCGGAAAAATGCCGGGCCAGAAACGGTAATGGCGCCTCATCCTGGGCCACAAGCTCCACGCTAACATCACCCGTATTCAACACCAGGCGTTGTTCACTATCATGCTGGCAATCGAACAGTTTTATCTGTCCGGGGTGACTCTCGCCCTGCTCTGCAAGCGCCAGCTCAAACCACTGTGCAGCGACACTGGTATCGATGGCGGCACCGGCAAATTGCCCCCGCCGCAGTAACACGGAATCACCATCATGCAGCACCGACCAGCCGCGATCCACTGCCGGCAGGGCCAGGATGTCCGGCACCATAATATCCGGTTCCAGACCGGCATCACGCAAGTGTCCCAACCAGTCATGCATGTGCGCTTGCGCCACTACAACCACGGCAACTTCACCGGCTTCATTACGCGGACCCAGCGCAAAATGTATGTCATCAATATCACTGGCCAACTGGTCTTCGAGCGCATAAGGTACGGCATTAACAATATGCTGACGCTGGCGACTGGGCACCACTACCTGCGTTAACAGGACGTCAACACCGGGTACCAGCACAATCACCTGACAGGCAGTGGCCTCACGACTGGCATCACTCAATGTCCCACGCGACATGGACCAGCGTTGCTCAGCATCATCGCTAACACGCAGCCAGCTGACCTGCTCGGGAAACCCCTGGTCGATACGGATAAACAGCCGATCACGCATATCAGTAGTCTCCCTGCCCGTGCAGGACAACCTGGGCGCCGTTATCGTCACGTGTTATAACGCTGGCCAGATAAATCTCCGCTCGCTGAAACTGCGCCGCCGCACTCAAAAGAAAATAATCGCTGCTTACCGCCATGCCTTTGCCTGCTGTACCACCCTGCCCACTGCCTGTGCCCATGTGATTATTAATCAGTGTATGGGCAAGAAAATCCTGCACCGAGTCAAACGGGTTGTCCTCACGCTCACTCACCAGTTGCTCTGCATCACCCGCCTCCAGCCCCGGCACCAGCGCCTGCAATAGTTCCGCCGCTACCGTGTTGACGTTCAGGTCTGTTCTCTCCGGCAGGGCACAAAGATAGGGGCGCAAGGCCTGATAATCCTCATACGTAATGCCATCGATCAATAATAATTCACTGGGGCTGACCATAAGTCCATTAGCCGTCCGATAGGCGACCTCCCGCCCCAAGTATACATTGTCTTCCGCACCATCAGGAAAAGTCATCTCCTCATCCGTATCGATCCAGTCAACAATCGCCTGCACCCGCCTGTTATCTATATCGAGCACATCAAACAAACGCTTGAGAATTTCAATATCGTCAGGACTGGCCTCACCATTCTCAACCAGATTGTTCAGATTAAAACGTCCCTGCAGGTCTTCCACCCTGCCCGCGACCACCCCCCCTTCAACACCGATCGGTGGCAATATCGTGGCCCAGTCTTCACCCAGGTGATCATTTTTGCTGTCGCGACGATCCTTCTGCATGACCTGCAAGGCCCAGGATTCAATGCCCTGAGCAAACAACCAGGCCTGATCGGCCGCATAAATATTACTGCTGCGCCGTAGATCCAGATGTTGCCGCGACATCATTGACACGGCCGCTATGGTCGCGATTGCAGTTACCAGCAAGGCGGTAATCAAGGCGATCCCCCGCTGCCGTTTCATGTCAGCCATCATGGCACTACCCTGTCAGGCGTAACACGAAACAAACGTGTCACCATGCCCCAGTCTTCGAGCTCAACATTGACTTCCACCGCCTCTGGCAAGGCCGGTTGTTTGTTATTGTTATTGCCCGTGGTGGCAGGCCAGGCGTTATGCCACTGACCCTGGCCATCGAGAAATCGAAGCCCCATGCTCCGCACCTGCTCGGCCAATACATGTGTGACAGGCTCACTATCCTGGGCCCGGTCAAGCACGGCCCAGGTCTGGCGCTGCAATTCACCATTATCCAGAAACCAGCCGACCCGTTGTAACTGGCTGCGCACCATGCCCCCCGGATTACGTCGCCCCGCCCGCGTCAGCTCCAGACCTTGATCAGCACCCACCAGGGCTGCCGCCGGATCACCAAAACTGTCCCGCACGGGTCGGTTAACCGTCTGCTCGATATCGCGCCCCATCATCATAAATAATATCTGTAACTCGGCCAGTCGGTCATTATGCCGCTCAAAACTCTGCTGACTATCCAGCACCGTACGCAAACCACCATAAGACATGACAGCTAGCAATACAAAAATCAACAATGCCACCAATAGTTCAATCAGGGTAAAACCCTGTCCATAACGGCGTCCGCTAATCATTTTGAAGGCCGGCCCAGATAAGCCAGCAGGGCAGCCCGCGGCTGCTTGGCATCACGCCGCTCAGAGACCTCGACGTCCAGACGCCTGACATTCGGGTCATCCGTGGTCGATACCTTGACGGTCCAGTACCAGTTTTGCCCGGCCATCTCGGTTTCACCCCGGTGCTGCCCCGGGCCCGGCCAGTCTTTTTTGAGCTGCCATTCGTTCACCGTATTCATTGCCACCCATTGCGCCAGGGTTTTATCCCGCAACAGCGTCGTGTTATGCAGATCCCGGCTAACCTCCGTCATCACGGCGGTTAATGCAATAGCAACCACGGCCACGGCCACGAGTATTTCCAGCAACGTAAAGCCCTGTGGGCGGGCCCTGCCCGAAGATGACTGTTGTCTTGATACAGGTAATATGGACATCAGCGTTGCTCGCTAAATCCCAGCTTGCCGCTCACACCACCATTAACCCGGTAGCTGTAATCAAGACCCTCGATCAGCAGCGTCAATTCAAAGGGAGTCATTTCACCCGTGGACAAAAGATAGATACGTGGCGCCTCGACCTCCTGAGCATCGGCCCATGCCACATCCGCGCCGTCAAACTGCAGCAATAATGACATGCCTTCAGGCAATTGCTGCGGCGTCAGAATGTCATCCTCTAATGGCTGCCATTGCTGCTCTTCACTGACCAGAAAACGATAGCCATCGGGAAATATCTCCACCGCCAGTTCTCGTGATCGCAACATGGCCTCCTGGCCGGCCAGCTTCATCAATGCTGCAAAACGCTGGGCCTCGTGTTTCCCCTTCTCCTCGCGATTGCTATCCACAGACAACAGAAATACCGCGGACAACACACCAATGATCAAAACAACAACGAGGATCTCCAGCAGCGTGAAACCCGCTGCCTTGCTGTATCGGCCATGCGCTGCAGGCATACTCGACACCGTCCGGACTAGAGTTCCCAGTTACCGATATCGGCATCCTCACCGTCACCACCGGGCTGACCGTCACGGCCCAATGAATAGATATCAATAACGCCACGGCTACCGGGACTCAAATACAGATATTCATTACCCCAGGGGTCATTAGGCATACGTGGCAGGTAATCACTGACCAGCGCCTCCAGGCCCTGATCGGTTTTAGGATAATCATGTTTATCCAGACGATACATATTTAAGGCACTTTCAATGGCCCGAATATCGGCCTTGGCCTTGGTGATCTTGGCCTGCCCCGGTTTATCCATGATATTCGGCACCACAATAGCAGCCAGGATACCCAGGATAACCACAACGACCAGCACCTCAATCAGGGTAAAACCACGCGCCCGTGTTGCGCCACGCCACGACAAAGCCAACCCTGTATTCGTTATTTTATTCATACCATCACTTCCTGATTAACTAACCAACTGGTTCAATTCAAAAATTGGTAACAACATCGCCAATACTATCAACAACACCATGCCACCCATAAGCAGGATAACCAAAGGCCCGAGAATGCCCAGCGCCAGTTGGATAACTGCACTCAGGTCACGCTCCTGGCTCGATGCCGCCCTGTCCAGCATAGACTCCAGTTTGCCACTGGCCTCGCCACTGGCAACAAGATGGACCGTTAGCGGCGGGAAATAACCACTGTTTTCCAGCGCCAGATGTAGACTCGTGCCTTCACTGACCAGTTGCGCTGCCTGTTCCACGGCACTGCGCATAGGCAGATTGGTAACAACCTGTGCCGCGATACGCAGGGCATCAAGCAAGGGTACACCGCTATCAATCAGAATACTCAGCGTGCGTGAAAAACGCGCGGCATTGAGGCCCCGCACCAGGCGTGACAACAGCGGCAGGCGCAACAAAAAATGATGATAACGCAAGCGCATCGACTCACTGCGCAATAACAGTCGTGTGACAATCATCATCACGATCAACAGCAACAACAACCAGCCGCCGTTGTGCCGCAGAAAATCACTGCTGGCGATCAGCCAGCGAGTCAAAGGTGGCAGCTCCTGGCCCAGATCGGCAAACACCTGCACCACCTGTGGTACGACATAGGTCAGCAGGCCAATCACCATCAGGCTCGCAACAGCGATCAAAAATACCGGGTAGATCAAGGCCTGCAAAATATCTTTTTGCAGTGCCTGACGGTTTTCGGTGTAATCGGCCAGGCGTTCTAGCACGATATGCAGATAACCGGAATGTTCACCGGCCGCCACAGTGGCGCGGAATAACTCGGAAAATACGCGTGGAAAATCGGCCAGGGCCACGGCCAGCTCATGCCCCTCCAGCACCCGCGAGCGCACGGCCATCATCATTTTTTTCAGTGCCTGACGTTCACATTGCTGGGCTACGGCCCCCAGCGCCTCTTCTATCGGCAGCCCCGAACCCACCAGTGTTGCCAGTTGCCGGGTAATCAGTGACAGTTCTGCGGCACTGATACCACGTTGAAACAAACGACTGCGTTTTTCCCCGGTCGTTACCTTCTGTTCGCCAACCTCATTAACGAGCAGCGGCGTCCAGCCTCGATCACGTACCTGCTGCCGTACCTGGCGCGGTCCGTCACCTTCCAGTATGCCTTTGTGCTCCTGACCACCGGCATCCAGCGCTGTATATTCAAAGGCGCCCAAGGGCTACACCTCCTGAGTTACCCGCAGGACTTCTTCCAGCGAGGTATTTCCATCAAGCACATGGCGGATACCATCGTGAAAGATTGAGGGTGTATTATGCCGTGCGTATTGTTCGATCTCCTGTTCACCGACACCGTCATGAATCATGCCACGCATGGTTTCATCAACCTCAATCAGTTCAAAGATACCGCGGCGGCCATGATAACCGGTGAAACTACAATGACGGCAGCCTTCGGCACTATACAGGGTCGGCAGGGCAGCATCAGGCCCCAGCCCCAGTACCTGACGATCTGTTTCCGAAGCCGGGTGTTCACGTTTGCATTCCGGACATAACACCCGAATCAGCCGTTGCGCCAGCACCCCGATCAAGCTCGATGACAACATAAATAACTCGACACCCATATCCCGCAAACGGGTCAACGCACCCACGGCGCTATTGGTATGCAGCGTCGACAATACCAGATGACCAGTCAGACTGGCCTGCACGGCAATCTCAACGGTATCCAGATCACGGATTTCACCCACCATCACAACATCGGGGTCCTGGCGCAGGATTGCCCGCAGACCGCGGGCAAAGGTCATATCAACTCGCGACTGTACCTGTGTCTGACTGATACCATCGATATAATATTCAATCGGATCCTCGACCGTCATGATGTTGCGTTTTTTATCATTAAGCCGGGCGATGGCGGCATACAGGGTGGTGGTTTTACCACTCCCGGTCGGGCCGGTGACGAGCATGATGCCGTGCGGGCGATGAATAATGCGGTCCATTACGGGCAGGATATCCGCATCCATACCCAGGTGTTCGAGATCCAGACGTCCGGCCTGTTTGTCCAGCAGGCGCAAAACGGCACGTTCACCATGCCCCGAGGGCAGGGTGGATACACGCACATCCACGGGCCGGCCAGCAATACGCAGGGATATCCGGCCATCCTGAGGTAGCCGTTTCTCGGCAATATCGAGCTTGGCCATCACCTTGATACGCGATATCAATAACGGCGCCAGCACCCGGGCTGGTTCCAGCACTTCGCGCAACACACCATCAACACGAAAACGCACCACCAGGCGGCTCTCATAAGGTTCGATATGGATATCCGATGCCTGCTCCTTGACGGCCTCGGTCAACAGGGCATTGATCAGGCGGATGATCGGCGCATCATCCTGGCTTTCAAGTAAATCCTGCGGTTCGGGTAATTGCTGGGCAATACGCGACAGATCCATTTCGCCACCGGCATCACTGATGCTTTGCATGGTCTGCGAACTGTCCTGCTCATAGAAATGCTGCAGGGCCTCATCAAAGGCCTCGAGACTGCATAGCGTCAACTCCAGTGGCACGCCCAAAAAACGCCGCACTTCCTGCAGGGTCTGGCTTTTAATATCCGGCCGACACTGCAAGCGGGCACACTGGGGATTATATTCGCTCAACAGCACACCGTGGCGTTTGGCATAAACCAGCGGTAAACGCGGTTGCGCCACGATCGGCTCGCCGCTATCAGTCACTTCAGATGAAATGCTGTTTTCTGTACTCATGGTTGATTATTATCAACTGACCTCTGTGCATCAGCCGCAGCCGGCAGGTTATCCGCGGCCTCCTGCATGGCAGGCGGCCGGGCAAGGAACTCATCAATGGGTGGTAACAACGGTGAGCGGTCATCATCTATGAATAATAGTCCCTTGTTTCTGGCTTCTTCCTGCAAGCTGCGCAGGGCGTTGTATTTACCACTGGTCACGGCCGCCGCCATGGCCTCATCACGAATAATCACCGGCCGCATAAATACCATCAGATTTTTTTTATCGCTGGTTGTCGTTTTATATTTGAACAGCCAGCCCAGCAGCGGGATATCACCGAGCAGCGGCACTTTCTGTTCCGACTCCTTGACATCGTCTTCCATCAACCCACCCAGCACCATGGTCTGGCCATCGTTGACGATAACCGCGGTTTTGATCGAACGGGTATTGGTGATCAAGTCAGCGGCGCCTGCTGTACTCGCGCTAAGGCTATCCACCGTCTGTTCGATGTCCATCTTGACGGCATTACCTTCATTGATCTGCGGCTTGATCTTCAAGGTGATACCCACATTCTCGCGCTTGATGGTCTGGAACGGATTGGTCGGCGTGGTGTTACCACTGGTACCACTGTATGAACCGGTAATAAACGGCACCGTCTGACCCACAACAATCTCGGCCTCTTCATTATCCATCGTCACCAGTGTCGGTGTTGACAAAATATTGGTACTGCCGTCACCCTTCAGCGCCCGCACCAGGGCCGAAAAATTCATCGTGGTGCTATTAAACAGACCAACACCCAGTGTCAAGCCGGGGTCCAGCGACGGTACACTGCCACTGGCGAGGGCGCCACCGATGGCACCCAGATTACTGCCCGGAGAAGAGGTGAAGTTGGTCAGACCCACCGGACCCTGACCACTGACTGAGCCATCTACAGCCCACTGGATACCCAGTTCTGTGGCCATATTTTCTGAAACCTCGGCAATAATGGTTTCGACCTGTACCTGGGCCCGGCGCACATCGAGTTGATTAATCACGGCCTCCAGGCTGCGGAACATGCTCGGCGGTGCCGTAATCACGAGGGCATTGGTGCTTTCATCGGCCTGGATATTCACCCGCGCATCACCATCCCCACCCTTGGCACCCTTGCCATTCTGCTGGACGCTGTCACTGACACCAGTCAACAACGGCACCAGATCCTTGGCTCGGGCATAATGTAGATAAACGACGCGTGTATTCCCTACTGTTGCCAATGGTGTATCGAGATGAGAAATGATGGCGCGTATTCGCAACCGCCCCGAATGAGCGCCGCCGATCAGGATGCTGTTGGTGCGTTCATCGGCAATCAATACCGGCGCCGAATCTACCTGCCCGGCGCTTTTGCCCTTGCTCTGTTGTTCGAGTGAACTCAGTATGCGCACCACATCCGATGCCGATGCATGACTCAGCGGTATAACTTCAATCTTGTCACTGCTGGGGGCATCGATACGTTTGATGATCTGCGCCAGGCGTTCAATATTGGCTGCACTATCAGAAATAATCAGGATGTTACTGGCCGCGTAGGCCGCCAGGTGGCCTTGCTGAGGCACCAGGGGTCGCAGGATGGGCACCAACTGCGCCGCCGAAACACTGGACAGTTCGATAACCCGTGTCACGAGCTCATCACCTTCACCGGGGTCGCCATCGGTCACGATGGGCAAGGCACTCTGCTTGGCGCTGGCATTAGGCAGAATCTTGATGATATTACCGCTGGGCACGGCCGAAAAACCATGCACCTCAAGAATAGACAGAAAAACCTGATAGACCTCATTTTTCCCCATGGGCCGGGAAGAAATGATATTCACCTTACCCTTGACGCGCGGGTCGACGATAAAATTTTTGCCCGTGACTTCGGAGACAGTACTGATCACGGCATTAATATCGGCATCTTTGAGGTTCAGCGTCACCGGACCGGCAGCGGCAATTCCCATATAAACCAACAACAGGGCAAATAACGCCAGATTCCTGACGCCACAAAAAACCAGACTGATGGTTGTTATCTTATTGCTCACTACTCTCACACTATTAAATAAGCTCCGGCAGGGGCCATATTACCGGACAATTTATCGATAATATACTGTTTATACTAAAATTCCTGTCAGCGACAAAAACGCTAATCTTTTTCTCGCTCGGTACGATAGCCATCAAAACAACTGCATAAAGTTCAGCTATGCATACACAAGGGCTTGCGAGTATCATTTCAGCAGCAGGCACTATCAATCCTAGTCGGCTACCCGGCAGGATTACTTAAATAAAAAGGAATTGTTATGCCCGCGCGAAAACCCGACAAACAGACCTTCAAATACAATTATCTGGGTATGGACGTCGAGTCCATTCGCCGCTCCATGGCCAATCGCCTCGAATATACCATTGGCAAGGACGACTTCACGGCCACTACCCGCGACTGGTTTAATGCTGTTGCCTACATCATCCGTGATCGCATGATGGATCGCTGGATGGAAACCATGCGCTCCTATTATCGTCATGACTGTAAAAGAGTCTATTACCTGTCACTGGAGTTCCTGATCGGCAGGACCCTGATGAACAGCCTGCTGAATCTCGGCATCTATGACGAGGTCAAACAGACCCTGCTGGATATCGGCCTGGATCTGGATGAGATCTGCGAAATGGAATCCGATGCCGCCCTGGGTAATGGTGGCCTGGGGCGTCTGGCCGCATGTTTCCTCGACTCACTGGCCACACTGGGGTTCCCGGGTTTTGGTTACGGTATTCGTTATGAATATGGCATGTTCCACCAGAAGATAGAAAACGGCCATCAGGTCGAACATCCGGATAACTGGTTGCGCTACAGCAACCCCTGGGAATTCCCGCGCGCCGAGGTTTTATACATGGTCAAATTTAATGGCCGCATCATCGAATATCCGGATGCCCAGGGTAATCTGCGTTTTCAGTGGGTCGATACGGATGAAGTTATGGCCATGGCCTATGACACCCCGATTCCGGGTTACAACACCAACTCGGTCAACAACCTGCGCCTGTGGTCGGCCAAATCATCGCGCGATTTTGACCTGAGTTATTTCAACAAGGGCAATTATATCGAGGCCGTGGCCAATGAAAATGAGTCCGAATACATTTCCAAGGTATTATACCCGGACGACACCACATATATGGGACGAGAGTTACGCCTGAAACAACAGTACTTTTTTGTCTGCGCCTCACTGCAGGACATCATGTATCGCTTCACCAAACATCATGATTCCCTGGATCAGTTACCTGACAAGGTGGCCATTCAACTCAACGATACCCACCCGGCCATCGCCATCCCGGAACTGCTGCGTATCCTGATCGATACACATAAGCTGGACTGGGCGCGCGCCTGGGATATCACGACCCGTACCTTTGCCTACACCAATCACACCTTGCTGCCCGAGGCGCTCGAAACCTGGCCCGTCGCTTTATTTGAAAAAATGTTGCCACGCCACCTGCAGATCATTTTTGAAATCAACCATCGGTTCCTGAAAGATGTGATGCACTGCTGCCCCGGCAATAATGAACTATTACGCCGCATGTCGATCATCGATGAATCAGGTGAAAAGCAGATTCGCATGGCCCATCTGGCCATCGTCGGCAGCCATACCGTTAACGGTGTCGCCGAGCTGCATACACGGTTGATGAAGGACACGATTTTTTCTGATTTCGATCACTTCTATCCCGATAAGATCATTAATAAAACCAACGGTGTTACCCCGCGTCGCTGGCTGCACCACGCCAACCCGGACCTGTCCACATTGATCAGCCGCCATATTGGTGAGCAATGGACCAGCCAGCTTGATGACCTGCAACAACTGGCACCACTGGCGGAAAACGATAATTTTCGCCAGGCCTTTCAGGCCATCAAACATAATAACAAACAGCGCCTGGCCCGGCTGTTTAAAAAACACCTGGACATCGACGTCAATTGCCAGTCAATTTTTGATGTCCATATCAAACGTATCCATGAATACAAACGCCAGTTATTAAATATCCTGCATGTGATCACCTTATACAACCGTATTCGCAATGATCATAGCGTCATAACACCACGCACGGTTATCTTCGCCGGCAAGGCCGCACCCGGATATGTAATGGCAAAACTGATCATCAAATTGATTAATGATGTCGCTGATATTGTTAACAATGACCCGGTGGTCGGCAATCAATTAAAGGTCATCTTTGTCCCTAATTATGATGTTTCTACGGCCAGCGACATCATCCCGGCCTCCGACCTGTCTGAACAGATCTCCACCGCCGGCCTCGAGGCCTCGGGCACCGGCAATATGAAACTGGCCCTGAATGGTGCATTAACTATCGGCACACTGGATGGCGCCAACATCGAAATTCGCGATGAGGTTGGCGAGGAAAACATCTTTATTTTTGGCCACACCGCCGCCGAACTGGACACGCTGCGTCACAAAGGCTATCACCCCCGGAACTATTATCAGGACAACCAGGAACTCAAGCAGGTGCTGGACATGATCGGTTCAGGTTTTTTCTCTCCGGATGAACCCGCGTTATTTCAGCCCATCATCAATATGCTGCTGGAAGGTGGAGATCACTTCATGGTACTGGCCGATTATGCTGATTATATCCGCTGCCAGGAACAGGTCGCCACACTGTATCAGGATCAGGAGGAGTGGACTCGACGCGCCATTCTTAACGTGGCACGCATGGGCAAATTTTCCAGCGACAGGACCATTCGCGAATATGCCGATGAAATATGGGACATCAAACCAGTTAGTGTAGAATTACCGGAAAACAGGCAACCGTAGAATAACCAATAAGAACTGGGTGCTGGCACGGGTGCAAAAAAGTGTTGGCCATCGGGCTACCCAGTGACACCCTGAATCGGCAACACCCGGATTAATTCCCGTAAGCGCTGTATCGTTCGAGCAAGGTAACAACATCCTGGCGACCTTCCTGAACGGCAACCATCAACGGCGTCCAGCCATCGCGATTTTTTTTACCGCTATCGGCACCCGCATCCAGCAATAATTTTACGATAGCGATATGGCCCCGGTGTGCCGCCCAGTGCATCGCGGTATAACCAACCTCGTCCTGCAGGTCGAGCGCGGCCTTACGGGCCAGCAATAATTTTACGGCGGCAGCATGGCCTTTGGCCGCAGCCCGCATCAATGCCGTCCAGCCGGCCTGATCCTGAATATCAATCTGCGCCCCGTGATCCAGCAACAGGGATAAAATATCCGTATTACCCAGCCGTGCGGCATGCATCAGGGCCGTCCAGCCATAACGATTAACGGCATCCAGATCGCTACCCTGCTCTGCCAGTCTGGCCACCTGCTGCGGGTCTTCATTCAAGACCTCCTGCATCAGCGGCGTATTATTATCACACGCCGACAACAACAAGCTCCCCAGTAATATGCCAATAATCTTTTTGCTCTTCACCACACCCTCAATTTCCATTAATCACCGATTCAATAATTCCAGGAAAGACTGTCGATAAAACTACAATGGATTATAACAACTGGAAAGGAATCACGTTCAATTTGGCTGCCAACGACATCCTAACAGGCATCACCCGGCAATTTACCCCGCACCCTGACAACCACCTCGACACCATCGATTATCGTATTCGGCGGTAATACCGGCAGCTTATCAACATCAAGACAATCACTATCAAGGTCTATCAGGGTTGCCGTATCAATATTATAGATATGATGGTGGGGCCGTGTGGTCGAATCATAAAAGACCTTTGAGGCATCCACAAACACCTCCCTGACCAGCCCCTTGCGGGCAAACAAACCCAGGGTGTTATAGATTGTGGCCTTGGAAACACTCACCCCTTCCTGTCTGACGGCATCCAGCACCTGATCCGCCGACAGGTGTTGCGGCCGGGCCAGTAACACGGCAGCGATACTCTGGCGTTGACGGGTGGGCAGTATATCGTGTTCACGCAACTTCCTGTTGATATCAAGGGTATCCACTAACATAACCTTTCCTCAACACAGGCCTCCAGAGAGTAAGGGGCCGGATCTATTATTGTTTCGGTTTCGCCCGATTCCACGCTCGAGTCTAACATAATATCGCGCAATAACCGGGCACTGGCGGGCCCCATAACCACACCATTGCGAAAATGTCCGGCATTCACAAACAGGCCGCTGATGGCCGGGTGTTCACCGATAAAGGGGATACCCTGCGCTGATCCGGGGCGCAGACCTGCCCAGTGCTGGATAAGCTCGAAGCCCAGCAGGTCCGGTAAGCGCTGCCGCACAAATGCCAGTAACAGATCCCGACCCACCGCTGTCGTCTGTTTATCAAAACCGACATATTCGAGTGTGCTGCCAACCAGTACATGACCATCCTGGCGCGGAATTACATAATGTCCATCACTCAGAACAATATGTCGCAACCAGCCCGGCTCAGCCTTAAACAACAACATCTGCCCCCGGACCGGCTCCACCGCCAGGTTTATATCCAGACCCTCTAATAAACGGCGACTCCATGCCCCGCCGGCAATTACTACACGCCCGGCCTTCAGCAAACCGCGCGAACTCTCAACCCCGGTTACACGGCCGGCATCACAACGCAAGGACAACACCTCGGTTTGCGACAGAATGCTTACACCCCGGGCTTCCAGACTGGCCTGCAGCGCCTGCAACAAACGGGGATTTCGAACCTGAGCCAGCTGCGGGAAAAATAGACCCGCATCAGAGTCACCGGCCAGCGCCGGCTCAATATCGGAACAACCCGTGACAAGCTCACAGAGCTGCGACCAGTCTGCCGACCAGGATTGGGCGGGGCTAAATTCACCCTGATCCAGCAACAACAGGCCACTATTAAGCCACTGGGGATCAATACCCGTTTCCTGCAGCAATTGTCGGCACAGTTCGGGGTAACGGGCCTGACTCCAGGCCGCCAGACGGTTCACGGCAGCATCATACTTCCAGGGATAAAGCGGCGACAGGATACCACCACCGGCCCAGGAAGACTCCCGGCCCGGCTCACCACGCTCCAGCACCGTCACGGCCAGACCGGCCCGATCCAACTCACGGGCCACCAACAGGCCGCTCAACCCGGCCCCGACTACCAGACAATCTGCTGTCACAACATCAATTCCTGCCTCATCACCCGGCTATTATGGCATAAAACCATCCCCCGGGATTGCGGTATAAACAGGACGGCAGGCGTCAATCACATCCGCTGACCTCCTGAATTAACTACGCATACACAAACCCGGGTAACCCGATCCCCTGCGGCATGACAGAAAAGACTTTCAGCCGATCGAAAAACTCGCAGGTGTAAGTTATCACGGCTCTTGATGACGGATGGCCACACCCCACATAGAGAATGCAATACCCCGTCCAGGCTGCTAAACGTAAAAGCCAGCAGCAGTTTTTTCTGCAATGGCCACTCAGCCGGGTAATCCCTGACAAAAATGGTGACCTGCGTCACAGTTCCTGCCATTACAACTCACATCAGGCCACATAAGGACGATAAGCAATACAGGCAAAGTAACGCATATTATTTGTGCCGATTGGCTATAAGTCGACACAGTTCACAGAATAAAACAGTATAAGCGCTAATATATAGTCTACGAACAAAAAAGCAGGAGAATCACTATGAAACATATACCATTTTCAACGTTATTAGCTGCAGCAGTGTTTTTCCTGTTCTCAAGCAGCGCTGCTATGGCATTGGGGATCATAGATCTATCAGGCAACACTGTTGTAACCACTACTACCGTTGAGACGGTGGCTGTCGAAGAAGAAGTCGTCGAACAAGGCGCTACCGAGGCCGTCGAGTCCTCTGAATCAGCCTATGATCGGGGCAAGAGTCGTGATCATCGCCGTGATGCTGAACATCGCCGCAAACCCAAGAAAGATCATCACAAAAAACATAAATCCAAAAAACGCTGGTACTAAATGTTAGCTGTACCAACAACGGTCTTGCAGAAAAATCCTCCGCACGGAGGATTTTTTTGTGAGACCGCTGCACTCCCCTGACTTAACTCAGCCGCTATCATTCAGCAAAATTTCAAACACTGTTTGATTCCGGCCAAAGGCTTTCAACAATCACCCATCAGCTCCCATTGTCGCAATACTGCAACACCCTGACACCACCAGGGCTGGCCAACTAGCGGGTCAACAACCATGCCTTCAAACCAGCCCCGAGAAGCCGGCGACCCATCATCACAAATAACTCCTTTTCTTCACATCAAACCACTATCACACAAAACAATTTGCCCGGACTGCCGATACAGAATGCACGGCAAACTTAAAAATCCAGCCAGGCTACAGAGTTATGACCATTAATCGGAAAAACCAGACACTTTATCGCCCACTGCATGACAGGAAATGGCTATGAATGTTATCAATAAGGCTATGAACAGAACACAAACAGGCTTCACCCTTCTTGAGCTGATGATCACGCTGACCATCGCCGCCATACTCATGAGCATGGCGGTACCGAACTACCGTGAATTTATCATGAATAATCGCATGACCACGGCCACCAATGATTTTGTCACCACCCTGGCCATGGCCCGTAGCGAGGCCGTCAAGCGCGGCGAAGGTGTCACGATCTGCAGCAGTGATGATATGGCAACCTGTACTGCCAGCGCCTGGAACCAGGGCTGGGTCGTTATGGTCACGAGTTCCAGCGAACTGCTGCGTGTCCATGAACCGCTCGATAGCGCTATCACACTCACCAATGCAGCCACCAACACCAGCATCGAATATCGTCCGACCGGCTTTCTCAACGGCGGCGCGGCCAACAGCTTCAGCCTCTGCGACAACCGTACCGGTGAAACCGGGCGCCAGATTGATATCAGCGGCACCGGCCGGCCTACCAATATCACCCCGTACCCGATATGTGCCTGACAGGTCCACGATAATGAACAGAAAGACATATAATCCCAGCCCCTTCAAACATACACGCGGCTTCTCGTTAATGGAGATTCTGGTGACGGTTATTGTCCTGTCCATCGGACTGCTGGGCCTGGCGGGCTTGCAACTGTCAAGCCTGAAATATAACCACAGCGCCTATCTACGCTCACAGGCCACTTTCCTGGCCAATGACATCATCGACCGTATGCATGCCAACCGCAATATCGCCCGTGCCGGTAGCTATGACATCGCGATCGGCGCTGCCGCTGCCGCCGCACCCGGCAATTGTAATGGCAGTGTAACCGACACCTGTACTCCGGCCGACATGGCCACGCTCGATCTCAGTGACTGGAAAACACGCCTGAGCGCAATCCTGCCGGGCGGCGATGGTTCCATCAGCCGTACCGTTGGGGCCAACGATCAGATCCTGGCCACCATCACGATTCAATGGGACGACAGTCGCGGTGAAGAGGCTGTTATACAACTGCCAATGGAAAGCCTGATATGAAAACAAACGATTATAAAGCGGTAAACAACCGCTGCCGACAATCCGGTATGACGCTGATTGAGATCATGATCGCCGTTACGATCAGTCTGGTATTACTGGCCGGTATCATGCAGGTGTTTCTGGCCAGCAAGCAGACCTATCGCATCCAGGACGGCACTTCCAGGCTACAGGAAAACTCCCGTTTTGCGATGCGTTTCCTGACCCAGACTGTCCGCATGGCCGGTTACAGTGGCTGCAGCGGCGGTTCAATAACGCCCGTCAATATCGTCGACCTTGATGGTGACGGCATACCTGACCCGGTCTCTGACTTCGCCGGTGATGGTATGGCCGGTTATGAATATGCCGACCTGCCGCTGGCACTGACATCCGCCAATAGCCTGACCGCCGCCGAGGTCCTGCCGGATACCGATATCATCGTCATCCTCAGGGGTTCGAGCGAAAATGTCCAGTTGACGGGTAACATGTCCGCAGACAATGCCAATATCCAGGTAGCAGCCGCCAGCGCGGCCGCGGCCGGTTTCACGGCCGATGATATCCTGTTCGTTTCGGATTGCGAGGCGGCCGATGTCTTCAGCATCAATAGTGTCAGTAATGCTGGCGGCAAAACCACGATGTCCCATAGTTCGGCCAATAATACCGGCCCCAAACTGAGCAAGGCCTATAGCACCGATGCCGTGGTCATGAAACTCGAAAAAATTGTTTATTATGTTGGCCTCAACAGCAACGGCAATCCGGCCCTGTTCCGCCGTTTCATGGCCGGCGCTAATATGGTCACCGAAGAACTGGTCGAAGGCACTGCCAGCCTGCAGTTCCAGTACGGCGAAGACACCACCGCCGATGGCCTTGCCAATCGTTATGTCAACGCCCCCAATGTCACCAATTTTGCCAATGTTGTTGCCGTGCGTGTCGGCCTGCTCATGCATACCGAGGAAGAGATCAATCCGGATAGCGACAGTAACACCTATCAGGTGCTGGATTTTCTCGTCGACCCAACCGATGACCGCCGGGCACGACGAATATTTACCAATACTATCAAACTGCGTAACAAGGGTGTGATCTAACACAGGATTTACAACCATGACCACTATTCATTCCAGACAACGCGGCGCCACCCTGATGATCAGCCTGATGATCCTGCTGGTGATGACGCTGATCGGCATCACCTCAATGGGTACGTCCAACCTTGAAGAAAAGATGGCCGGTAATGACCGCGATATCAATATGGCCTTCCATGCCGCCGAAGCCGCTCTGCGCCAGGCAGAGAGTTATGTCATGAACGACATCGCCTCTACCGCTGCCTTTGATGGCACCAACACAGGCCTGTATGCCGTGGACAGCAACCCCGATATCGATGCTGCCGCAACCTGGACCAATTCCCTGAACTATAGCGGGACAATTAGCGGCATCAATACCGCACCCAAATATATCATCGAAGTTATGGGGGCCGTGGGTAACGAGGATGTCAATATCTCAGGCTACGGCGAATCATCGGGCGCCGGCATTATTACGACTTTTCGCATTACCACTCGTGGCACTGGCGGCACCGATGGCTCTGTTGCCATGCTGCAAAGTTATTACGGCCGCCGTTTCTAAAAAGGCAGGCATCAGGAGATCATCATGAAAACCTTTATCACCGCCATCAAACAGCAGCTGCTGATCCTGTTGATTACCCTGCCATTCGCTACGGCCATGGCCGCACCCGGGGCCTTGTCGACCGCACCATTGTATCTGAGCACGGCCGTTGAACCCAATATCGTCTTCCTGACCGACGACTCCGGCAGCATGGACTGGAGCATGCTGACTGATCGTAAAGATCTCGTTTATGGTTATTTTGGCGGCACGTATAGCATCACCAGTCCGATCTGGACAGTGATGTACCTGTACACACACCCTACCAGTGACAATGCCTACGATACTCTTTATGCGGGTGCCTGGGGTACAACAGGCCCCAACCCCCTGACCGCGCCAACCCAGGAAACATTAAACGCCGCCCTGCTGGCCGGCAAAGGTTATACCGACTGGGATGGTGTCTGGCGCCTACGCAACCCCGATTACAACAAGATCTATTACAACCCGGCCATTACCTACAAACCCTGGGTCGGTGTTGATGACAGCACGGCCTCCTACACACCGAGTACGCCAACAGCGGCGCGCCTCGACCCCTATCTGTCGGCCGGACCTACTGTTGATCTGACAACGATCTGGGCCTACAAATCCTATATCCCGGACTGGAACTCAGGCAATCTGCTCGAATATAACGACAAAATGCTCCCGGCCCATTATTACACCTGGATCGATACCGATGCCGACTCCATTGTCGACGCTGGCGATGCTTACACCTTGATCGCGATCCAGCCAGCGACCGCAACCTATAGCGACGTCGGCATCGACCGCAGCAACCGCAGTGATTGCGCCAATGCCGCCATCTCGCAGTGCAGCTATGCCGAAGAAATCCAGAACTTCGCCAACTGGTTCAGCTACTACCGCCGGCGTATACTCACGGCCAAAAATGCCCTGAGTTCTGTCATATCCAGTATCACCAGCGCCCGCATTGCCTATGGCACGATTAATGACAACAACTCTGACAAAATTGGCATCGCCTCGATGAATGCCGATCCAGCCAGCGGCAACAAGAAGGCCCTGCTCGACAAGGTCTTCGGATCGCAGGGCTGGAGCACCACCCCACTACGCCAGAACCTGCGTGACGTCGGCCGCTATTTTGCCTGTGCCGGCAGCAACTTCTTTGGCGCCAGCGGCGCCAGCTGCCCGATCCTGAGCGCAGCGGCAGGCGGTGAGTGCCAGCAAAATTTTACCATCCTCATGACTGATGGTTATTACAATGGCAGCAGCCCCGATCTGGATGGTAGTGACGGCGCGGCCAATGCTGATACCGACGGTGACGCCAACACCAGCTTCGATGGCGGCAGTTATGCCGATGGCTATGACAACACACTGGCCGATGTTGCGATGCATTATTATGAACGTGACCTGAAAAACACGCTCGCCGATGCTGTGCCTACCGTCCCCGGGGTTGATGATGCCGATCACCAGCACATGGTCACATATACCACGGCCTTCGGTGTCTCCGGCACCCTCGACCCGTATGATACGGTCACCCCCGGCGACGCCACTGATACCGACCCGACCGATGGTGCTTTTGTCTGGCCCGACCCTGCGGCCGGGGATGACGAAAAAGTCGATGACCTCTGGCATGCCGCCTATAACGGTCGCGGCCTGTACCTGAATGCCTATAGACCGGAGGAGTTATACGACGCCCTGACAACCTCATTAGCCGATATTGTCGGTCGTAACAGCAGTGCCGCTGCCGTGGCCTTCAACTCGACCAACCTGGGTACGGGCAGCGTTGTTTATCTGGCCCGTTTTAATAGCGCCACCTGGAGAGGTGAACTGCTGGCCCATTACCTCGATCCGTTCAGTGGCGCCGTCAATCCGATACCAACCTGGAATGCGGCCACTTCACTCGATGGCCAGAGCCCAACATCGCGCACCATCTATACCTACAATGAGGACACCCTGGCCGGTGTGCCGTTCAAGACCCTGGCCTCATTAAGCACGGTCCAGCAGAACGATATGAATATGGGCCCCGGTGGCGTGGCCGACGCCCAGGGCCAGGAACGCATCGATTACCTGCGCGGTGATCGCAGCAATGAAGGTACCGGTCTCAATTTCCGCATCCGCGCCAGCGCCCTGGGTGATATCGTGCATTCCAATCCGGTGTATGTCGGTAAACCTCTGATGCGTTACCCGAACGAGGATCCGTTCGGCAGCGCCACCGATCGTTATGCCGATTTCAAAGGCACAGTTCGCGATGGTGTGATCTATGTCGGTGCCAATGACGGTATGTTGCACGGCTTTGATGAAGACACGGGTGAGGAGGTTATGGCCTACGCCCCGGGTGACTTATTTTCGAACAGCATCAGCGATGGCCTGCATTACCTGACCGACCCCACTTATACTCATCGTTATTATGTCGACCTGAGCCCGTCGGTAGCCGATGTATTTGTCAAGGCCACAACGGCTGGAACCACCACCTGGAGGACCGTATTGGTCGGCGGCATGCGCGGCGGTGGCCAGGGTCTGTTTGCACTGGACATCACGAACCCTGCAAATTTCACTGATGCCAACGCCGATAATATCGTGATGTGGGAATTCACCAACAGCGATGACGCCGATCTCGGCGACACCTTCAGCAAACCCACAATCGCGCTCACCAATGCCGATGATGGCAGTGGCAACAAGCGCTGGGCAGCGATTGTTGGCAATGGTTATAACAATGCCGGTAACACGGCCAAACTGTTTGTACTATTCCTTGATGGCGGTATTGATGGTGTCTGGACGGCCGGCAGCGACTACATCGAAATCGACACCGCCGCCGCAACGGGCGGCCTGTCCAGCCCGGCCGTAGTTGACACAGATATGGATGGCCTGGCCGACCGTGTCTATGCCGGCGACCTGGCTGGTAACCTGTGGGCCTTCGACCTTAGCAGCACCACAGCAGGCAGCTGGGATGTCGCCTATAAACAGGGCGCAACCCCCAAGGCACTTTTTAATACAGGTGGCCAGCCCATCACCACCAAACCGGTGGTCTCCAAACATCCTACCGAGGGCACGGTAACCAATAACGAGCCGAACCTGATGGTTTTCTTCGGTACGGGTCAGTACCTGATTACCAGTGATAAAACCGATGTGACTACCCAGACCATGTACGGTGTCTGGGACGACAAACCCAATGCCAGTGGCCTGCCGTACGTGGTTGGTAACCTGACCGCCCAAACACTGGATGGCACCAGTACGTCCTCGGCCCGTGTATTAACCGATAACGTCGTCGACTACTCATCGGAAAAAGGCTGGTATTTCGACCTGCCCATCAACACCAGTCAGCCGGCCGAACGTGTCGTTGTCAACCCGAAGATCCGTGGCGACCTGATTTTCTATAACACCCTGATTCCGAACAGCACTGTCTGCAGTTTTGGTGGTAGTGGCTGGTTAATGGTGGCCAAACAGGTGAACGGCGGCCGCCCCGATGCCTCGGTGTTTGATATCAATAACGATGGTGTCGTCGACACAGCTGACCAGATATCCGGCAACGCTGCCAGCGGCCAGGCCTTCGGTGAAGGTCTGCCGGCCGAATCAAACTTTCTCAGTGATAATCAATACACACCCGGCAGTACCGGTAATCTGGAACAGGGTAAAGTTGATACGGGTGGTGATATCAGCGAGGGACGTATGTCCTGGCGCGAAATAATTGCGGAATAGATTCAAAAATCAACCCTGGAATTAACAAACAGGCAGGATATGACCATGACAAAACGTACATTATTCACATTGCTGTTGAGCTGCTGCCTCATGGCCCCATTGAGCGCCACTGAAACACCCGATTATTATCCAGAGTTATTCATGGTCTTTGGCACACTGCACAATATCAACATCCGTGATGGCAGCGTGACTATCGATGACTTTCGTTTACGTATGGCCGACAATGTTCGCGTTTATACACCAACAACACAATTTGGAACCGTACAACTATTACAGGAAGGCATGCAGCTTGGCGCACGACCCGACCGTCAGGGTATCGTCAAACAACTATGGGTCTTGCCGAAAGATTATTTAAAACCATCACGAACAAGACCATGAATACAACAGGACCACTTCATAGCGGAGGAAAAATAATGTTCAGACACTCACAAAACGGCTTCACCCTGATCGAACTGATGATTGTGGTTGTGATCATCGGCATCCTGGCCATGGTGGCCTATCCGTCCTATCAGGAAAGCATCACCAAGACTCGACGCGCTGATGGCATGGCCCTGCTGACCGAAATCGTCAATGCCCAGGAACGTTATTTCACCCAGAACAATACCTATACGACGGACCTGACGGATCTGGGTTATCCAAGTGCAACGAATGTCGAATCAGAAGAAGGGTTTTACAAGGCAACGGCCGCGGTCTGTGCCGGCGCCACAATCACCACCTGTGTCAATGTCGTTGGCACCGGCCAGGGCCCGCAGGCCAGCGATGGCACGCTGGGACTGGATACCCGGGGTACAAAGTCATAACAAGGTAATTACAACGGCCACTGGCGGAAGAGTTATCAATCCGCCAGTGCCGCCTGTAATTCGCGCGGCAGTGGAAATACAATATTTTCCTGGCGACCCTTCATATTCTCAATATCACGGGCACCCCAGCCCCGCAGATAATCCAGCACCTCATCAACCAGCACCTCAGGCACTGAAGCCCCGGCAGTGACGCCTACCACCTGACAACCCTGCAACCAGGAAACATCGATCTCGGCCGCATTATCCACCAGCCAGGCCTTAACATTGTATTGTGCCGCCAGCTCTCGCAGACGATTGGAATTCGAGCTGTTACGTGAACCCACCACGAGGATCGCATCACAATGTTCGGCCAGTTGTTTAACGGCATCCTGGCGATTCTGTGTTGCATAACAGATGTCATCTTTTTTCGGCCCGGCAATATCCGGAAAACGTTCCCGCAATGCTGCAATGATATCCAGCGTATCATCCACTGACAAGGTGGTCTGGGTAACAAAGGCCAGCTCGCCAGGGTTACTAACCTGCAGGGCGGCGACATCGGCGACCGATTCAACCAGATACATACGCCGACCACCTTCACCACGAAATTGACCCAGCGTGCCTTCGACCTCGGGATGCCCGGCATGGCCGATCAGGACACATTCACGCCCGGCCTGCTCATGGCGCACGACTTCAAGATGGACCTTGGTCACCAACGGGCAGGTGGCATCGAAAACACGCAGTCCGCGGGTTGCCGCCTCATGACGTACGGCCTGAGAGACACCATGGGCACTGAACACCACCACACCATCATCGGGTACTTCATGTAATTCATCAACAAACACCGCGCCCTTGTTGCGCAGGTCATCCACAACATAGCGATTATGAACCACCTCATGACGCACATAAACCGGTGCCGAGAAAACCTCCAGCACCCGTTCGACAATATCAATTGCCCGATTTACCCCGGCACAAAAACCACGCGGGTTGGCCAACAACACACGTTTAGTCATGATTTAGTCTCGCTTGTCATCTTCCGGCCCGGCCCTCATGAATGTATCAATAATTAACAAAACAGCCCCGACAGTAATCGCAGAATCGGCAATATTAAAGACCGGGAAATGCCAGGCCCCGTAATAAACATCGATAAAGTCTATGACATAACCATACAACAGACGGTCCCAGACATTACCCAGCGCACCGCCCAGGATCAGGGCCAGGCCACAGGCCTGCAGACGTTGCCCTTTGTTTAAACGCCGCAACCAGACCATCAGCGCCAAACTCGCGGCCAGGGCCAGGATCACAAAAAACCAGCGCTGCCAGCCCGAAGCACTACTCAAAAAACTGAATGCGGCCCCGCTATTGTATGCCAACATCAGGTTCAGCGATGGCAGAAGCGGTACGGCCTCATGCAACATCAGCTCACTCACTGCCAGCTGTTTACTGAACTGATCCAGCAATATCACCAACACTGCCAGCCATAACCAGCGCAGGCCGCTAGAAAGAAATGCCATCACTATCTCTATGCCACTCAGGCAAACTGTCGCTGCTCACCGCTGCCAGCCACATTTTCGACACAGCGACCACACAACTCCGGATGCTCTGCATGCTGCCCCACATCTTCACGCAGGTGCCAGCAACGCACACATTTTGTATGACCACAGGCCTGCGCCATGATCTTGATGGTTTGACCATCCGTCAGGGTCACGGCAATGGCATCGGCAGGGGCATCCGCAAGCGGATGAATGCGGGCATAAGAGGTGATCAGGACAAACCGCAACTCATCACCCAGTTGCTGTAACTGTTGATACAGACTCTCACTACAATATAAATCAACCTCGGCCGCCAGCGATGAGCCAATATCCCCGGCAGCGCGAAGGGTTTCCAGTTCCTTGCTAATGACTTCGCGCATCTCAATAACCTGACGCCAATAGGATAGCCCCATATCGCCAGCATTCGCATCAGGCAACACATACCATTCTTCGAGCATTACCGAATCACTCCGTTCACCCGGAATATGCTGCCAGATATCCTCGGCAGTAAAACTCAATATCGGCATCAGCCAGCGCGAGAGGGCCTCAACGATATGATACATGGCTGTCTGCGCCGAACGCCGGGGCCGGCTATCGGTTTGGGTTGTGTATTGACGATCCTTGATGATATCGAGATAAAAGCCACCCATCTCTACGGCACAAAAGTTATGTATCAATTGATACACCTTGTGAAAGGCATAGGCTTCATAAGCCACAACAATCTGTTGCTGCAAACCCGCTGCAGCCGCTACGGCCCAGCGGTCAAGCGCCACCATATCTGCGACCGCCACCTTATCTGTTTGCGGGTCAAACCCGCTCAGGTTGGCCAGCAAAAAACGCGCTGTATTACGCATACGGCGATAGGCATCGGCACTGCGCTTGAGGATCTCGTCAGACACCGTCATTTCACCCGTATAATCGGTAGATGCCACCCATAAACGCAGGATGTCAGCTCCAAGTGATTTAAATATTTTCTGCGGCGCCACCACATTACCCACCGACTTGGACATCTTGCGGCCATCGGCATCCACGGTAAAACCATGGGTCAGCACCGCCCGGTAGGGTGCGGTACCGGATATCGCCACCGAGGATAACAATGATGATTGAAACCAGCCCCGGTGCTGGTCCGAACCCTCGAGGTACAGATCGGCAGGAAAGGCCAAAGCCGGGTTCTGTTTTAACACCGCAAAATGGCTCACGCCTGAATCGAACCAGACATCCAGGGTATCGATAATCTTGTCATACTGAGCGGCGTCATCACCCAGTAACTCGGCAGGCTCCAGCTCAAACCAGGCATCAATACCATCCTGCTCGACCCGTTGCGCAACCAGCTCAATCAGTTCCACACTGCGTTTGTGTAACTTGCCGGTCGTTTTATGGACAAAGACAGGTATCGGCACTCCCCAGGTACGCTGACGTGAGATACACCAGTCCGGACGCTTTTCGACCATGCCTTCGATACGAGCCTGACCCCAGTCCGGCAGCCATTTCACTGCGGCAATACTGGCCAGCGCCTGAGCCCGCAAACCCTTCTGTTCCATGCTGATAAACCACTGCGGCGTAGCACGAAAGATGATCGGCGTCTTGTGCCGCCAGCAATGCGGGTAACTATGATGTAACGCGGCCTCATGCACCAGCGCCGCCCGCGCCTTCAGTGTTTCCACAACCTGGGCATTGGCACTAAAAACATGCTGCCCTGCAAACAGGGGGGTATCAGGGACAAAACAGCCATTACCATCAACCGGATTGTCGACAGCCAGACCATAACGCTGCCCTACCACATAGTCATCCTGACCATGACCGGGGGCCGTATGCACTGCACCTGTACCGGCCTCGGCCGTGACATGATCACCCAGAATCACCGGTACCTCCCGCTCATAAAACGGATGCTGCAACTTCAATCCTTCCAGCGCCTGACCGCGACAATAGGCCAACACGCGGTAATCCTCAATGCCATAGCGCAACATGACATCCTTAAGCAACCGCTCGGCCAGTACCAGGCGCTCTTTACCATGCTCACCCTGACACTGGACAAGCACATAATCATATTCAGGATTCAGCGCCACGGCCTGATTGGCCGGTAATGTCCAGGGGGTTGTGGTCCATATCACCACAGATATCGGTCCCTCACCCTCATGATCCGGCACATGATGACAGCGCTCAAACAGGGCCTCATCATCGAGCACGGCAAAACGCACGTCGATAGCCGGCGAGGTCTTGTCTTCATATTCGACCTCGGCCTCGGCCAGCGCCGAACCACAATCACAGCACCAGTGCACCGGTTTGGCTCCCTGATGTAAATGTCCCGCAGCAACCACACCACCCAGAGCCCGGATGATATCGGCCTCAAACTTCGGCGCCATAGTCAGATAAGGCTGGTCCCAGGCACCCAACACACCCAGACGTTTAAAATCGATCCGCTGTTTATCCACCTGCTTGGCCGCGTACTCCCTGCAGGCCTTGCGGAAGGTCCGGGCATCCACCTTGCGACCGGCCTTGCCTACCTTTTTTTCCACCTGTAATTCTATCGGTAACCCATGGCAATCCCAGCCCGGTACATAAGGGGCATCAAGTCCATCCAGTGACCGTGATTTGATAATAATATCCTTCAACACCTTGTTGACGGCATGACCGATATGGATTTCACCATTGGCATAGGGCGGCCCATCATGCAGAATAAATTTATCCCGGCCCGAACGCTGTTCACGCAAACGACCATACACATCATTATCCTGCCAGGCCTTCAAAAACTGGGGTTCACGCTGCGCCAGGTTGGCCTTCATCGCAAAGGCCGTTTTGGGCAGATTCAAGGTTTCTTTATAATCAGACATCAATATTCACTTTACTTTTTGTATTCACCAGGCACCCACAGGGTACAACTAACATTTCACGCGCAAATGGCGCACCCGCTCATCGGGGTCATCAAACAACACCCGGGCCTGCCGGACATCGGTGCCAATCTGTTTTTGCAGGGCCGCCAGTGATTCAAAACGGCGCTCATCTCGCAAGCGCGCAATAAACACCACCTGCACATGGCGACCATAAACATCACCTGAAAAATCCAGCAAATGTACTTCCAGCAAACAGCGTTTGCCATCCACACTGGGCCGAACACCAATATTTGCCACACCATCGACCGGCTCACGATCCAGGCCAAAAACACTAACGGCATATACTCCGCGCAAAGGTGATACATTGCGATGTAAATAGATATTGGCCGTCGGAAAACCAATCAGACGACCACGTTTATCACCATGCACTATGCGCCCGGACATATGGTATGGCCGTCCCAACAACTTACTGGCCGTATTCAGATCACCCTGATCCAGGGCCTCACGAATACGGGTACTGCTGACCCGGTCACCATCAATATTAAAAGTATGCATATTGATGACCTGAAACCCATAACGCTCACCGGCCGCCTGCAGCATTGCCAGATCACCCTGACGCCGGAAACCGAAACGAAAATCATCACCAACAATCAGGCACCGCACACCCAACTGTTCAACGAGCAAACGGTCAATAAAATCCTCGGCTGTCATCGCCGCAAAACGCGAGTCAAAACGCAGACACAATATCCGCTCAACCGCATAACGCCGTAAGGACTGCAGTTTCTCTCGCAAACGTGTCAGACGCGCCGGTGACTTTATTGACTTGTCCGCCTGGCCGGCACGCGCCGCAAAATATTCCTGCGGATGGGGCTTAAACATAACGATCACACCGGGCACACCCAGTTGCTGCGACTTCTCGACCAGCTGCGCCAGTACTGCCTGGTGCCCCAGGTGTACACCATCAAAATTACCAATGGTCACGACATTGACATGGTGACGGGCACGCAGATTATGCTGTCCACGAATCAGCTCCATCCGCCGCTCCATACCTCTAATGGCCCTTTCACAATATGAAATGATTGATTATAAACCAGAAACAACGCTTGTCACTCACCCGTACCGAAACCGCCCCCAACCCTGAGTTGATGCAGCCGTAGTCCCAACAGCCATAACACCACAAAATAAAGCAGCCCACCACAGCACACCCACAACAGGGTCTGCATGACGCGCCACACGGCTGTCCCTTGTTGCCAGTCGGCGATGACACCGCGCCCCCAGTACAATAGCAGCGCCATGGCCAGAGAAGCCAGCACAACACGCAGGACAAATACCCCCCAACCCGGCTGCGGCCGCACAATGCCCTGACGCAGCAGGCTGCGGTATAACAGCCCGGCATTGAGAAAGGCCGATAATGATGTCGCCAGCGCCAGCCCGGCGTGGGGAGCCGGCCGATCCAGCCATACCCAGGGCACGACAATGGCAACATTCAACACCATATTGGCCAGCATGGCGATAATACCTATACGCACGGGTGTACGGGTGTCCTGACGGGCATAAAACCCTGTGGCCAGAACCTTAATCAGAATAAACCCCAGCAGACCCAGGGCATAGGCCATCAGACTCGCGGCCGCCATGGCAACATCATGGCTACCAAACTCACCATAATGAAAAATTGTGGTCAGCAATGGCTGCGCCAACAGCAACAATCCCAGTGCCGCAGGCACCCCGATCAGGATCACCAAGCGCAGGGCCCAGTCCATGGTTCGGGCATAGTCCACAGACTCGGCACTGGCATGTTGTCGCGATAGTGCCGGCAGGATCACCGTTGCCAGCGCGATACCAAAGACCCCTAGCGGGAATTCCACCAATCGATCTGAATAATACAACCAGCTGACGCTACCGGTAGCCAGGAATGATGCGATCAGGGTATCAAATAACAGGTTAATCTGAACCACCGACGAACCAAATATGGCCGGCAACATCAGCTTGCCAATGCGCTGCACACCCTCATGTCGGTCTTTCTTGCACAGGCCAAAACGCGGCCGGGGCAACAGGCCTAAACGCAGCAGAAATGGTAACTGAAATAATAGCTGGACAAGCCCGGCCACAAACACGCCCCAGGCCAGGGCCATCACCGGGTCAGCCAGCCGCGGCGCCAGCCACAGGGCCGCCGCAATCAGACTCAGATTTAAAAACACTGGCGTAAAGGCCGGCACGGCAAAGCGGCCATAACTGTTCAGTACACCACCGGCCAGGGCCGTCAGGGATATAAAAAATATGTAGGGAAAGGTAATACGCACCATGGCTACAGTCAGATCGTATTTATCCCCATCATCAAGAAATCCCGGCGCAAATACCATGATCAGCAGCGGGGCCGCCAGCACCCCGACCAAGGTGATCCCAAACAGGACCAACCCCAGGCTACCGCTGACATGATCCAGCAATTGCCGCACATCACTATGGTCACGCTGGCTTTTATATTCAGACAGTACTGGGACAAAGGCTTGTGAGAAGGCGCCTTCGGCAAACAGCCGGCGCAGAAAATTGGGGATCCGAAAGGCGACAAAAAAGGCATCGGCACCGGCACTCGCACCAAACAACCGTGCCAGCACCATATCGCGCAGCAAACCGAGCACACGCGACAACATCGTCATGCTGCCAACGGTCATCGTCGACTTCAATAAGCGCCGACTCAACGGCCTCCCCCGCTCACCATACTCCACCCTGCCAATATCTGTCCGGCTAAGACATTATTTTTATTATTTAAATCCGAATATTACCCGCACCGGGACTGATATCAAAGCCAGACACCATAATCATCTTCAGCCTGCTGCCGTGCTTGACAAGCCGTTCAAATTTGTTCATAGTACCCGGCTCTTTTAAACCGTATTTATTTACTTTAAATAAAGCAGCATCAGGAGTCGATCTTGGCCAATTCAGCACAAGCCAAAAAGCGCGCCCGCCAGGCGGTCAGAAATCGCGCGCACAATATCAGCCTGCGTTCACGCATGCGTACAGCCATCAAAAAGGTTGTTTACGCCATTGAGGACGGCAACAAAGAACAGGCCCAGCAGGCCTACCAGAGCGCCGTACCGGTTATTGACTCCATGGCGCGCAAGGGCATGATCCACAAAAACAAGGCTGCCCGCCATAAAAGCCGCTTGAACAAACAGGTCGTTGCGCTGTAATTGCGCCAGGCTTAAATCGCCAGATTTATAAAAGCCGGTCATAGACCGGCTTTTTTTTGGCTCGTATTGCTTAATAGATTTTGGACACACTTGTGGAGGGCGCTATGCTTTTCCACCCGCCTGATATCAGACCAGCACCAGATTATCGCGGTGTATGAGCTCCGCCTCATCGATATAACCCAATAATTCTTCGATACGTTCGGATGCTTGTCCGGCAATGCGAGCGGCCTCTGTTACATCATAGTTAACCAGGCCCCGCGCGACCTCCTGGCCCGCCCCGCTAACACAGGAAACCAGATCACCCCGGCGAAAATCCCCTTTCACGGCCGTAACCCCTACGGCCAGCAGACTCCGTCCCGACTCAGTCAGAACCTTCACCGCACCATCATCCAGCGTTAATGAACCCCGAACCTGCAGGCGATTGGCCAACCACTGCTTGCGTGCCAGCAAGGGTGCCTCAGCCGGCACAATCAAGGTACCCGTCTCCTGACCAGAAACAATGGCCTGCAATACGTCCGTCTCACGACCGGCAGCAATAATTGTAGCCGTACCTGAGCGAGCCGCTCGCCGGGCCGCCATCACCTTGGTCAACATACCGCCACTGCCCCAGCGTCCGACACCGCCACCGGCCGCCATCTGCTCCAGCGCCGCATCATCGGCCCGCGCCTCGCGAATCAAACAGGCATCCGGGTTACTACGCGGATCCTGTTCGTACATACCGGGCTGATCGGTAAGGATGACCAGCAATTCTGCCCCAATCAGATTAGCCACCAGGCCGGCCAGAGTATCATTGTCACCGAAACGTAACTCCTGACAGGCCACCGTATCATTTTCGTTAACGATAGGAATCACACCCAAACGCAACAAGGTAGACAGGGTACTGCGCGCATTCAGATAACGCTGCCGATCCGACAGGTCTTCATGTGTCAGTAAAATCTGCGCCGCATGCAGACCATGAGCCTGAAAACTGGCCTCATAGGTCTGGATCAAGCCCATCTGCCCAATGGCCGCGGCCGCCTGTAATTCATGCAGGGCATGCGGACGTTCTGTCCAGCCCATACGCACCATACCTTCAGACACCGCTCCGGAAGACACCAGCACCAGCTCAACACCGGACTGACGTAATAATGCAATCTGCGTCGCCCAGGAGGCAATTAACTGTCGATCCAGCCCCTGACCATCATTGGTCAACAGAGAGCTACCAACCTTCACCACCCAGCGTTTCGACCGGCCCAGTTTCTGACGAATATTCATAGACATAGCTTAATATTTACACCAACCCCAGGTGGCACGCAAGCGGATTGATTGGCGCCATCATTTCAGTTAGCCAGGTGTTGAGGACGGTTGCTCGCATTTGGGTTATGGGTCATGGGTTATGAGTTATGAGTTATGAGTTATGAGTTATGAGTTATGAGTTATGAGTTATGCAAAATTATCTGGCGGCCTGTCGCCAGCAATCAACCTTCATCACTCCTCACTGAGTCCTAAGTCCTGGTCATTATCAACCTGCTCCAGGTAATCCATCACCTGATAAATCAGCGCCTGAATACCATCGGCATTAACTGCCGACACCTGGAACACGGGGCCCTGCCAGCCCAGCCGCTCAACCAAGTCACCACAATAGCTGGCAGCCTCGCCCTCCGGCAACAGGTCGGTCTTATTTAGTACCAGCCAGCGCGGCCTTGCGGCCAGCTCGGCACTGAACCTGGCCAGCTCCCGTTCTATACGCCGCACATCCTCCACCGGATCGCTCTGGTCCGGGGGCATGATGTCAACCAGATGTAACAGCAGCCGGGTGCGTGATAAATGTTTTAAAAACTGAACCCCCAGACCGGCTCCGTCTGCAGCACCTTCAATCAAACCGGGGACATCGGCAATAACAAAACTGCGTTCGACATCAGCTCGCACAACACCAAGATTGGGATACAGGGTGGTGAACGGATAATCCGCCACCTTGGGGCGCGCCGACGATACGGCCCGTATCAATGTTGATTTCCCGGCATTGGGTAAACCCAGCAAGCCGACATCGGCAAGCAGCTTCAACTCCAGATGCAGATTGCGCAACTCACCCGGCGTGCCCTTGCTGGTCTGTCGCGGCGCACGATTAGTGCTGCTTTTGTAACGCGTATTCCCCAGGCCATGAAAGCCACCCTTGGCCACCAGTAACTGCTGCCCGTCCTCCAGCACCTCCCCCATAAGCTCGCCCGTATCGCTATCAGCAACAACTGTCCCGACCGGTACCCGAATCAGCATATCTTCACCGCTTTTTCCGGTTCGGTTCTCACCTTTGCCGGGCTGGCCATTGGTTGCACGGAAACTGCGATTATGACGGAAATCAACCAGGGTATTGAGATTCAGGTCGGCGACCAGCAGGACATCACCGCCATCACCACCATCACCGCCGTCCGGCCCACCAAAGGCAATATATTTTTCGCGCCTGAAACTGAGGCAACCACTACCGCCATCGCCGGCCTTGACCTGGATTGTTACCTCATCAACAAATTTCATAGTTATGTACTTCTAAGAAGAGAAATAGCGACACCCAACATGCCCCATCCCTCTTTTTCCTGTAGCAGAAAAAACAAAGCCCCGTACCAGACGGGGCTTGTGTCAGCATCAAAAAACGTGAAATCAGCCGGCTAGCACACTGATGTATTTACGTTTCTTGGCCCCCTTGACCTCAAACACCACCTTGCCGTCAGCCTTGGCAAACAAGGTATGGTCATGGCCACAACCCACATTGGTACCAGCATGGAAGCGGGTGCCGCGCTGGCGTACCAGAATATTTCCAGCCAGAACATCCTGACCACCGAAACGCTTGACGCCAAGGCGATTGGATTCTGAATCGCGGCCGTTACGACTACTACCACCTGCTTTTTTATGTGCCATTACTCAATCCTGCCTTTGTTAACACTCCACCAGCCATCAGCCGGCAGAAATACCTGTAATCTTCAACTCCGTATACGACTGGCGATGCCCCATCTGCTTGCGCGAGTGCTTGCGACGGCGAAATTTTACAATCTTGACCTTTTTGCCACGCCCTTGGGCCTGAACTGTCGCAGTCACCTTACCACCGGCCACATAGGGTTCACCAATCTTGACGGACTCGCCATCACTAACCACCAGCACTTCGTCGAAATCAACCGACGCGCCTTCATCAATAGCCAGTTTCTCGACCCGCAGGACATCGCCCTCAGCGGCCCGATACTGCTTGCCTCCGGTCTTAAACACCGCGTGCATACTCTCAAGCTCCAGAATTGGTTGGAAAAGCTTCTTCGCTTAACGAAACGGGCAATTCTAACGCGTCTGGATCAGGCCGTCAATTCCTTCATGACTTGTCAGCAATGATCATTCAACTCTACAATGGTTGTTTTCATACTATCGTTCCAACCCAGACTATGCGCCCTGAAGCCGTTCTGAACAATGACATCAATCTCGAAACCATCCGCGCCCTGATCGCTGACGACATGGCAGAGGTCGACCAGTTGATCAAACAGCGGCTGCAATCAGAGGTCGTTCTGATCAATCAGCTGGGCCACTATATCATCAGTAATGGCGGCAAACGCCTGCGCCCCATCCTGGTCCTGCTAAGCGCCCATGCCTGCAACTATAATGGAAGGCAACACATTGATTTAGCTGGCATAATTGAGCTTATTCACACAGCCACCCTGATTCACGATGACGTCGTTGATGCCTCAGAAATGCGTCGAGGCAAAGAGACCGCAAACACCATCTGGGGCAACGAGGCCAGCGTCCTGGTCGGCGACTTCCTCTACTCCCGCGCCTTCGAAATGATGGTGGATGTCGGCCAGATGCGTATCATGGAAATCATGGCCCACTCTACCAATGTCATCGCCGAGGGCGAAGTCATGCAACTGCTGAACTGTAATGACGCCGACACCACCGTCGAGCGTTATCTGCATGTCATACATTGCAAAACTGCAAAATTGTTCGAATCGGCCGCCCGCCTGGGCGCAGTACTGGCCCGGCGGCCGCAACAGGATGAGCAGGCACTGGCCGATTATGGCAAACACCTGGGCACGGCCTTCCAGCTCATCGACGACACCCTGGATTACAGTGCCAGCAGCGCACAACAAATCGGGAAAAATATCGGTGACGATCTGGCTGAAGGCAAACCCACAATGCCTCTGCTTTACGCCATGACCCAGGGCAATGACAAGCAACGTCTGATCCTGCGTCAGGCCATAGAAAATGGCGGTCTGGAGCATATCGACGAGGTCATCAGCGCCATTGAATCCACCGATGCTCTAACGTACACTGCGCGTGCTGCCCAGCTGGAAGCGGACAAGGCCGCCACCGCGATCCAGACACTGCCGGCATCTCCGCATAAAGACGCCATGATTGCGTTAACGCAATTTGCCGTCCACCGCAGTTATTAATAGTTGCCGCATTTACAACGGCGATAAGGCCAACCATCATTCGGGGTGTAGCTCAGCCTGGTAGAGTACTGCCTTCGGGAGGCAGGGGCCGGAGGTTCGAATCCTCTCACCCCGACCATTTTATTGTTTGCTGATGCAGGGGGGCTCGGATTCCCGGCCCTATGCTTGCGCTCCGGGCGTTCGCCGGGTCATTGATTCACCGGATCAATACCGCTTCCGGCTCACCCCGCCCAATTAAAGCTCATCAGCAAATTCGACGATACCTTAACAGTATACCGCCATCCAGCGCGGTTTTTTGTAAGTACTTGTAAGGAATATTGCAATGAAAAGGGCTATAGCCTCCTTATTTCTGGCGCTCAGCATCTGGCCGTGTCTGGCTCAGTCTGCAACAATGGCCGAACTTGAGGCACGCCTGCAGACGATGGAGGAAGAGCTCAATTTTATCAAGGAAAACGACGAGCAGGCTCATGAGGCTATAGGCGATATCAAACAGAACATGACCGTTGCCGGTTATAGTGATGCCTCATACATCATCGACAGTCGTGATAACACCAGGCCCACCTTTCATCTCCATCACCTGTCATTATTCTTCAAACAGAAACTTAACAAAAATTGGCGTTTCTTTTCAGAGATTGAATTTGAGGATGCCCCAAAATTCGGGGACATCGACACCATTACTGTCCTCGATTGCGGCCCCGACGGGATATGCGGCGGTGGCGGCAGCGCCGATGACTCGGCCAAAACCATCAATACTCTCAATGAAGCCGAAGGCAAAATTTTTACCGAAGCCTTTAATCTCGACTATACCTGGCGACCTTACGCCAGCTTTCGTGTCGGTCGTTTTTTCACTCCAGCCGGTATCTGGTCTATTGATCACTACCCCCCATTTGTCAGCACTCAGGAGCGTCCCCGCCATATCCGTAAAATATTCCCGCAAACTACGGACGGCGCAATGGTTTATGGTATTATCGAAATCAGCAACCACTTTGTCAGTTATGATGCCTACATCAGCAATGGGGAGGGTAATTCTGCCCATGAAGACCAGAACACACATAAGGCCTTTGGCTTACGCCTCGGCATAGATCTGCCTTATCTCGACAATACCAATATCGGCACGACCCTATATAATGACTTATTAAATGACGGCTCGGACAAAACTGCATTCGGTTTGCATGCGAAATTACTTTATAACAATTATGAAATACAAACTGAATATGCCGACGCCTTGCTAAACCCAGCATCCGGCAGTAACTACCATATGCAAGGGTATTATCTGCAGGGGCAGTATCATTTCAGCCACTGGAACCTTGGCCTGCGCTATGATTATTATACGCAGGACACCAGCCAGGCCAGCGATGAAATCACAAACACTCTATTCACCAGTTATCATATTACCGAAAACCTGAATGTGAAACTGGAGCACCACATCGTTGAGCTTGAAGACCCGGCGCATCAGGATTATCAAAAAACCATTATTAGCATCAACGCCAATCTTGGAAACTAGAACAGATGCCCTCATTACACAACAAGCTCCTGTTCCCGCTCCTGCTGCTACTATCACTATCAGCGCAGGCTGAAACCCGCGTTGCCATTATTGTCAACAGCAGCAATACCCAGGACATCACCCTCCAGGATGTCGGCAATATCTACAAGGACAGGATAATTACCTGGGACAACAACGAGAAAATTGATGTCTACAATCTACCCTCTGCCGTACAGGCACGGGAAGTATTCTCACGCACCCTGCTCGGCATGGGCGCTCGATCTGCCGCTGCAGAAGAATCCAATCGTCGTATCACCAACACCAGTCGCAACCCGCAATTGTTAAAACGTGAACGACTGGTTCTGCTTTCTGTTGCCAGCAATAAAAATGCCATCGGTTATATCAATGCCAGCCACCTGGGCCAGAAAAAAGGCATAAAAGTATTGTTTTTCATTGAATAAACCCAGCACACTCTGATCCGGTTAAGTACCCGGAAACTTCAAACAGAGAACCGTCATGCTTAACCAGAACAGGAATCGACCGCCGCTAGATAACACTCCGGAAACCCCGGCTTCGCAGACCTGGAAACCACTCCAATACCTGAATATCTACCGCCTGCTTCTGGCCCTGTTGCTGGTGACCCTGAATTTCTCCGGCATCACCCCCAGCCCGCTGGGCAGCCATGATTTTGGCCTGCTCCATTACAGCACACTGTTTTACCTGTTTTTCAGTATCACCAGTATCTTTACCATCCGTTATGGCCGACCTGACTTTGCTATCCAGCTCTATATTCAGGGCCTGATCGATATCGTCATTATTACCCTGATGATGCATGCCAGCGGTGGTGCCGGCAGCGGCCTGGGGGCCTTGCTAATTGTGGCCGTAGCGGGTTGCAGCCTGCTGGCCGGTGGCCGTAGTGCCGCCTTTTTTGCTGCAATCGCTGCCCTGGCCGTACTGCTGGAGCAACTTTATACCGTGCTGGAAGGCGGGTCCCCATCTACCAGCTACACCCAGGCCGGCCTGTTAGGCGCCACATTTTTTGCCACCGCACTGCTGGGTTATACGCTGGCCAAACGCCTGCGTGACAGTGAGGCTCTGGCTGAAAAACGTGGTGTTGACCTGGCCAATATGGCACAGCTCACCGAATACATCATCCAACGCATGCAAACCGGCGTCATCGTTCTCGATAGCGATAATCGGATACGGCTGATCAATGAATCAGCACGTCACTTACTCGAACTTGAAACCATGCGTGGTCACAATACATTGGCATTGATGTCGCCAACCCTGGATGATCATCTGAAGTTATGGCAGGAAAACAACAGTTATATCGCCCCGATGTTTCGCGCCTCACCTACAGGGGCCGAGATCATGCCCCGCTTTGCCACTCTGGGTGACCGGGACAAACCCGGCACGATGATTTTTATTGAAGACATGGCGGCGATGGCCCAGCAGGCCCAGCAATTAAAGCTCGCCTCACTCGGTCGCCTCACCGCCAGTATTGCCCATGAGATACGTAATCCACTCGGCGCCATCAGTCACGCCGGACAACTACTGGCCGAAACCGAACATCTGGATAAGGCAGACCGGCGTCTGACCGAGATCATTCATACCCATTCAAAACGTGTCAATACGATTATCGAAAATATCGTGCAATTGAGTCGCCGTCAGCCAGCCCAGCCGGAAGAACTGGAACTTAAATCGTGGCTGGAAAATTTCCTGCAAGACTGCGGTCATGACAATCAGCTCGACGCCGATAAAATTGACATGGCCATCAATCCCGACAATCTGCTGATCCGTTTTGACAGCAGCCAGTTGCAACAGGTTCTCAGCAACCTGTGCCAGAATGGCCTGCGACACGGCAGTCAGCCCGGACCCGCTCAGCTGTTGCTTAAGGCCGGCATCAGCACCGACAATCAGAAACCCTATCTTGATGTCATCGATAACGGTCCAGGGGTTGCCATCGATGCCGTCAACAATCTTTTTGAACCCTTTTTTACCACCGCCAACGAAGGCACCGGTCTGGGTCTGTATATTGCCCGGGAACTCTGCGAAAGCAACCAGGCCCATCTGGATTACCTCGATATACCTGACTCGGGAGCCTGCTTTCGCATCACCTTCGCCGACCCCCGGCGCCAGCAGGTACAATAACCATGAGTCAGGCACTGGCATTAATCGTCGATGATGAACCGGATATCCGGGAACTACTGGAACTGACCCTGTCACGTATGGACATCGACAGCCACAGCGCAGCAGACTTGAACGCCGCCAAAAAGCTATTACCACAACACCCTTTCCAGCTCTGTCTCACCGATATGCGTCTGCCCGATGGCAATGGTATTGAACTGGTGGAATATATCCAGAGCCATTTCC
>Ga0316190_10000145_pt1 | contig 44516 bp, 31 predicted proteins | sample Eddworburrow2_MG_FD_204929 | JGI IMG/M metagenome (GOLD analysis project Ga0316190, IMG submission 204929) | Coastal sediment microbial communities from Maine, United States - Eddy worm burrow 2 | ecosystem: Environmental > Aquatic > Marine > Coastal > Sediment | place: USA: Maine | collected...
TGGCCTCATCGGCGCGCGGCCGCGCCAAGACGGTGGCGGTTCTGGTGGACCCCGACGATGCGCTCATCGATGCGGTGGCGGTCAAGGTTCGGCCCGATGTTCTCCAGCTTCATGGCAATGAGCCGCCGGATCGCGTCGCCGATATCAAGGCGCGCAACGGACTTCCCGTCTTCAAGGCCGTCCCGGTCAGTGAGGCTGCGGACGTGGCTCTTGCGGATCGCTATCGCGGCATCGCCGACCGAATTATATTCGACACCAAGGCTCCGGCGGGCGCGGCGCTTCCTGGCGGAAATGGGGTTGCTTTCGACTGGGGCATCCTCGATCGAGCCGAGCGCCCCTTCGCGCTCTCCGGGGGGCTCGATGCGGGGAACGTCGCAAGGGCGATCGCGCTGTCGGGCGCGTCCCTCGTCGATGTCTCGTCGGGCGTCGAGACCGCACCTGGCACGAAGGATGCGGCCCTCATCTCGCAATTTGTCCAGGCGGCCCAGTCCGCCGAAGCACAACACAAAAAGGCGTCATGATTACGATTACAGATGCATTGAATACCTATCGCGGCGGCCCCGACGAGCACGGCCATTTTGGCCTCTTTGGCGGTCGCTTCGTTGCCGAGACTCTGATGCCGCTGATCCTCGATCTGGAGCAGGCCTATCTTGATGCCAAGGCAGACCCCTCGTTCAGAGCCGAGCTCGATGCGCTGAATGCGCATTATTCAGGCCGCCCGAGCCCGCTCTATTTCGCCGAGCGTCTCACCGAGCATCTCGGCGGCGCCAAGATCTACTTCAAGCGCGACGAGCTCATTCACACGGGCTCCCACAAGATCAATAATTGCCTGGGCCAGATTCAACTCGCGCGGCGCATGGCTAAGACGCGCATCATCGCGGAGACCGGTGCGGGCCAACATGGTGTGGCCGTAGCGACTGTCGCGGCGCGCTTTGGTCTTCCGTGCGTGATCTATATGGGCGCGACCGATATCGAGCGCCAAAAGCCAAACGTGTTTCGCATGAAGCTACTGGGCGCCGAGGTGAACCCAGTTACATCGGGTTCAGGCACGCTGAAAGATGCCATGAACGATGCCTTGCGCGACTGGGTCGCGAACGTGGATGACACGTTTTACATTATCGGCACCGTTGCCGGGCCCCATCCATATCCAGCCATGGTGCGTGATTTCCAGTCGGTCATTGGAATCGAAACGCGAGAGCAGATGATGGAGCGCGAGGGGCGTTTGCCGGACACACTGGTGGCGTGTATCGGCGGTGGCTCCAATGCCATGGGTCTGTTTCACCCCTTCCTCGACGAACGCTCGGTTGCGATTTATGGCGTCGAGGCGGCCGGCCACGGCATCGAGGTGCCGAACGGCCATGCCGCGTCTATGACCGGCGGCAAGCCCGGCGTGCTTCACGGCAACCGCACCTATCTCCTGCAGGACGATGACGGTCAGATTCTCGAGGGCCACTCCATCTCTGCCGGTCTCGACTATCCTGGCGTTGGACCCGAACACGCCTGGCTCAAGGATTCGGGCCGCGTGACGTATGTTTCCGTGACGGACAAAGAGGCGCTAGATGCCTTCCAGCTCTGCACCAAGCTTGAGGGTATTATACCGGCGCTTGAGCCGTCTCATGCTCTGGCCCATGTCCGCAAACTCGCGCCAACGCTACCTGCGGACAACCTCTTGGTCATGAACCTGTGTGGCCGTGGCGACAAAGACATCTTCGCCATCGCCGAACACCTTTCGATGGAAATGTAGACATGACCAGGATCGACCAAACCTTCGCACGCCTGAAGACGCAAGGACGTGGCGGGCTCGTCACCTTCATCACGGCAGGCGATCCCGACTACGAGACATCGCTCGCCATGCTCAAAGGGCTGCCAGCGGCGGGTGCTGACATTATCGAGCTGGGAATGCCGTTCTCGGACCCCATGGCCGACGGGCCAGCCATTCAGGCCTCGTCCTTGCGCGCGCTGCAAGCTGGGCAGACCATGAAAAAGACGCTGTCTATGGTTAGAGATTTCCGGAAAGAGGATCAGGTCACCCCGATTGTGCTAATGGGATATTACAACCCCATTTATATGTATTCGGTCGACCGCTTTACCGCGGACGCGAGTGAGGCGGGCGTCGATGGGCTGATCATTGTGGACATGCCGCCGGAGGAAGACGAAGAGCTTCGTCCTGCCGCAGCCGCCAACGGCCTGAATTTCATTCGCTTGGCGACACCCACGACGGATGCGCGCAGGCTTCCTGTAGTACTCGCGAACACGTCGGGCTTTGTCTATTATGTTTCCATTGCCGGGATCACCGGGACTGCGGCGCCCGATGTCTCATCGGTGGGGGCCCATGTCGAACGCATCAAGGCTCATACCGATCTGCCCATCGCCATTGGCTTTGGCGTGAAGACCCCGGAACAAGTCCGCGATATGGCGCAATTGGCCGAGGGCGTCGTGGTGGGCTCGGCACTGGTTTCTGCCATTGCAGACACGTTGGACGAGGCCGGGAAGGCAACAAGTGAGACGAAGCCAAGACTGTTGGGGCTCGTGGAGTATCTCTCCGAGCCCTTGCATGAGCGCGCCGAAGCCTCGGCGATCTAGAACGGCATCAGCTTAGAGAGCGGGACCAGTGAACTGGATCAATAGTGTCGTCAGACCCAAAATCCGAAGCTTCCTTCGGAAGAAGGACTTGCCGGACAATCTTTGGGTCAAATGCCCCGAGACCGGGCAGATGATCTACTACAAGGATCTGGAAGCCAATCAGTTCGTTGTGCCGGGCTCCAACTTCCACATGCGGATGACCGGGCCCGCGCGACTGAAGGCGCTTTTCGATAACGAAAAATACGCGCCACTGCATTTGCCGGACGTACCCCAGGACCCGCTGAAGTTCCGCGACGAGCGCCGCTATTCCGATCGCCTGAAGGACGCGCGTAGCAAAACCGGGCTCAACGATGCGGTTCACGCGGGCATCGGCAAGCTTCATGGCGACACTGTTGTCTCCGCCGTTCAGGACTTTGATTTCATGGGCGGTTCCCTTGGCACCGCCGCAGGGGAGGCGATAATCGCCTCAATGCGTGCGGCGCTGGTGCGCAATGCACCCTTCATCCTGTTCGCGGCCTCTGGCGGTGCGCGGATGCAGGAAGGCATTTTGTCGCTGATGCAGATGCCCCGCACGACGGTTGCCGTGGAGGAGCTTCGCGAAGCCAACCTTCCCTACATCGTCGTCCTGACAAACCCGACCACAGGCGGTGTCACGGCCTCTTATGCGATGCTGGGCGATATTCACATTGCCGAGCCAGGTGCGTTGGTCGGTTTTGCTGGCCCGCGCGTCATCGAACAGACCATTCGCGAGCAATTGCCCGCGGGCTTCCAGCGCTCTGAATATCTTCTCGATCACGGCATGGTCGATATGGTCGTGCACCGCCATGAGTTGCGCGGCACTCTCGCGCGCCTATGCAACCTGCTTCTGCATCGGCATCTCCAGGACGACGCCAAGGACGAGATCAAAGCGAGCGCGCAAACGGCAGCTGAAATGGTCGAGACCGAAATCCCAGCAAATTCAGAAGACCAGCACCCAGCCACCGACGCGGGGGAGGGAGCGCCGAAACAAAGCGGAAATGGGCTCGCGGCCGAACATGCGGACGAGGCCGAGACAGACGAGGCCTTGACGAGCGCATCCAGCAATGGCGCTAATCAACATCCATCGCAGAATGCTTGAGCGCGTCCCCGGTCGGACACGCTAAGCAACGCCCCTTGAACAAGGCCCGTTGAGGATTGACCACTCTTCCCGATAGTGACCGTGGCTCGTTGCCAGCCAGATCTTCGGCCTCGAGCAATACGCTGCTTGAGCGCTTGAAAACGCTGCACCCGCAGTCCATCGATCTGTCATTGGGGCGGATCGAAAGTCTGCTCTCAGCGCTTGGCAACCCGCAAGACAAGCTTCCCCCGGTTGTGCATATCGCTGGCACCAACGGTAAGGGCTCGACGCTGGCCTTCATCCGGGCCTTTGCGGAGGCTCTGGGCAAGGGCGTACACGTCTATACCTCGCCGCATCTTGTCGACTTCCACGAGCGCATCGTCTTGGCAGGACCTCACGGTGCTGCGCCTATTAGCGAGGATGTTCTCGTCGATTGTCTGGAACGCGCAGAAGCGGCCAATGGCGGGGAGCTGATCACGCTTTTCGAGATCACGACTGCGGCAGGCTTTCTCGCCTTCGCCGGTGCACCTGCCGATCTGCTGCTTCTAGAGACGGGGCTTGGCGGGCGGCTCGATGCCACAAACATGGTCAAGAAGCCGCTCCTCACGATCATCACGCCGATTGCCATCGATCACGTCTCGTTTCTCGGTGAAACACTCACGGAGATTGCAGGCGAAAAGGCCGGCATTCTGAAGCCGGGCGTGCCTTGTATCGTTGGCAGGCAAGAGGTTGAAGCGCTCGATGTGATAGAGGCCCGTGCCGAGGAGATCGGTGCCCCGCTGCATGTCGCCGGGCGCGATTTTGACGTTTACGAGCAGCAGGGGCGGCTTGTGTTCCAAACCACCTCGCGCTTGCTTGATCTACCATTGCCACGCCTTGCGGGGCGCCACCAGATCGACAATGCGGGCACGGCGATTGCAGCCTCCGGTGTCATTTTTGGAGAGGCGCTTGGCCAGGCGGCGCTGGAGGACGGGATCACCACGGCGCATTGGCCCGCACGGCTGGAACGGCTGTCGGTTGGCGCTCTCCACGCCCTTGTAGGCGAGGGCACGGAGATTTGGCTTGATGGTGGCCACAACGAGGCCGGTGGCCGAGCCGTTGCGGACACATTGGCGGAGTTTGATGAACGCGTCCCACGCCCGGTGCAAGTGATTTGGGGCATGATGGAGACCAAAGATGCTCAGCGGTACATTGCGCCCTTCAAGGGGCTTGTAGAGAGGATCTATACAGTTCCGATCCCGGGCGAACCCAATGCCTTTCAGTCGGAGCCGCTGGCCGAGATGGCGCGGGCCGAAGGGTTAGACGCGATCCCTGTGAACAGCGTTCAAGAGGCACTGCTACAGTCCGCGTCCGGCCAAGAGCCCGCGCGGGTTTTGATATGCGGCTCGCTCTATCTTGCGGGCCACGTCCTGAAATTACATGCGGAGTGAGGTCTAAGCCACGCCGTCGATCGCGCCGCCGAGCCAAGCTGCCAAATGATTCTTTGGATAGGCGCCCCGCAACGTGTCTACCACTTCGCCGTCTTTGAACAGGATCAGCGTGGGGATTGCCCGGACGTTGTAGGTACCCGGCGTACGGGGACTCTCGTCGATATTGAGCTTGGCGATCTTGACCTTGCCGCCGAGTTCTTTGGCGATCTCTTCCAGCGCAGGTGCTATCTGCCGGCAGGGGCCACACCATTCGGCCCAAAAATCCACCAAAACGGGTGTCGAGGATTTCAGCACCTCAGCTTCGAATGTGTCGTCTGAAACCGTCGCGGTCGCCATCGATGTTCTCTCCTCGTCGCCGGCCACTAGATTTGTCCGGATCAGTCCAGTTGCCACCGGAACCTATGTGCGCCCCTCTATGCCGTCAAGGTTGTGCAGCTTATCAACATCTCGTGTTCGGCCTCATCAAGCAAAGTTGAAGAAATCTCCATGAGCCGCGGCCCGTCGGTCCAAAGAAGTGCGGCGCGCACGGGTTTGCCTGGAAATACGTCCTGCAAAGCCAGCCGGTAAGCCGCGAGCTGACCGATATAGGCGGGAGCGACATCCTCTTCTCGCTCCGGGGGCGGACGGTTAGTTTTGTAGTCGAGAATGAGGAGCCCCTCGTCGAGGATCGCCAGACGGTCGATTTGGCCTTCGAGGTCGAAACCCTCCCTGCCTGTCCCGACCCGCGCAACGACCGGGACTTCAGCCAGGCTGTCCGGCGCGAAGAGAGGCGCGAAACGGTCATCTCCAACGATGGCTAGAGCCTCCTTTGCGATCTCGCCCCGTATGTGCTCAAGAAGCTCCGATGCGCGCGCCGCAACAAAGGTCCCGGCCGCATGCGCCCGCTCGCTGGGTGGAACTCGCGGGAGATATTGCAGAAGGGCATGCACCAAACGGCCACGGACGAAGCGCATGTCTTCGGCAAGGGCAAGGGGTCCCAAGGGCGGTTGGACCTGTTCGAGCGGGCCCTCACCGCTTGCATTCAGCGCCAATCGCGAAGGCGAAAGCCTTGTGCGGACGCGCTCCTGTGGCGCCGGTGTGGAGGACCAGGCGGGCAGAGGCGAGGTGTTCCGCGCGCGCGGGACCGGTGCCGCCTCGCGCAGCGGCTTTTCTTGCTCGCAGCTCATGCGGTACACGGGCCGGCCATCATGGTCTTCCACAGGCCTCAAATGCGGCTCAAGGCCTCGCCGGATCAGTTCGTACCAGCAGTCCCCACTGCGCGATCGCACGCCCTGCCAGCCGCACACATAGAGCCGGTCTTCCGCGCGGGTCATCGCCACATAAAGCAGCCGGCGATATTCCTCGCCATCCCTACGCGCAACAGAGGCCTTTGCATCTTGGAGACCTGGAACGCCGGAATGGCCCGCAGGCGGCCAGAACAGATGCCGGGCATCGTCTGGCACGCCGTCTTGCCTCGGCGCCGAATAGATCTGCTGTCCCCGGGCGCGCGGGACGGTGCAGGTGTCGGGCATGATCACAATGGGCGCTTGCAGGCCTTTGGCCCCGTGTACCGTCATGATGCGGACCTCGTTGCGATCCTGATCCATATCGCGTTTGACGTCGGCATCGCCCTGTCGCAGCGCGTTTACGAAGCCTTGCAGCGATGGGGTCGCATCGCGGTCATAGGTAAGCGCGGTGTCGAGGAATTCGTCGATGGCTTCCGCCGCCTCGGGGCCGAGCCGCGACAGCATGCGTTTACGCATGCGCAAGGAGCCGTCTCCGAGAATCCTCGTGTAGAATTCGTAGGGCGGCAGCGTATCGGCCTGGCCAAGCCATGCACTCAAACAGGATGCTGCCTCTTCGAACCGCGCATCGGGTTTCGCGCGCGCTTGCAAGGCGGACCACAGCGAGCCTTCCCGGTCATAGGCGAGATCGAACAGGGCCTCCTCGCCAAGGCCGAACAACGGGCTCTTCAAGACCACGGCGAGGGCGAGGTCGTCGTCACGCATCAAGAGCACATCGGCAAGGGCGATGAGGTCCTGCACGGCAATTTGCTCCATCAGGCGCATGCGATCCGCGCCGGCAACAGGAATATTTGCCCGCTTCAACGCCCGGATCATCGGCGCGGTAAACGGGTCGCGCTGGCGCACCAAGATGAGAACGTCACCTGCCCGAATAGGCCGTCCTTTCGACTGAAGAGGCTCGCCGCTATCGAGCCAATGCCGGATTTGGCTGGCAATGCGCAGGCACACGGTATTCAGCGCGTTGGCGCCGCTCATGTCCTCGGCCCAGGGCTCGAATGCCGACGTGGGCGAGGGCGATTCGGTGGTTTCGACATCCCATAGTTCAACGAGGCCAGCTTCGCCCTGCCGAAAGGCGAAATGCTCGATGATCGCGCCATCCAGGAAGCTCAGGCCTTGGGCCGCATCGTCCTGCGCGAAGACATAATCCACGGCCTCAAGGATGGGCACGGTCGAGCGAAATGAGATATTGAGGGGAACGTCGTGCCACGACGCGTCGGCGTCGCCTGCGCGCGTCCTAAATTTCCGGCCGATCTCGCAGAAGCGGGTGGGGTTCGCCCCCTGGAAGCTGTAGATCGACTGCTTCTCATCACCGACCGCAAACAGCGTCCGCGGCAAGTCTTGTGACCCATGTTGCGCGCCGTGTCCGGCGAAGAACTCCTCCGCCAGGGTCTCTACAATCGACCATTGATCGGGGTTCGTGTCTTGGGCTTCATCGACCAGGATATGGTCCACGCCGCCGTCGATCTTGTAGAGAATCCAAGCGGCGGCATCGCTCCGAGACAGCACGTTCAACGTCTTGGCGATGAGGTCCTCATAATCGAGCGCCGCCTCTTGGCGCTTGCGGTCCGCGTAGCGGTTCTCAATCGCATCGGCGAAGGCAAGGACCGCGCCGCTCGCCTCGGCCACCCGCAAATGCGCAAGGTCTGTCTCAATCTCGTCGAATGTGCGTTTTGCCTCATCAAGCATTGTGGCGATGCCCGGTGCGGGGACAGACAAGTCTTTCGTGAACAAGCGTTTTCGGAGTGTGCCGTCCGTGTTGTAGAAGAGCGCGCGAAAGACGGCCAAGCGCGCGTCGCCAGTGCGGGTCCGCGCGTCGCGCAGGATGGACTGCATCTTTTTGTCCGTCGCCGCTTTGCTCGCAAAATCTGCAAAGGCGGCAAGGACCTCATCCATCTGAGTGTCCGACAGCACGGCGGCTTGCGCGGCAATCAAGGCGTCTTCGTTACGTCCCGCAACCCCAAGAAAGTCTCTCAGCGCCTCGGTCTCCGCTGCGGTCCAGTCAGGGGCATCGCCGTGGCATGACACGATCCGTGCCAAGTCCGCACGCTTTGCGAGCACCTTGCCCACAATTTCGCGAAACTGGTCCTCGCTCGTCAGGGCGACGATCTTGGCCAGCGCGCCTCCAAGCGGGCTTTGCGGTCCGGATGCAGCCCCGATCATGACCGCATTGAAGGCATCGGCCTTGTAGCGGTCCGCGCTTTGCTCATCGAGCACGGTGAAGTGCGGCGTGACGGCTGCCTCCAACGGGAAGCGCTGGAGAAGCCGTTCGCAGAAGCCGTGAATCGTATAAATCTTCAGGCCGCCGCGTGCTTCGAGGACGCGTGCGAACAGCCGCCGTGCTGTCTGACAATCTCCGTTTGTCGGCGTATGCCCCATCAAGCCCAACAGCGTCCCGCGGAGGTCCGCATCGCTCATGAGCGCCCAGCCCGATAGCGCCTTTAGGAGCCGGTTCTGCATCTCTGCCGCCGCCGTCTTCGTATAGGTCAGGCACAGAATGCTCTCGGGGCGTACGCCCGCAAGGAGCAGCCGCAACATGCGCTTCACCAAGACGGCGGTCTTGCCGGTCCCTGCGTTGGCCGACACCCAGGCCGAGGCGTCGGGCTCGGACGCGCGCCCTTGGTTGGCATCGGCTTCTTGAAGAAGGTCCGGGGATGCGGTCATGATCCCTCGCCTTCGGTCAGCCATTCGGCAACGCGCGCCAACTGAGCATAGTCGTCATAGCTGTATGTGCCGGTAAAGGCCGCCCCGGCGCGGCGCTTAACGTCGTATGCCGTACTCGGATCGTCGAAATGGATTACCAGGCGCTTCAAGTCCTCCAGAGCTTTGGCGGCCAGAACATTTGGCGCATCTTTGCTTGCGTCTTGTTGTAGGCCGCCTTCGTCACGCCCCGAAGCACGGATGTAGATGAGGCCACGGACCGCGCACGGGCCAAGCCCGGCAAAGCCCCCAGCCTCGGCAATCGCGGCCTCAAGCGGCAATTGCGGGGCGAAGAGGTCGCTCACGTGCTTTGGCTTTGGCGGGGGGCCTGTCTTGTAGTCATAGATGATGAGCGAGCCGTCCTCTGTCTCATCGATCCGGTCGGCTCGTGCTGTCAGCCGAAACCGGGTCGTGAGCGCAAGCTCGCCCGAGACCTCCGATACCGTGCGCACGACGTTCGCCCGGCGGCTTGGCTCGGTTTCGGCGAACCAGCGGGCAAAGAGATGAAAGCCTGGCCGCCAAAAGGCCTGAAGGGTTGGCCTATCGCCCATCGTGCGGAAAACCTCATCGCCGATCTCACAGAGCGCGCCAGTGATGTCCTCTGGGAGTCTGTCTGGATAGGCCGTCGCAAACAGATGAAGAATGCGGTGGAACGCCGAGCCGCGCATGGCCGCGTCTGGCGGGCTGCCGAGCGGCATCAAGGGTCGTAGTTTGAGGATGTGCTTGGCATAGATCTCATAAGGGTTTGCGATCCAGCGTTCGATCTGCGTGACACTCAGCGCGCGGGGGCGTGCCGCAACAGGGGGCCGTGGCTCCGGAGGGCCTGCAGGCTCGAAGTGCTCAATCGCATCACGTTCGCGGGCCCAGGGCAGCCACGGCTCTGTGGGCGCAAGGGCATCCTCCGCCCCCACAGCGGCGACCAGCGCTTGGAGACGCTGAAGCCAGCGCGAGGGGACCGTCGGGACCCCATCGACTTTCAGCGCACGGGTGAGGATTACCGACTTGGCGCCGAGCGCTTGGGCGAAGTCATGCGCCGCAAGACCAATGCGTCGCTCCGGCGGTGACAGTCCAAGCTTTGCGCGCATGGGCCGGCTGAGCCAAGGCCCGGTGTCTTGGTTCCGTGGCCAAGACCCTTCGTTCAGTCCGCCGAGCACCATCGTGTCGGGTTGCTGGAGCCGAGCTTCCAGTTGGCCCCAAATGAACAGGCGCGGATGGGCCGGCCCCCGCGGACGCACAGCCTGGCCTTGCAGCAAAGTGCGGTAGAACGCGGGATAGGATCGAGCCTTCATCGGAAAGCCGTCGCCCTCCGCGATGAGCCGCGAGAGGAACACGCTCAAAGCTTCGCCCGCATCGCCATCCCAAAGCGGCAAGGCTCCGTCTTCATCGCGCGCCATTTTCTCCGCGCCGTCCGCAAGAGCGCCTGTCAGGCTCGCGGTCGTGTGTGCGTCTCCGCTTGCGAACGGAGCTACGAGCGGGCCGAAAGCCTCTTCAAGATCACGGACGAGCGCTTGCGCCTCCAAGCGCTCTGTCCTGGAGATCTTTGCGTGGGGTCCGGGATTCGAAATTCCGTGCACGATCCCGGAAAGCCCATCAAGAGAATTGCTCTCTTCTCCAAGATTGCTCCCCCGCCCGAGATAGACATCGCGAAAGAGGCCCCGTTCGAGCGCGCGGGCGGCGCGCCGGATGTCCGCAGCTCTGCGAGACAGGCGCATCAAAGGGTGTTTCAGCAGCGCCATGAGTTCAGTCGGCGCGAAATTGTTCTCGATAGCGGACAGAATAAGGTTGAGAAACGCGCCCGGCACGGTGTGCTGCACCGGTGTGCCCGCAGAGTCATCGATATCGAGACCATAGGCTTTGAGCCGTGCTGCCACGCGGCGGGCAAGAACCCGGTCCGGTGTGATGAGCGCCGCCGTCTTGCCGGGCTCCTCAATGCAGGCGCGTAAGACGAGCGCGACCGCCTCCGCCTCGTCATGGGCGCTGGGTGCCTCCACAAGGCTGAGACCATGAAGGGCTGTCGCAAGGTTCTCGCGGGCCTGGGGCGAAGAGGGGTCGCTCTCGAACGCCTGCTGCCAGCGCTCGGTGGTTTCCGCAGGCCGCAGCGTTTCGCTAACAAGATGAAGGCGCGCGGCCTGCGCATCATCCGGTGCACTGCCAGGGACGAATGCCACGTCGCCGCGCAGCGCCCCCATTTTGCGCAACAGATGCGCCATGCCGGCCTGTGGATGCTCCGGATGATCCGCGAGCGTCTCCCAGCTTTCCTCGTCAAGCGAGGCGTCGAGGCCCGGCAGCACGACAGCGCCATTCGGTAGATTGGCGATCGTCTCAAGAAGCCGCGCCGTGGCCGGCACCGTGCCTGTGGAGCCTGCGGCGATCACAGGGTAGGGGGATGCTGCCGCAAGGCGGGCGGTCTCGTTCGCCATGAGGAGATTGCGGCGCGCGACAGGTGAGACCAGACCATTGTCGTCCAGACAGCGCGGCCAATATTCGGTGACGATTGAAAGAAAGTCGACCGTCGCCTCCCAGTGCGCGGCAAGCTCCTCTGGCACCAACTCCTGGAGAGCTCCGAAATCCGTCTCCTCGGATTCCACCAAGTCCATGAGATCTGCGAGATCCGCAGCAAGGCTCGCAGCCTGCCCCGGTGTGATGTTGAAGCGGATCTGCTGCGCCAAGTCTTTGGTGGAATCTGCCCTCTTGTTCCAAGCAAAGATCAGGCGCATGAGCGCAATGATCCGGGCCAGCGGTTCTATGGCAGGCTTGCCAAGTGCGCCGTCCGGTTCGTCGAAGGCCTCTGCATCCAGGATGAGTGCTGCGTCCTCGTCCGTCTGGCCGAGGGCCTGGATGCGCGGCAGCAGCAGGGCCTCGCCGCCGCACGCCGCCAGAAAGGCCTCGCGCAAGCCGCGCGCGGCCCGCCGCGTCGGCAGGTAGATCGTGGTGTGTGGCAATGTCAGGCGGTCGGGCGCCGGGCCGCCCGGGGCCGGTAAATCACCAGCCAGGATCGCCCGGGCGAGGGTCGATAGGAACGGCGCCGAGGGCGGAATAGTGTAGAGCTGGGGTCTCGCGCGGGGCTCTGGCACCGTTGCGCCTCAGGCCCCTTTTTGCTTGAACGAGGCCGAGGCCTCGACCAAGGCTTCCGGGGTGCCCACATGCATCCAACGCCCGTCCAGCCGCACCCCGTAGAGGCGATTTTTCGCAAGCGCGCGGTCCCACAGGACGTTGAGCGAGAAGGGCCCCGTTGGTGCGTCCTCGAAAAATGATGCGGTGCAGAGCGAGACGCCCGCGAAGGCAAAGGGCACCACCTGCTTTTCCCCGCGCCGCGAAACACGCCCGTGCGCGTCCAGATCGAAATCGCCCCGTGCGTGATAGCCGAGGCTGGTCGAGAGCGGCGCGAGCAGCAAGAGACAGTCCATATGCTTAGGGTCCCAGGTCTGCAGCATATTGGGCAGAGCAGGGGTCACGCCCTCGGCCCAGACGGAGTCCGAGTTATGGATGAAGAAGGGCCCTTCGCCGAGAAGCGTCAAGGCCTTGGTCGCGCCGCCTCCTGTATTGAGCAAAAGGTCACGCTCATCGGAGATGACTGTTTTCGGCCCGCGGTCCGCGCGGTCTGCCATATGCCTCTCGATCTGCTCCGGCAGGTAATGGACATTGACCACCGCCGTCTCGACGCCCGCGCTATGGAGCCGGTCAAGCACGTGATCGACAAGTGTCCGGCCTGAGAGCTGAACGAGCGGCTTTGGCATGGTCTCGGTCAGCGGGCGCATGCGCTCGCCGTAACCAGCGGCCAGTACCATTGCCGTGCGTGCAAGGGTCATGACGGCGTCCTTTTAGAGCGAGGGTGGTGGGAGATCATGAGCGGCCGGGAATGCGCGGGCATAAAAATCACGCAAATCGGCGAGCGCTGGATGGGCAAGATCGCGCTGCAAATAGTGCGCGACCCGGGGCATGTGGGCGAGGTAGGCACGCTTTCCGTCACGTTTCGCCAATCGTGCAAAGATGCCGAGGATTTTCGAATTTCGTTGGGCGCCGAGCGTGGCATACTGCAACCGAAAATCATCGCTTGAAAACGACCCGCTTTGCGCGCTTCGGGCCGCACAGTACCGGTCGAGTTCGGCCCGTTCAAGCGCTTCGGGCACGTCAAGGCGCGCATCCTGAAGCAAGGACACAAGGTCGTAGGCGAGCGGGCCATAGAGTGCGTCTTGGAAGTCCAGAAGACCGACGGCTCGCGTCCCCTCCCGGCCGGGGATATGCATCAGGTTGGGGGAGTGAAAGTCTCTCAAGACCCATCCCGGATCGGCCTTTGCTGCACGGTCGAGATGGCGGCGCCACAGCGCCTCGAATTCGGCCCGAATGGCGTCTGGCATCTCTTTGCCGTGGGTCGCGGGCCACAGCCATTCTACGATCAGAGAGGCCTCGATCAGCATGGCTTCGGCATCGAAGCGGGGAAGGACGTAAGGGGCGTGCCCCTCGATGGGTAGCGGCTTGGACGGCGCTTCCTTGGACAGCGCAAGGAGAACGTCGACGGCGGCGCCCCATAGGGCCGCCAGGTCCATCCCCTTCTCAAGTTCTGTCTTAAAGACGCTGTCGCCAAAATCCTCCAGCACGATGAAGCCTTGATCGAGATCGAAGGCATGAATTTCCGGTGCCGAGAAACCCTGGGATCGCAAGGCGCCAGCAACGGCGACGAAAGGCGTGATGTCTTCCGCGAGATGCACAAGCGCGCTATAGGGTTTGCCGTCGCGGATGGGCGGCCCGTCGGGCTGGCGCGGTGCGTTCATAAGCACAGCCCCCCGGTCCGGCAGGATGAGACGGGCATAACCCCGAGCCGATGCATCGCCTTGCAGATAGCGCGCATCGGCGCTCGCATAGGCGGTGTGTTCGAGGAAGCCCGCCAGGGCTTGCAGCCGGTGCAGCCGCACGGACCAGTTGCCATGGCCGGTCAGCACGAGATCCCGCGTCCCGGCCGATCCTGTCTCTTCGAAGACGATATCCAGCCGGTCCTGCGGCATCCAGGCGGTGGCGCGTTCGGGCCACTCGATCAGAAGCGCGCCGTCAAGCAGCGCATCGTCGAGGCCCAGCTCGTCGAGCTCTCCGTCATTCAGACGATAGAAATCGCAATGACTGACCGCAAGACGCGGGGTCCCATACCGTTGGACCAGCGCGAAGGTCGGACTGGGCACCTCGCTCTCCGGATCGAAATGACCGACAAGGGCGCGGGCGAGCGTCGTCTTTCCAGCGCCCAGCGGCCCGGAGAGGGTCACCACATCGCCAACTTTAAGATTGAGTGCGATCCGGCTGGCAAGACGGTCCAGACGGTCCAGATCAACCCCGTCGATCCGCCAGATTTCGGTCATCCGGCGCGATTGACCCGATAGGGCCCTGCGTCAAGATCTGGGGTTTCCAGGTCGTGCCTGAGTGGAAGGAGCACTTTGAACTGCGATCCCTTGCCAGGTTTGCTGTCGAGCAGGACCGTGCCGCCGTGAAGTTCCGCGAGACTCTTCACGATCGAGAGTCCGAGGCCAGCACCGCGGTGACGCGACCCTTGCGTACGGCTTTCGAAACGGTCGAACACAGTGTCTTGGAAATCCTCTGGTATGCCGGTGCCTTCATCCCTGATCACGAAGGCGATCATCGTGCCATCGCGGCGGCAGTCCAGCTGCACGCGTGTGCGCGGCGCCGAAAAGCCAATGGCGTTCGAGAGGAGATTATAGAGGATCTGGGTGACGCGGCTAGCGTCAGCCACCACCTCTTCAACTCCCTCCTCGATCTCAAGGTCGAGGATCACCTCGTTCTGTCTGAGCCGCTCTTCGACGCCCAGCTTGGCCGCCTCGATAATGTCGCGCACGCGCACAGGGGCCAGTTTCAACTTCAACGAGCCCGCATCGATGGTGGCGAGGTCCAAAATATCGTCCACGATGGCGCGCAGCGTGTTGCCCGAGGACAAGATGTCGTCCACATATTCGCGCTGCTTTTCGGCGAGCGGCCCGAAGGCGGGCTCCGAGAGCATCTGGGCGAAACCCAAAATACTGTTGAGTGGTGTGCGCAGCTCGTAGGACACGTGAGAGACGAAATCGCTCTTGAGCTGGTCCGTGGTCTCAAGCGCCTCGTTCTTCTCGATCAAGGCGCGTTCGGCGCGCTTGCTATCCGTAATGTCGGAATAAGTCAAGAGCGTACCGCCGTCCGGCAAGGGCAGCGCGGCGCAGGAGAGCGCTGTGCCATCAGGCCGGTCGAACTGGCTGTCATAGGGCCGACGCTCGGAAACAATAGCCGTCACGGCGGTTTTGGTTCGCTCCCATTCCTCTGGCGCATCAAAAAGCAGGCTGCACCAGGCAATGACTTCCTCCACATGGGGTTTGGCGTCCAGCAGCTTAGGCGTCAAACACCAAATAGAGGCGAAGGCGCTGTTGTAGAGGCGCAAGCGGCCGTCGGGTGTGAACACCGCAACGCCCTCGCGTAATGTATCCAGAGTCTCGCGCTGCACCTGAATCAGAGCGTTGTAGCGGCTTTCAAGCGCAATGCGCTCGGTGACGTTCTCGTAGAGATAAGTCACGCCGCCTTCGCCGTCTGCATCGGCTATCACATGCAGCATGCGGCCGTCGGGCAGATGCCACGTTTCTTCGACCTGTTTGCCAGTGCCGTAGGCCGAGAGCCACTCCTGCTTCCAGGCGCGGTACTCTGCACGCTCTTCAAGCCGGCGTTCCTGACGCAAGCGATCGAGAATCTCGCTGTCTCGCGGCCGCTTGTCGAGCCAGTTCGAATCGAGCTGCCACAGATCGACATAGGCTTGGTTGTAATGCGCAAGCCTTTGCGTGGAATCGAACACGGCAAACGCGGTCGCAAGGCGATCGAAGCTGCGGAAATGCGCTTCGATAATCGCTCGACTTTCAGCGCCGTCCCGTTCGTTGCGCTTAGCATTGTCCAGGAGTGCGCGAAGAGCCGTGACCTGTTCCTCAAGTTCCTTGTGCTTGACCGAAAGCTCGGCGAGCTCAAGCCGCTGGCCTGCGATGTTGCGGACCTTTAACACGAGCGAACGGCCCGCGGTACGACCGTCGGCCTCCACATAGCGCTCGCGCTTCGTGCGCAGCATCAAATTGAAGGGCTCGCCGTGCTCGGCCAAGGACCCCATAGCGGCTTCGAGCTCACTCGCCGAGGCATCGTCGAGCCAGGTCTCCAAGGTCAGAAGCCGCGCTGGGTCGCGCGGCACACCAAAGCTCATGGGCAGGTTGGAGACGAGGAGTTCCGGTTCGCCGGTTTCCGTGAGAGTGAGCAGGGCTTGCGGCTCAGCAGCAAGGACAGTTTCGAGCGTGCTTTCGCTCAAGGCGAACCGCTCGGCCTCCGCGGTGGCGGTGGCTTCTTGCGCACGTGCACGTTTGATTGCCCGCAGACAGGCAATAGCCATGCCGACACCAAATGCGATGATGCCGAGATCGATGCAGATTTTCAGAAGCGTATACGCATCAAACATCGCTCCATCGGCGGCATGGGCAACATGGATGGGTAAGAGCGCGGCTGGAACCGAATAGGCCAGGGTTCGGGGCAAGGCTGCAGACCACCTTGTCTCAGGCGTCACCGTGCCTTTGCTGGTCCGCATGGTCCCCCTCGCTCCACGCCGCCGCGTCAATGCCGAACGTCCGGCGCCGTTGTCCATTGTACGCCGCCCATTGGCTCTGCCCCCGCCCCGCTCATCTTCGCCGCATACTGAAACGCTGGAGCCGGTGTGCTGGTGCAAACCGCAAAGGGCGAATCACTTTGAGACTATCTGCTTCGCGCCACCTTGCCCACAGCTTGGGGAGGCTTGACCTATCCAGAAACGGGGCCCCCTCGCACCTCTTCAGGAAGGCTCGCAACAGCCAAGACCAGGCTGATTTCCATTGCCGGGCTCACGAATGAGCGATGCTCGCAGAGGCCCAGGCCGTCAGTTTGCCGGCCCATTTTGCGGGATCGTCAGCAAGTCGCGAAGCGTGTCTTTCTGGAGCGCCTTCACGCCGAGTCCCTCTTTGAGGTAGCGATTGAGTGAGCCGTATTTGCTCACCGCCGCGTTGAGCGAGGCATCAATATAGGTCGGCTCCAAGATGTAGAAAGCGTTGATCGCCTGGTTGTTCTCATGGCGCTCGGCATCAGACATAGGAATGTCCGCTGCGAGTCCTTCAAGCTGCGTGATGCGGGGGCTCACTTCCGATTCCCGCGCAGCATTGGATAAGAGATAATCGTCGCGAACCGTCTGCCACGGGACATTCAATGCACTCAGCAAGAGCGCCGTCGCCGTTCCGGTTCGGTGCACGCCGTGCGAACAATGATAGACGAGCGGATAGTTTGAATCGTCCGCAAGGATTTCGAAAAGTTCGCGGTACTGCTTGTCCGCCGACCCGCTCACCAAGTCCGTGTGAACCTGCGGGTTGAAGGCCGGTGGGAATTTTCGAAAGTCTCCGGTCTTGCGAGCCTCGACGAGCTGGGCGGCGGCGTCCGGGACATCCGCGACTTCTCCGGTAATTGGAATATTGATCTCGCGGACACCGTCCGGCAGGCGGTCTTTGCCGCGGTACTCGATCTCGGCGGGTGTAAGAAAATTGACGACAGTCTTGATCCCCAACGCACGCAGTTTTGCCACGTCTTCGTCTGTCAGCCTTGGCAACTCGCCGGACCGATAGATGAGACCGGGTTTGACCTTGCGGCCATCGCTCGTCTTATAGCCGCCGATGTCGCGAAAATTCGGCTGTCCTTCGAGGGCTACAATGTGCTCGTCCGCAGATGCCGTGCGTGCGCAAAGGACGACCCCAATGGCGACGATGGCCGCCACTATTCTCGCGTTCCAGGTCAATAATTCCTCCCAGGAGACTAGAGTTCGCGGCGACCTCTACACTGGTAGCCGCCGTCTGAAGGGGTGCCGCACGCACCCGGAAACGCCTTGGGCCAGTCACTTTGAGACTAACTACGTCGCGCCAGCTTGCCCATAGCTGGGAGGCCTTGATCGTGCCCGAACAGAGCCCCCACGCGCTTCTTAGGCGCGTCTTTCTCCCTGGCCAAGACGGTTTTCCACACGCGGCCTCAAGGGCGACACGGGCTCTGATCGGCTCGTGACGGGAGGTTGCCGGGTTGGGTTGCTCGCCTGCCAGGATCGGCCTTGCGGCTCACTCCGTTAGGCCTTGTCCTCGAATTCCAGACTCGACGGTTCAAAGAGTTCCTTAATGGTGAGTTCGCGGTTCGCGAGCCCCTGCGCATGGGAGTACCGGCAGAGTGTCTCAAGCGCCTTGCGGTTTGGGTCAACGCCGTAGCTGTAAAAGTTCTTGCCCATCAGAGCCTTCGTGTCCTCAAGCTCCTGCCCGAACCACGGAAGCATGTTCGTGGCCCAGCCGAGCCGCGACATCTGCCGATAGGCCAGCGCCTTGGCTTCGACGAACCCGTCGAACACCGCTTTCGGAAACCAAGGATGCGCGGCCGCGACATCGCCACGGATGGCGACCGCGTGCATGATCGGAAAGATGCCGGTGCGTTTGAAGTAGTCCTGTTCGACTTTCCGATGGTCCGGAAAGAGCCGTCCGACATCCGAGTTGCCTTCGCTGTAGCAGCGCGGCTCCGCGGCATGAAACAGCGCGTCGACGAGTCCCTGTTCCAGAAGGTCGCTGTCGTCTAGGCCCTTTGGACCGGTGGTGATGATGATGCCGTCCGGCAAAAGCTTCTCTTGTGCGGACGCGGTGCCTGAGGCCTCGGCGGACGAGTCGGCGGCTGACACCACCCACTCGATCTCGGTGGGTTCTACGCCGTACTCGTCCTCGAGAATTCCTCTGATCCATGTCAGGGACGTCGACGAATAGCTCGGCGTGCCGATGCGCCGCCCCCGCAAGTCTTCGGGGCGTTCAATCCCCCGGTCGGTGCGGATGAAGATGCTTTTGTGCCGGAACTGACGCAGCAGAAAGATGGGTAGCAGCGTGTAGTCGCGAAACCCATCATTGGCATAAGCCAGCATGAAGGGGTGAAGCCCAATCTCGGTGACTTCGCGCGTACCGGGCCCGCTGAAGACATGGGTGTTCATGTCCCCGATGGCGTCTTCACGGAATGTCACGGCGCAGCCTTCGATTCCGACCCGGTCATCGGCAAGTGCTGCAGTCCGGTCGGCCCGGTAAGCGGAGACGGTGATAGGCAGCGTCTCTTGCGCCAGAGCATCCGAGGCCCGAAAAACGAGAGGGGCGGCCGCCGTGGCGATTGCGCCGGTCAGAACCTCGCGTCTCGTCGCGCCCACCTTGTCATGTCTCCTCACTGCCCGACGTCCGGGTCCATAGTCGGGTCGAACGGCAATTCGTCGAGATGCTCCACATATTCCAGCGGTTCGAACGGCAGCTTGGAGAGGTCCATCTTGGGCTTCCCAAGCGCTTCGATCTCAGGTGAGGCGTCCGCGATCCCGGTCCACGGCACGCCGAACTTCTCTTCGTTGTTCGGATACTTCTTCATCCATAGTTCGTGCCGTAGCCGCATCCGGTTGAACGGGCTCTTCAGGTGAATAAGGTTGATGAGCATGGGCGTCTTCTCCCGCGGATCGGCGGGTAGGAAATAGAAGGCCGCAGGGATGCCGCTCGCTTCGCCCACGGGGTCCGGCGAAATCCAATGGCGCTTGTAGTTGCCCTTCACCGTCGCGCCCAGCTTCGGTCCGGCATAGATGAAGACATAATCGCGCCGGCTGTTGGTATCGCCTTCAAGAAGCAAGGCCGTTTGGTCGACGCCGTCGATCACGCGGTCTGTTGGGATGTACTGTGTGGCACCGGCCAAATTGGCGAAGGTGGTGAAAAGATCCGTCTCGTGGATGATGTCACCGACTTGCTGCCCGGGCTTGATCACACCCGGCCACCACGCCATGGCGGGGACGCGTACGCCCCCTTCCAGGAAGTCGCCCTTGCCGCCGCGGAAGATCGTCTCGGCCATACCAATGCCAGGCGGCGGGTTATGAGACATGGGCCCGTTGTCGGCCATGGCCACGACAAGAGTGTTGTCGGCAATGTCTAGCTCTTCGAGCTTGGCCATCAAGGCCGCGATGAAGGGATCGATATTGCACTGTAGACCGTCCTGCAGGAGGCTTCGTGCAACGGCACATTTCTTCGGATTTGGCAGGAAGCTGGCGAGGTTTGGCCAGTTCGCGACGTAGAACGGTTTGCCGGCCTTTGCGCTGCGCTCGATGAAGTCCAGCGTCCGCGTCTGTGCTTCCGGGTCGATCTTCATATAGGTGTCGTGGGAATTGTCGCCCCATTGCCGCGCCTTCTGGCCTTTCTTGCCTTCGGCGATCATCACCCACCCCTTAGTCACGAACGTGTCATCGAGCTTGTAAGGATCGGGCGGCAGCATGTCCTCATGCAGGCCGATCGAGGCGTTGGCGCCTTCGGCAAGTTTGGTGTTCAAAGACAGGATCTGATTGTAGCCAGTGAAGAAGGCTTCATCGAAGCCCTGGTTGTGAGGATAGCTTTCCTCGATATCGCCCAGGTGCCACTTGCCGAAGAAGGCGGTGTTGTAGCCCGCCTTGGAGAGCACCTCGGCCATGGTCACTTCTTCCCCGCGCATACCATGGCTCTCAAGGAGCATGCCGATATTGTACATGCCGTTGCGGATTGGGTGCCGTCCGGTCACCACCGCGGCACGGCTCGGCGTACAGCCGACTTCCGTATACATGCGGGTGAACAAAATGCCCTCTTCGGCCATCCTGTTAAGGCTCGGCGTCGTCAGGCCCCGCACCTTCTGGATCGCCGGGATGCCGACATCACCAAATGCGGTGTCGTCCCACATGATATGAATGAGGTTCGGCGGGCGGCCGTGCTTCTTCTTCAGTTCGTCCAGTTTGGCCTGAAGCGCTGTGTCCTCTGCCGCCCATTCCTCGCCATGCTGTGCCTTGAGCACGTAGAACTCCGCGTCGTGGACGATTTCATCCTCGGCGCTTGCGGGTGTCGGCGCCAGGCTCAGAAGCGCAGCCAAAGGAGCCGCAGTCAGGGCGGTCCGCAGGGTTGCCGCGTGCCGGCGAAAAAGAGCGCTTAAATCGCGAGTTCTTGAGGTCATGACTCTTCCTGCAACTCCCAGTCTCGAAAAGTGATTTCTGCAAAATTCGGCCCGTGGACCGAGCACATACGGATGTGCGTATGGCGGGACTCAGTGCCAGTGCTATCGGGGAAAGTGTAGCCGAGGGTCCGTTTAGAGTGTGATCGGAATACCGTAAGTCCAGACGCGCCCGACGATAGGAAACCCTGTCAATTTCATACCCTGATCCGGGCCAATGTCCGTTTTTCGCAGGCGTGTTTTTTGCTCAATTTCGATCCGGCGCCCCAACGACGAGGGCGCTCTGGCGTCATGTAGTGGCCGCGCCCGTGTCGTCCTTGTCTCCGGTCAAGACCCAGGACCGCATCTTTCCTTTGCCCTTAAGATCGACCTCACCCGTCTCCTCTAAACTGAAATCGTCCTCAAGGCGTACCCGGACGGCATCTGAAACGTGAATGTGGTTCGGCTTCGCGCTGCTTTCGAAGCGGCTGGCGATATTCACCACGTCACCCCAAAGGTCGTAGGAAAATTTCTGCGTCCCAACAATGCCGGCGACCACAGTCCCCGTATGCATCCCGATTCGGATTCGCAAAGGGTAGGGAAAGCTGGCGGCATACTCCTCAAAGCTCTTGAGCGCCGCAAGAGCAAATCGGGCCGTCTGTTGGCAGTGGGTTGGGCTGCGGTCGGGGACGCCGCCTACCACCATGTAGCAATCTCCGATCGTCTTGATCTTTTCGAGCTTGTGTACGCTCACCAGATCGTCGAAGCGTGCAAAGATATCGTTCAGCATACTGACGATTTCGCGAGGCCCGATCTTCTCAGAGAGCCTGGTGAACCCAACAATATCGGCGAACAGGACGGAGACCTCCGGAAAGGTCTCGGCAATCATCGACTCGCCCTTCTGCAGGCGCTCGGCGATGATCGCGGGAAGAATGTTGTGCAGGAGCTTTTCCGACTGGTGGCGTTCTTCGGCCAGAACCTCGGCTTGTTTGCGCGCATCGTCAGCCTTTTGCTCTACGTCGGACAACGCTGCCTTCAGGCGTCCGGCCATGGAGTCGACGGCTTCTGCAAGAATGCCCAACTCGTCGGATCCGGAAATATGTGTGCGGGCGTCCAAGTCGCCCTCGCCGATTTTGCCAACTATTTCCAAGAGTGTTGCGGTCGGACGAAGAAAGCGCTCTCGCAGTTGCCACACCATGAGGACGATCACGCCTAGGAGCAGCGCGCATGTGGCGATGATGGCCAGAAGCACCTCGCTGGCATAGCGGTTTAGGCCCATGAGCTCTTCGTTGGTCCGGCGATCAATCATGAAGAGGAACTCGCCGATGGGCTCCATGATTGCCGCTTTCGCCTCGTGGTAGGAGCTATCATGAAGAATCCGCATTGCCATTTCGCGGTCGGAAGGGCCCTTGCGTGAGAAGCTCCCCGTTCCGTCGTCGAAGCGGCCCTCAATCGCATTCATGGCCACTTCCTCGCGCCGGACCAGGGTGTCCGAACGGTTCTGGGCCTCTTTGAGTTTGCTGAATTCCTCGACTGTAATGCCCGCCTCGCGCATCCTCGCCTCAAGCGACATCGCGCCCGTGCTTTCGGCTGACGGTTCAGGAATAAGTCCTGGGATGACGAGATCCCAATAGACCCCGTGATAGTCGTCGGGGCGGACAGACTTGCCGTTTCGAATGTCGATGATCTTCCAATAATAGTCCCGATATCGCGGGTCGCCCGTGATCGCATAGGTGCGTGCGAACCGGGTCAAATCATCGGAAGATTGCCGGAGCTCAGCGGCCAGGGCGTAGGAATCGTAGCGTCGCACCTGCGCCTCTTCGACATCCGTTTGAATGTGGCGCAGCATGATGGCTTGGCCCATGATTGCGGCGGCCAGCAGAAATGTGCCGAACAGGAAGATGTAGAGGAGACGGCCGATTTTCATGGGGTCCCGGCCCTCCGGTGGCCGGTCGTCTCTCGGGCTGAAATCGGCCGCGAGCGTATGAGGCTACGCGGCCGAATCCGAATGATCATTGACGGGGCTGCAATAGCTTGGCGCTGGCATCTTGCTCCTCCGGATGCCGGAGTTCGCCCGTCAAACGCGCCGTTCCGGTTCAAACTAATGCGGAACGGTTGCGTTCGTTAGTAGCGGTAGTGATCCGGCTTGTACGGCCCATCCGGCTTGATGCCGATGTAGGATGCCTGCTCCTCGCTAAGCGTCGTGAGCTTCGCGCCGAGTTTGGCCAGATGAAGCTGCGCGACTTTCTCGTCGAGATGCTTGGGTAGCACATAGACTTGGTTCTCGTATTTGCCCGCGTACTGCCACAACTCGATCTGCGCCAGCACCTGATTGGTGAAGGAGGCGCTCATGACGAAGCTCGGATGGCCCGTGGCACAGCCGAGATTCACGAGCCGGCCTTCGGCGAGAAGGATTATGCGCTTTCCATCCGGGAACTCGACCTCGTCCACTTGCGGCTTCACATTGTGCCAGACGAAGTTCTTCAATGCGCCGACCTGAATTTCGGAATCGAAGTGACCGATATTGCAGACGATGGCTCGGTCATGCATGTCGCGCATATGATCGACCGTGATCACATCCTTGTTGCCGGTGGCTGTGACGAAGATGTCGCCCTTGGGCGCGGCATCTTCCATCGTGAGTACCTCGTAACCTTCCATCGCCGCCTGCAATGCGCAGATCGGATCGATCTCGGTGATGGCCACGCGAGCGCCCTGGCTCTTAAGGCTCTCGGCACACCCCTTGCCCACGTCGCCATAGCCGCACACGACGGCGAACTTGCCGGCCAGCATCACGTCGGTGGCGCGCTTGATACCATCGGGAAGGCTCTCGCGGCAGCCATAGAGGTTGTCGAATTTCGATTTGGTGACGCTGTCGTTCACATTGATGGCCGGGAAGGGGAGAACGCCCTTCTTCTGCATCTCGTAAAGACGGTGAACGCCCGTGGTGGTCTCCTCCGACACGCCTTTCATATTGGCGCGGACTTTGGAGTAAAAGCCTGGATCTCGGGCCAAACGCTTCTTGATGGTCTCGAACAGCGCAGCTTCCTCGTCATTGGATGGGTTGTCGAGAACGGACGGATCGGTCTCGGCCTGCCCGCCGAGAATGACGATCATTGTCGCATCGCCGCCATCGTCGAGAATGAGGTTCGCGGTCCCGCCTTCCGGCCATTCAAGAATGCGGTCGACATAGTCCCAATATTCCTCAAGCGTCTCGCCCTTGACCGCGAAGACCGGCGTGCCCGTGGCCGCGATTGCAGCAGCGGCGTGGTCCTGGGTCGAAAAAATGTTGCACGAGGCCCAACGGACCTCGGCCCCAAGCGCTTGCAGCGATTCGATCAGAACCGCCGTTTGAATGGTCATATGCAGGCAGCCGGCAATCCGCGCACCCTTTAGCGGCTGTGCGCTTCCATATTCCTCGCGCACGGCCATGAGTCCGGGCATCTCGGTCTCAGCGATGGCGATTTCTTTGCGGCCCCAATCGGCGAGCCCGATATCCTTGACGTGGTAGTTCATGCCGTTCTGCCTCTGACTGTATAAAGATATAAAGAAGTCCTTATATCTTATAGGCGCTGCTGGGAGTCAAGCTCTTGGCGGCGCGATTCGCATTCCGCGCGCATCTGAATCAATGCTTGTGGTCAAAAGGCTAGAGAGCCGCCGGCCACTCGCCTGCCATACTCTTCGAAGGGGCGCGGCGGGAAGGTCTAGTCGTCCTCGCCAAATCCGTTTTCAACGAGAGCGACTAGGGCCTCGATTGCGCTTTGCGCATCCTCGCCCGCCACCTCAATATGGATCGAATGCCCTTGGCCGGCAGCAAGCATCATCAACCCCATAATCGAGGTCCCGCCCACGGTCTGCCCCTCGCGGCTGACTTGGACCGCGGCTTTGTATTCGCCGGCCGTCCGCACAAACTGCGCCGAGGCTCTGGCATGGAGCCCTTTTTTGTTGGGGATCATGACATCTGCTAAGAAGGCGCTGTCTCCGCGAACGACAACGGTGCTGAGCGCCTTAGTCTCAGACATCTAATTTGCCGCCAAAATCTGGCTCGCAACGCTGATATACTTGCGTCCGGCTTCCTGGGCTTGGCTGATCGCCTCCTCAAGCCCGCACTCGCCACGCACACTCGCCAGCTTCACCAGCATCGGGAGGTTGACGCCGGCGACGACCTCCACGTCGGGCTTCTCCATGGCAGAGATCGCCAAATTCGACGGAGATCCACCAAACATGTCCGTGAGCACCACCACGCCCTCACCGGAATCGACCTTGGCAAGTGCCGACAACATGTCGGCGCGCCGCGTGTCGAGGTCGTCGTCCGGTCCGATGGAAATGGTCTCCACCTGCTCCTGGGGGCCAACCACGTGCTCCAGCGCTGCGCGAAATTCGCAAGCCAAATTTCCGTGGGTCACGATGACGACGCCGATCATGATACCTCTGGGATGAATGCCGTCCGCCTCAGCGGCGCTATCTTTGTCGGGTGAGGAGTGTTGCGCAAGCCCGAAACCCGCCTTCCTAAACCCTATTGTTCGACCGCGCGCAAGAGCGCCGTCGCGTTCAAAATCGCCATTCTCAACTTAAGTGGGGTCGATGCCTCGAAAGGTGCAAGGCTCAGCGACGGGATATCGGCTCCTACGAGTGCCGTCCGGTCGAAGGGATCAGGCGGCATGCGCGGCACATCGGCCGCTTCCACAAGGTCACATACAAGCACCAGCCGCGCAGATGGGATCGATGGCGCGGGCTGAATTCCAAGGCCTCTAACCTCGATCAGTCCGGCCAGCGCTTCGGGGGATGAGGCCATCACACCCCGATCGGTCGCCTGGAGAAGGACCTGATCGTCGGCGACGAGACGAGCCTTCTGCGTGTACTCTCCGGAAAGCGCAAGAAAGCGCAGAGCAAGGTCCGATTTGCCAGAACCGGAGGCCCCGCGCAGGAGTGCAGCATGAGGCCCCAAGGCCACGCAGGTTCCGTAAGTCAGTTCCTTGTGGCGCGGGTCCCGCATCATCGCCGTGTCAGGACCGCCTCAGGGGCGCTCATGCGGCGGCCAGGCGGATCACAAACCGCGCGCCCCCGCAATCCGGCCGGTTTTCGGCATGGAGACGGCCGCCATGGGCGGCAATGATTTGCCGGGAAATATTGAGGCCTAGGCCGGAGTTCTGCCCAAAATTCTCGTGGGGCCGGTCGGTATAGAAGCGCTCGAAGATGCGTTCCAGATTTTCTGGCGGGATGCCAGGACCGTCGTCCTCGACGGTCACCTCGATTTCATCGCCGTCACGCCGCGCTTTGATGGCCACGCGGGCCCTTGGCGGCGAGAAGGAAATGGCGTTTTCGATTAGGTTGACCATGACTTGGTGCAGGCGGCTGTCGTGACCGCTCACACGATAGGGGTAGGGGCCCGGCGCATCGGCGATGTCGATGACGACTTCGGGCAGATCGTCGCGATGAATATCATTGTACAGCGTCACGGTCGCACGCAAGAGGTCGTCCATGTTTACGGGCTCGGCGTCTTCGCGGGCGAGTTCTGCGTCGAGCCGCGAGGCATCGGAGATGTCGCTGATCAGCCGGTCGAGCCGTCGCACGTCGTGCTGGATGATCTCCATCAGCCGCTCGCGTGAGTCCTCGCTCTTGACGAGCGGTAGGGTCTCGCTCGCGCTCCGCAGCGAGGTCAGTGGGTTCTTCAGCTCGTGCGCGACGTCGGCGGCGAAGCTCTCGATCGCATCGATTCGCTGGTACAGCGCGCCGGTCATATCCCGGAGCGTGCCGGAAAGGTGGCCAATTTCGTCCGAGCGATCCGTAAAGTCTGGAATCTCGGCACGTGCCGTCACGCTATGGCGCACGCGTTCGGCTGCGGCTGCCAGCCGCTGCATGGGACCTGCGATCGTATTGGCGAGGATGAGTGAGAGTACGAAGGACACGGCGCAGGCAAAGAGCAGCATGCGCAAGATGCTCTGCCGTTCCGCGGCGACAATGTCGTCGATGTCGCCGCCGGCGGTGGACAGCAGCAGCACGCCGAGGACGGTCCGCATCCGCTGCACAGGCACCGCCACGGAGACAACGCTTTCGCCTTTGTCATTTCGGCTGACGACGGACATTGAAGTGCCGGTCAGCGCGCCGACCACCTCGGGATAGGCCTTGCCGTTGGCGCCGCCAATATCTTTGTAGACCGGCACGCTGTGGCTCGAAGGCTGCATGCGGGTGGAGACGGCGTCCCAAAACGAGGTGAGCGCGTCCGGTTCTCTCGTTCGGGCCGGTGGCAGATCGTAGCGCAACACATCGCCGCGCGAATAGAAGCTGTCGGAGTCGAGGATCAGCGTGCCATCGCTATCATAGACCCGTGCCCGGCTGCCCGTCGGCTTGACCAGGGGACGCAAGATCGGTGCGGCCCGCTCAGGGTCGATCGTGAAGCCGAGTGCGTCGGAAAAGCTATCGCCACCCGCAAGACCACTCTGGCTGATTTCCTTTTCCAGAAGCGTTTCCGCATCGACTTGGGAATCGCTTGTATCCACGCCCGCAGAGGCTGCGATCGCGCGCGCGATAATTTCACCTTGGGTTTGCAGGCTCTTGACCTTCGCATCGATCAGCCCTGCTCGGAACTGATTTAGGTAAAGAATGCCCGAGGCAAGAATGGCGAGCCCAATCATGTTGAGCACGACGATGCGGCGCGTCAGGCTCGAAAAGCCGTGGCGGAACGGGCGGTGCTGACCAAGCCAGCGCAAGGTGCGCTTGAGCCAATATTGGCCAGCCCGAAGCCCGCGTATCGCGCGCGCCTTGAGCGATGCGTCGTCCCGCTGCCAGGACCTTTCAGCCTCGGCAGTCATCGGTCGCGCCCGCTATTCTTTGAAACGGTAACCCACGCCATAAAGCGTCTCGATCACGTCAAAGCTTTGGTCTACGGCCTTGAACTTCTTCCGCAACCTTTTGATGTGGCTGTCGATGGTACGATCGTCGACATAGACTTGATCATCATAGGCTGCATCCATCAAGGCGTCCCGGCTTTTTACCACACCAGGACGTTGAGCGAGCGCCTGAAGGATCAGAAACTCGGTCACCGTCAGGGTCACAGGCAACCCGTCCCAGACACAGGTGTGGCGCTCCGGATCCATCTTGAGCTTGCCCCGCTCGAGGACTTTCGACTTGTCCTCGACGACTTGTGAGGTGTCGCGGGGCTGCGAGCGGCGTAAGACGGCCTTCACGCGCTCAATGAGCAAGCGCTGGGGGAACGGTTTGCGGATGTAGTCGTCCGCGCCCATTTTCAGACCGAACAGCTCATCGATCTCCTCCTCCTTGGAGGTGAGGAAGATGACCGGCATTTCGGTGCGCTGGCGCAGGCGGCGCAAGAGCTCCATCCCGTCCATGCGCGGCATCTTGATATCCAGGATAGCGAGGTCCGGCGGGGTGTCGAACAGCCCGTCCAGCGCACTCGCGCCGTCATTATAGGATTGTGTCTTGTAGCCTTCCGCCTCGAGCACCATGCGCAAGGAGGTGAGGATATTTCTGTCGTCGTCGACAAGAGCAATTGTTGGCATAGGGGGCCTTTTGCGCGATTGACGCGATCTATTAGGTGTTATGCCCGTAGGGCTGCGCGCAAACAATGGCAGCATCGGGGCGCTCAGCGCCTCACCCAATGGCATCCGCATGCAACAAAAATCGTTATGGCGCAAGTAAATAACTCTTCAGAATTACCAGGAATGTCCGACATCGCGGCCGAGGGGCGGGCGCTGATGCGCGAGGCGCTTAAGGGATCCTTGGCAACCCTCGATAGTCCCACGGGGGCGCCTTACGCCTCTCTGGTCACTCTCGCCACCGATGCCCAAGGGGCGCCAATTTTCCTCATTTCGACATTGGCCCGGCACACGCGGAACCTTTTGGACGATCCACGCGCCTCGATCCTCATCGATGGAACCAATACCGAGGATGTTGCGGAAGGCGCCGATCCCTTGCAAGGCATACGCCTGACCCTGTCAGGAAGGGCAGAGAAGGTCGGCGAAGAGGCAGTGCGCCGCCGCTTTCTGGCGCGCCAGCCTCAAGCCGAATTTTATGCCGACTTTCCCGACTTCTCCTTTTGGCGGCTCAAATTGGAGAGCGCTCATTTCATCGGGGGGTTTGGCCGCATCGTGGATCTAGCTGCGGACGAGCTTCTTCTTTCCTTGGAGGGCGCCGATGCGCTCACAGAGGCTGAAGCGGACATTGTTGCTCATATGAACGAGGATCATGCCGATGCTGTCGCACTGTATGCAGAAGCCTTCGCGGAGGGCAGTCCCAGCAGAAGCCAAGGTTCAGGCCAGGGGCCAAGCAAAGGTGTATGGCGCATGACGGGTCTCGATCCGGAAGGCTGTGATCTCGTTGCGGGCGCGGGGGTGCGGCGGGTCCCCTTTGCAAGACAGGTGCTGACGCCGCAAAGTGCGCGGGAGGAACTAGTCCGTCTTGTGAACGAGGTAAGGCGCAAGATGCCCCCTTCATAGAGCGTGTATTTTGCAAGGCAACAAATGACCGTTTTCTTGAAGGCTTGGGCAGTTAGGCGTAGGAAAGTCGCATAAAAATTTTTCATCAATCCATAAGCCTAGGGACGAAACCGTATGAATGTTCAGTCAACGATTGCGCCCACCATGAACAAGAAAGTTCTGGCTTTCGTGGAAGAGGCGAAGCAGCTTTTCAAGCCGGATTCAGTCTGCTGGTGCGACGGATCAGAAGAGGAATATCAGTCGCTTCTGAAGGCGTTGGTCGATGGCGGAACCGCCATGTGGTTGAACCCGGAGAAGCGCCCCAACTCCATTCTGGTCCGGTCGGATCCCAAGGATGTCGCCCGTGTGGAGGATCAGACCTATATCTGCTCCGAAAAGGAGGAGGATGCTGGCCCGACCAACAATTGGTCCGATCCGGCCCAAATGAAAGAGACGCTGTCCAAGCTCTATGATGGCGCCATGCAAGGCCGCACCATGTATGTGGTGCCCTACTCCATGGGCCCGGTGGGATCGTCCATCGCCGGCATCGGTGTGATGGTCACGGACTCAGCCTATGCCGTCGCCAACATGCACATCATGACGCGTGTCGGTAAGGCGATCTGGGGCGCACTCGGCGATAGCGAAGATTTCGTGCGCGGGATGCACACCGTGGGCGCACCGCTCACCGCGCCGAACCAGGCCGATGTGCCATGGCCGTGCAGTGAGACGAAGTACATTTCGCATTTCCCCGAGACGCGCGAGATCTGGTCTTACGGTTCGGGCTATGGCGGCAACGCGCTGCTTGGCAAAAAGTGCCACGCGTTGCGCATCGCAAGCGTGAAAGCACGCGATGAGGGCTGGCTCGCCGAGCACATGCTCATTTTGAAGCTCACCAATCCGGAAGGTGAGGTGAAATTCGTCGCGGCTGCCTTCCCGAGCGCCTGCGGCAAGACCAACCTTGCCATGCTGAGCCCGACGATCCCCGGCTGGAAAGCCGAGACCATCGGCGACGATATTTGCTGGATGAAGTTCGGCGAGGACGGACGCCTCTATGCCATCAACCCGGAGACGGGCTTTTTCGGTGTGGCGCCGGGCACGTCCGACAAGTCCAACTACAACGCCATGCGCACGCTGGATGCCAATTGCATCTATTCCAATGTCGCCCTGACAGACGATGGCGATGTGTGGTGGGAAGAGATGAGCAAGGAGCCGCCGGCCCATACGGTCGATTGGCTGCGCCGCTCCTGGACTCCCGAGGCGGGCCGTCCGGCTGCCCATCCCAATTCGCGCTTCACCGCACCGGCCGCCCAGTGCCCCGTCATCGCGGACGAGTGGGAAGACCCGAAAGGTGTGCCGATCGATGCCATCCTATTTGGCGGGCGCCGTGCCTCTGTTGTGCCGCTCGTGACGGAAGCGGCCAATTGGAAGCAAGGCACGTTCCTGGGCTCGATCATGGCATCGGAGAAAACTGCTGCCGCCACCGGCGGTCTTGGCGATCTTCGCCGCGATCCCATGGCGATGCTGCCGTTCTGCGGTTACCACATGGGCGACTATTTCGCGCATTGGCTGAAAGTCGGCGAGAAGGGCGGCGATAAGATGCCGAAAATCTTCTACGTCAACTGGTTCCGCAAAAGTCCCGAGGGCAAATTCTTGTGGCCGGGCTTTGCGGAGAACTCCCGCGTCTTGAAGTGGATCTTCGAGCGTTGCAACGGTACCGCGGATGCTGTCGATACGCCGCTTGGCAAGATGCCGACAACGGACGGTCTCGATACGGAAGGACTGGATGTGGGAGCGGCCGACATAGAAGAGCTGCTTCGGGTTGATGTAGAAGGCTGGAAATCCGAGATTCCATCGATCAAGGAGCACTACCAGACCTTCGGCGACAAGCTGCCGGCCGGGTTGAAGGAAGAGCTTGTCGCGCTCGAGAAACGTCTCGGCTAGCCGCGGTCCGCAGTCAAATGCCAAACAATCGCATCATGCCGGGCCTCGTGCCGGGCATGATCCTTTTCAAGCAGGCGGTGCTTGCTCAAAGCCGCGATGCCCCCTACGCACTCGCCCATGAGTAAAGGTCAAAGTGTCGTCTCCGCCGGCCATGCCCTCACGGCAGAGGCCGCGGCTGAAATTCTCGCCGATGGCGGCAACGCCTTCGATGCGGCGATCGCTGGCGTGTGCATGAGCTTTGTGGCCGAGGCCGTGTTCGCCTCCCCCGGCGGCGGCGGCTTCCTGATGGCGCGCCAAGCCGGGCGCTTTGATGCAAAGCTGTTCGACTTCTTTGTGGAGACGCCCAAAAAGCGTCGGCCCGATAACGATGCCTCTTTCTTTCCGATCCAGGCTGATTTCGGACCCGCGCGCCAAGAGTTTCACATCGGGCTTGGGGCGAGCGCCGCGCCGGGCATGGCGCAAGGTCTCTTCGCCATGCACGAGGCCTATGCGCGGCTGCCCATGAAAAGGCTGGTTGAACCGGCTGTGCGCGCCGCCCGCCAAGGGTTTCCGCTCTCCACGTTTCAAGCCTATCTCTTCACCGTCATCGCGCCGATCCTCAAAGAGAGCGAAGGCGCGCGGGCCATCTTTGCCCCAGGTGGAAAGCTGCTTGAGGCAGGCGACACATTCCGCAATGACGGGCTTGGCGAAACGCTCGAATGGCTTGCGGAAGATGGCGCCCGTCTCTTTGTGGACGGCGATGTGGGGCAGGCGATCGTGGCCCAATCGCGTGAGCGTGGCGGTCATCTCGCCAGGGAAGATTTGAAAGACTACCGGGTGGCGCTGCGCGACCCGTTCCTTTGGCGCCATGGCAAAACCATAGTCGCTCTCAATCCGCCGCCGTCCGCAGGCGGTGCGCTAATCGCCTTCGGTCTGTCCTATCTCGAAGCGCTGGCGAACGCTGGCGCGCATATCAATGCCCGCGCTCTCCAAGCGGCCATGATCGCAACCAACGCAGCGCGCGCCGCTCATGGCGATGCGCTGGCCGGGCGTCTCTTGGACGGCCCGCTTGCCAATGAGGTTGCACAGGAGATCGCCAAAGAGATCGCCGCCGCGGCTAAAGCCCCGCAAGCCTATCGCGGCACGACCCATATCAGTGTCATCGATGGCGAGGGCAACGCCGCAGCTGTCAGCATGTCCAATGGCGAGGGCAACGGCTTCATTGTGGGCGCCCATGGCTTCATGCTGAATAATATGCTGGGCGAGGAAGACTTGGGCAACGGGGCGCTCGGCGAATGGCGCGAGGGCGTGCGCATGTCATCCATGATGGCGCCGACCATCCTGCTGGAGCCTGACGGCACCGTGACCGCGCTCGGCTCGGGCGGCTCGAACCGGATCCGCACCGCGATCTTGCAAGTGGCCGTCAATCTTCTGGCGCACGATATGGATGTGGAGGCGGCGGTTGCCGCCCCGCGGCTCCACGTGGAGCGCTGCGGCACGACGAGCTTCGAGCCGAGCTTTTCAGGTGAGGACGATGCTGCCTTGCGCGCTCTTGGAGAAAGGGCCAAGGCCTGGCCGGAGCAAAACCTGTTCTTCGGCGGCGTCCATACCGCGCGCTGGCACGAAAGGCGCGGCGTCAGTGGTGCGGGCGACCCCCGCCGCCAGGGTGTGACGATCGTCGTTTGAGCGCGTCCATGTCGCAAAAAGTCAAGGTGCTGTCGCTCAGGGACAACAGGCCCCGCGACCCGCGCGTGAAGATGGCGTGCTGCGCTCAGGAAGGGAACTTGTCATGAAGAATGCTGTTGCGATCTATCACGTGGCTTTCGAGGACGCGGGCACGTTTGGTCCGGTACTCGATGAGCGCGGCGTGGAGCTCACATATTGGCAAGCGGGCCGCGACGATCTCTCCCCCGCCCTCGATGCCGATCTTGTACTCATCCTTGGCGGCCCCATTGGCGTCTATGAGTACGATCGCTATCCCTTCTTGAAAGACGAACTTGTTCTCATCGAAGCCGTCGTAAAAAAGAACATCCCTGTGGTCGGTATTTGCCTTGGTGCCCAGGCGCTTGCCGCCGTGCTCGACGCAAAGGTCTATCCAGGCAAGCAGAAAGAACTCGGTTGGGACCAGCTCATCTTGACCGATGAGGGCAAGGCCTCGCCGCTGGGCGTTCTCGAAGGCCTGCATATTCTCAACTGGCATGGCGACACGTTCGATCTGCCCTCTGGCGCCAAACGGCTCGCATCGACGACGATCACGCCAAACCAAGCTTTCTCCTACGGAAATAACGTGCTCGCGCTGCAATTCCATGTGGAGCTGCCGGAGCTCGACATGGAGCGCTGGCTGATTGGACACACGCTTGAGCTTGCCACGTCCAATGTCGATCTCGCCGAGATGCGTGCGACCACCGCGCGCTATGCCCCGCCAACCAGCAAAGCCAGCCACACGCTCTTTAGCGCCTGGCTCGATGACTTGAGCACCTAGTCGGTTTCGGTAGCAAGCCCCGACTGTCCGACCACGCCCGGCAGGTCTTTCGTTTCTGGTGGCCTCACCGGGTCACCCTTGGCGTTCGACCAGGTTGAGGCGTAGGTCACCCCGCCCGCGCGCTTCGTGAGGTGTGTCCACACTTCCTCGCCCGGATAGTAGAACACGGTCCAGGGCCCGAGCGCGCCTTTCGGGACCGCGCGGAAGGTGACCAGCACTTCGCCGCCCGGCCTTACGTCACCCTTCGTCACTTCCAGGACCCGTAGCTTGGCCAGATAGCCGGGCAGTTGCTCGCCCGTCGCCTTGTCCGTGGTGATGCTGGTGCAGGTGACCGACATCACGCGCACCAACGCCACGACATCGCTTTTCTCCGTCAGTTCCGCCTCCGACATGGGCGCGGGCAGAGCGAGCGCGAGCGTGCCGAGCGCAGCCGTCGCAAGACTGCAAACGGTGAGAAAGATAAAGAGCGGGCGAAAAGCTGGAGCCATGGAGCGTCCTTGGTTGGTGCGGGAGCTTAGCGCGAAGTCTTGAAAGGCGGTGTTGCAAACACAGGCATGAATGATCGTGGCCTCATGCGCTCCCTTCTAAGCGCTCCATCGCCTGTTGACCGGCCTCATGACCGGTCTCATGGCACGGCCCCGAGGGTGCTGGCCACATCTTGCGTGCAGAACGCGTCATCGGCATTCGCATCGTCCTCGGCGGCGACCTTCCAGTCGCCATCCGCTGGGTCATATTTCAAGAGCACCAAGGCTTTCTGTTTTGGCGTCACGGGCTTCTCGCAGACCTTCAGAACGCGCGCCACCGCGTCATCCCATTTCACGCTGTAGCCGACATTGAAGACCTGATACGCCGCATGGCCCGGATCGATGGCCTTGTCTGCAACAATCGTGTCAATGCTCTGGGCCCCGTAGGAGACCGCGAGCATCTCAGGGTTCTTTGAGCCGTTTCGCGCCTTTCCCTCGGACGTCGCGGTCACGGTGATGGATGGTGTATCTGCGTCTTGCACGATCCTAATCAAGCCCGTCTCTTCCAGCGGCTTGTACCAGCGCTCAAGCTGCGCGCGCGGAATTGCATTCGGGGTGCCTTGGGAGTCGTCGTCCACGACCGTGAATGTGCCAAGCGGAACATGGAGGAAAGCCGCGCTCCAATATTCCTCGATGACCTTTTTGGCTTGATCGTCCGATAGCGGCTGTCCGGCGAAGCAGAGCGACGGCAAACAGGCGATCACCGCCGTCAAAAGAGCCTTTCTCATGCAAACCTCCTTGGAGCACGTCATCTTCCCGCCACCGGTGAAGCCACCTAATGCGCGGCCTCCCAATTGTCGGCGGCGCGGGCATCGACCTTCAGCGGGACTTTGAGTTCAAGGGCAGGGGCGGGCGCGCGCTCCATGATCTGGCGCGCGACCGTCATGGTTTTCTCGGCTTCGGCCTCCGGCACCTCGAAGATCAGCTCGTCATGCACTTGCAGCAGCATGCGCGCCGAGAGCCCGGCCTCTTCCAACGCACCCGGCATACGGATCATGGCGCGGCGAATAATGTCCGCGGCGGTGCCTTGTATGGGTGCATTGATCGCCGCGCGTTCGTAATTGCCCCGCAGGCTCGGATTCTTCGTGTTGATCTCAGGGTAGTGCACTTTGCGCCCAAAGAGCGTTGAGACAAAGCCTGCGCGCTTTGCCTCCGCCTTCATCGCTTCCATGTAGTCTTTGATGCCGGGGAAGCGCTCGAAATAGGTCTTGATATAGGCGGCAGCCTCGCCGCGCGGAATGCTGAGCTGTGCCGCCAGTCCCACCGCTGAGATGCCATAGATGATACCGAAATTGATGGCCTTCGCGCGCCGCCGCACGCCCTGGTCCATGCCCTCGATCGGCACGCCAAACAGTTCCGATGCGGTCATGGCGTGAATGTCCAAGCCATCGGCAAAGGCCTGGCGCAATGTCGGCGTGTCGGCCATGTGCGCAAGCACGCGCAGCTCGATCTGGCTGTAGTCTGCTGAGATCAATGTCTTACCCTCCTCAGCCACAAAGGCTTTGCGGATCTCGCGCCCCTCGGCCGTGCGCACAGGGATGTTTTGGAGGTTGGGCTCTTGCGAGGCGAGCCGCCCCGTCGTCGTGGATGCCAGCACGTAGCGGGTGTGCACGCGGCCCGTCTCGGCGTTGATATAGGCGGGCAGTGCATCGGTATAGGTACTCTTGAGCTTTGCGAGTAGGCGCCATTCCAAGACTTTGCGCGGCAGCTCGTGTCCGTCCGCGGCGAGGATTTCAAGAGCCGCCGCATCGGTGCTCCACGCACCGGTCTTTGTCTTCCGGCCCCCCGACAGGCTCATCTTGTCGAAGAGGATTTCGCCGAGCTGTTTGGGCGAGCCGATATTGAACTCTTCTCCTGCAAGCTCCCGAATCTCATCCTCAAGCCGCGCGATGGTTTGTGCGAACGAGCCCGAAAGGCGGGCGAGCGTGGCCCGCTCGATCTTGATGCCTGCCCGCTCCATGTTTGCCAGCACGCTCAGCAAGGGCCGCTCAAGCGTCTCGTAAACCGTAGTCACGGATTCGGCTGCAAGTCTTGGCTTCAAGGCAGCCCAAAGGCGAAGCGCCACATCGGCCTCCTCGCTCGCATACTCGGTCGCGCGCGCCACATCCACGCGGTCGAAGGAAATCGCTGATTTTCCTGTCCCTAAGACCTCTTTCTCTGTGAGGCAGGTATGACCGAACAAAGATGCGGCACGCTTGGCAGGATTGTGGTCCGCACGGCCAGCATCGAGCGCATAGGAAATGAGGGAGGGATCATCGACAGTTGCGAGCGCAATGCCATTGCGGGAAAGCGCCACCATGGCCGACTTCGCCTCGGGCACGATTTTCAGCACGGACTCGTCCTCGAAGACCGGCTTTATGAGGGGCAGGGCCTCGGAAAGCGCGATCTGAGCGATCTGTGTCTCTCCGCCAAGATCGAGTTCATCGCTCGCTCTGTGCGCAAGCGGGACATAGGCTGCCTGGCCCGGTGCGAGCGAAAGCGAAAGTCCCGCGATCTCGCCCGTCATGGGATCTGCTGCATCGATTTTCACCGACACTGCGACATGGCCTTGCTGGCGGGCGGTCTCCAAGAGCTCAGTGAGCCTTGCGATCTCCGTGACAGTTTCATAGGCGCTGCGGTCGAAGGGGATGGTTTCGAGCAGGGCACGCCGCTCCACTGCAAGCTCGGCCGGGGAGCCGCCTTGAACGGCGATCTCGCGGGTGGGCCCCGCCGCACCGCGTGGACTGCGCCGCAAAGGATGGTCGTAATCGTCCTTCTTCTTCTTCCGTGTCTTTTTTGGGCTCGCATCCACGTCCGGCAATTGAGCACCAAGACCCTCTTCAACACGTTTCAAAAGTGTCGAAAATTCCATGTCCCGCATGAAGGCGGTGAGGACGGCCGGGTCAGGGGCCTGTACGGCGGTCTCGGCCAGCGGCACGTCGAGCGGCGTGTCCGTATCAAGGGTCACGAGGGTCCGTGAAAGCCGCGCTTGCGCCGCATATTCGATTAAGTTCTCACGGCGCTTTTTCTGCTTGATGTCGTCTGCGCGCGCGAGCAGCGTTTCCAGATCGCCATATTCGTTGATCAAGAGCGCTGCCGTCTTGACGCCGATGCCCGGCACGCCCGGCACGTTGTCGGACGTATCACCGATCAGCGCCTGCACCTCGATGACCTTCGAGGGAGGGACGCCGAACTTCTCCAATACGCCCTCTTCGCCGATCACCTTGTTCTTCATGGTGTCGTACATGACGATGCCTGGCTGGACGACTTGCATCAGGTCTTTGTCGGAGGAGATGATTGTGACGTCGGCGCCCGCATTTTGCGCCTGCAATGCGTAAGTCGCGATCAAATCGTCAGCCTCAAAGCCTTCCTTTTCGATGCAAGCGACGTTGAACGCGCGGACGGCATCGCGGACCAAGGGAAATTGCGGGATGAGGTCTTCGGGCGGCTCGGGCCGGTTGGCTTTGTAGCCATCATAGAGGTCCGCGCGAAACGTCTTGGAGGAATAGTCGAGGATCACCGCCATATGCGTCGGTGGGGCCAGCTCACCCGCTTCCCGCAGCAGCTTCCAGAGCATGCCGCAAAAGCCGTGGACCGCGCCCACCGGGAGCCCGTCGGAGGGGCGCGTCAGCGGAGGCAGCGCATGATAGGCCCGGAAGATGTAGCCGGAGCCGTCGACCAGATAGACGTGGTCGCCGGGTCCTGCCGGTTTCGAGGGCGCAGCGGCTTTGTTGCCGGCAAGGGGCTTATTGGGAGCAGACGTCTCTTTGGTCATGACGGGGCAACTATACTGACTGCGCCCCGCTCACGGGAGTAGCAAAGCCCAATCCGTCCACCGCAACGTCCGGAGGCGGTCTAGGAGGGGGGCTGCTCGGCTTCCGGCTCTTCCACGTTGCCAGGGGCGAAGGCCTTGTCGGGGCCGCCGAACGTCTTGTCGATGTAGCCCTTGAAATAGTTATCCAGGAACGGGAAGGCACGCGCAAGGCGGGTGAAGTCCTTTTGGGCCGTAAAAAGCAACAGCCCATCTTCCATGGCCTGGACAAGACCGGTGCGCAGCTCCGTTTTGATCAGGACACGCTCGCCGAAATGGTCGCCTGGCCCGAATTCCTTCTCGAAGTGTTCGTCCGTTTCTGGGTTGTCGATGGTCAGCTTGAAGCGCCCGTTGATCACCGTATAGAAGCCATCGATCAGCATGCCCGGTTCGAATACCTTGTCCCCTTTCCAGAAATGGATATAGCGTGTGGCTGGCGGCCGCATGCGAAGTTGCACGATGTTCGGCGGCATGATGGCGTTGATCATCCAGTTGAGCCCCACGCGGACCTTGGCAATGAATCCGGGTAAGAACGACAAGTAAAAGCCGCGCCATAGCAGCCAGGCAAAGAGCCCCGACATCTGAATGCCGTAGACATCGGCCACGGCCTTGCTCATCCCGAGCGAGGCGAGCGAGCCCTTGGATTTGTAGGTAAACGGCGCGAGCGGTTCATTTTTGAGCTTGGCCACGATATTGACGGCGAGCTGATAGCCTTCCCGCACGGCGAATTGCGCGGTCTGGGTAGCATAGTCTGCCGGGTCTTCCTTCGGGTCTTCGTTGAGGGGTATGAGCGCGGCGTCCCCAACGGCCCAAACGTGATCATGCCCGGGGACCTGCATGAAGCGGTCGGTCTTGATGCGACCCCAATGCAGATCGATGCCAAGGGCCTCGACAAGCGGATGCGGTCCGTTGCCGATGGTTGCGACCACCGTCGAGGTATTGATGATGCGGCCATCGGTCAGCGCGACGCCCGTTGCTGTCGCCGACTTGGTTCCCACGCCCGTCAGCACCTCAATGCCGTTCGCACGAAGATTTTTCGTCGCGTATTCAGCCAAGTCGGCTGGGAATGTGGGCAAGATTCGATCCGCATATTCGATCAGATACATGCGAATGTCTTCGGGTTTGATGTTGTGATAATAGCGCAGCGCCCGGCGGATCAGGTCGTTGAGTTCCGCTGCGGTCTCGACGCCTGAAAAGCCTGCGCCCACCACGACGAAGGTCAAGAGCTGATCTTTGACGGGCTTTTCCATTGTCACATCCGCCGTTTCCAAACAGCCAATTGCGTGAGTCCGCAGAGAGTGAGCGTCCGTGAGATCCTTCATGGTCAGGGCGTGATCCACCATGCCGGGAATCCGGGCAAGGTCCACGCCCGTCCCAAGCGCGATCACGAGTTCGTCGTAAGGCAGCTCCACGGGCGTCATCCGCGCGCCTTGCATGACGATCACGATTTTCCGCTCGAAATCGATGCCCATCACGCGCGCCTGGCGGACCTGAACATCGCCGAGCAGTTGGCGCAGCGGTACCACCGCATCGGAGGAACTGAGGGTCGATGAGGCGACTTCGGGCAGAAGCGGCTGAAAGACGAAATAGTTGTTGTTGTTGATCAACTCGACGTCGACCAAGCCGCGGCCGAGCTTCTCCAAAGACTTTGCGGCAAACACGCCACCAAAGCCGCCGCCAATCACGAGAACTTTCTTTTTATTGTCTGCCATTGCGAGCCCAGCCTTCCCTACTGTCGAGGGAAATACGTGACGCCAATGACATGGCGCGTCAAGGTTGCCAAGAAACGCCGGAGGCCTGCCGCACATAAGGCGTGGCAAGCGGTACGCGCGCCTCAATGGCGAATGGGATGGTGACCCAAAGCGTGTAGAAGTACGCAAAATGAACCACTTTGGTATCCAAATAGGCGCTCCAATACCCGCTCCAAGACCCGCTCCAAGACCCGCTCAAGGAACAGCCCCGAAATCGAATGGCCTGCATGGTGAGCTCTGGATCACGCGGCCAATCACGCAGCCTTGCGTGCTTCAGGGCCCGTTGCGTTAATTTTGCGGTTTGGATAGGGTCGCGGCGCGATGCACCCGTAGCTCAGCTGGATAGAGCGCTGCCCTCCGAAGGCAGAGGTCACAGGTTCGAATCCTGTCGGGTGCGCCAGTTCTTTCAATAGAATAGCTTCGCTCGACGACCTCGATCACCGAGGCCTGTCCTCAGAATGTCCGCGTGATCTGTTCCCGGGCCGTTCAGGTCAGGATGACCTGCTCACTTAGGAAGTAGTGCGCGGGCAGTCTGTCGCACCGACTGGTCATTCAGATTTCAAAGAAGAGGCCCTCATCCAAAGGCCTCAACGACCCAGCGCACCCCTCAAATCGGCTCCTAGCCCAACTCAACACGAACTGGAGAGTCGTAGACGACCCGCTGCAATGGATCTTGCAGCGTAGGAAGGGCAACCCGCGCAAGAAGAACTCAGGCTGGCGAAGTCCGGTCATTCTGCAGGACGCGAGCAGCGCTGCTGCGATGCGTGCGTGACTCCTGCGGTGACATAGACCCTCTCGCTCTAGACAAGCTCAAAGCACTCCCCCAATGGCATCTCGATCACGATGACCAAGATGCGTCGTTGTGTGGCCATCCCGCAAAGGCCAACCCGAGGATGGGCTGACACATGCACGCACTAAATCTCAAGCACAAAAACTTGGACGCTCTCAAACCGTCCCGAGAACAGAATCCTGGCGGTTCTATAGGCGCGGTAGGTTCGAAAGCCGATCCCCTAGCCATTATTAGTTTGGACTCCGTTACAGCCTATACTCCCAAGACCGAGCACACCCATGGTGCGCGTTACCGAGACGGTGGCACCAAATTCATTACAGTCCCGCAGGCCACGAACCTCATGAAGCACTGCGGTTTGCGAGATCGATTGACCGAGGCCTGGTGGCGCATCTCACGATCCACTGGGCCTACACGGACGTTGGTGACGATCCCAACGGGAAACTCTTGGCCAAGTTCCGAGAGGGGTTGGACAAGTGGGCGGGTCGACGTGGCTTCCCGCTTACCTGCATCTGGGCGCGTGAGCGCATGTCAGGCGGGCAATCCGAGGTAGCGCATTGCCATCTACTGTTTTACTTGCCGATGGAATACCGCACAGGCAAGAAGCTGCGTGAAGTCGAAGCGGCAATCTACCGGCTTATCGACAAACATGGCGATGGCTACTGGGCGGATGAGGTCAGCAACCTGGTGATCCACAATAACCCTGATGGGAAGTACCTCATCAAGGGCGGCGGTCCGAAGGTCTGGAAGCGCTTCCGCCTCAGGAAGGAGCATCGTCGCTCGCAGGGCTCCATTCACTGCAAGCGGTGCGGGGGACCACGCAGAACATCGGACCGGCAGCGCGCAGGCGCTGGAAGAGCGAGCAGGACCAAAAGGAAGGGGTGCGCGAGCGGCGGGGCTCATCTTTGGCTGCCTGGGAATGACACCAGAGCTTCTTATTGCTCTAGCGCAGCACTCAGATGGCCTCGTAAGCGAAAGAGTGAGGTTGGCAAACTAAGGGCTCTTGGTTCAACGCGGTCTGCCGGACTTGTAACGCTGACATAACGCATGGTGCGATTTCTCGTTAGGGATGTCCGCTTTCCGCTTAAGAGCAGACATACGGAAGGTTCGCAGCAATGTCTGCTATGTGCCACTAGCGGACTTGGATGAGATAGGCGCCGGTCGGTGCATCAGAGACAGGGAACTTTTAAAGTTGTGGGCAGCGCGAATGCTACGGCAAAGGCTCGGAAGGCGAAAACTGAGGGGTGTGCCTCTCGATAGCGCAAATCTATCGAAGGTGGGATGACTTCCAATAGTCGGTGCCTTGGGAAAGTGCCAGCCGGCACTTACATCCGTCGTGTGTCCTAAGGGCGTTCTCCCCGGCACTCGACAACTGAGACGCGCAGAGGGCGCCCCGCATCTTGCGGGTAAAAAAGATCCAATGATACCGGAGGAAGACCAATGAAACGAAACCCAATCCTGTGGTCGCTCTGTGTGGCCATGGCCTCGTTCGTGTTCTCCGCTGCGACTGCGGCTGAGCACGGCAAGGCCCCGAAACTGACCCACACCAAGGTGCTGTCCGGGCTGGAAAACCCTTGGGACATGGCCTTCCTGCCCGACGAGACCATGTTTTTTACCGAAAAGTGCAAAGGCCTGTCGGTGCGGCTTCCCTCAGGCGACGTCAACAAACTGCTGGGAATGAAGGACAGTAAGGACTATCCCAGCACCGCTGACGACCTTTTTTGCGAGGGTCAGGCCGGAATGCAAGGTGTGGCGATCGATCCCGACTTCAACGACAACCGGACCATTTACGTCTACTCGACATCCAGCAAAACCTCACCCGGGACCAACCGCGTCATGCGGCTGAAGGTGAACGATGATCTCAGCGAGGTGTCGGACCGGACCGACATTGTCGACGACATCCCGTACAAGCCGGCCGCCACCGATCATCCGTTCGGTGGTCCTGGCGCGCACAACGGAGGGCGTCTCCGTTTCAACCCGGGTGACGGATATCTCTACGTGACCACCGGCGACACGCACAACGGTGTGGTTCCGCAATCCCCGACGCGGATCGGCGGAAAAGTGCTTCGTATCGACCGGGACGGCAAGGCCGCGGCCGGCAACAAACCGCCGGACGGTTTCGATCCACGGATCTATACTTATGGCCACCGCAACCCACAGGGCATCGCCTTCCGCCCCGGCACCAATCAGCCGGTTACGGCCGAACATGGTCCATGGCACTCCGATGAAATCACGGCGCTCGAGCTCGGCGGCAACGGCGGGTGGGACCCGCGCCCCAATATGGCCGGCCGTGGTGACTGCCCCGACAACTACTGCGGCTATATGCCAAACCAGATGGAGGGCGTGGACCCGAAAGAGCGGTCGAAGTTTATGTCGATGACGGACACCAAGACCTACCCCGACGCCATGAAGCCGGCTTGGGTCAACAACCAAAAGTCTCAGGGTACGTCCTCCGCCGCGTTCTTGACCGGCGAGCGGTGGGGGCCTTGGGACGGTCGTTTGGTCGTCGGTGTCATGGGGATCGGTTTCGGAGGAACACCGGTCGGACAGCGTATCGACGTGATTGAACTTTCAGAGGACGGCAAGTCCGCCGGTGAAGTCGTCACTATGTCTCTACCCATGGCCGCCGGCCGCTTCCGGTCAGTGGTGCAGGGGCCGGACGGCAGTCTGTACGCAGCCGTGGACGAGGGTGATATCCACAAGCTAACTCCATACTAAGCCTAACTCATAGACTGAGCGGGAAAGCCCCGTGTTGCTGTATCCCAGCCAACGCGGGGCTTTCTATGTTTCGACACAAAAGGAAAAAGTGGAACCGGTTGACCCGGCTTATCCAGGTCTTCATCGGGCCGGACCACAGGGTTCTATATATGAGGGCGTTCTTCTCAGTCCTGGTGCATGCGCTGAGTAATGCGGAGAAGGACTGAGATTATCCCAGCGAGCCCCGGCCTGTGGAACGGAGAACGGGGGCCGGCTCTGGACGCTCCCAAGCCTGCGGGAGATGAGGTCTCAACCGCGATGGTTAATAGGGAAACGAGACTGGGCCCGCCCGTGGATCAGCGTCGTGCGAACTTGTATCTCCGGGTGGCTACAAGGCGCTGACCTCTGACGAAGCCCGACCTGTGAATGTTACTAACAGGAGCCGGACTAGACATGGGAGGAGAGAATGAAAGGCTTAGTTTGGGCTTTGTATCTGATGGTTCAAGTCCCTGGGACGGGCACGACAACTAGCGGCCACCGATGGGAGAACCAGAGTTGGGCATTCACAGGCGTGACATACCTAAACAAGAAATCCTGCGTAAGCGACGCAGTCACGTTCACAAAGATGCCCACACGGAGTAAAACGGACGGAGTTTATACTCAGTCAAACGTCGCCTACGTCTGCGTCCTCCAGCCCAAACGTGGGCACTATAAAGGTTAGTGCCGCTCCATCCAACTCAGTTAGCGGCTATCGAGGCATTGTTCGACAGCGAACTCGCCAGCACGGTTGATAAGTTAGTCACGAACCGCGCTAGCGCGTTCACACAGACCCCGGTCCGAGCTGCGGTTTTGAATGCGCGCTTTGGGTCATTAGCGGAAGTCTCGCCGACGGCGTATCATGTCCGCTTAAAGGGTGCCGATTCAACCGATCGCCGCAACACACTGTGCGAATTTCTCTGCTGGTGAGTGATACTGCAAGGTCTTTCTGGGCCGCTCGTTGAGCTCGCGGGCCACGGCGTTCAGCCTGGCCTGGCTGTGCAC